>Ga0209921_1000078_pt1 | contig 37098 bp, 55 predicted proteins | sample SalPonF2_C_D2_MG_FD_185730 | JGI IMG/M metagenome (GOLD analysis project Ga0209921, IMG submission 185730) | Salt pond soil microbial communities from South San Francisco under conditions of wetland restoration - Salt Pond MetaG SF2_C_D2_MG... ...
TGCTGATGTCCCCGCCTCGGGAAACCTACGAAACAGACGCATAGGAGGGATTCCATGGAGAGCAGTATTTACCCCGGACGAATCGTCGCAATTGACCCGGGCGATGTCCGGTCGGCCTGGGTGCAAATCGTGGAAGGACGCCCGGAGAGGTGGAGCATCGACAACAATCTGCATTTGCGATCGCGCATCCTGGATGGGGCTTTCTCGCACGCCGAATACCTCGTCATCGAAATGATCGCATCCTACGGAATGCCAGTCGGCGCCACAATTTTCGAAACCTGTTTCTGGATCGGGCGATTTCGCGAGGCATGGCGCGGTCCGTGCGTTCGACTCACCCGCAATCGCGTCAAGCAACATATTTGCCACAGTGCCCGCGCAAAGGACTCGAACATCCGCCAGGCGCTGATTGATCGATACGGGCCCGGGAAGGAGCGCGCGATCGGGCGCAAGGCGATGCCGGGCCCGCTGTATGGGGTCAAGTCCGACCTCTGGGCCGCGCTCGCCGTGGGCCTGACCTTTCTGGACCAGCGCGGGAATGTTCGGGTCCCGGCCGTCCCTGTGGAGCTGGACTGATGGGAAACAAAATTCGACTTCCGAGGGAAATCCAGATGCGTCCAATCGCTGCCCTGGTTCCCTACGCGAAAAATTCACGCAAGCACACCTCGGCCCAGATCGACCGGGTGGCCCGATCCATGCGCGAGTTTGGATGGACCAATCCGGTCCTGGTCGACAAGGCGGGGAACATTATCGCGGGCCACGCCCGCGTGCTCGCCGCTGAGCGCATCGGGCTCGAGCAGGTCCCGACCATAGACCTCTCTCACCTGTCCGATGCTCAGCGCCGCGCCTACATCCTGGCCGACAATCGCTTGGCGGAGGACGCGAGTTGGGACCGCGGGCTCCTTCGTGTGGAGATCGAGGCCTTGCATGCCGAGGCGTTCGATCTGGACACGATCGGATTCAGCGCCTCTGAGCTGGAGCGTCTGCTGGGCCCTGCCGATGGTCTGACCGATCCCGACGAGCTTCCCACGGACGCCCCCAGGCGCACATCGGACGGGGACCTATGGGTATTGGGCAGGCACCGGCTCCTCGTGGGGGACGCGACGGACGCCGCGTCCGTTGCCTGTCTGTTCGGCGATGAGGTGCCTCTTGGCATGGTGACCGACCCTCCCTACGGGGTGAATTACGACCCCGAATGGCGTTCCCGGGTTCAGGATTCACCGCGCACGAGAAAAATGGGCCGCGTCATGAACGATGACCGGGCTGATTGGCGCGAGGCCTGGGCCCTCTTTCCTGGCGATGTTGCGTATGTATGGCATGCAGATAAAAAGGCGCGCGTCGTCCAGGAGAGCCTGGAAGTGGTCGGTTTTAATATTCGCGCCCAAATTATCTGGGTGAAGGACAGCTTCGCGCTCTCGCGTGGCCATTACCACGCGCAGCATGAGCCCTGTTTTTACGGCGTGCGTCGCCGTGGGCACTGGACGGGAGACCGGACTCAGAGCACCGTCTGGGAAATTCCCGCACGCGAGGATTCCGGACACGGGCACTCCACGCAGAAGCCGGTCGAGTGCATGCGCCGCCCAATGCTCAACAATTCCGAACCGGGCGCGATCTGGTATGACCCGTTCGTCGGGTCTGGGACCTCGATCATCGCGGCCGAGAGCTGCGATCGGCGATGCTTTGCGTTCGAGCTAGAGCCCCGCTATGCGGACATCGTTCTCGCCCGCTGGGAAGCGTTTTCCGGCGGCACGGCGAGTCTGGAGAAAAACCTGAAGGGATCGGGGCATGGCGACAAGAATTGAGCCAGCTTGCAAGGGAGGTGAGTCGATGCAACTGGAACAGCGGACAATTCCCGACCTGATGCACGAGTGGGCGCGGTGGGCCTCCCAGGGCGGCGCGGCCGCCAGCCTGGGGTATCGGCCCTACTCCAGCGAGGCGACGATCCGAAGCCTCGCCCTCGCCGAGAGCCCGCGCAACCCGACCCATCCCAAGGCGCCTCGGCCGCTGACCGCCAACGGTAAGCAGACGCGCTCGTTTCGCGGTGACCGTCTGCGCGTGGATCCCGTTCCCGAGCGCGTGGACCGCTGCATCGCGGAGATGCGAGTCCTCTACCCCGAGGCATTCCTGGTGCTCGTGGCCGAATACCTCGGGATGGTCCCGGTGTTCGAGGCCGAGGCCTGGCGCCCGCGCTGGCGCGGACGGCGCTGGGATCGGCGCCTGCACGCGCTCCAGGCGCGGCCCAATGCCGGCTGGCGCTGGCGGTTTCGCCCCCGGCGCACCGGCGAGCCTGCGCACACCTACCAGGAGCGCATGGCCACCACCCTCGGCCTGGGCGACCGGAAGCGGTATCGTGAATGGCTGGACCGCGCGCAAATCCTCCTCTACGGCATCCTGATGACCGGCGATCTCTAGGGGATTGACACCGGGGGGAACTTTTGCGTACATTCACAGGCAGACTGCGACAGCTATTCCCGAGGGGCGCCGATGTGGCGCCCTTTTTCGTGGGCGGGAGGACCGGACATGATCGGTGCCATCATCGGGCTATGCGTCGGGGCCGCGCTTGCCGCCCCCATCGCCTACCAGGTCGGGCGCGTCGTGGAGCGCCGTCGCACGGCCCCCCGCGCCCCGTCGTCGCCGGAGGTCGGCGCCGCGCGCCCTACCACCCGCAACCCTTCGGCCCGGCCCTCGCAGCGCTGAGCGCCCCGGAGGCTCGCCGCCTGGCGGGCGAGCTGGAGGCAATGCTGGCCGAGATTCGCGCCCACGGCGGAGCGGACTCGCCCGGCGTCCTCGAGGCCGCCATTACCGTCCAGGCGCGCCTGAGCTACCTGCGCGAGCTGGCTGAGCGAAAATGCGCACACACTGAGAACCCCGATCATGGCCACACGCAAGACCGCTAGTCGCGGCAGGAAAACCAAAGCCCGGAGCAAGGGCGGCCGCCCCCGCCTCGAGATCGACTGGAAGGTCGTGACCGGCCTTTGCCAGATTTTCTGCACGCTGGAGGAGATCGTTTCCGTCCTGGGAATCTCCGAGGACACGCTCGAGCGCGCATGCGTTCGCGAACACCACATGCGTTTTGCGGACTTCCGTAAAAAGCACAGCGCCTCGGGACGGATGAGCTTGCGCCGCGAACAGTACCAGGCGGCCAAGCGTGGGAACACGACGATGTTGATCTGGCTTGGCAAACAGCACCTGGGCCAGCGGGACAAGATCGAGCGCGACGACACGGTGCGCTTCTCGCAGCCGATCGAGGAATGGACGGACGAGGAGCTGATGGCGGCGCTGTCCGGGCGCGGCGATGTAATGGCCGGCGAGCAGCAGACCCACTAGGCACACGCGGATGAGCAGGGCTCAGTCTGCGCGCGCCGTCGCGATGGAACGCGTGGACGAGCGCATTCGCGTGGAGCTGCGCCGGCGCCGGCTGGCGCGCGAGTCCTTGGTCGCGTTCTCGCGGTCCATCATCATTCCCGGCGCGCCTGCGGGCGACGATCCCGAGGCCTGGGTATTCGAGCCCGTCGAGTCGGGGATCGCCGCGCACCATGCGCTGACGATGGAGCGCATCCAGGCATGCATCCAGAAGCCCTACGGGCGCCTGATGATCTTCGAACCGCCGGGCTCAGCGAAGAGCACCTATGCCAGCGTCGTCGCCCCGACCTGGGCGATGGGGCTCGTACCCGGGCTGCAGGTCCTGGCAACCTCCTACGGCAGCCGGCCGATCGAGCGGCACTCGCGGCGCGCACGCCAGATCGCGGCCTCGTCGCTCTACCGGCGTATATTCGGGGCCGCGCTCAAGGAGGGCTCCAGGGCAGCGGATCAGTGGGAGCTGGACAACGGCTCGCGCTATTACGCTGCCGGCCTGATGGGCGCGATCACCTCCACGCGCTGCGGCCTGGGCATCATCGACGACCCGGTCGCCGGGCGGCAGGAGGCCAGCTCGGATACGGTGCGGCGGGCGACTCGCGAGGCCTACGAGGACGACTTTCTCACGCGCCTGGTCCCGGGCGCCTCGATCATCCTGATCCAGACGCGCTGGGACGAGGACGACCTGGCGGGCTCTATCCTGCCCGAGACCTGGAACGGCGAGTCGGGGCTGATCGAGTGCCGGGATGGGCAGACCTGGGAGGTGCTGTGCCTGCCGGCCGAGTGCGAGCGCACCGACGATCCCCTGGGCCGCGAGGTCGGGGAGTACCTCTGGCCCGAGTGGTTCGACGAGAGTCACTGGGCCATCTTCCGCAAGAACCGCCGGACGTGGGAGTCGCTCTATCAGCAGCGGCCCCACGCGCTCAAGGGCGCGTTCTACAGCGAGGACGACCTGCTCGTCGACGGCGCGCCGGCCGAGGTCCCGGAGCGCATGGACGTCGCCTACGCGGTCGTGGACACGGCGAGCAAGACGGGCACCGAGCACGACGGCGTGGGCGTGGCGTTCTGGCTGCACTCGCGCCACCTGCCCTATCCGCTCATCCTCTACGACTGGGAGCTGCGCCAGATCGAGGGCGCCATGCTCGAGACATGGCTGCCGACAGTATTCGAGCGCCTCGAGCACATGTGCCGGCAGCACCGGGTTCGACTCGGCTCGGCTGGGGTGTTCATCGAGGACAAGGCCTCGGGCATCGTGCTGCTCCAGCAGGCGGCGCGGAACCAAGAATGGGCTGCGCGCGGCTGGCGGGCCCAGCCGATCGAGTCCAAGCTCACCTCGCTCGGCAAGGTCGAGCGCGGGATCAACGTCTCGGGCTATGTCCACTCGGGCCAGGTCAAGATCGCGCGGCCGGCCGTTGACCGGATCAGCGAGTTCAAGGGCGCGGCCCGCAACCACATGCTCTCGCAGGTACTGTCCTTCGACCCGGGCGTCAAGGACATGGGCGCTGACGACCTGTTCGACTGCTTTTGTTACGGCATTGCCATCGGGATCGGTGGCGCGGAGGGATTCTGACATGCCCTGGTGGTTCTGGCTTTGCAGTGCACTCGACCTCTTTGGCCTGGTGTTCATCCTGGGAGCGGTGTGGGTTCTGCACCGGGCGGGGAAAGCGTGGAAGGATGCCATCTGAGGATGTTCGCCTGGTTCGAGCGCCTCGCCGTGACGCACGCCGCCTACCTGTCGCTGGACACCATCTGGCTGCCGCCGCACACGATCTGGCTGCGGAACCGGCCGCCGGCTAATTCGCCCCTGGAGCGCATCTCGTGAACGAACCGGACAGCGCCACCTCCTCGATCACCGCCTCTACCCTTGGCGGCTCGCTGCGCTCGCTGCTCATGGCGGACGACATCGCGCCGGGGTCGGACGCGGGCTACGAGCTGTGCAAGGTCATTTACCTCTACCACCCGCTCGGGCGAAAGATGGCGGAGACGCCGCTACAGATCGCGCAGTCCCAGCGACGCGAGATCGCGGTCCAGGGCGCGCCCGACGAGGCGGTCGAGGCCTTCGAGCGCGAGTGGGACAAGCTGCGATGCACGGCGAAAATCCGCAACGTCGCCCGGCTCGCGCGCATCTACGGAATCGCCTCGGTGGTGGCGGTCAGCGAGGGGAACCTGAACAAGCCACTCGACCTGAACGAGCTGTGGAAGTCCCCGCTCTCGTTCAATGTCCTGGACCCGCTCAACACGGCCGGCTCCCTGGTGCTCTCCCAGATCCCGACCGCGCGCGACTTCAACGCACCGATCGCAGTCACGGTGATGGGCACGCATGTGCACCCGACGCGCAGCGCCGTGGTGATGAACGAGGATCCGATCTACCTCGCCTACACCAGCTCGGGCTTCGGCTTCGTGGGCCGCTCGGTATACCAGCGGGCTCTGTACCCGCTCAAGAGCTTCATCCGCTCGATGATGGCCGACGACATGATCAGCACGAAGCTGGGGCTGCTCGTCGCCAAGCAGAAGTCCCCGGGCTCGTTGGTCGACAAAATGATGATGGCGGCCGCAGCGGTCAAGCGCGCCATCCTGCGCGATGCCCAGACCGGCCAGGTGCTCTCGATCGGAGTGGATGAGGAGATCGAGACGCTTAACATGATGAACGTGGACGGCGCGGGCACCTACGCGCGCACGAACATCATCAAGAACACGGCCACGGCGGCGGACATGCCGGCCAAGCTCCTGGACAACGAGACGATGGTCTCCGGGTTCGGAGAGGGAACCGAGGACGCGAAGAACATCGCCCGCTACATCGACAGCGTGCGCGACTGGATGCAGCCGACCTACGAGTTCTTCGATAAGATCGTGATGCACCGGGCGTGGAATCCCGATTTCTACGCGAGGATGCAGGCGCTCTACCCCGAGTACTACCAGGACCGCGCCTACGAGGACGTGCTCTCGGAATGGATCGAGAACTTCGAGGCGCAGTGGCCCTCCCTCCTGATCGAGCCCGAGTCCGAGGCGATCAAGGTCGAGGACGTGAAGCTGCAGGGCGTGATCGCGTTCCTGCAGACGCTTCTCCCGGAGCTGGACCTGGACAACAAGCTGCTGGTGATCCAGTGGGCGGTCGACAACATCTCGGACAACAAGATGCTGTTCCCGCACGACCTGGAGATCGACATATCCGACCTCAAGGAATTCCTCGAGGAGCAGCAGGCTCAGCTCGAGGAGGCCCGCGAGCAGTCCGGGGCGGGGCTTCCCGGTGGCCCGGGGGGCGTGAAGGGCAATCCCATTACCCACGAGGAGAAGGAGCTGGGGACGGTCGCGCGGCGCTTCGGCAGTTTCCGCGGCGATACCCTGACGCCGCTCCAGCGCGCATCGGCCCGGCTTGAGGGCTCGGATACGCGGGCGCTGCTCGAGGACATTCGGCGCCGGCTTCCGAGCAAGGGCGCGGCGTGACCCGACGCGAGTTCTACGAGCTGCTCTCGGCGGCGGTTCGCGACCTGCTCGAGCACGGCTACGACTCGCGCGAGCGCGTGCAGGACTGGCTCGACCGGATTCGCCGGGCGATGCATGAGGCCCTCGTGCCCGAGTCGCTCCTGCGCGAGCGGCTGGTCGAGGGGCTCTCGCGCACGTTTCGCCAGCAGGTCGAGACCGACGCGCTGTTCCGCCGCCATCCGGGCGTCGCCCGCTACACCATCGAGCGCCTGCGCCCGCAGATGCGCCAGGAGCTGGACCGGCGCATTCTCGCCTCGGCGAACCTGATCCGGCTGAACCGGCGCCAGTCGATCGAGCGCACGTTGCAGCGGTTCGAGGGCTGGGCGACGGCGATCCCCGCCGGCGGCCGGCCGAGCCAACTCAAGCGCCCCGTCGACAAGCGTCTGAGGAAGGCCTTCCAGTCGCTGCCCTTCGAAGAGCGCCGCGTGATCGTCGACCAGGGTCACAAGCTCACGGCGGCGATCAACGACATCGTGGCCGAGGCCGGGGATGCCATCGCGCAGGTCTGGCATTCGCACTGGCGCGAGACCGGCTACGATTACCGGCCCCGGCACAAGCAATTCGACGGCATGGTGTTCCTGCTGCGCGGGAACTGGGCGCAGCGCGAGGGCCTCGTGAAGCTCGGCGGCCACCTCTATGCCGACCAGATCGAGCGGCCGGCGGAGCTTCCGTTCTGCCGCTGCTACGCGACATACCTGTACTCGCCCTCGGAGTTGCCGGAGGACATGCTGACCGCCAAGGGTCGGCGCTGGATCAAGGAGGCGCGCCGCCGCGTCGCCGCTGCCTAGGAGGATGCCGACATGCCGCTGACTGCGAAGGGCGAGAAGATCATGCACGCCATGGAAAAGGAGTACGGCAAGGACAAGGGAGAGCGCGTGTTCTATGCCTCGAAGAACAAGGGCACGATCTCGGGCGTGGACAGCACCTCGCGCCTGGATGCGGTCGTTGCCGCCTGCGATGCCTACGACAGCGCGCACACGCTCGAGGGCGCGGCCGATGCGCTCGAGCGTCACCTGGAGGAGCGCGACGACTCGAAGTTCTCCGATCTCGTCCACAAGCTCGAGGGCGAGGGCAAGTCGAAGGAATACGCGACGAAGATCGCCGCCAAAGTCGGGCGCGAGAAGTATGGCGCGCACGAGATGGCCAAGAAGTCGGCGGCGAGCCGGTCCCATCACCATCACTGATCATGGCGCGTGACCGCGCCCGCGCCGCGGGCATCCTCTTTCGCGCGCCGGACGGGCAAGTCCTGCTCTGCCACCGGGCGCCCGGGCACAAGGCCGACCAGAATGTATGGGCCTATCCCGGCGGCGGCCTCGAGGACGGCGAGAGCGCGGCGCAGGCTGCGGCCCGCGAGGCCGAGGAGGAGACCGGGCGCGCGGTAGACGCGGACGGCCTCAAGGTCTGGACCCGGCGCGAGCGCGGGGGGCTGGACTTTACGACGTTCCTCGTGGATGTCGATGCGCCGTTCGAGCCGGTGCTCAACGACGAGCACGACGAGTTTCGGTGGGTCAAGCCGGCGCAGGCGCTGGAGTCGCTCACGCTGCACGAGGGCGCGAAGATCGCGCTCCTGCGCTTTGACCTGGACGAGTACGGGATTGCCCGCGCGATCCGGGCCGGCGAGCTGACCAGCCCGCAGTTCTACCACAACGTCCTGCTGGTGGCGCTTCGGATCACCGGCACGGGGGCGAGCTACCGCAAGGCGCTCAAGGAGTTCGTCTGGCGCGACCCCTCGCTCTATCTCAACGACGAGTTCGTGGCGCGGTGCAACGGTCTCCCGGTCATCCTGGAGCATCCGCCGAGCCAAGAGCTGAACTCTGACGAGTACCGCGAGCGCGTCGCGGGCTCGATCGTGCTGCCCTTCATCGGCGACGGGGACGTGTTTCCGGCCGAGGAGGTCTGGGGCATCGCGAAAATCTACGACATGGCCAGCGCTGAGCTGCTCGCAACTCAGCCGCTGTCGACAAGTCCCGCCGTCGCGTTCCGCGAGGGCGAGGCCGGCGGCCGGTATGCGCTCGCCGATGGTTCCCATATCCTGGTCGAGGGAAAGCCCGCCCTCCTCGACCATCTGGCGATCTGTGTGGCGGGCGTGTGGGACAAAGGCGGCGAGCCGTCCGGCGTCTCGAATGAATCCTCAAGGGGTGACATTATGGCAACCGAGGAGCAGCACGAGGAAGCCGAGGAGCGCAAAGACGCGGCGGCGACCCCCGAAAATTCGAAGGAGGGTGAGAAGCTGGACAAGGTGCTCACGCACCTGGACAGCCTCCACTCGCGAATGGACGAAATGAGCGCCCGCATGGATGCGGTCGAAAAGCGCGGCGACGCCGAGTCCGAGTCCAAGTCCGAGGAAAAGGACGAGAAGGACGAGGACGAGGAGAAGCGCGACGATGCCGAATCCGAGGGCGAGAAGAAGCTCGAGGAGGAGGAGCGCGAGGCCGAGGACAAGGAAACCGAGGACACGCGCAAGGACGAGGCCGAGACCGAGGACGAGGAGGAAAAAGCCTTGAAGCGTGAAGCACGATCGGATTCGGACAGCGAGCTGGTCGGCCTGCTGCGCGACATCCACCGGCGCCTGCCGCGGGAGATGCCCGAGGCCGAGCGCGGTCGTTTCGTCGAGGCGCAGGCGCGCGCGGACCGCGTGGCGCAGGCGTTCGGCGACACCGCCCCGCGATGGCTGAATGGCGAGTCGCTCCTGCAGTATCGCCGGCGCCTGGCGCGCACGTTCCAGCACCACTCCGGCGACTGGAAGGGCGTGGACCTCTCGCGCATCGCCGATGAGGCGGCGCTCGACATCGCCGAGCGGCGCATCTACGCCGACGCGATGGAGGCGGCCCTTCACCCGGCGGACACCTCCACCCCGTTCCTGCGTCCCATCAGCGAGACCGATCGGGCCGGGCGCAAGATCACCCGATTCGTCGGGTCCATCGAGGCGACCTTCGGACCGTTCAAGCAGCGGGCCCGTCGGGTCACGAAGTTCAACCGGGACGTCTGACCCGGATCAGCCAGAGGAGGTTAACCAATGGCAACCCCGAACATCAGCATTAATCCGGTTCAGACGACGAACTTCCCCGGCACCTTCTCCGTCGACTCGACGGGCTGGGTACAGGGCATTTTCGTCGACGATCCGGCCATCCGCTTCCAGCTCGCAGGCGGCTTCGTCGCCTCGTCCGAGACGACCCCCATGTGGGGCGGCATCGCCGTCGCGGCGGCCGTGCCGAACCCGGCGAGCCAGACTCCGCAGCTGGGCTATGAACTCACCCGCGCCGGCTCGATCGGCGCCATCGACGGCTTCACGGTGTTCAACCAGGCGATCGCCATGGTGCAGACGCCCCAGAGCCGGGTCCCGATGGCTGGTTCGAACATGGAGATCAGCTTCTTCAAGCTGGGCTCCAAGGCGCGGATCGTCGTCCAGGCGGACGCGGCGTTCGCGGCCACCCTCGAGGGCAACGCGATCTCGCAGCAGGTGGCCTGGGACACCACGAACCAGAAGCTCATCGCGTACAGCTCCGGGACGGCGCTGCCGGTCAAGGTGCTCGGCGTCAACGTCGGCAACTCCAAGATCGTCAGCTACGCCTCGGGCACCAACTTCGCCAACTGGACCAACGACGGCTCGACCGTCCTGATCGAGCTGTAAGGCAGGAGGAGACACCGTGGCAAACATCGCAACCGCATGGGTCCAGACCCATCCGTCCTTCGTCGAGCCTGGTCTGCTCCTGCAGTACAACCAGGCCTCGGGGGCCTTCGAAACGCTGGCTACCGGCAACCCGCTCGTCAAGATCGGCTCGGAGGACCTCGCGGTCTACATCCGTCGCCTTGACGTGCGCACGCAGGTCGCAGCCGGCCAGGCGGCATACAACGAGCTGCCGTCGGTGCAGATCGTGGCCGATATGGCCTCGACACCGACGTACCTGCAGCAAGTTCGCGCCGAGTACGACCACCACGACACGGCCGCCATGGCCAACTGGGGCACCTCGATCGTCGAGGCCCAGCGCCTGGGCATGCGCCAGGGGCATTTCCAGCTCTTGCGCAACTCGCTGCTCTACGGGATGAACCCGGCGAACGGCGAGGGCTTGCTCAACACCAACGGGGCGACCAGCGTGTCCCTGCCGCCGGACTCGAACGGCAACGACACGGTCGCGACCTACGACAACGGGCAAATGGCGTTCTTCTTCCTGCAGCAGATCTCGGGGGCGAAAACCCGCACGATGCAGCTCGGGCTCCCGCGCAAGTTCGTCATCCTCGGCCCGCAGCGAGTCCTGAGTGCCTTCGAGTACCAGGGCATCGTCCAGCTGACGCAGTACCAGCGCCCCGGCGCCGGCACGGCCTCGGTTGCGGGCACCGTCAAGGCGGTCGCCGAGGAGAACGGGGACGAGATCGTATGGGTCTACGACGACACCCTGATCGGCAAGGGTGCCGGGGGCACCGACGCGGTGCTGCTGGTCATGCCCGAGGTCGAGAAGCCCGAGGGGCCGGAGTGGTCCACCAACGAGTTCGCCAAGCTCGAGCCCGGCATCGCGGCCTGCACGTTGCAGTACGCGGACGTCGCGGCCCCGGTCGAGATTCCGACCCCGCTGCCCGGCGGCGCGATCGACGTGCTGTCGGAGATGCGGGCGACCCCCGGCTGGGCGGTTCGTCCCGAGGCGGTCACGATCGTCTCGATGACCTACCAGTAAGCGTTCCTCCGAGGGGTCCTGATCCCTCATCGCGTGCGCGTCGCGGGCTTCTCCATGGGCCTGCACGCTCTCGGGGGCGGCTTCGGCCGCCCCCACCTTTTTTCGACATGGAGACCGCGCACTTTCTTTCACATGGAGATGCCATCATGAAGCTCTACGTTGCCAATACGTCGAAGCAGCACCACGATTTCATCTGCCGCCTCCCGGAGGCGACGCGCACCCTGACGGTGCGCATCCCGGCCGGGCGCCAGGTCCAGGTCGGGCCCGATCTTTCGGCCGGCTCGATCGACGCGATCATTGCCCAGCATTCGCGTTACGGGATGATCGATGCGCGCGAGGCGCTCAAGCGTCACGGCTATGCCGGGCTGTGCTACAGCGTCGACAAGCCTGTGAGCAATACGCAGTTCGCCGCCGCCTACCACGCCAACGAGGAGGCCCTGCAGGAGCAGGCCGAGGAGAACCGCGAGAACGCTGCGGCCGCGATCGCCCAGAGCATCGACGAGAACACCGGGGGCCTCGCGCACCTGGATGTCAAGGTCTCGGAGGTCACGAAGCCGGGCGAGACGCCCCGGGTCAACAGCGGGATCGAGGTCACGCGCGATGGGACGGCCCCGCGCCATGGCGGCAAGACGCGCAAGAGCGGCGGCCGGCGCACCACCCGCAAGGCGACCAAGTAGCGGCCCATGTTCGCCACCCCGACGGAGCCGAACCGCGCCGACTACCTGGTGTTCTTGCGCTCGATCGCCGGCATCTCGGCCAACGTGCTGCCGGATGCGAGCGAGTACGTGGACCACACGCTCACGGTCGCCCAGGGCATCGTTAACACGGCTCTCGAGGACGTGGATGCGGCGATCTACACGCTCGCCGTCTACAACCTCGCGGCCGATCGGCTCATCAACTACGCGCAGGACCAGGACGGGCAGTCGTTTTTCAAGAACCTGCGCGCGCAGTTCAACATCGGCTCTCCCTCCGTCGGGGTGGTGGCGTCCACCTCCGACCAGGGGACCTCGACGTCGCTGCTCAATCCCGAGGCGCTCAAGGGGCTGACGCTGGCCGACCTGCAGACGCTCAAGACGCCCTTCGGGCGCCAGTACATGGCGTTCGCCCAGACCTACGGTCCCACGATCTGGGGCGTGTCATGAGCCTGACGCTCCATCTGGGCGTCGTCGTCCAGCCCTACTCGGCCTACGGGCGCCACGTCACCACCGGCGATGTCGCGACCTGGCTCGAGGACCGCTACGGGGTCATGGGCGCGTTCTGGCGCGTACATGGCAAGGACGTGGCGCGGGACATGGAGGGCGGCGTGCTGCGGGCGGTGGAGCTGGTCATGATGGGGCGGCGCGGGGCCGATCCCTACGCGCGGGCCATGTCCGACCTCCAGCATCGATTCCGGCGCTTTATCTCGAGCCGCGAGGTCGAGCGCGTGGGGATCCCGGGCGTTCCGACCCAGGCGGCGCTTCGGGGGGTGAATCACCGCCTGAAGCATCCGTATCGCAAGTCGAACCCGCGCCGGCCGTCCTTCCGGGATACGGGGCTCTACGAGGCCTCGTTCCGGGCCTGGATCGACTGACGTGCAGGTCGGGGAAATCCAGCCGGACGAGACGCTGCTTCATGCGGCGCTCTCGCAGGGGGTCCAAAACCTCTCGCTCGACCAGAGCGTGACGTTCCAGGAGTATCTTCGCGTCGTGCTCCCGGTTGACGGGTTCGTGTTCTGGAAGCCGACGGGCAAGGCGATCAAGCCGCGCGGCTCGCTGCACTACGCGCAGGAGCTGCACCAGGACGAGGAGCAGACCGCAGCGCTCGCCAACACGCTGTTCACGACCACGAAGGAGATCAAGAATTTCGCGCGAACGCTGACCGGCGGCGCGCGCTATCTCTACGTCGCGACGGTTAACGGCTTCCGCTTCGCGGTCTCCCAGCAGCAGGGGTTCTACAGCCAGGCGGGACTCTGGCACTACTTCGGGCGCTCGATCTGGCCCGCGCTCTACTCCCAGCTCCTGGACCCCGGGCGCAGTGTGGATACGACCCGCGCGGTTGTCTCCAACTCGCTGCCCTTCTGGCTGCAGATCGCGGACTGGGCGCCGGACTGGCTGCCCTACGGGAAGTCCCCGCCGCTTTTCCCGGCGTTTCTCGCGCCGGCGAACGAGCCCCCGCCCTACGGGACGGTCGAGATCACCCCGACACGGGCCCTGCAGCCGGTCCCGACGCGCGGGGGACTCGGGGGCGCGCACAGCCAGCTCGTCGCCGATACCGTGCGCCTGACGCTCTACGGGCTGCAGAACAACGAGGCCGTGGATTTCCTCGATGCGGTGATCGACTACAGCGCCGCGACGGATAACATCGGCCTGATGAACGCGCCGACCATCGTCGACGACCCACGCCCGCAGGAGGAAATTCAGGCCCTGGCGATGCGAAAGCGCATCGAGTTCGACGTGTCCTACTACCAGAGCCGCTCCCTCGATCTGGCCTACCAGATGATCCGGGAGGCGGACTGCGAGACCATCCTCGGCACCCTTGCCACTTAACGGAGACCACTGCCATGCCACAGGGACCTATTCCGGTCAAAGCGACCACGGCCAACTCCACGGCGCTGAACCAGAGCGCCGCGGCCGTCATCAAGGCGACTCCCGGCATTCTGTGCCGCGTCGTCATCGGAACGGTCGGCACCGCCGGCTCGCTCACCTTCAACGACATCGACACCGTTGGCGGCGCGGCCGCCGCGAACCAGATCGTCAGCCTCGCCTACGGTGACCTCACGGCCGGGCAGGTCATCGACCTGGAGTTCCCCTGCAAGACGGGCATCGTGCTCTCGGCGATCCCGACCGGGGGCGTCATCTCGGTGTCCTACGCCTGATCCGCGCACAGCCACATAGGAGGCGCCCGCCATGGCCAACTCCATCGTAGAGGTCGACGTTTCGGTTACCGCTGCGCCGACGCCGGCGAGCCTGCAGCGGACCGGGGCGCTGATCAGCCAGGGCGCGACGACGGCGACCGTCGGGGACTACAAGCTGCTCACGCAGTACTCGGACCTCGCATCGCTGCTCATCGCCCCGCTCGATCTCCAGTCGCTCACCTGGTCGGGGGGCACGGTCACGGCCACGGCGGTCGCCAACCTGGCCGCCAACGTCTCGACGGGCGACACCTTCCCCGTGACCATCTCCGGGGCGTCTCCGGCCGGCTACAACGGGACGTTCCTCGCCACCGTCACGGGGGCCGACACCTTCACCTACGCGCTCTCGGCCAATCCGGGCACCGAGACGGCGCCGGGTACCTACACCGCGCCGGGCGTGGTGGAGCTGCAGCAGATGGCGCAGACCTTCTTCGCCCAGGGGGCACAGATGTCGGTCTACGTGCTGGAGCTGGGGGCCGGCGACGCCGCGAGCGGCGTGACGCAGCTCACGAGCTTCATCACGGCCAACCCCTCGACGATCTACGCCTACCTGATCCCGCGCAGCTGGGACAGCGAGCCGACGTTCCTCTCGTTCCTCTCGGGGTACACGGGCGTCACGGCCATGACGTACTTCTTCGTCACCACGACCGTCGCCTCCTACACGCAGTACTCGAGCACCGAGAAGTGCGTCGTCGCTCTAGTGGAGAGCCCGGACGCGCCGCTGACGGAGTTCTCCTGCGCGGCCGCGCTCTGGTCCGCCCTGCACTACGACCCCTCCAGCACCAACAAGGTCACGCCCTTCGCCTTCTCGTTCCTCTCGGGCGTCACGGCCTACCCCGTCAAGGGCAACTCGGCCACGCTGGCGGCGCTCAATGGCGCACATGTCAACTACGTGGCCGTGGCCTCGGAGGGCGGCCTGACCAACACCATGCTCGCCTGGGGGACCACGCTCGACGGGCGCGATTTCACCTACTGGTACTCGGTGGACTGGGCGCAGATCAACCTCGGGCGCGCGATCGCCAATGCGGTCATCAACGGCTCGAACAATGCGCTGAACCCGCTGTATTTCAACCAGGACGGCATCAACCGCCTGCAGGACGTGGTTGCGGCCACGCTCCAGAGCGCGGTGACCTACGGGCTGTCCATCGGGACGGTCGTGCGCTCCTCGCTCAGCGGTCCGGCATTCACCCAGGCGCTGGACGCCGGGACCTACGACGGCGATGACGTGGTCAACGCGGTCCCCTTCGCCGACTACGTGGCCGCCAATCCCGGGGACTACAAGATCGGTAAGTACGCCGGACTCTCGGCGGTCTATATCCCGGCGCGCGGGTTCCTGCAGATCGTGTTCACGCTCAACGTCACCGATTTCCTCTCACAGTGAGGGCCTGATCCATGGCAAATCCACTCGTCGAGCAGGGGTCGCTGAACCGGCTCCGTGCCTCGGTCACCTGGCCGGATAACCCGTCTCTCAATGTCACCGCCTCGTTCCTGGGCAAGGAGGGGGTGGGGCTTGCGCTCGAGGGCGACTCGGTGACCTATCTCCCGACGCTCACCGGCGCGGTCACCTCGCCCGAGCCCTACCAGATGATCTCCTGCACCATTCACCTGCTCAAGACGCAGGGGCTCGCGAACCTCTACAAGAGCCAGATGGAGAGCGATGCGATTATCGGCAACGGCGTGGTGCGCGCCGATACCAAGTCGCTCGGTGCCTACGACATCGTCAACTGCTCGATCGCGAGCGTGCGCGAGTTGGACTTTTCCGGCGCCGACGCCGGGTTCGCGGTCACGATTCGCGGGTACTACCGGATCAACGACACCCTGTGGAACGCATGAATATCGACCGCCAGCTGCACCTGGTGCTCCCGGTGGACCAGCCGGACGGCGGCCAGATATTCATCCACGCGACCCCGGTCAGCCAGGAGACGTTCGATGCGTACTACCTGGTGCTCGCCAAAACGTTTGCCGAAATCCACGCCCAGGGCCTGGGGGTCATCGCCGGTCCCCGGGTCGCGGCGAAGCTGCTCGCGGACGTTGCGCGCGAGGCCGGGACCTGGGATGGGCCGACCGGCGTCGAGCGCGGGCTCCTCGCCGAGATTCGCCGGCTCATCAACGTGTACGCCCCTGGCGAGAACGGCTGGACGCTCAGCCCCTTCGAGGATGCACGCGCCGCCGGCGTGATCGACCCGCAGGACGCCTCGGAGGTCGAGAACGCGGTGGTTTTTTTTACGCTGAGCTGGCTCATGCATCGCCGGACGGAGCGCGAGGGGATACTCCAGAGCGCGGTTCTGCTCTGGGGCGGGCAAATTACGTCATCGACCTGTACGGAATTCCGCGATTCCTTGCCGACCTTGACGACGGACGCCAGTACTGGCGCGAGCCCGGGGTAATCGCCGCGATCCTGGACTGGGTCAGCGCGGAGGGGTTTCGGGAGTTCGCCGAGCAGTTCCCGGACGTGCTTCCCTACCAGAGCGCGGCGGAGTTTCGCAGTCGTCACCAGTCCCGCGGGCTGTTCTAGGGGGTCGCCATGCCGCTTAAATCCGTCGTCGACATCGATGTTAACGACGAGCAGTTCCGCCGGTTCGCGGCGCTGTTCGAGAAGTATCGGGACGCGCTGGACAAGACGCCGGGCGCGTGGGCCGAGGTCGGGCGCGAGCAAAAGGGCATCGGCCAGCACATCCGCTCGGTGGTCTCGGCGCTCATGGCCCAGGCCCAGCTCGGGCGCGAGAGCGCGCAGGCGGCCGAGACGCAGTCGCGCTCGCTGCGCCACCACGAGACGCTGTGGAAGTCGATCTCGCGCTCCTCGGGCACCACGCTGCGCAACGTCCTGGGCATTACGCGCAGCGTCCTGCGCTGGGGCGTCGGGCTCGCCGGCGTCGGGGGCATCGTCGGGGGTGCCTCGCTGTTCGGCCTCGGCCGGCTCGCGGAGGACGTCTCCGGCCGGCGTAACTACGCGCTGGGCAGCTTCACGCAGATCGGCCAGCGCCGGGCGTTCGGGCTCTACGCCGGTCGGAACCTGGAGAACTCGTCCGGCTTTCTCGGCGACGTGGCCCAGGCGCTGCACACGATCGGACCCTCGCGCGCCGCGCTCTCGACGCTCGGCGTGGGCACCGCCGGCGGCACGATGGACGTCGCCCAGCGGGCGCTCCTGCGCGTTCAGCAACTGGCCAAGGCGCAGCCAGCGGGGGCGATCGGCAATCTCATGCAGATGTACCAGCTCGGCACCCTGGGGCTGTCCGAGCGCGACGTGTTCCGCCTGCGAAATCTCTCGCGCCAGGAGCTGCTCGCCGACATTCGCCGCTCGCGGGCCTCCGCCGGGCGCTTCGGGCTCTCAGACCGCACGGGACAACAGTGGCAGAACTTCCAGAGCCAGCTGGGCGCGACCTGGGGCGGTGTCTGGACGGGAATCGTCAAGGACCTGACGCGCCTCACGGGGCCGCTCACGCGCGTCTCCCAGGCGCTGGGCCATGCCGCGGATACGCTGCTCAGCTCGCCTGAGCTGAAGAAGGGGCTCGACGAGTTCGCGAAGGGGATCGACCAGTTCGCGCATTGGCTGGTCAGCCCGGGCTTCCAGAAGGGGCTCGACAACTTCGTCTCGCGGATCGGCACCGTCGCCCATATCCTGGGATTCACCGGATCGACCCTCTCGCCGATCGGGGGCGCCAAGGCGGCAGCCGTGGCCGCGAACGCGCGCTCAGTCTGGGCCCAGCGGGGCGCGGCGGCGGCGAAGAAGTACGGGATCCCGGTCGGCATGCTGCACTCGCAGTACCAGGCGTTCGCCGGGGCCGGAGAGGTCGTCAATCCGTACTGGCTGGCCGACTTCGACAAGGGAGTGCCGCAGATGAGCGCGCGCGATAAGATTCGCGCCTCCCTCGCGGCCTATTACCTGCGGATGCATCACCTGGGGATCGCCGGGGCTCCCTTCCGCGAGATGCTGCGCGAGCATCCCGACGACTGGTTCAAGCGCCTGAACCGCGACGTGCAAGGATACGTGAACCGGGCGCTCAAGGTCGACGTCGAGGTCCACAACCAGACGGGGCAGGACGTGCATGCCTCGGTTAACCAGCTCTCGCCGCAGGTGCCCTGATGTCCACGGGGCGCGCGCTCTACCAGCTCGGGTTCGAGATTTCCCCGATCGTGCTCACCGGCGGCATCGCGAGCCAGATTCCCGGCGGAATGCTCCCGATCATCGCGATTACGGAGGCGGCGAACTTCATCGACGGTCTGCTCTCCGGGGCGGACATCAGCCCGGATAATTTTTTCGCGCACTACCGGCCGGCGCCGGGCACGACGCTCGCGCGCAACATGATTGCGACCTACCCGTTCGCGAACCAGACGGTCGCGGCGAACGCGCTCATCGCCGAGCCGCTCAAGACCTCGATGCTCATGATGTGCCCGGCGCGCAACGCGGCCGGCGCCTGGGTCAAGCTCGCGACGATGGCGGCTCTGCAAAAGACGCTCGCGCTGCACAACAGCCAGGGGGGCCTCTACTCGGTGGTGACGCCCAGCTACATTTACACCGGATGCATGATGACGGCCTTCGTGGACGTCTCGGAGGGGAGCACCCGCCAGTCGCAGGCGACGTGGCAGATGGATTTCGTGCAGCCGCTGACCACGCTCACCCAGGCCCAGAGCGTGGTGTCAGGGCTCATGCAGCGGCTGGGATCGGGCGCTCGCATCTCCGGTCAGCCCTCCTGGTCCGGGGTCGCCACAACGATCGCCGAGCCCTTCTCGCTCGCCGGGACCTCGGTTATCACGGCGGCGAAGGACCTCATCGGCATGATCGGGGGCTAGGCGGTGATCTTTACGTTTCCCAACACCGACCAGCCGTTTACCTTCTCGCCCACCCTGGACGGGCTGGTGTGCAGCGTCGAGGTGCGCTGGCTCGCCTTCGGCCGTCGCTGGTACATCGCGGTCTCGGACCCGACGGGAAACCTGCTGGTAAACCGGGCGCTCGTGGGCTCGCGCAGTCCGGTCGCGCTCACGAACCTCACCTGGGAGCTGGGCGTCGCCTCGGCCGATGCCGCCGAGCCGCTCGGTCTCCCCGTCGGCTCGGTTGCCCGCGCGCTGGTCTACGGCTGCTCGCCCGGGGCCTATAACGGCTGGTATACCGTGCGCGTGACGGGCGCCGCGAGCTTTGCCTTCGACATCGCCCAGGATCCCGGCTCGGTGGTCACGCTCGGCAGCTGGGCGCCGGCCGTGGACCTGGTGCGCGGGTATTTCCAGACCTCCTCGCTGGTCTACTGGAGCGGGCGCGCCCAGTTCGAGGCGCTCCCGTGAGGTACTACGACATCGCCATCACCAATCGCGACGGCGCGGTGGTGACCCCGGACCCGACCTCGGGCATCTTCCAGGCGCAGGGCGCCGCGACGACCTTCTCCAGCCTCAGCGCGGGACTGAACGACGCCGGGGCGCTGAACGTGGAGCTGGACATCGTCGGCTACAACTTCGCGAACTTCCAGGGCGGCTCGCGGCTGCGGGTCTGGGGCCTGGGGCTGCCATCGCTCGCGCAGGCCTCGAACCTCGCGTATTACGGGATCAGCATCGCGGCCGGGATGCGCGGGGCGCCGGACATCAACCAGAACGCGAAGGCGGGCACGATCGCCCAGGGCATCATCTACCAGAGCTACGGCAACTGGCAGGGCGTGAACCAGCACCTGGACCTGGTGCTCCAGCCCAAGCCCGCGCTGCTGAACCTGCGGGCGAATATCAGCTTTTCCTGGAAGGCGGGCGACGATCTGTCGGCGGCCATCCGCTCGGCGCTCTCCTCGGCCTTCCCGGGGTTTACGCTCTCGATCAACCTGCGGCCCATCGCGCTCGCGCATGACGAGGCGGGGCACTTCGACAGCTTGGTGGCCTTTGCCGAGGACCTGCAGACCCTGACCTCGGGATTCGGCGATGGCTCCTATCCGGGCGTGAACGTCTACGTATTCGGCCAGACCATCTACGTCTACGACACGACCTCGCCCTCGGGCAGCACGCCCGAGGCGCCGCTTCCGGTCGCCTTCGAGGACATGATCGGGCAGCCGACGTGGATCACGCCGACGCAGCTCTCGTTCACCTGCGTCCTGCGCGGAGACTTCCAGATCGGCGACTGGGTAAAATTCCCGGCCGGGATTTACCCGCCATACGTGCTGGCGCTCCCCGATGCGGCCTATCCGGGAGCGCCGCCGGCCTCGCGCTCGAGCTTCCAGGGGGTGTTCCAGCTCGCCGAGGTGCACCACTACGGCAATTTCCGCCGCCCCGAGGCCGAGAGCTGGAATACGACCTACGTCGCCAATTTCCTCGCCTCGGCGCTGCCCACGTACCGTGACCTGCCGGATGCGCTGCCGGCCAACTACGTATGAGCGTCAAGACGCCCCTCTCGCGCTCGCTCCCGCAGGCGATCCAGGCGGCGATCCGCCAGGAGGTCTCGCGCCTGGGACGCGCGCTGCCGGCGCGGGTCACGGCGGTGAGCGGCGCGATCGTCACGGTCGCCTTCGAGGTCGCGGACGCATCGCTCCCGCAGGTCACCGTGCCGCTGTTCGGGCCAGAATACATACGCTATCCCGTCCAGGTGGGCGATAAGGGTTTTTGCATCCCGGCCGATGCCTATCTGGGCGGCGTCTCGGGGCTCGGCGGGGGAACGGCGCAGCTCGGGCGGCGCATGAACCTCTCAACGCTCGTGTTCTTCCCCATCGGGAACAAGGGCTGGTCGAGCGTCGACCCCGATGCGGTCACGATCTACGGGCCCAACGGGGTCGTCCTGCGCGACACGAACGGCCACACGACGGCGACGCTCACGCCCAGCAATTTCACCATCGACTCCTCGAGCGGCGCCCTGAGCTTCACGATCAACGGATGCACGCTCACCATGGATTCATCGGGCATTACGATCAGTTTCAGCGGAAACGAGATCGTTATCGATTCGACGGGCGTGCAGATCATGGGTAAATACTTCATGCAGCACGAGCACACCGGCGTCCAGACCGGCAGCGGTGTCTCGGGGCCGGTGTCGCCATGAGGACCTACGGGCGCGCGCGCCAGGCCGACGGCTCCTACAAGTGGGTCAAGGTCGTCACGACGCCCGCGGGGCTCGACGATTTCGTGTGGATCACGACGCTGATCCAGTGCCTGAAGCTGAACCTGGGCGAGTCGCCGTTCTGGTCCGATTACGGGATCCCGGCGCGCCAGGCGATCGTCCAGCAGATTTTCCCCGACTATTACGTCGCGGTCACGCAGCAGCGGTTCGCCTCGCGCTTTGCCTCGCTCATGATGTCGCGCAAGGCGACCGACCCGCCGACGTACCAGATCAACCTCACCACACATGAGGGCGTCAAACTCTCGACGGTCGTGGAGATTCCCGGATGAGCAATTTCGACTTCCCCGTCGTGATGAGCGCGGCCGGCGCGCAGCCGCAGTCGCCCGCCTCGCTCCTGCAGCAGCTGCTCGCGGCCGTGGCGGCGACGAATCCCGGCTATACGGCGAACCTGCCGGGCTCGCTGGTCGAGGACATCAGCTCGACGGACGTCGGTGCGCTGCTGCTGTGCGACCAGGCGCGGGTCGAGGCGATCAACTCGCTGACCCCCTACGGGGCCAATGCCTACGTGCTCGGCCAGCTCGGCGCCATGTACGGGATCATGCTCGGGCAGCAGACCAATACCTCGGTGGACGTAGTGTTCACCTGCGATACGGCCGGATTCGTGATCTCGCCCGGCTTCCAGGTCACCGACGGGGTCTACATCTACCAGGTCCTCGACGGCGGGATCACAAAGACGGTCGGGGGCTCTATCGAGACGGACCCCCTCACGGCGGTCGCCATCGAGGCCGGTTCCTGGGCGGTTCCGGCCAGCAGCGTGACGGGCATCGTCAGCTCCTATTCCTCCTCCGTCACGCTCTCAGTGACCAATCCCAACGCCGGGACGCCGGGGCAGGATCCCGAGACGGAGGAGAGCTACCGCGCGCGCGTGCTCCAGGCCGGGATCGCCTCGGCGCAGGGCGTGCCGCGACTGATCAAGAGCGCCGTGCAGGCCGTCCCGGGCGTGATCTCCAGGCTCGTCGCCGTGCAGCAGGTCGTCGGATCGGGCATCCGCGTGATCGTCGGCGGGGGCGATAACTCCGACGTCGGCTACGCGATTTTCCGCTCCTGGTTCGACCCCGCCGGCCTGTTGGGCGCGGCGGCCGGGGGGAGCACCGTCACGGTCTCGGTAGTGGACTATCCCGACACCTACAGCATCCAGTTCGTGGACCCGGTCTCGCAGGCGGTCACGATCGCCATCACCTGGAATACGTCACTCTCGAACTTCACGCAGGCCTCGGCAGTCGCGCAGCTCGTTCCGCAGCCGATCGCCGATTACCTGAATTCGATCTATGTCGGAGAGCCCATCAACCTGCTCGAACTCCAATCGGTATTCGAGACCGCGATCGCCTCCGTGCTGGACGCTTCGCTGATCTCCAAGCTGCAGTTCTCGGTATCGATCGCCGGCTCGGTGGTTGCGCCGACCGGGACGCTCGTCAGCGGCGACACCGAGGGTTACTTTACCGCCGATGCCTCGGGCATCACCGTGACACAGGGGTAGAACATGGCTGGATTTACGCCTCCCGTCTCCGAGACCGCGCCCGGTCCGTGCGCGCACGGTTTCGCCATCACGCCGGGCGCCACGGCGCTGCCGTCGCTCACGCGCTATATCGTCGCCACGGCTGCGGGGACGATCACCTGCCAACTTGCAGGCGACACCGCCTCGATCACTCTCCAGCTGGCCGCCGGCATCCCGATGCCGATCGTGGCCGAATACGTCACCGCGGCGACCGCGACGGGGCTGATCGGGCTTTACTGACATGCTCTCGGGGGCGATCAATTCCGAGCCGATCAACGCCCTCGCGATCAACGGCTCGACGTGGCATGTGTATGCCCAACTGGCGCGCGCTGCGGCGCTTACGGCAACACACGTCCCGTGGCGCACTGGCACCGTCGACATCTCGCTTGCGCGCGGCCCGGCTGCGAACGAGGTCTATGATGCCGTCGCGGACGCGGCGATTACGCGCACCCGGTCGGCATCCTCAAGTTCCTATGCCAATGACCTCGCCGGCAATGACATTGCCCGGTCACGATCGACAGTCGTCACGGGTCGTTATTACCCGTCCCAGGCCTCCTACCCGGCGAGCTTCGCCGATTCGCCCTCGGTCCTGACCGAGGTCATCCCGAGCTACCTCTACGTCCAGTACAACGACGACGACGACCTGCAGGCGTTCGTGGCGGCCTACAACGAGGCCGCACAGACTTTCCTCAGTTGGTTCGTCTCGACGAACCTGGGCGACTATCGCAATCTCTCGGGCTCGCTCCTGGACTGGATCGCCCGGGGGATTTATGGCATGAGCCGCCCGGTTCTGGGCGCGCCGGCCGTCCCCACCCAGGGCGTCCTGAACTCCGATCCGATCGACGATCTCGCTGTCAACCAGGGGATCGACCCGATCTCGGGCACCTATATCCAGACGACGGACGACATTTTCCAGCGCGTGCTCACCTGGCACCTGTACCGGGGGGACGGCCATGCGTTCACGGTGACGTGGCTCAAGCGGCGCATTATGCGCTTTCTCACCGGGGCGCGCGGCTACGATGCGGACCTGTCGGACCTGAGCCCGGTATCGGTGTCCATCTCCGGGTCGGCCATCACCATCACGCTGTCGGCCAGCTACGGCTGGGCTGCGGGTATAACGGATGCGTTCACCTACGCCGTGCAGAGCGGCGCGATTGATCTGCCTCCCGTCTATACCTACACCATAACTGTCGCTTGAGGAGATAATCCATGGCACAGCTGTTTGCAAATAACGCCGCCACGACCCTCGCCGCATCGGCGACGGCGAGCGCGACCAGCCTCTCGCTCGTCTCCGGGGCGTCCTTCCCGTCGCCTTCTTCCGGGGACTTTTTCATCGCGACAATCTCCGCCGCAGGCGACCCCACGACCATGGAAATCGTCAAGGTCACGGCGCGTTCGACCAACAGCCTCACCGTTACACGGGGTCAGGAAGGAACGAGCGCTCAGGCCTGGAATGCCGGGGACAACGTGCAGCTTCGACTGACGGCCGGAGCGCTCACCACGCAGTTCAAGCAGTGGGAAAACTGGACGATCACCTATCCGAATACTCCCTTAAATACCGATCTGACGAATGCCACCGGCTATCCGATAATCGGTTTTGGGGTCGCGTTTGGGAATACGTCATCGCAGGGGCTTTCAATTTACCTCGGGGCGAGCACATCCTCCTATAAGAATGTCCTGACGGCATTATCGCAGCAGCCTTTTACCGTCATCATCCCGCCCGGCTGGTCATATAAATTTGTGCCCATCGGATCGGGGGGAAGCTTCGGAAGTTATTACGCGTTGACATTCTCGTCCTGATGGCATGCGTAATGCCTTCGTGAATCAAAACCTGTGAGGGCTCCATGGAAATCCTGCGAGTCGCTGAATTCTCACTTCTATCCGCGTTCTGTCTGGGCGTAATGATCCCCCAGCTAATACGGAAATGGAACGCACGCCGCGAGTACATATCGGCGGGATTCACCGGCCGCTTCCATCTATTCGAGAATGCCGGCTTTTCGGCGCTCTCCGCGTGCATGGTGCTGATCGGGATCCTGCAGCTTCGCCCGATGGGATTTTTCCCCATGCTCCTCGCCTTCATCATCGCCGGCGCGCTCACAATGACCCAGGTCAGCGACACCTGGTCGGGGCTGATCGGGCGTGACTGGCACTCGGTGCATATCGGGGCGGCGGCCACCTCGTTCGTGACCGCTGGTCTGCTGGAGCTGGCGATCTGCCTGCACTGGCACCACGGCTGGCTATGGGCGATGTTCGGACTCTCCGCAGCGCCGGCGGCGATCGTCAAATTCCTCTGGCCGTCAGACGGCCCATGGATCGAGAAGGCGGGGACCGCCGGCGTCGTTGCCTTCTTCACCGCCTTTATCGCCGGTATTCCCCTACCACACTGAGGAGATCAACATGCTCGATACGATCATCGCCGACCTCAAGGCCGAGGCCGCTCGTCTCAAAAAGGATCTGGCCCATGTGGAGGCACTCATTGATCATGCGCTTCACATCAAGGGAGCCGACCCCGCCGGAACCACGCTCGGTGGCGGCGGCCAGCAGCCGCCTCCTCCGCCTGGAGGCAGCTCCGCCCAATAATGGACATGCAGCAGGCGATCGCCATGCTGGCCCTGGTCGCCGGGTCCCTAGCGGCCCGGCGCAACCAGCGGCAGGCGGCGCTCGCCTTCGGCTACGGGATCGTGTTCACGGCATTCCTGGTCCTGATCCCGTCGCCGGCCATTTTCCGAACCGTCGGCTATGCCTGGTGGTATTCGGCCTGGGCCTGCTACGAGGCCCTAATCATCCTCATCGCGTGGAAGGCACACGCGCCGTCCTCCGGGCTCATCATCGCCGCCAGCTTTGTCTCCGGCGCCATGCACCTGGTGACGGGCTTCTTCTACGTGACGGGGCCACACCTGATTGCCTACGCGCTGTGGCGCGCTCATGGCTGGGTCTGTGACGGATTGGAATCCGCGCAGGTCGCAGCCCTGTTCTGGTATGGACCGATCGGCTTTGCGGGGATTCGTATCGCGCGATCGGCGCTGCGAATGCTGAGGGGGAAAAAGATGAATAACTCTCGACGTTCGGGAATCCCGACATGACGTTCGATCTGAGCCATATCGGACACAAGATTCTCGAGGAGTTGCCCTCACAGACCTACGGCGCGATCGTGATCGCCATCGTGATGTGGGTCTGGCTGCTCCCCGAGAACTATGCCCGCAAGGCTGATCTTGACCACACCAACACGGAGGTCGCGCAGGCGCTGTGCCGCGCATCCTCGGTCACCCAGAAATTCTCCCGCTTCGTCGTCCAGCAGTCTCTGTGGACGGCCGAGGGGCAGCTGTATGACGTCAAACGCGACATCAAGCTGTACCCGAATAAGGTCGACGCCTCGGTACTCACGCATCGCGATCAGCTGCGCATCGAGGTCGACCAGCTCAACCAGCGACTCCAGTCGCTGCCTTCCAATGAGCCCAAGGCCTGTCGTCAATTCGACTCCGAAGGCTAGTTTCCACTCAACACGAGGACCTTTCTCATGGCAGAGCAGAACCTTCCGGCCGTCGGCAGCCGGAGCAAGCGCGCCCATTACGAGTTCGTCTACCGCGATTCAAGCGGTGTCGAGCAGTGGCGGGCCGATGCCGACAACCTCGTCCCGTCGGCCTCTCTGGACGCGGGCCTGGACTCGATCTACGGCGGCTCGGGCTTCACGGCCTACCTCGCCCTCGTCTCGGGAACGCCGACCTTCGCGGCCGGGGACACGCTCGCCTCGCACGCCGGCTGGACCGAGCAGACCCCCTACTCCGGCAACCGCCCGGCGGTGACCTGGTCTGCGGCCTCCGGCGGCGTGAAGAGCAACAGCAGCAACCCGGTCGTCATCTCGATCACGGCTTCGGCCACGATCGGCGGCGTGGCGATCGTCTCGGCGGCGACCGGCACGACCGGGCTGCTCGACTCCGAGGCGGCCTTCAACCAGGGCAACCAGGCGGTGTCGAACGGCGGAACGCTGACGATCACGGTCTCCGTGACCGCGACCTCGGCTTAACGAGCGCAGGGAGGGGCACGACGCCCCTCCCTTTCTCTGGCCTTCCCGTTTCCTTGTAGGGGGTCCCCATGCGCGCACGCATCCTCCTGGCCGCATTTGCGGCCGCGCTTCTCATCCCGTCGGCCTTTGCCTATCCGCCAGGCGGATTCTGGAAAAATGACTCGGCTACCTCGCCGATCATGGCGCCGTACACCTCTACCGACATCGCGGCGTTTTTCCCTTCCACGCGGACTCAGTTCACGTTCCCCTCTCCCTACGGAACCCAGGCGATTCGCATCACGCTCCCCTCCGACTGCACGAGCATCGGCTACCCGGCCAACTGCTTCCAGGCCATCGGGTCGAATTACTGGCAGGTCATGTCCAATTCGGCCGGCAGTCCCTTCATGTATATCTACGTCGGTAGAAACGGGAGTCCGGGGCACAATGCGGCGCTCTACAAGTACGACAAGGACAAGAACGTCATGTCCTACGTCAAGGGGCTCGGGAACCTGGGTCCCGGGGGCACTGAGGAGTGGTTCTGGAGCAAGGGCTACCCCGACTCGATCTACATGCGAAACGCATCCGCGAACGGGATTATTCGCTATAACGCCATGACCGGCACATCGACGACGGTCATGGACCTGACGACCTGGTCGGGCTATCCGGGGAACGGCGACTACATCACCCAGTGCAGCTATGCGATGAACGACAGCGTCGTCGCCTGCGTCGATGAGACCAGCGGGACGCCCTTCGTCGCTAACGGCTGCCTCGCCTACAACATGCGCACGGACCAGTGGTACTGGTTCCCGAACTCGCTGGTGAAGCATCCGCCGATTCACAAGTGCCAGCCCAGCGCACTGGGCCGTTACCTCTACATCAACGACCAGGCGACTAGTACGCCCTACGATTCGATGATCGCGGACCTTGACGAGGACGGTCGAATCTACGATGTCAGCGCCATCGACGGCGCCCAGGGCCACACGGCCATGGGGTATGGCTGGGGGGTGATCAACGACGCGGACGCTGTCGGCTACACCGGAAACAAGGTGTATGATCTGGGCGATCCGCTGGGCGTCAACTCCAACAAGTGGCTGTTCGTCTCGCCGTGGAGCGCCGATCCCGGCGCCCCGGCGCATCCGATGTGGTCCAATACGCAGCCGCTGTCCGAACGGCCGCTGAGCTGGCAGTACATCTGCGATTCCACCGACCGCGACTACAGCGCCACGCAGTTCCTGAACTGGTCCGTCGTAGTGTTTTGCTCCCCCTTCCAGAACGGCGACCCAATCTCACAGCACAAGAGCCTGATTGTCGCGCCCACCATGTCAAACGACATCTCGACCGGCGGCTGCGGCGCCGGGACCTACGCCAATCTTGCCTGGGCCAACATTGACTACACCGGACACTACATCGCGCTGACGACAAACCTGGACTCGACGGATAACTGCCAGGAAATCCTGATCAAGATACCCGTCGGGCAGTTTGCGCATCCTCCGCCGGACGTGACGCCGCCGGAGGCCTCGATCATTGCCCCGCTTGCAGCCTCGACGTTGAGCGGAACGGAGACCTTTAGTGGCCATGCATGGGACAACGAGGGGGTCAGCTCGTGCCAGTGGGAGATCGACGGCACCGACATCAAATCCGGCGTTACCACATCGCCCTACGCCATCACCTACAACACGGCCGCGCTCGCCTCCGGGCCGCATTCCGTCACCCTGGTCTGCTCTGACGCGGCCGGGAACGCCAGCGCGAACGCCTCCGGGGACGCGCAGGTGCTGGTGATCAAATAAATGGCTATCTCGCTCGTCCAGTACGCCGTCGCCGATACGCAGTCGGGGGGAACGAGCCCCTGCACGGTCACGCTTTCGAGCGCGCCGTCCCAGGGCTCCCTCCTGCTGGCGTTCGTCAGCGTCAAGAACGGCGCAGGAACGACCAATCCATTCACCGCGCCCTCTGGCTGGACCGTCGACCAGAGTAACGATTTCAACACGGACGGATCAACGTTCTCGGAATGGCTGATTACCGCCTACAAGGTCGCGGGAGCCAGCGAGCCGACCTCGTATGACTTCGCGAGCAGCGCGGGCCTTGGCCTGGGCGCCATGGTGCTCGAATACAGTGGTGTCGACTCCTCGGTATTTGACGCTGCCTCGGTAATCTCCAGCGGGACCAGCTCCACGCCGTCCGTCACGGGCATCACGACCGGGACGAACGGGGCAGAGGTCGTCGCCGGGTTTGGCGTCGCCGGCGGCGGGGCCACTTTCACCGTTCCCTCCCCATTGACGCTCGTCGACCAGGAGAACGCTGCCGGTATCGCGACGAATTACGTCGTCGGGAATAACAACTACGCGAGCGCCGGCGCTACGGGAAACTTCGCATTCAGTGCCGGGGTCTATGTCGCCTATGGCGGCGTCGTAGTGGCACTCAAGCCCTCCTCGACGAGCCCCGCTCTTTCCGGGACAGTAGATGTGGCGCTGACGCGCGGGCTCTCGGCGAGCGTTAGCACGGTACTTTCCGGGACGGGAGACATGACCTCGGGGCGCCTCGCGGGCCTGCTCGCCTCGCAGAGCTACACCGCTCCCAGCGGAAGCTGGATTGGCACGGCGTCGGTCGCGCGCTCGCGGGCAATGGGGATCTCCGTCTCCTATGCCCAGGGTGGCAACAATACCGCCGGTGTGGCGGAGTCGCGCTCTCTCTCGGCATCATATCTCTACGATGCGGTGGGTGCCGAGAACATTGCATTCGGCCGGGGCTTGTCGGTATCCCTGATCTACGGACCGTCAGGCGACTCCTCCATTTCATCTCATCGTGGGATGACTGCCGGATTCTCCTACGCCGTCTCTACTAGCCTGTCAGCTACCTCGACGCGCGCTCGCGCGCTCGCGCTTGCGCTTGCCTACTCGCCGGCCGTACTCGCCGAGTCGCTTCGCAGTCGGGCCCTTTCGGCAGCGTCGGTCTACTCGCCGGTGGTCTCTGCCACCATTGCACGGGCGCGCGCATTTTTGGCCTCAACGCGCCCCGGCATTTTTGCGTCGACCGCAATTGCCCGGGCACGATCGCTCCTTGGGTCGGCGCGCTATTTTGTGCCTGGTGGCCTCGACCAGGCGGCGCTGCATTCAAACCGCGGCCTCACGGCGTCGGCTATCTATGAGACGCCCTCATTCTCCGTCGACGTCTATGTCTGGGCGGTCGCGGGCGATCCGCCGGCCACCGAGTCGAACCTGTACCTGAACGTCAACGAGTGGGGCGCGCGGCTGTTCGTCTACGCCGGTTTCGACCTTTCCGGCGCGAGCGGTCTCGTGCTCGAGTTGATCCGTCCCGATACCTCGATCATCTCGGTGCGCCCGTCCCTGCAAACTGCGGGCACCACCACGAGCGGGGGAGAGTCCTGGGGGGGCAACCAATATGTCCTGTATGTCACCGAGCAAGGCGACCTCGACCAGGTCGGGACCTGGGGGGCGCGCATCATCTACTCCGACGCCGTCCAGTCGATCCCGACCGACATCGGCTCCTTCAACGTGGGGCCATGACCTCGGCCTGTTCGATCGCTTCGCCGTCTGGGTCGACCAGAAGGTCGGGACCGCACGCGCGTTCTGCCTCGCCTTCGCCTCGATCATTCTGTGGGGCGCCTCGGGGCCGTTTCTGGACTTCTCGAACCGCTGGCAGCTGATCGCCAACACGGGGACGACGATCGTGACGTTTCTGATGCTGTTCACCGCCGCCTACGGCAACAACCGGGCGCACCACGAGGACATGCGTATCCGAGACGAGCAGCACCGAGAGGAAATGGAGGTGCTGCGCACGCTGACGGAGGAAATCCACGCCCGCGTGCATCAGGACATGGGAGGGTAGCGCCGTGAACATCTCGATCGCCCGTTTTCAGATGGCCCAACGCTACTCGGTGGGGACGCTGGTCACGCCCAAGTTCATGCTCTACACCATGGAGCTACCCTGGATGCGCAACCAGGCGAGCATTTCATGCGTCCCTCCGGGGCTGTTCGAGCTGGAGCCGCACCACTCCCGCGATCACCCGCATACCTGGGCGCTGGTCAATCCGGCGCTCGGGGTCTATCACGAGCCGGCGGACATACCGGCGGGGAAAACCGGCCGCTATGCGATACTCCTGCATCCGGCGAACTGGCCGTGGGAGCTGCGCGGCTGCATCGGGCCGGGAATCGGCTGGAACGGCAGCAACATGGTCACCAGCAGCAAGGACGGCATGAACATGCTCAGGGACCTCCTGGGCGTTGGTTCGACCGGGCACCGGCTGCGCATCCTGGAGCCGCAAAAATGAAAATCTGCACTGTCTCGCAGTTCCTGAAGGACCTGACGCAGGAGCAGGGCCAGTTTAGCCCTCGCAAGATGGGAATCGTTGCCTCGCTGGTCATCGTCGTGGTGGGGGCCATGACCATGATCGCCATTTTCGCCTATCACGGCGTGGTCAATGCCCACTCGACGGCCGAGTATGCGCAGCTGGGCGTGGGCCTGGGCGCGCTGGGGATTGGAGGGGCCCTGGGGGCCATGTTCCATACCAAGTCGCGACAGGAGCCCGCATGAACCGATGGCTGATCTGCGGGGCGGCGACCGTCGTCGCCATCACGGGCGCCGCAGACACGCTCTACGTGCTACGCCCGCGCTGGTTCGCCGGACACCGTCCCTCGGTGCGCTGGCACCTGCCGGCGATCCTGGGTCTGCTGATCCTGGCCGTCTGGGGCACGGCGGCAATGGGGGCGGCCGCGCCGGAAGGCGCATTCCCCGGCTGCCCGCCCCAGGGGCAGACGCGCATTGCGCGTATCCAGGCGCTGAACCGGCTCAAGAACCGGGCGGTGCCCCCCGCCACCACGGATCCCGCCGCCACGCTGACGAGCATGCTCGCGGCGGGCAGCGACCTGCATCGATTCTCCGACGGCGACGGGGCGAGCATTACCGGCTACGTCATCCGGGTAAAACCGGGCGGCGTGGAATCGGTGAACTGCCATGCTCATGCGATCGCGCGTCGCGATACGCACATCGAGGTCGCCCCCTCGGCCACCGCTGCGGCCACCCGCGCTGTGATCGTCGAGGTCACGCCGCGCTGGCGCACGGTCATGCACGCGCTGGGCATCGACTGGTCCACCCGCACGCTCGAGCAGGTGCTCCCGGGCCACCTTGTCACCTTCCGCGGCTGGCTGTTTCTGGACGCCGAGCACACGAACGCCTCCGAGACCGATAATCCCGGCAACGCGCACGACTGGCGCGGCACCGCCTGGGAAATCCACCCCGTGACCTCGATTTGTGTCCACGGGGTACTGACGCCGGCGAACTCGCCCGGCTGCCACTGAGTGCCAAGATATGGGATGGATGACCGGCACCGTCGCCAAGCTGATCGGAGGGGCTTTTGCCGTCGTCGCACTGGGCGTGGCGATCTGGCTCGGGGTGCGCTTCGAGATGGGTCTGATCGACTCCCGCGCGACCTGTCGCTCGGACCTGGCTCAGCTCCAGGCGAAGGAGCAGAATGCGGCCGACAGCGCCCGGGCCCAGCAGTTGAGCGCCGATCGGCGTGCGGTGCAGGCGATGGCCGCCTACGCCCGCGAGAGGGCCTCAGCGGCCGCGAGCGCCCGGGCGGCGGCAAGTGCCGCCACGGCCCGGATCGCCTCGTACCGCGCGGCTCTGGCGCACGCAGAGTCCGCTTCGAGCAGCGCGCGCGCCCAGGCGGCGCTATGCCTGGACCCGGCCATCCGCCAATCGCAGGGGTTCGCGAAACAATGTCCCACCAAGCCCTGATCCGGGGAGCCGGAGCCGCGCTTCTCGCGCTCGCCCTGGGCGCCTGCGCCCAGAAGCCGCCGATCGTGCCCGTCACGCGCATCGTGACGGTGACCAAGCGCGTTTATATCGTGCCGAAGAAGGCGCTCCTCGCCCCGTGCCCGACGTCGGCGCCGCGCCCGGCGATCGCCAACATCGGCGATCTCGTGCAGGGATTCGACCGTAACGCGCAGGGGCTGGACTGCCGCCAGAAGAAGATCAACAAGGCGCTGCACTTCCACGCGCCCGCGCCCACTACCTCCCACTAGGGCCGCATCGCCTCCAGAATGCAGAGCGTCAGCACGCCTGCGACAATCACCAAGGCAACCCCCCACTCCCGCCATCCCCACTGCTTTTCCTTCATCGCTTCCCCTCCTACGTTGCCTGGTTGCACCCGATCACGGTCAGTGCGTTCACGACGACCTGCGCCTCCGGCACGATGTTGCCGGCCTCGGCGTCGATCTTGTGGTCCATGTAGCCAGCGTGCCAGATCGCTCCCATCTCGAACATCAGCGCCGCGCGCCCGTCCCCCTTGTAGGACAGCCCGGCGTTGAGCATCGTATTATCGACCGTCGAGACCTCCCGTTCGACGTAACTGGCGATTGTCTTATGCGCGCTCTGCGCACCCCAGCCGTCGATCAGCATGCGCTGGGCGGCCATGCAGAACCCCGATCCTGCCGCGTCGGCGAACGCGTCGGTCATGAACATCGCCGCCAGGGCGAGCACGAAAATCAGCTTCTTCATCGGTTTTCCTCCCTTTGAATTCTGTGAGGATGGTGGCGATCATTGGTCTTTCCATTCAATCCCGAGGATATGCAAGATCATTTCCCGCGCTTGCATGGCATCGAACAGGTTTGTCCCCGTGGGCTCATGGCGCATAGGCGGCTTCCCCTGCTTTGCCATATATTCGACGTTAAATTCTGGCTCAAACGATATGCCAGCGTCGGGGCAGAAATTCTCGGGCAACCTCCACCCTAGAAAGCGATCCACCATCGCGTCTATTTCGTCCTTGCTGAACCGGCAAACAGGGGGCGGTGGGGCGGCTTTTGCCGCCGCCTTCTGCGCGTTTTCGACTGCACGTTCAATAGCAGTATGGATTCCCCTTGCTATGATCGTCGCAACGTCATCATCTCCATCCCACTCGCTAGTATCTATGCCGCACTTCTCTATGGCTTCAAGTAGTCGAGTGACCTCAATAGTTTCTTGCTGCTCGGCCTCCTGCCGTTCTTGCGCGAGGGCGGCTTCTAGTTCGTCGGCCTTTAAGCTAATTGCTCGCGCCATGTCTCGGTAAGTTGTACGGGTCGGCATACGCATATATTTCTGGTTTGACTTCTTTTGTAGATTACGCGCTTCCTTGCGCCACTTCTCGGGCAAATCGTCCAGCTTCTCAGTCATGTCTGAACCCCTATTTCTGGCGCCACTCGTCGGCAGCAGCGCAACTCGCAAAATGTGAGGTATAGAGCCGCTCGTCTGCGGCCTTGGCCATGTTCAGGGCATGTCCGCTCAGAACAACGCCCAGATCCTTGTTCCCCGGCGCCCCGCCGACGATCACGCGGATATTCCCCTCGCGGCCTGGCGTGGGGTCCACCGGCATGTTGCCGCCCTTTTCGGTTCGCACCCATCGGATCGTGTATCCACATCCGCGGCACTCGTCAAAATGCAGCATCCCCGTTCCCTCCATTGATGATCTCTATCAGCTGTGCCTCGACCTCGGATGCTCGGCGCGCGAGCGCGACCAGGGCACCCATGACAGCCTCATCGGCAGTCAGCTCGCCCTTCTTCCAGGCCATCACGAAATGGTTGAGCACCGGCAGATTCAGGCGCATGGCGAGATGCGCCAGCTCCTGCATCGTCCAGTCCACGCCCTCTGCCGTGCGCGGGTCGGGCGGGGCGTCTGCGCCGCTCATGCCGCCGGCTCCCGGTTCCGATCGCCAAACTCCAGCTCCTGTCCGTTATATGCGAATCCCATGTTTGCTCTCCAGTCCGGCGAAAAGGGGGGAGGGGTCGCAATTCCCATTGACGGCTTTTCCTGAGACTCTTGCGGCTTGCGACCAGGTCATGGCCGGTATTGCTCCGGCAACCGCCAACCCTTTCCTCCCATTGATATTCCCCTTCAGCCCTGCTGGGCCGTCGGGACCTTCTCGCAATAAACCTCGACCCCGGCGATGTTGGTGTCGCCCTTCATCGCGCGCACGACCTGGCCGATGCGCTTTTCGTCGACCACCTTGTAGGCGTCGGGAATCTGCGCAGCGTCCACAATGCGAAAGCGCCAGACCTCGCGGAAGGAAATCCCCTCGACCCTAGGGGCAGCCTGCTGAGAGGTTGGCGCGACGACGGTCGCCGCCTCCTGCTCCAGCGCCGCCGCGCGCTCGGCCTTCCCCGCCTCCTCGGCCCGGCGAGCCTGCTCGAGCTTGCGCGCCCGATCCTTCCGCGCCTTCTCCTCGAGCCGGGCCTGCTCCTCGCGCTGGCGCCTCTCGCGCTCCCGGTTGAATGCCCCGATGCGGCCCTTAAGGACGCGCTCGGCCTCCTGCAGCACGCCCTCCGGCGCCTTGAACCATTCGCGCACCTCGCGCAGCGCCTGGTTCAGCGGCTTGAGCGCCCGGTCCTTCTTCGCCTTGAGATTCGCCTGCGCAGTCTTGATCTTGCGCAGCTGCTCGGCGCTCGCCTGGTACTGCTCATCCGTCGCGATCTGGAACTCCTCGCTGGCTGCCAGTACGGCCGCCGCCTGGTCGTTGAGTTCGGTTACCTGCTGCTCGATTTCCTGGCGCTCGGGAATCACGCTCGCGCCTTGCTCCATGTTGCTCATTGCTCTCTCCACGTCATGCGCCTAGACCTTGGCGCTTTCCATAAACCTCATGACATTCAGGCATGAGACGAATATCGAGAAATCCTGCGAATCCTGAAGGCGGCGCACCCGGTAGGTTCCGCGCTCGAGTTGGAGCACGTAGCGCCGCGTAATCTTGTGCTTCCCGGGCAACTTCATGCTCTGGTAGGCCTCCAGATAGGCGGCCGTCTGGGGGCGCACACTCGGAAGCAGGAGCCCGGACTTGATGTCGACGAGCGCCTTGTAGCCGGGACCCTGGACGATCAGGTCCAGGCGCCCCGCATAGCGATGCAGGCAATGCGCGACCGGCATCTCCCAGGCGAGCGCGGTCCACTCGTAGTGCGCCTTCGCCAGAGAATACTGGCGCAGAACCTCGCGCAACTCCGGCGCAAGGGCGTCCACGTCCAGATCGCCATCCTCGTGGAACTGCACCAGGTCATGCACGGCGGTCCCCCATTCGCGCGCCCGGCGCAGCACCTCGGGGTCCACATTCGCAAATCCCCGATTCAGCTGCGCATCCAGCACCGTGGTCACACTCGTCCACGCCTCTCCGCGCACGTAGTAGATATGCCCCTGTTCCGAGAACAGAATGTCCTCCGGGCGGATCGGATCAATCATGCCAGCGGACGCATGATGGCGTCATACTCGGCGGCATCGATCTCGCGCACCGCATAGGGCGCACGCGAGAGCCGGTCTACATGGACGCCAGGACTGCCTGTGACGGCGGTGCCGGTGCAGATGTCGCCGTGTTTCGCGCCGCATTCCTGGCACCGGCCCCAGACCATGCGCTCGCCCTGCGACAGTTGTCGCACTGGGCCCGGGGCCTTCGTGAATATCATTGACATGATTGCTCCCTCCCTCGTTGGCCGCCGCCTATGGTCCAGGCGGCGACTGCGTCGTAGGATTCCCGCGCTGACTCACTTAATAGCAATTTTGCCCACTCCCAATCAAACTCGCTCGCATGACTCCGGCACCACCGATCAGTGATCGTTATATAGCCATTATCCCCGCAGTATTTGAGAAATAGTTGATACTGCCCTTGGCACGGCTCTTTCTCTTTTACAGTGCTTGCGTATAACCGACGGCTGTTACTCATGATCTGCCTCCGTGTCGTTGATATAAGCGTGTGCCCACGCTGGCGCTGTGGCCGCGTCGAAGGCTTCCAACGCTGGCGCTGTGGCCGCTTTGTAGGCTTCCCACGCTGACTCCGTGGCCGCCTTGTAGGCTTCCAACGCTTGCGCTCTGGCCGCGTCGAAGGCTTCCCACGCTTGCGATGTGGCCGCCTTGTAGGCTTCCAACGCTGGCGCTGTGGCCGCTTTGTAGGCTTCCCGCGCTGACTCTATGGCCGCCTCGAAGGCTTCCCGCGCTGACTCTATGGCCGCCTTGTAGGCTACCCACGCTGACGCTATGGTCGCGTAGTAGGCTTCCCACGCTGGTTTATTTAATAAGTTTCTTGCGGCCCAGTACCAATCAAATTCACTCGCATGGCTCCGGCACCAGTCTACCGTGATTGTGACATACCCCTT
>Ga0209921_1000079_pt1 | contig 36443 bp, 29 predicted proteins | sample SalPonF2_C_D2_MG_FD_185730 | JGI IMG/M metagenome (GOLD analysis project Ga0209921, IMG submission 185730) | Salt pond soil microbial communities from South San Francisco under conditions of wetland restoration - Salt Pond MetaG SF2_C_D2_MG... ...
CGGGTTCGCTGGCGTGATTTATTCGCCGATCGTTTCGGTGGCGCCGGATATGGGGGCAACGGTGCTGGTGCAGTCGTTCGTGGTTGTTGTCATCGGTGGTCTCGGTTCTTTCCCGGGGGCGATCGTTGGGGGGCTTATCGCCGGAGAAATTCTCAGCCTCACATCGATGTTCAACCCGGCTTACTCGCAAGTGATGCTGTACTTGGCGATGGCGTTGGTGCTGGTGTTGCGCCCGCAAGGATTGTTCGGCGTCGAGGGGCGGGAGTAATGGGGTTGGCAAAGCGTCGTTCGGCGCGCGTTTGGACGCCGGAAGTCATTACCGCGCTCGCCCTGCTGGCGGCGCCCTTCGTGCTTCCGTTCATCGGATTCAACGCGGACATCTTGTCTCGCATCCTGGTGTGGGGCCTGTTCGGACTCGGCTTCGATTTGCTGTTCGGCTTTACGGGGCTGTTGTCCTTCGGCCAGGCAGCCTTCTTCGGGCTGGGGGGCTTTTCCGCCGCCTATCTGCTGACTTCGGGCATTTTGAGCAGCGTATGGATCGCCCTGCTCATCGGTACGGTCGCATCGGCGGCTTATGGCGTGTTTATCGGCATCTTTGCGCTGCGCCGCACGGGCATCTATTTCGCCATGATCACGCTCGCGTTCGGAGAGATGTCGTTCTTCCTGGAGAACTCGCCGCTGAAAGCATGGACCGGGGGTGAGAACGGGCTGCCCGGGGTCCCGACCCCGAGCGTGAACCTAGGCTTTTTCACCTACCATATCGAAACAGGTTGGAGCATGTACGCTTTCATGGCGGTTCTGTTCTGGCTGGGGTACCTGTTGGCACGGCGGCTGGTGCGTTCGCCGTTCGGCTCCATCCTGGTGGCCATCCGCGAAAATACGCAGCGCGCGGTTGCGCTCGGCCACGAAGTGCATAAATACAAGCTGGCGGTGTTTGTGGTTGCGGCAGCATACGGCGGCCTCGCGGGCGGCCTTCTCGGAGTGCTGCAGGCCTACATGCCGCCGGATGCGTTCGCACTCGACACCTCGGGCCAGCTCGTGATGCAGACCGTCATCGGCGGCGCGGGAACGCTGATCGGGCCGTTGTTCGGCTCGGTGGTCTGGCTGTACGGGCGCGACGTGCTGCAGAACATCCCCGATATCGGCGCCATTTGGAAGCTTTTGCTGGGGGTGGTGTTCGTGCTCCTGATCACCGTGTTCCGCCGCGGCATCTGCGGGGAGATCCTGGGGCGGTTCCGCCACCGCAAGGCCCTGCGACAAGCGGACGCCGGCGGTGAATCCGCCGCAGCGGGCGGGGACGCGCCGAACGCCGGCGCGGGCGATACCGCAACGGCGGCGCGTACAGCCGCCGCACCGATCTTCTCTCACGTGCGCCAGCTCGAGCCCAAGGAAGGCGCAGCCGCGCTCGAGGCGCACAGGCTGACCAAGCACTACGGCGGGGTCAAGGCCGTGACCAACGTCTCGCTCTCCGTGGCACGCGGAGAACTGCGGGCGCTCATAGGCCCCAACGGCGCCGGCAAGAGCACGCTGTTCAAAATGCTGGCGGGGGAGGTGAAGCCCACCTCCGGCGACGTCTACATGCACGGACAACGGGTCACGGCACTGGGCGCATCGAAGGTATGCCAGCTCGGCGTGAGCAAGAGCTACCAGATCAACCAGTTGTTCAACAGCCTTACGGTTCGCGAAAATCTGGCGATCCCGGCGCTCGCGCGCGCCCGGGGCCCGTTCCGCCTCGACATGCTGGCGCGCCTCGCGCAGGTAAAGGGGCTCGAGGAGCAGATCGAGCGTACGCTGCACCTCGTGGGCTTGGAGGAGCGTGCCGATTTGCCGACGAGCGTGCTCGCCTATGGCGAGAAGCGGCGTCTCGAGATCGGCCTGGCGTTGGCGACGGAGCCCACCGTGCTGCTGCTGGATGAGCCGCTGGCGGGCATGAGCCCGGCTGAGCGCGAGGAAACCAAAGCGTTGCTGCAGTCCATTCGCGAGGGGCGCACGCTGGTCATCGTCGAGCACGACATGGATGCGATCTTTGAGCTCGCCGAACGCATCACGGTGCTCTATGAAGGAGAACTGTTGGTGGAGGGTACGCCGGAGCAAATCCAGGGCAGCCACGAAGTCCAGGAAGCCTACCTGGGAGGGATGGAAGAGCAATGAGCTTGCTGGAAGTGCGCGACATCAACAGCTACTACGGCGATTCCCACATTTTGTTCGATGTGGGCCTGCGAGTGGAGGCCAACGAAGTGGTGGCGCTGCTCGGGCGCAACGGCGCCGGAAAAAGTACCACGCTTAAATCCCTGATGGGCGTGGTCCGGCCGCGCTCCGGCGATGTTGTCTTCGACGGGCGCGATATTGCCGGCATGTCGCCTTACCAGATCGCCAATCTGGGGATGCAGTTGGTGCCGGAGGAACGGCGCATCATCGGTAACCTCAGTGTTCACGAAAACCTCAAACTCGCGGCCATGAGCGCCGACAATGCGTGGTCGTTCGACCGCATCTACGACACCTTCCCGCGGCTGGATGAGCGGCGCAAGAGCCGCGGCAAGGATCTGTCCGGCGGAGAGCAGCAAATGCTCGCCATTGCGCGCGCGCTTATCCGCGATGCCAAACTGATTCTGTTGGATGAGCCGTTTGAAGGTCTGGCGCCCATCATCGTGCACGATCTGGTGAGGGTGTGCGGGGAGCTGGCGCAGCAGGGCCAGACATTCGTCATTGTCGAGCAGAATGTGAAGGCTGCCCTGAGCCTGTCGAGCCGCTGCTACATCATCAACAACGGGCACATGGTCTATGAGGGTACGCCCGATGAGCTCCAGACCAAGCCGGACGTGATGCACAGCTATCTGGGCGTTTGAGTCGTCGGGCTGAGGCCGGCATCGGAGGGAATGTGTCTGACAAGCTCAGAGTGGCAGCAGCCCATCTGGCGCCGGCGTTTCTCGACCGCGAGGCAAGCGTGGCCAAGGCGTGCGATGCGATCGCAGAGGCTGCGCGCCACGGTACCGGGTTGATCGCGTTCCCGGAAAGCTATATACCCGCCTTCCCGCTGTGGTCGGCGCTACAGGCGCCGATCCACTGCCATGACTATTTCATCGCAATGGCCGACCAGTCCATGCGCGTGGACGGGCCCGAGATGGCGCGCGTTCGCGAGGCCGCCCGCCGCGCCGGGATACTGGTTTCCCTCGGTTTCAGCGAGAGCACCACAGTCAGCGTCGGCTGCCTGTGGAACAGCAATGTGTTGATCGGCGCCGACGGGCAGTTGCTGAATCATCATCGCAAGCTGATGCCCACGTTTTACGAAAAGCTTACCTGGGCACCGGGCGACGGCGCCGGGCTTCGCGTCGTGGCCACGGCTGCGGGCCGCCTCGGCGCGCTCATTTGCGGCGAGAATACCAATCCGCTGGCGCGTTACGCGCTGATGGCACAGGGCGAGCAGGTGCACATATCCAGCTACCCGCCGGCGTGGCCCACCCGTGACCCGGCTCAGGCACAGCGCTACGATCTGGCCGACGCGATCCGCATCCGTGCTGCGGCGCACGCATTCGAGGCCAAGTGCTTCAATGTCGTGGCCTCCGGCTTTGTGGATAAAGCGACCATGGAAACATTGTCTGGTGTGAGCACTGAGGCTGGGCGCATCCTGCGCGACAGCCCGCGTTCCGTGTCCATGGTCGTGGATCCAATGGGGCGTGTTTGTGCCGGGCCGGTGTGCGATGCCGAAGAGCTGCTGTATGCCGATGTGGATCTGGACGAGTGCGTCGAGCCCAAGCAGTTCCATGACGTGGTGGGCGGGTATAACCGGTTCGATGTGTTCCGCCTGTCGGTCAACCGAAGCCGTCAGCAGCCCGCCTATTTTCGGGACGAGGCGCTCGGCAATGACCCGGATGGCGGCGCGGTCCCAACCGAAGAAGCGAAGGCTAAAGACGATCCGCGTTGACAGCGCGCAGAGCGCCCGTTAGGCTCGAACGGCATGCGCCGATTTGTACCTGCCTTGCGGGCGCTATACAAATGTCGCTAAGCGGGCCGACCTGCCGGGTTTGCCTGCGGGTTTTTTTGCGCCTAGGGCCTCGCATCATCGGACGCAGCCGATCGCAGCGCCAGCCGTTGCGCCGATCCGTAATCCAGAGGATACGATGATGGAGACCGAGCCTGACCCCGACTGGGGGCTGGCGACACTGGGCATTCGTGCCGCCGAGATGCGCTCCGACGAGCAGGAGCACTCCGCGCCCATATACGCAACGTCGAGCTTCGTGTTCGCCAGCGCGGCCGAGGCCGCCGCACGCTTTGCCGGTGAGCAACCGGGCAACATTTATTCCCGCTTCACCAATCCGACAGTGCGTGCGTTCGAGCGGCGGCTGGCGGCCATGGAGGGCGGCGAAGCCTGCCTTGCCACCGCGTCCGGCATGGCCGCGGTGATGACCACGTGTATGGCGTTGCTGCAGAGCGGCGATGAAATCATCGCCTCGGATGCCCTGTTCGGCTCGACGACGAATTTCTTTGCGGCTCAATTGCCCCGGTTCGGCATCGAAACCTCTTTCGTATCGCCCACCGATCCCGCCGCCTGGCGCGATGCCGTGACCTCCCGCACGCGGCTGCTGTTCGTGGAGACGCCGTCCAATCCGTTAACCCGGCTGTCCGATATCGCGGCGATTGCGGAGATAGCGCACGGCTGCGGCGCCGCCCTGGTCGTGGATAACTGCTTTTGCACGCCTGCGCTGCAGCGTCCGCTGGCGTTGGGGGCGGACTTGGTCATTCACTCGGCGACCAAGTACCTGGATGGCCAGGGACGTTGCGTCGGCGGTGCGGTGGTCGGGGACGCCGAGCGCGTGCACGGCCGGATATTCCGTTTCCTGCGCAACACCGGCGCCTGCATGAGCCCGTTCAACGCCTGGGTTTTTCTCAAAGGGCTGGAGACGCTGAGCCTGCGCATGCGTGCCCATTGCGACAATGCGGCGCAGGTTGCGCGCTGGCTGGCCGCGCACCCGGGCATCGAGCGCGTCCATTATCCCGGCCTCGAAGAGCACCCGCAGCACGCACTGGCCCGCGCCCAGCAGCGGGGCTTTGGCGGCATTGTCTCATTCGACGTGCGCGGCGGGCGCGACGCTGCGTGGCGCCTGATTGACGCCACGCGCATGATCTCGATCACCGCCAATCTGGGGGATGCGCGTACCACCATCACCCATCCTGCCACGACCACGCACGCCCGGTTGACGCCGGCACAACGGGCGGCCGCCGGCGTGGGCGACGGGCTGATCCGTCTCGCCGTGGGCCTGGAGGATACGCACGACATCATTGCCGACCTGGCCAGGGGACTCGGGTCGTGAGCCGCCTGGCCCTGTTCGAAGCGGCGCGTGATGCGCTTGCAGCGCGGGATCCTCTGGACAAGCGCCGTCGTGTTGGCGCCTTGGTCCGTGCCTGGGGTGAGGGCCTGGTCGATGTGTCGGGTCCCGGGCCCGAGCCGATCGCGGAACCGGGACGCCCGGCCAGACCCGAGTTGGTCGCGCCGCGTAAGCTGGTGCGGCGCCGGCTCTCGACGCCGCACGGCCGGGCGGCGCTGGTGCACGCCGTCGCCCATATCGAGTTCAATGCGATCAATCTCGCGCTGGACGCGGTGTACCGATTCCGCGGGCTGCCCGGCGCCTATTACCGGGATTGGTTGCAGGTCGCGGCGGACGAAGCACGGCATTTCGCCCTCATGCAGGATCGTCTGCACGCCATGGGCTTCGCCTATGGAGACTTCGCCGCCCACGACGGCTTGTGGGAGATGGCCCGGCGCACCGCCGATCGTCTGGCGGCAAGGATGGCGTTGGTGCCGCGCGTGCTGGAAGCCCGCGGCCTGGATGTGACCCCCGGCATGATCGAGCGCTTGCAGGCCGTGGGAGACACGCAGACCGTCAATTGCCTTCGGGTCATTCTGCATGAGGAGGAAGCGCACGTCGCAATCGGCACGCGCTGGTTTCACCATGCCTGCCAGCTTGAGCGCCTCGCCCCGGAGCCCGTGTTCCGGGAGTTGGTGCGGAAGTTGATGAGCGGGCGCGTACGCGGCCCGCTGAACGTCGCTGCCCGCCGCCGGTCCGGATTTAGCGACGCGGAACTGGACTGGCTCGGCAGCGAAGCCGCGGCGTCCTCAGGGGCGCGCAGTCGTCCTGACTAGGTGAGGTCGCGAAAGCGACAGCCGCTGTCGTTGCAAATAAGCACGCTGCCGCGTTCGTCATGCCAGTCTGATAGCACGATGCGCTCCGCGCTCCGGTTGTCAAGATCCACGCGGTGCCTGGCCGGGCGGTGAGTGTGGCCGTGGATCAGACGGGTGGCGCCATGGCGTTGCATGGCTTCGCGCACGGCCTGGCCATTGACGTCCATAATGTCCATCGATTTGCCGGCCTGCTCTGAGCGGCTGCTCCCGCGCAGGGTCTGGGCGATCTGGCGCCGCTGAGCCGCGGGCAAGGCAAGGAACTGGCGCTGGTTGTCGGGGTCGCGCACCTGGGCGCGGAAGCGCTGATAGGCTTCGTCGTCGGTGCAAAGGGTGTCGCCGTGCATGAGCAGGGTGCGCGCCCCGCCCAGGTCGATGACCGTCGGATCGTCGAGCAGCCGCGCCCGCGCGCGGCGGGCGAAGTCGGCGCCAATCAGAAAATCGCGATTGCCGTGCATGAAATACACGCGCGTACCGTTATCGGCCAACGCGGCTAAGGCATCGATGACGGCGGCATTGTCGTCGATGGAGATATCGTCGCCGATCCAGAATTCGAAAAAATCCCCGAGCACGTACAGTGCCCCGGCCTGGCGCGCTGTGCCGTTGAGATAGCGCAGCAGAATGTCGGTCAAGCCGGGACGCGAGGGCTCCAGGTGCAGGTCGGAGATGAAATGAATTTCCATGGCCGGGCTGAAGGCTGGGGACGTCATGCGACCGCGCGCATGCCGTCCGTGTTTGCGAGTTGCGACAGGGCCGCGCGGATGACGTGTTCATCGGCGTCCGCAAGGCAGGCGTGCCGGCTCAGGTAGCGTCGCCACCGCCTGGCGCCTGCACGGCCCTGAAACAGCCCCAGAAGGTGTCGGCTGATGTGGTGCAGGCGCGTTCCGCGCGCCAACTCCTCCCGTACGTACGGCATCAGCGCTTCGATGACCTGACCGCGCGAGGGTATCGGCCGCGCATCGGCGAAGCACAACCGGTCGGCGCTGGCCAGCAGATACGGATCGTGATAGGCGGCCCTGCCAAGCATAACGCCGTCGACGTGGTGCAGATGCGCCCGGATCTCCGGCCATGAGCGCACACCGCCGTTGAGGATGATCTCGAGCGCGGGAAATTCCCGCTTCAGACGGTAAACGGATTCGTAGCGCAGCGGCGGCACGTCGCGGTTTTCGCGCGGGCTCAGCCCGCGCAGCCATGCTTTTCGAGCGTGCACGATGAACGTGGTGCAACCCGCGCGCGCGACACGCTCGACGAAGCGCGCCAGGTCGCTGTATTCGTCCATGTGATCGATGCCGATGCGGGTCTTGACCGTAACCGGGATATCGCAGGCTTGGAGCATGGCGCGCACGCCGGCAGCGACCACGTCCGGCTGGGCCATGAGGCAGGCTCCGAATCGGGCGCTTTGTACACGGTCGCTGGGGCAGCCAACGTTCAGGTTGATTTCGTCGAAGCCCTGTTCTTGTCCGAGCGCGGCACAGCGGGCGAGGGCGGCCGGCTCGTTGCCGCCTACTTGCAGAGCGACCGGGCGCTCCCTCGGATGATGGCGCAGCAGGTGCCCTGGGTTCGCGCGCAGCAACGCTTCGGTCGTCACCATTTCCGTATATAGCCAGGTGTGGCGTGTGATAAGCCGCAGGAAATAACGCGCATGGCGCGTGGTCAGCCCCATCATGGGGGCGACGCAAAGGCGGCGGGGCGGTCGGGCGGTGCGCTCTTGCGGTTCCGTCATAGGCGCGTATTGTAGCTGCCCCGGCGGAGCCTTTCAGGATTGGTCCGCGACGGTGCGGTTTTCAGGTCGCGTGCGGCTGGCCGAGGGGGCCAGGTAGGAGAGTACGATATCCTCCGCGAAAGCGGCGTATGCATCGACGCTGACCTGGCGCCGGTGATACTTCGCGCGCTTGAGATACCAGTCCTGCAGCACCGCCTTGAGGCAGGCGGCCAATAGATCCGCATCGATATCGCGAAAGCCGCCGTCGCGCTGCCCGGCGGTGATGATGTCGTGGAAGAGGTGTTCCGTGGACAGCTCCGCCTCCACCGCCTGGCGGCGCTCGCGCTCGGGCAGATTCTTCGCCTCCATATAGACGAAATAGAACCAGGGCTGCATCATCTCGCTCAGGAACAAGTGGGTGCGGATTGCGACGCGCAGCCGTTGCGTGGGATCCCGAACCTGCGCCAAGCGGTCTCTCAAGATGCCGCCGACAAGCAAGCGGCCGTGTTGCTGAATCAGAGAGACCAGATCTTCCTTGCTGCGGATGTAGGCGTAGAGCGCGCCCATGCTGAGGCCGGTTTGGGCGCTGAGGTCGCGCAGGCTCATGGCCTGAAAGCCCTTGGAGTTAGCGAGTCGCAACGTCGCGTCCACGATGCGCGTGAGATTGCGCACCGCCACGGCTTCCTTCTTGACCTGAACAGCCTCCGGATCCTGGCGGAAAATGCTGTAGGAAAGCTCCTGCGTCGACAACTGCACCCCGCATCTGAAGGCCTTGAATGTCTCGCTCACCAACCTCTCCCGTTTCCCGCATTGCCGCTCGTGCTCAGCGGAACGTGATCAGCGCCGGGTCGCCCGCCCGTTCCAGGTGGTCAACGCTGTTGAATCCGAGCAGCCGGGGGCCGGAGCGTCCCAAATGGACACGCGTCACCGAGGCATTGTGCACGCTCCAGTTGATGCGCACCGTGTGCTGGGCGTCGAGTCCGAGAGCCTCTTGAACAGCAAGGGCAATCACGCCGCCGGAGGTGAAGATCAGCAGCCGATCGCGACGGCCATGAGCGGCGCTGAGGGCACTCAGCGCGGCGCGGAATCGCTGACGAAAACTGTCCCAGGACTCCAGCCGCGGGTGGTCGTGCGGCTCCCCGCGCACCCACGCTTCCAGGATCTGTCCAAATGTGCTCTGGAACAGTTTGGCGTCGCTAAACAAGGCGCGGCGCGCATCGCCCGAGCGCCCGCTGCCCCGGACCGCGCGCGGCAGGTACGCGCTGGCGATGGCTTCAGCGTCGTATTCGTCGAAGGCTGTGTGCTCGCTCAAGCTCGGAGCCGAGTAGGGCATTTGCGACAGCGCGATCGATGCGGTCCGGCGCTGGCGCTCCAGGGTGCCACTGTAAGCGCCCACGAATTCGTTATGCGTTGAGCGCAGATGCAAGCCCAGCAGGCGCGCCTGGCGTTCGCCCAGCGGCGACAGGCGGTCGTAGTTTTGCGTACCAAACGAGCCCTGCCCGTGGCGAACCAGATAAAGTGTCGGCATCTAGCGAAACTAAGCAAACAGCGGTGGAGGCGCCGGCCGCAGCGCCCGTCGCGACTGCTGGCTAGGTTACGGGGAACGCACGTGCGCTCGCAAGCGCCGTGATTCTGATTACTTTACCGTCAGGCGGCCGCTGTAACGGGTACGCAACACCCCGCCCTGGGCGCTGCTCAGACCCGGCGTGAGAATGATGTGATAGGTGCCGGGGCCGGGGACGGGGAAGAGGAGCACATTATGCCGCTTTGCCACCTGCCAGTGGCCATGCACATGATTGCCCTGATCGTCCACCACGATAATGTAATCGGAAAAGTTGCCTTTGGGCGCAAAACTGTTGGCAAATACCAGAGCCAGCGCCTGACTGTTACCGCCGACGGTGGGAACAGTGGATGCGTAGCGCAGTTGCGGTTGCGCGCTCGATGGCGTCGCGGCGGCCGCGGCGCCACAGACCGCCACACCCAACAGAATCGGGACCAGCAACATCCAGGATCGCGCGAGACGGTGCATCCGCTTGTTCTCCCAGCGCCGAGTTTCACAGCCCTTTTTACCACGTTGTGCGGGCAGTGGGTACCGGCGGCCGTCTGGATTCCGACGGGTGGCGCCGAAGGACTGCGGGAACGCGCATCATCCGCGGGACGCCGCCCGGGTGGGCTGTGCGCTACAAAACCGCGGCGGGTAGAATAGGTGCAAATTCCCCACGCCGGGATTCATTTAGACCCTCAATGAGCATCTCCAAGATCGCGGTGGCCCGCTTGCCGACACCGTGGGCTGAGTTCCAGATTCATGTCTACCGCGGCCTCGGCTCGGATCAGGAACATATCGTGCTGACTCTGGGTGACTGGCGCCGGCCGGCGTCGGTGTTGAGCCGGGTCCACTCCGAATGTCTCACCGGTGACGGCCTGTTCAGTCTGCGCTGCGATTGCGGTGCGCAGTTGGAAGCCGCAATGCGCGCGATCGCGCAGGAGGGTGAGGGTGTGCTCGTGTATCTGCGCCAGGAGGGACGCGGCATCGGCCTTGCCAACAAGATCCGTGCTTACGCTTTGCAGGACGCGGGGGCCGACACGGTGGAGGCGAACGAACGCCTGGGCTTCCCCGCCGATGCGCGCCGCTATGACAACGCGGTCGCGGTCTACCGCGATCTGGGCATAAAGCGCGTGCGGCTCATGACCAATAACCCCCTGAAAATTGATGCGTTGCGGGCCGGCGGCATCGAGGTCGTAGATCGCGTGCCGATCGAACATGGACGCAACCGGCACAACGCGCATTATCTGTCGACAAAGGCGCTGAAGCTCGGTCACCGTTTCGCCGCAGTGGACGCCGCCAAGCTTGACTGAGCCCAACGCGGCCGCGGTTGTGCCAATCCCTTACGGCTGCGTACGGCGGGCACTGTTCCTTCTCGAGGCCGAGCGCGCGCACAAGACGACCATTCGCGTGTTGCGTCGGGTGCCTGCGCCATGGCTGCGATACGCCTCGGGCTCGGCGGCCCCTTCCGCGCCGGTGCAACTTATGGGGCTGCGATTTGCGAATCCGGTCGGGCTGGCGGCCGGCTTCGATAAGAACGGCGAATGCATCGATGGACTGGCGGCACTGGGCTTCGGCTTTATCGAAGTGGGGACGGTCACGCCGCGCGCCCAGGCCGGCAATCCACGACCGCGGGTGTTCCGTCTGGTGCGCCAGCAAGCGGTCATCAACCGTTTGGGCTTCAACAACAAGGGGGTCGATTATCTAGTCTCGCGGTTGCGGCGTAGGCACTATCGCGGAGTGTTGGGCGTCAACATCGGCAAGAACGCCGATACGCCCATGGGGAACGCGCTCGACGACTACCTGATCTGTTTGCGCAAAGTCTACGGTCATGCCAGCTACGTGGCCGTCAACATTTCTTCGCCCAATACTCGGGGCCTGCGCGAGCTGCAACAGGGGCCTGCGCTGGGCAAACTGTTGGCCGGACTGAATGCAGAGCGTGAGCGCCTTTGCGACCGCTACGGCAGGCGCATGCCCCTGGCAATCAAAATAGCGCCGGATCTGCGCGACGATGAGATAGGGGCCGTTGCCGACGCGTTAGTGAGTAATGGCATGGATGCGGTGATTGCGACCAATACCACCCTGTCCCGTGATGGATTGGAGGCGGAGCCGCTCGCGCGCGAACAGGGCGGCTTGAGCGGTGCGCCGCTCATGGAGCGCGCCACGCGCGTTACGGCGGGCCTGGCGCGGGTCCTGGGCGATGCCATACCGATCATCGGAGTCGGCGGCATCTTGAGCGGCCGGGATGCGTGTCGCAAACGCGAGGCCGGCGCGCATTTGGTCCAGCTCTACTCCGGCCTGATTTACCGTGGCCCGGCATTGATCGGCGAATGCGCGCGCGATTGGGTGGCGAGCTGACGCGCGTAGCGGCGGGGCGCCCGCCCGCGTGTGCGGCACGGGTGTGCTCTAGCGCCTACTTGCCCAAGTGATACAGTAAGTTAGGTCGGGTTTGCGGATCCCGAAAGTCGTGCAGCCAGTTGCAAGGAGGCGAGCGATGGGAGTCGTGCTAAGGGCTGTCCTCACGGCATTGGTCGTTGCGGTGGCGGGTACGGTGCCGGCCTTCGCCGGCTATCATTCAACCGTGGTGACGGTAACGGCCTATACATCGACGCCGGCGCAAACCCAGGGCGACCCTTACAAGGGCGCATGGGGCAATGAGTTGCATCCCGGTATGCACGCGGTTGCCGTGTCCCCCGACCTCATACCTTTGGGGCTCGGGGACGGCACGAAGATCGCGATCGCCGGGTTCAAGCATGACTTCATCGTGCTTGATAAGACGGATCGGGCCGAGCACCGCGTGGTGGATATCTATATGGGGAACGATTTGAAGGCCGCGAAACGGTTCGGGCGGCGGCGCCTGCGGATATGGTGGCATACCCCGGACTAGGCGTACCCGTTCACGTGTCTGATCTCTGGGGTGTCACGCGCTTGACACGTTGGCTGGCGACGCCGCATAATTTCGCTTCTCGACGGCGCGCCGCAAGCCGGTGAGATTGCCCACTTGACTTGTCGTAGAGTGGGTATAGAATGTGCGGCCTTGCTTAGCGCGTTGGCGCGTTAAGCGGTTCTTTAAAAAAGTGGTTTGTGAGTAGCTTGTGTGGGTGCTCTCGGAGTGGTCTGGGCGGTCCTTTTGGGGCTGGTTCTGGGGCCAATGATTCTCGAGAGTACCTTGAAGCGTTTTGTTGCAAGCCGTGGGCGCAGCTGGGTGCTGGGGACAGCGCCGGGTTTGGGCGGCGGTGATGCGGCGAAGCGTTTAAGGATTGAGTTCAGCTCTCGGGGCGAGGGCGAGCGGCAGGTGAGAGTCTGCGCGAGTCCGAGCCCGGCAGTTTATGAGGTATAAACTGGAGAGTTTGATCCTGGCTCAGATTGAACGCTGGCGGCAGGCCTAACACATGCAAGTCGAGCGGCAGCAGCGCCTTCGGGCGGCTGGCGAGCGGCGGACGGGTGAGTAACACATGGGAATCTGCCCTGTGGTGGGGGATAGCCCGGGGAAACCCGGATTAATACCGCATACGCCCTTCGGGGGAAAGCGGGGGATCTTCGGACCTCGCGCCGTAGGATGAGCCCATGTCGGATTAGCTAGTTGGTGGGGTAAGAGCTCACCAAGGCGACGATCCGTAGCTGGTCTGAGAGGATGATCAGCCACATCGGGACTGAGACACGGCCCGAACTCCTACGGGAGGCAGCAGTGGGGAATATTGGACAATGGGGGCAACCCTGATCCAGCCATGCCGCGTGGGTGAAGAAGGCCTTCGGGTTGTAAAGCCCTTTAGGTCGGGAAGAAAAGCCTGGGGTGAATAATCTCGGGTATTGACGGTACCGACAGAATAAGCACCGGCTAACTTCGTGCCAGCAGCCGCGGTAATACGAAGGGTGCGAGCGTTAATCGGAATTACTGGGCGTAAAGCGTGCGTAGGCGGCTCTGCAAGTCGGATGTGAAAGCCCTGGGCTTAACCTGGGAATGGCATTCGAAACTGCGGGGCTAGAGTTTGGTAGAGGGCAGTGGAATTCCGGGTGTAGCGGTGAAATGCGTAGATATCCGGAGGAACACCGATGGCGAAGGCAGCTGCCTGGGCCAAAACTGACGCTGAGGCACGAAAGCGTGGGGAGCAAACAGGATTAGATACCCTGGTAGTCCACGCCGTAAACGATGAGCACTTGACGTCGGACGGGTTTAGCCGATCGGTGTCGTAGCTAACGCGCTAAGTGCTCCGCCTGGGGAGTACGGCCGCAAGGTTGAAACTCAAAGGAATTGACGGGGGCCCGCACAAGCGGTGGAGCATGTGGTTTAATTCGATGCAACGCGAAGAACCTTACCTGCCCTTGACATCCTGGGAATCCTCCAGAGATGGAGGAGTGCCTTCGGGAACCCAGTGACAGGTGCTGCATGGCTGTCGTCAGCTCGTGTCGTGAGATGTTGGGTTAAGTCCCGCAACGAGCGCAACCCTCGTCCCTAGTTGCCAGCATTTCGGATGGGAACTCTAGGGAGACTGCCGGTGACAAACCGGAGGAAGGTGGGGATGACGTCAAGTCATCATGGCCCTTATGGGCAGGGCTACACACGTGCTACAATGGCTGGTACAGAGGGTCGCCAAGTCGCAAGGCGGAGCCAATCCCTCAAAGCCAGTCGTAGTCCGGATTGCAGTCTGCAACTCGACTGCATGAAGTCGGAATCGCTAGTAATCGCGGATCAGCATTGCCGCGGTGAATACGTTCCCGGGCCTTGTACACACCGCCCGTCACACCATGGGAGTCGGCTGCACCAGAAGCCGGTAGCCTAACCTTCGGGAAGGCGCCGTCCACGGTGGGGTCGGCGACTGGGGTGAAGTCGTAACAAGGTAGCCGTATCGGAAGGTGCGGCTGGATCACCTCCTTTAAAGAGCAGACGACGCGAGATCGCGCGGGCGTCCACACAAGTTGCTTGTCCCTTCGAGCCTGGCTCCTTCGGGAAGCCTCAGCGCCGGGTCTGTAGCTCAGTTGGTCAGAGCGCACCCCTGATAAGGGTGAGGTCGGAAGTTCAAATCTTCCCAGACCCACCACTTTCACGCGAGGCACGATGCGATTGCGCTCATTGGTTGCGGCTAATGCGCGGAACCGCCGGTGTCGCGGGAGAGAGCCGGGCGAGCTGACGGGGCTGTAGCTCAGCTGGGAGAGCACCTGCTTTGCAAGCAGGGGGTCACCGGTTCGATCCCGGTCAGCTCCACCATCCATTGCCGGAAGGCACCGCAAGCCACCCCGATCGGGCGGTTTGCGGTACCAGCCGGCGACGGTGTCGGCCAGGTCTTTTAAAACTCGGAAAGTTGTTGGCGTCTACAGGATCGCTTCGCAATGATGCGAAGTAGCGATTGCTCAGTCAGTACGTTTCAGTCCTTGGAACCCCAGAGTGTTTGGGGTTATATGGCCAAGCGACTAAGCGCATACGGTGGATGCCTAGGCGGCAGAAGGCGATGAAGGACGTTGTAGCCTGCGATAAGCTTCGGGGAGCCGGCAAACAGGCTTTGATCCGGAGATTTCCGAATGGGGAAACCCGGCCACTTCGGTGGTCATCGTGCACTGAATACATAGGTGTATGAGGCGAACCCGGGGAACTGAACCATCTAAGTACCCGGAGGAACAGAAATCAACCGAGATTCCGTAAGTAGCGGCGAGCGAACGCGGAGCAGCCCTTAAGCCACCCGAGTCCTAGTGGAATGTTCTGGAAAGTACAGCCACAGAAGGTGATAGCCCTGTACACAAAAGGGCTCGGGCGGTGAAATCGAGTAGGGCGGGGCACGTGTAACCCTGCTTGAACATGGGGGGACCATCCTCCAAGGCTAAATACTCTCTGCCGACCGATAGTGAACCAGTACCGTGAGGGAAAGGCGAAAAGAACCCCTGATAGGGGAGTGAAATAGAACCTGAAACCGTATGCGTACAAGCAGTCAGAGCCTGGCTTCGGCCGGGTGATGGCGTACCTTTTGTATAATGGGTCAGCGACTTAATCTCAGTGGCAAGGCTAACCGCATAGGGGAGCCGTAGGGAAACCGAGTCTTAAATGGGCGCTCAGTCGCTGGGATTAGACCCGAAACCGGGCGATCTATCCATGGCCAGGGTGAAGGTGGGGTAATTCCCACTGGAGGCCCGAACCAGTTAACGTTGAAAAGTTATTGGATGAGCTGTGGATAGGAGTGAAAGGCTAAACAAGCCCGGAGATAGCTGGTTCTCCCCGAAAGCTATTTAGGTAGCGCCTCGCGTTTTACTCCCGGGGGTAGAGCACTGTTTCGGCTAGGGGGTCATCCCGACTTACCAAACCGATGCAAACTCCGAATACCGGGAAGTACGATCGCGGGAGACAGACGGCGGGTGATAAGGTCCGTCGTCGAGAGGGAAACAGCCCAGACCGCCAGCTAAGGTCCCCAAGTCATGGCTAAGTGGCAAACGATGTGGGGCGGCACAGACAGCCAGGAGGTTGGCTTAGAAGCAGCCATCCTTTAAAGAAAGCGTAATAGCTCACTGGTCTAGTTACCCCGCGCGGAAGATTCAACGGGGCTCAAGCCATGCACCGAAGCTGCGGACGCGTAATTCCTGAGGGTTTTGCGCGTGGTAGGGGAGCGTTCCGTACGTCTGCGAAGGTGTGTCGCGAGACATGCTGGAGATATCGGAAGTGCGAATGCTGACATGAGTAACGATAAAGCGGGTGAAAAGCCCGCTCGCCGTAAACCCAAGGTTTCCTGCGCAACGTTAATCGGCGCAGGGTGAGTCGGCCCCTAAGGCGAGGCCGAAAGGCGTAGTCGATGGAAAGCAGGTCAACATTCCTGCACCATGCACTGCTGCGATGGGGGGACGGAGAAGGCTAGGTCAGCCGGGCGTCGGTCGCCCCGGTTCAAGCATGTAGGGAGACCTTCCAGGAAAATCCGGAAGGTCAATCTCGAGATGTGATGACGACTCCAAGCTTCGGCGCGGAGGAAGTGATTAATGCCATGCTTCCAGGAAAAGCCTCTAAGCTTCAGGCAGTGTGTGACCGTACCGTAAACCGACACAGGTGGGTGAGGAGAGAATCCTAAGGCGCTTGAGAGAACTCGGGTGAAGGAACTAGGCAAAATGGCACCGTAACTTCGGGAGAAGGTGCGCCTCTTGTATGTGAAGGCCCTCGCGGCTGGAGCAGAAGGGGGCCGCAGTGACCAGGCCGCTGCGACTGTTTATCAAAAACACAGCACTCTGCTAACACGAAAGTGGATGTATAGGGTGTGACGCCTGCCCGGTGCCGGAAGGTTAAGTGATGGGGTCAGCTTCGGCGAAGCTCCTGATCGAAGCCCCGGTAAACGGCGGCCGTAACTATAACGGTCCTAAGGTAGCGAAATTCCTTGTCGGGTAAGTTCCGACCTGCACGAATGGCGTAACGATGGCGGCGCTGTCTCCACCCGAGACTCAGTGAAATTGAAATCGCTGTGAAGATGCAGTGTACCCGCGGCTAGACGGAAAGACCCCGTGAACCTTTACTACAGCTTTGCACTGAATTTTGAGCATGCTTGTGTAGGATAGCTGGGAGGCTTTGAAGCGGCGACGCCAGTCGTCGTGGAGCCACCCTTGAAATACCAGCCTGGCCTGCTCGAGGTTCTAACCTAGGCCCGTTATCCGGGTCAGGAACAGTGTATGGTGGGTAGTTTGACTGGGGCGGTCTCCTCCCAAAGAGTAACGGAGGAGCACAAAGGTACCCTAAGCGCGGTCGGAAATCGCGCGGTTTGTGCAAAGGCATAAGGGTGCTTGACTGCGAGACATACACGTCGAGCAGGGGCGAAAGCCGGTCTTAGTGATCCGGTGGTTCTGTATGGAAGGGCCATCGCTCAACGGATAAAAGGTACTCCGGGGATAACAGGCTGATTCCTCCCAAGAGTCCACATCGACGGAGGAGTTTGGCACCTCGATGTCGGCTCATCACATCCTGGGGCTGTAGCAGGTCCCAAGGGTATGGCTGTTCGCCATTTAAAGTGGTACGCGAGCTGGGTTTAGAACGTCGTGAGACAGTTCGGTCCCTATCTGCCGTGGGCGTTTGAGATTTGAGGGGAGCTGCTCCTAGTACGAGAGGACCGGAGTGGACGCACCTCTGGTGTTCCGGTTGTCACGCCAGTGGCACAGCCGGGTAGCTAAGTGCGGACGGGATAACCGCTGAAAGCATCTAAGCGGGAAGCCCACCCCAAGATGAGATCTCACCGGGGGCTCGACCCCCCTGAAGGGCCGTGGTAGACCACCACGTGGATAGGCGGGATGTGGAAGCGCGGCAACGCGTTAAGCTGACCCGTACTAATCGCCCGTGAGGCTTGACCATATAACACTCAAGCACTTTGGCAAGGGCTGGTCGCGCGCACCCCGTGCACCGCGCCGCCCAGGCATCAAGCGACTACTCAACCGAGGCCGGATCAAGACCGCCTCTTTATACCAGTTTGCCTGGCGGCCATAGCCGGCGGGAACCACCCGATCCCATGCCGAACTCGGAAGTGAAACCGCTGCGCGCCGATGATAGTGTGGGGCTTCCCCATGCGAAAGTAGGTCACCGCCAGGCCCCTATCTCCACCCCATCACCCGATCCCCAACCAATATGCCCTGGGGATCGGGTTTTTTTGTGGGTGGGTGCATCAATCGTGTTGTTCGTGGCGTTGACGAACGCGATCAAGACATAAATCCAGCAGTGCGCCGAGCGTCTCCAGCTGATCATTGAGGGTATGGCCAGCCGGTAGAATGTGGAACTCGGCGTTTCGGCTGCGGGCGAAACGCAAAGCGTGGTCGACCGGAACGATGTCATCGTGCCATCCGTGCACCACGACTGTATCGCCAGTATATTCCTGGGGCTCGGCATCGTAACCGGGCATGTAGACGGCCGGCGCCATGAGAAACAGCGCGTCCGGCTGTATTTGCGAGGCGGCGAAGGCGGATACGTAGCCCCCCATGCTGGAGCCTACCAATACCAGGCCGTCCGCCCCACTCAGGGGCTGCGCAAGCAGGTGGCGCACGCGGGCGTCGGGGTCGTGCGTAAAGCGATAATCGGGGCTGAGCGTGGCGAAACCCTTTGCGTGCGCGACCTTGGATAAATAGGTTATTTTGGTTCCCCACGGTCCGCTTTCCTTGCCGTGGGCAAAGCACACCAGCCGTTCCGGGTTGTCTGCCGACATGGATGTATTCCTCTGGATTGGATCGCGATGCAGTCAAGCTTAAAGGAGTGCGTACGAGGCATCGAGCCGGCCCTCGGCGCGGCGGTACAGGGCGGCGCGCCCTGTCAGGGATTTATGGTGTGAATCTAAAACGCCGAGCAGACCTGGACACCCAGCCCCGCCACCATCTTGAAGGCGTGCTCGGGGTGTTGACCGCTGTGGTGTGGCTGGCGTGGTCGCATGACGCCAGTGCCCTGGGCGTGGCTGTGGCCGCCGTGGCGGCTATCTGGCTGGCCGGCGCCGCCTTGCCCCTTTGGCTGTGGCCCGGTGACCGCCACAGTACGCAACAAATGGCCCTCGCGAGCCTGGCTAGTTTTGCATCGGCAGCGCTTTTGGGCTTCGCGTCGGGGCCGCCGGGCGGGGTGGCGCTCGTCCTGGTGCTCAGTGCGCTTAGCTTCGGCGGGGCCGGGCACGCTGCGCTCGCACAGGAACGCCGTTATGCGTGTGCGCCGACGCCTGAAATGAGCGCTACGCTGGCGGCTAAAGTGGCGATCGACGAGGCAATGCTCGCCTGGTTCACGCTGTTGGTGCGCACACCCGTGGGCGAGCAAGCGCGCCAGGCCGCGTGCGAGGCGGAGCAAGCCGAGGCGCAGTGGGAAGCGCAAGGTTGGCTGGAGGCTCCGAGCGCGTTCCATCGTCCCCCGCCCCCAACCGAGCACGCGCAGGTGCGGCCGGTGCGGGTCGGGCGCTGGCACTGCGAGCATGTGTCCCTGTCTAGCGGCTATTCGCCGTGGCCGCAGGAGCCGGGCGGCGAGCGCTGGCTTGCCCAGGTACGCAACCAGACCTCGCACGCCCGAATGCTGCGTCATCGCGACCGGCCGCGGCCGTGGCTGATATGTATCCATGGTTATCGCATGGGCACGGGGCTCGGGGATCTTTCCATGTTTTCCCCGCAGTGGTTGCACCGGCAGCTGGGCCTGAATCTGCTGCTGCCGGTCTTGCCGCTGCACGGCGCCAGGCGCAGCGGCTGGCTTAGCGGAGACGGCTTTCTCGACGGCGACCCCATGGACGTGGTGCATGCCGAAGCGCAGGCTGTTTGGGATCTGCGGCGGCTGCTGGAGTGGCTGTGGCGCGCCCACGCTGCTCCTGCCGTGGGAGTGTTCGGGATCTCTCTGGGGGGCTACAACGCGGCGCTGCTGAGCGCGCTCGAGCCGGCGTTGAGCTGCGTGATCGCGGGCATCCCGGCCACGGATCTGGCGGCGTTGCAGTGGCGCCACGCAAGCCGCTCGCCGCTGCGCTATATGGACAGCTTGGGGTTAACGCAGGCGCGTGTTCAAAAACTGCTTACGCCCGTGTCGCCTTTGGCCATGCCGTGCCTGCTGGAGCGCTCGCGCCGTTTCATCTTCGCCGCCAGCGCCGATCGCCTGGTGCCGCCGGAGCAGGTGGTCAGGTTGTGGCAGCACTGGCAGCAGCCGCAGATTCATTGGTATCAAGGGGGGCACTTGACCTTCCGCGCGGACCCCGGCGTGACGCGCCTGATCGAGACAGCACTGCGAACGACTGGCATCATAGATCGTTAACCCGGATAGCTCCCGCGGCGGCCGCGCGGCCGCTCCGCATCGAAAAGCTGAATCAGGAAAGAGTTTATGTCCGAACCCGTTCGCAAATACCGCAAGGACTACACGGCGCCCGATTTCCTCATAGATCACGTGGATCTGCGCTTCCACATTGGTGACGGTGCCACCGTAGTGCAAAGCGCGCTGTCGGTGCGCCGGAACCCGCAACGCCCGCCCGCCAGTCCCCTGCGGCTCGACGGCGAGCATCTTGAGTTGGAGCGGGTGGCGCTGGATGGGCGCGAACTCGGGCCCGGCGAATACAGCGTCGACGAGCAAGGCCTGGATTTGGGCACGGTGCCGGATAGCTGCCTTGTCGAGATCCGCAATCGGATCCATCCCGAATCGAATACGGCACTGGAGGGGCTTTACCAGTCCGGCGAGATGCTTTGCACGCAGTGCGAAGCGGAGGGCTTTCGCCGCATCACCTATTTCCTGGATCGTCCTGATGTGATGACAAGCTATCGCACCACCATCGAGGCGGATCAGGCACGCTATCCGGTGCTGTTGTGCAACGGCAACCGGGTGGACGGCGGCGACGCCGGAGAAGGGCGTCACTGGGTGTGCTGGGACGATCCCCATCCCAAACCCTCGTACCTTTTCGCCCTGGTTGCCGGGGATTTGGCTTGCGTGGAGGACGAGCACCGCACCGCCTCGGGACGGGCGGTGAGTCTGCAGCTCTACGTCGATCCCGGCAACGAGCATAAATGCGCGCACGCACTGGCTGCGCTCAGACAAGCCATGGCGTGGGACGAGCGCGTCTACGGGCTCGAATACGATCTCGACGTTTACATGATCGTGGCCGCAAGCGCTTTCAACATGGGGGCAATGGAGAACAAGGGACTTAATCTGTTCAACGACAAATATATTCTCGCCGACCCGGCGACCTCCACGGATCAGGATTTCGACCACGTCCGCGACGTGGTTGCGCACGAATACTTCCACAACTGGACGGGCAACCGGGTCACCCTGCGCGACTGGTTCCAGCTCAGCCTGAAAGAGAGCCTCACCGTATTTCGCGAGCAGAGCTTCAGCGCCGACATGGGCTCGCCGGCCACCAAGCGCATCCACCAGGCGCGCTTCCTGCGTAGCGTTCAGTTTCCGGAGGATTCGGGCCCTATGGCGCATCCCGTGCGCCCGGAATCGTACATCGAAATGAACAATTTCTACACGATGACGATTTATCAGAAGGGCGCCGAAGTCATCCGCATGATACACACGTTGCTCGGCGACGAGGCGTTTCGTAAGGGGGTGCGCAGGTATCTGGAGAAGTTCGATGGCCAGGCGGTCACCATCGAGGATTTCGTGGCGACGCTGGAATCCTCCAGCGGGGCGGACCTCGGGCAGTTCCGGTTGTGGTACAGCCAGGCCGGCACGCCGGAGCTTACGGTGACGGACGAGTACGACGAGACGCAACGGCGCTACACGCTTCATGTGTCCCAGCAGTGCCCGCCCACGCCCGGGCAAAGCGACAAGGCGCCCATGCACATCCCCCTCAAGATGGGGCTGCTGGATGCCCAGGGCCGGTCGTTACCGCTGCGCCTCGAAAGCGGCGGCGAACAGTCGGGAAAGGCGCCCAGCACGCGCCTTGTGCACGTGCGCCGGGCGACGGAGACATTTCATTTCGTCGACGTCGCATCGCGCCCGGTGCCTTCGTTGCTGCGTGACTTCTCGGCGCCGATCAAGCTTCATTATCCATTCACCGGGGCGCAGTTACGCCTTATCGTCCAGCATGACGAAGACGCATTCGCGCGTTGGGAGGCGAGCCAGCAGCGCCTACTCGACGCGCTGCTTGAGCTTGCGCGGCGTCACGCGGAGGGACAGCCCTTCACGCTGGATGAGGACGTCGTCGGGATGGTGCGCGGCGTGCTCGGCGACCGGGACACGGACGCGGCGCTGCTTGCCGAGATGCTGACGCTGCCGGGTGAAGTGTATCTGGGCGAGCAAATGGAGCGCATCGATGTCGACGCCGTGGTGGCGTCCCACGGCTGGCTCAAGCGCGCCCTCGCCGAGGCGCTGTTTACGGAGCTCCAACTCCGCTACGAGAGCCTGGCGCCGACAGGACCGTACCGTTTTGACAGCGCCGAAGTCGCGCGCCGGCGGCTGCGCAACGTGTGTCTGTCCTACCTCTGCGCCCCGGACGGGCCGACCGGCGTCTCGCTGGCCCGCAGACAGTTCGAAGCCGCGGACAACATGACCGATACCATCGCCGCCATGTCGGCTGTTAACGACAGCGTGCGCGGTGAACGCGACGAGCTGTTTGCCGCCTTCTACGAGCGTTGGAATCACGAACACTTGGTGATCGATAAGTGGCTGGCGCTGCAGGCCAGCGCGCGGCGCGATGACACACTGCAGCGCGTACGCGAACTCATGGATCATGAAGCCTTCGACCTGCGCAACCCCAATCGGGTGCGCGCCCTGATCGGGGCGTTTTGCGCCGCCAACATGGCCGGCTTCCACCGTGCGGACGGTACCGGCTACCGCTTCGTGGCCGATCAGGTGCTGGTTCTGGACCGCATCAACGCCCAGGTGGCAGGTCGCCTGTTGTCCACACTGACGCGCTGGCGCCGCTACGCCGCGCCGCGCGACCGCCTCATGCGCGAGCAGGTCGAGCGCATCCGCGATGCGGGCAACCTATCGCGCGACGTCTATGAGCAGGTGACTCAGAGCCTGCGGCCGCAGTGATGCGGACGGCTGGTGTCCCGGTTCACGCGGACCGGGCGGCGGCGCTGTCACAAAACCGTAACAGTCAGCCGGTAGCCTCGCGGCGTCGTGGGTTTAGGGGTAGATCCATGGAAAGCAAGCGCATACTGATCGTCGAGGACGAAGCGCCGATCCGCCAGATGGTGCGCTTTTCGCTGGAGCGTGCGGGTTTTCTCGTCAGCGAGGCCGAGGACGCCGCTAGCGCGCGCGTGGCCATCGCCGATGATAGGCCGGATCTGGTGCTGATGGACTGGATGCTGCCCGGCGCGAGCGGTCTGGAGCTCGCGCGGGAGCTGCGCAGCGGCGATGCGACCCGGGAGTTGCCGGTGATCATGCTGACGGCGCGCACCGAGGAGGGCGAGCGCGTGCGCGGCCTCGATGTTGGCTGCGACGACTATGTCACCAAACCCTTTTCCAACTCGGAACTGATCGCACGCATCCGCGCGGTGCTGCGGCGTGCTTTGCCCGGCGGCGAGGAGGAGCGCATCGAATGCGACGGGTTGGTGCTCGATGGTGCGAGTCAGCGCGTCAGCGCGGGGGGGGAGCCGGTGCATCTGGGTCCCACCGAGTATCGCCTGTTACACTTCTTTGCCAGTCACCCTGAACGGGTCTACACGCGAGCGCAGCTTCTGGACCGTGTCTGGGGCCGCAACGTGTTTGTCGAGGAACGCACCGTCGATGTGCACATCCGCCGCCTGCGCAAGGCGCTCTCACCGCATGGCTTCGATCATTTGCTCCAGACGGTGCGCGGAACCGGTTATCGCTTTTCCGCGACGGCGTAGGCGCCGAAAGGCGCGCTGAGCGTCCATGGAGACGGCGTGGCAGCGTGAACTCTGGGCGGTACTGAGCGGGTTCGGTGCCACCGCAGTGATCGGCTTGGCGAGCGGGCACCCGAGTCAGTCGCTGCTCGCCGCAGCCGCAGCCTATCTGTGCTGGCATCTCATCAATGTGGTCAGGTTGTACCGCTGGCTGGAGGACCCGGCCGCTCGGCCCGAGCCAAAAACGCTGGGCGTTTGGGAAGACATTGTCTATGCACTGGTGCGCATGCAGCAGCGCCACCGGCGCAGCAAGCAGCGCCTGAGCGGCATCATCGCCGAGTTTCGCACATCAACGGCCGCGTTGCCGGACGCCGTGGTAGTGCTGGATCCGATTGGACGCATTTCATGGTTTAACGAGGCCGCCACGGAACTGTTGGGGCTGCGGCTGCCCCAGGACCTGGGGCAGCGTCTGGTGAATTTGCTGCGCCACCCCGCGTTCACTTCTTACATGCGCCGCGGCGACTACACGCGCAGCGTCGAGGCGCCATCGCCGGAACTGCCCGACCATCATCTGCTGCTGCGCGTCGTACCCTACGGGGACGGCCAGAGACTGCTCATTGCGCGTGATGTCACCGAGCTGAAGCGCCTGGAGCAGGCGCGCCGTGACTTCGTGGCGAACGCCTCGCATGAATTGCGTACGCCGCTCACGGTATTGCGCGGTTATCTGGACATGATGGACGAGGACGCCAAGAAGGAAGCGGGCCTGGCGCCGTGGCGGGTACCGATCTCGGATATGCTCAGCCAGGCCCGGCGCATGGGTCAGATCGTCAACGACATGCTCACGCTGGCCAAACTCGACAGCGACGTGCCCACGGGCAAAAGCGAGCGCGTGGATGTACCCCAGCTTTGCGATGCGGTATTGGAACAGGCGCGCTCGATATCCCAAGGGCGGCACCACATCGAAGCGGATGTGGATCGGGACCTGTTCATAGAGGGGCGCGGCAACGAGATACACAGCGCACTCGCCAACCTCGTCATTAACGCCGTGCAGCATACGCCGGCCGGCACCCGTGTCCGCGTGCGATGGTGGGCGGACGAAGCCGGAGCGCACCTGCGCGTGCAGGACGATGGACCCGGCATTCCCGAAGACGACATCCCGCGCGTGACCGAGCGCTTCTACCGCGTGGACGTGGGGCGGTCACGTGGAACCGGCGGCACGGGACTCGGCCTCGCCATCGTCAAGCACGTGGCCGAACGGCACCACGCCCGCCTGGAGATCGCCAGCGAACCCGGCCAGGGATGCACATTTACGGCGCATTTCCCCGCGCGCCTGATCCGGAGCCCCGAGCCGGTGGCCGAGGCCGACGCGGCGAACTGACCGTGAAGCAGCCGCAGGCGCCGTTGTCATAAAACTGTCATAATTTTGTCATCTAATGGCCCCGCCGGACGCCACGGGCAACCAAGCCGCGCTGGCACGGCAAGACGCTACTGGCAACTATTTGTGACAAGCTGGGAGATCTCTACATGAAATTGAGCACGATACGACGCAGCCTGGTGGTCGCTGCCGCTGCGCTGTCGATCGCTGCGGGGCCGGCGGCTCTCGCCGCGGTCAAAACCGTAACGGGTGCCGGTTCCACATTCGCCTATCCGCTCTATTCCAAGTGGGCGTCGGCGTACGCGAAAAAGACGGGGTTTTCACTCAATTACCAGTCCATCGGCTCGGGCGGCGGCATTCGCCAGATCGAGCACCGCACCGTGACATTCGGTGCCTCCGACGCGCCGCTCAAGCCGGCCACACTGCAAAAGCACAACCTGATGCAGTTCCCGACCGCGGTCGGCGGGGCCATACCGACAATGAATCTTCCAGGCATCCAGCCCGGCGAGATCAAGCTGTCCGGCAAAGTGCTCGCCGATATCTACCTGGGCAAGATCACTAAGTGGAATGACCCGGCGATTAAGCAACTGAACCCGAATGTGAAGCTGCCTGACACGCGGATCACGGTAGTGCACCGCTCGGACGGCTCCGGCACCACGTGGATCTGGACCAACTATCTGTCCAAGGTGAGCCCGGAGTGGAAGAAGAAGCTCGGCTTTAGCACGTCCGTGCCATGGCCTACGGGCGTGGGCGCCAAGGGCAATGAAGGCGTGGCCTCCTACGTGCAGCGCATCAAGGGCGCGATCGGCTACAACGAGTATGCCTATGTGCTCGAAAACCACATGACTTATGCGCGCATGATCAACAAAGCCGGCAAGGCAGTGTCGCCCTCGTCGAAGACCTTCCAGGCGGCGGCGGCGAATGCGAACTGGACCGGAGCGAAGGACTTTTATGTGGTGCTCACCGACCAGCCCGGTGACGACACTTGGCCGATTTCCGGGGCGACGTTCGTACTGCTCCCGACCCAGTCCAAGCATCCCGAAGAAGTCAAGGCGGCCATGACGTTCTTCGACTGGGGCTTCAAGCACGGCGACAAGCTTGCCCAGTCTCTGGACTACGTGCCGATGCCGGCATCGGTGGTCAAGGTGATCGAACAAGCGTGGCACGATAACATTAAGAACGCCAAGGGCGAGCCCATCTGGTCGACGAACTGAGGCGCGTTCAGCGGGCGGCGCCGGAACGTTCGCCCGGGCCAGCGACGGCCCGGGCGAACGCGCTCGCTATCGGGAGTGTCGCCAGTCGGTAGCGTTGCGCACCGGCCCCGAGACGCGATCGGCGGCGCGCGAGCTGACGAGAGGTGCAAACGTGGCAGCCAGCGAATCTGAGGCCGTTCAGGCGAAGCAACAATTCCTGGCGCGGGGAAGCTGGGCTGACGCGGCGTTCAGGCGCCTGACCTGGGGCGTCGCGCTGCTGGTGCTGGGGATCATGGTAGCTATCGTGGGCACCCTCGGCATCGACTCGGTTACCGTGTTCCATAAAATGGGCTTAGCCTATTTCACCTCCACGCAGTGGAATCCCGTGACCGGCGAGTTCGGCATCGTCCCGCAGGTGGTGGGCACGCTGGTGACCTCGACCATCGCCATGCTCATCGGGATGCCGGTAAGCTTCGGCGCCGCGCTTTTCGTGACGCAGATGGCGCCGCGCTGGCTCAAGCGGCCCGTGGCCCAGGCGATTGAACTGCTCGCCGCGATCCCCAGCATTATCTACGGCATGTGGGGACTGTTCGTACTCGCGCCGGTGCTTTCCGATCATGTGGAACCCTGGATCAATCACTATCTGGGCTCGTTACCCTTGCTGGGGGCCCTGTTCAGCGGACCGCCGCTCGGCATCGGCGTTCTGCCGGCAGGTCTGATCCTCGGCATCATGGTGATCCCTTTCATATCCGCCGTCATGATTGAGGTCTTTGAGACGGTGCCCCCGATGCAGCGCGAGTCCGCATACGCGCTCGGCAGTACCACTTGGGAGGTTACCTGGAAGGTGGTTCTGCCCTACAGCCGCGCGGCGGTGCTGGGCGGGTTCATGCTGGGGCTGGGACGCGCTTTGGGTGAGACCATGGCGGTGACTTTCGTCATCGGCAACGCCAACGACCTGCACGCCTCTCTGCTGATGCCAGGCAACACCATTGCCTCGGTCATCGCCAACGAATTCACGGAAGCCACCAGCAACGTCCACTTGTCGGCACTGATCGCGGCCGGGCTGGTTCTGTTTGTGATCACCTTCATCGTGCTCGCCATCGCCCGGCTGATGCTGCGGCAGATGGAGCTGCGCGCTAGCGGCGCCTGATGATTGATCTGTATTTAAAGCGGCGTATCGTCAACGCGGTCAGCCTGACGCTCGCCGTGCTGCTCACTTTGTTCGCGCTGTTCTGGCTGGCCTGGATCTTGTGGACGCTGCTGAGGCTGGGCGCCCCTTACCTGACATGGTCGGTGTTCACGCAGAACACGCCGGGTCCCGGTGATAGCGGAGGCCTGAGCAATGCCATCCTGGGCAGCGCGCTGATCACCTTGTTCGGCATCGTCATAGGGGCGCCGATCGGCATCCTGACGGGTACCTACCTGTCGGAATTCGACCGCGCCTCGCGCCTCGCACACAGCGTGCGGTTCCTCAACGATGTTCTGCTCAGCGCTCCGTCTATCGTCCTCGGCGTGTTCATTTATGCCTTGGCGGTAGAAACGATCGGCCATTTTTCGGGCTGGGCGGGCAGCTTGGCGCTGGCACTCATCGTCATTCCGATCGTCGTACGAACTACCGAAAACATGCTGTTGCTGGTGCCCGACTACATGCGCGAATCGGCAGCGGCCCTGGGGGCGCCGCAGTGGAAGACGGTAGTGTTCATCTGCTATCGCGCCGCGCGCGGCGGCATTTTAACCGGTGTGCTGCTGGCGGTGGCGCGTATCGCCGGTGAGACGGCCCCGCTTTTGTTCACGGCTCTCAACAACCAGTTCTGGAGCGTCAACATGGGCCGGCCAATGGCAAACCTGCCGGTAACAATTTTCAACTATGCTATGGGGCCATACCAGGACTGGCATCACCTGGCCTGGGCAGGGTCGTTGCTGATCACGGCTGCTATTCTCGCCATCAGTCTGGTGAGCCGCTTCTTGCTGCGTCACAAGTACTGATGGCCGTCGGAGGAACATATGGTGGGTAACGAAGCGTTTACTCGGAACGCCGCTGACGACAGCGACATGTCAGACCTGGAGGCGGAGACCGCGCGCAAACCTTCTATCCGCAGCGCCGTCGCGCCGGCAACGCCATCGGTCTCGCGGTCGGTGACGGCGCAGGACGCCAAGCTCGATATCCGGGAACTGAATTTCTTTTACGGCAGATTCCAGGCGTTGCAGGAGATCAATCTTTGCATCGCGGCCAACGGGGTAACTGCCTTCATCGGCCCGTCGGGCTGCGGCAAATCCACGCTGTTGCGCACGTTCAACCGTATTTATGAGCTGTACCCGGACCAGCGGGCCAGCGGAGAGATCCGTCTTAACGGCGAAAACATCCTCGAGAAGGGCCGTGATCTTAATCAACTGCGCGCGCAGGTGGGCATGGTGTTCCAGAAGCCCACGCCGTTCCCCATGTCCGTCTACGACAACATCACCTTCGGAGTAAAGCTCTACGAGCGCCTGTCGCGATCAGACCTTGACGATCGCGTGGAATGGGCTTTACGGCGTGCGGCCTTATGGGAGGAGGTCAAGGACAAGCTACGGCAAAGCGGCATGGAACTTTCGGGCGGCCAGCAACAGCGCCTGTGCATCGCCCGCGCTATCGCGGTGAAGCCGGAAGTGTTGCTGTTGGATGAGCCCGCCTCGGCCCTCGACCCCATCTCCACGCTCAAGATCGAGGAGCTGATAGACGAACTCAAAGCCGATTACACGATCGTCATCGTGACCCATAACATGCAGCAGGCGGCGCGCGTGTCCGACTATACGGCCTTCATGTACATGGGTCAGCTTATTGAATTCGGCGCCACAGACGATATATTCACCAACCCCGGCAAGAAGCAGACCGAAGACTATATAACCGGCCGTTACGGCTAAGACGCGGGGCCGGCGAGGACGCCATGGATAAACTTTCGATCAACACGCACATTTCGCGTCAGTTCAATGCGGAGCTGGAGGATATCCGCCAGCACGTTCTGACCATGGGCGGACTCGTGGAGGAACAGATCTCCGACGCCGTGAAAGCACTGGTCGACGGTGACGGCGCCCTGGGCGAGGAAGTGATCACCCGGGACGCCGAAGTCAACCGCATGGAGGTTTTCATCGACGAGGCCTGCAGCCACATTCTGGTGCGCCGCCAGCCCACCGCCAGCGATCTGAGGCTGATCGTGGCGGTGATCAAAACCATCACCGACCTTGAACGCATCGGCGATGAGGCTGAAAAGATCGCGCGCATGGGCGTTCACCTGGCGTCGCAGGATCGCCCTCAGGGCGCGTATGCGGAACTCGCCCAGCTCGGCAGCTACGTACGCAATATGGTGCACGGCGCCCTCGATGCGTTCGCGCGGCTGGATGCGGGCAATGCGCTCGAGATCGCCAAGTCCGACGAGCATGTGGACCGCAAGTACGAAGCCATGATGCGCCAGTCGATCACCTTCATGATGGAGGATCCGCGCACCATCCGCCGCATGCTGGACATCCTGTGGTCGGTGCGCGCGCTGGAGCGCATCGGTGATCACTCGCGCAATATCTGCGAATACGTGATCTACCTGGTGCACGGAAAAGATGTGCGCCACATCACCCTCGAGGAAATGGAGAAAGAGGTGCGCAATCCTCGCCAATAGGCCGGGAAGGGCACGGATCTGCCGACCGCCAGAACCCGTCGCCGGCCTGATTGGTACCCTCGGTCCCGCACCGTACAGAGCCTGCTGCAGGAAGGGACCGGAGGTCGGTGACCGGCGACAGCGTGCACGCCTAGCGCGTGCATGAGCAGGGCGCCGCCAACAGTGTTGCGGAAGCGGTGGCTGGCGTCGACCGCGCTGCTCATCCTGTGTCTGTCGGCGCTTGCGCTGGGTGGCTACATCTTGTGGCTGGACCGTCAGGTGCGCGCCCGCTTCGACGGCGCCCGCTGGGCATTGCCGGCACACGTCTACGCCCGCCCGCTCGAGCTTTACGCCGGTCTGCGCGTGGATGCACACGGCCTCGCTGGAAGATTGCACCGTCTGGGCTATCGCGAGCAGCACAGCGTTGCCGGGCCGGGCACTTACGCCGTGGGTGGACATACGGTGTCTCTGGAGACGCGCCCGTTCACTTTCTGGGACGGGCACCAGCCGGCCCGAACGGTCCATGTGCGCTTTGCCGGCGGGCGCGTGACGGGCATCGGGGACGCGTCGACGGGCAAGCCGGAAGCACTGATCCGCCTGGATCCGCTGCTCATCGGCAGCATTTATCCCGTTCACGGCGCCGATCGCATTTTGCTCCGCCCCGACCGGGTTCCGGCATTGCTGCGCCGGGGCCTGATTGCGGTGGAAGATCGGGATTTCTACAGCAATCCGGGTATCGACTTCGGGGCCGTCGCCCGCGCGTTGGCCGCCGACGTAATGGCCGGCCGCATCGTGCAGGGCGGCAGCACGATCACGCAACAACTGGTCAAGAATTTTTTTCTCAGCAACCGGCGCACGCTGTGGCGCAAGTTCAATGAGGCCGTGATGGCCGTGTTGCTGCAAGTCCATTACAGCAAACGGGACATCCTCAACACCTATGTGAACGAGGTATACCTGGGACAGGACGGCGACCGTTCCATCCACGGCTTCGGTCTCGCCAGCTATTTCTATTTCAACAAACCGCTGGCCGAGCTGAGGCCGCGCGAGATTGCGCTGTTGGCCGGGCTGGTGAAGGGCCCGTCCTATTACGACCCGCGACGTCACCCAAAGCGCGCACTTGCGCGGCGCAACGTCGTCCTGGGCATATTCGCGCGCCGGGGCCTGCTGCCGCCCGGACAGACTCGCCGCGCGCAGAGCAGGCCGCTGGGCGTGGTCGCCGAACCCGACGAAGCCACCACGCAATATCCCGCCTTCGTCGATCTGGTGCGCCGGCAGCTTTTGAAGCAGTACCGGGAACGGGACTTGACGTCACAAGGCTTGCGCATCTTCACGACCTTGGACCCCAAGATTCAGGCCAACGCCGAACGCGAGATGACCCAGGGCCTGTCGCGTCTGGAGAAAACACATCACCTGCGGCGGCGCAGCCTGCAGGGGGCGGTGGTCGTCGTCTCGGTGCAAAGCGGCGACGTGCTGGCGGTGGTGGGTGGACGCAACGCACGCTTCGCCGGCTTCAACCGTGCGCTGGACGCTCGTCGCCAAGTGGGCTCTTTGCTCAAACCGGCGGTCTATCTGACCGCGCTGAAACACCCCGGCCGGTATACGCTTATCACGCCGGTAAAGGACGAGCCCATTGCGGTGCCGCGCCCCGACGGCCCGCCCTGGAAACCGCGCAATTACGAGCGCGTATTCCACGGTGACGTGGCGCTCTACAGCGCTCTCGCACACAGCTATAATGTGGCCACTGTTCGCCTCGGCATGGCCCTCGGCGTTGCCAATGTGGTGAATACCCTGTCTGCGCTCGGACTTGACCAAAGGCCCGCCGCCCTGCCGTCGCTGCTGCTGGGGGCCGTCAATCTGTCTGTGCTGCAGATGGCGCAGATATACAACACCCTCGCCTCGGGCGGCTTCTACAATCCGCTGCTTGCCATCAAGGCCGTGACCACGCGCGATGGAAGGCCGCTCGAGCGCTACCCGCTACAGATCAAGCCGGCCGAGCCGGCGGGTCCCGTGTATCTGGATACCTGGGCCATGGAGCAGGTGTTGCGCACCGGAACGGCTCGCTCCGCCTACAATGTGCTGCCGAAATCCCTGATTCTGGCGGGCAAGACGGGCACCACCGACGACCTGAGGGATAGCTGGTTCGCAGGATTCGGCGAGGATACGGAGAGTGTGGTGTGGGTCGGGCGCGACGACAACCAGTCCACCCATCTCACCGGAGCGTCCGGGGCGCTGCAGATCTGGAGTAGGCTCATGCGCGATAATGGGGCGCAGAGTTTATCCGGCGACCCGCCGGGCGACGTGACGATGGTGCCGGTGATGGTGAAAAGCGCAAAGCGGGCGGACGCGCAGTGCCAGGGTGCGCTGACGGTGCCGTTTATAAATAACAGCTCACCCCGGCAGCGGGCACCGTGTGCCGCGCCACCTCATCCGGTCCGCCACGCTCTGGGCTGGCTGCGGGGACTACTGCGATGAGCGCAGGGAGCATGGTGCGTGCACTGCTGGCGGCCTGGCTGGCGGCTGCGCTGGCGGGATGCGCCGCCCAGCGGCCGAGGCACGCGCAGGCGGCGCATCGGGGGCAAGGGCAAACGACACAAACCACCACCACCCATGCACGCAGCCGCGCGCACCGCCCGGCCCGGCCTCCCGCTGCGGCTGGCCATGCCGCTGTCAATCCGGCGGTGGCGGCGCTGCTGCGCCGGGCCCGCCACGAGGAGCGCGCCGGGCACGCGAATCGCAGCGAGGCCATCCTGGAACGGGCGCTGCACATCCAGCCGCGCGACGCACTGATCTGGTACCGCATTGCCCGCCTGCGCCTTGCTCAGCACCAGCCCGCCCAAGCCGAGTCCTTTGCAGTCAAAAGCGCCGGACTGGCCCGCGCCGACCGGACGATGGCGGCACGGGCGTGGGCGCTGGTTGCCGAGACGCGGCGTGCCCAGGGACACGCTCGCGCAGCGGGCCTCGCTCGCGCCCGGGCCGCAGCACTGCGGGAACAGCCGTGAGCGCGAGCGCCGACAAGCAGGATGCGGCGGCCGCGTTGGGACCCGGGGGCGCGCTTGCCCATCGAGTCGCCGGGTTCCGGGCACGCTCTGCTCAGCAGCGCATGGCGAGCGCTGTCGAGCAGGCACTGCAGGATCGCGGGCGCCTGGTCGTCGAGGCGGGCACCGGGACGGGCAAAACCTATGCGTACCTGGTACCTGCGATCCTGAGCGGAATGCGTCTGATCGTCTCGACAGGCACCAAAAATCTGCAGGAACAACTGTTCTTCAAAGACTTGCCCGTGGTCAAGGAAGCGCTGGGCCGTCCCCTGCGCAGCGCCTTGCTCAAAGGCCGCAGCAACTACCTGTGCCTGCACCGGCTGGATCTGGCGGAGTCGAGCGGGCGCATGCGTCATCCGCAGCGCCTGCGCGAGCTCGCTGCGATCCGTGACTGGTCGCTACGCACCGACAGCGGGGATGTGAGCGAAGCGCCCGCGGTGCGCGAGGACTCGCCGGTCTGGCCGCGCGTGACGTCCACGGCCGACAATTGCCTGGGCAGCGAGTGCCCGCGCTACGCTGACTGCTTCGTGGTCAAGGCGCGCCGCCGCGCGCAGGACACGGATCTGCTGGTCGTCAACCACCACCTGCTGCTGGCCGACATCGCCTTGCGCGAGGAGGGCTTCGGCGAGATCCTGCCGGGCGCGGACGCCGTGGTCATCGACGAGGCGCACCAGCTACCCTCCGTGGCCTCGCAGTTCTTCGGCGAAGCGGTCAGCGCCCGCCAGCTCCACGACCTGGTGCGCGATGCGCAGGCCGAGTACTGGCGCAGCGCCGGCGATATGCCGGATCTGGCGCGAACGCTGGAGGCGTTGGAAGACGCCGTGCAGAGCGCGGACCGGACCATGGGGGCGACGCCATTCCGTCTCGCGTGGGACGAGGCGCTGGCAAGGGCGCAGACACGCGAGGCGTTGCAGACTCTGGCGCCGGCGCTGTCTCGGGCTGAGCAGGCACTGGCGACGGTGGCGGAGCGTGCCCGCGGCCTGGAGCAGTGCCATGCGCGCGCCCGGGCTTTGCTGGCGACGCTCGAGCACATGCTGGGGGCGGGCGAGACCGATACTTCGGCCGGGGAGGCGGGGACCGCCCCCGCGCAGCCCGAACTCATCCGCTGGATGGAGAATTTTGCCCGCGGCTTTGCCTTGCGCGCCACGCCCATGGATACCGCGCCGTTGTTTGCGCGCGTGTTCGCCCAGCCCGTCGGCTGGGTGTTTACCTCGGCGACCCTGGCGGTCGATGAACGCTTCGATCACTTTTGTGAGCGGATCGGGCTGGAGGAGCCGACGACGCTGGCGCTCGAGAGCCCGTTCGACTACGCGCGCAATGCTGTCCTGTGGCTGCCGCAGGATTTACCCATGCCGGACGCCCCCGGCTTCACGCACGCTGCGATGCAAGCGCTGCAACCGGTGATCGATGCCTGCCCGGGGGGCGCGTTCCTGCTGTTTACCAGCTATCGTGGCCTGCACCAGGCCGAGGCTTGGCTGCGGGCGCGCCTGTCGCGGCCATTGCTGGTCCAGGGCGAACAATCGCGCGGGGAGCTCCTGCAGCGCTTCCGCGACCAGGGCGGCAGCGTGCTGTTGGGCACCAGCAGCTTTTGGGAAGGCGTGGATGTCCGCGGCGAGGCCCTGAGTCTCGTGGTCATTGACCGGCTACCGTTCAGCGCTCCCGGCGATCCGGTGCTCAAGGCCCGGCTGGAGGCGCTGCGCCGGCGCGGACTGAGTCCGTTTACGCACTACCAATTGCCCCAGGCGGTGATCGCTCTCAAGCAGGGGGCGGGCCGGCTCATCCGTGACTATGACGATCGCGGCGTGCTGGTGGTGTGCGATCCGCGTATCGAGCGCAAGAGCTACGGGCGGGTTTTTCTCAACAGCCTGCCCCCCATGCCCGTCGTCCATGACCGGCAACGCGTGCGTCACTTTCTGCAATCCATGGGGGCGGAGGCGTGAAGCTACTCGCTCTCGACACCTCGACCGATGCGTGTTCGGCCGCGGTGTACGCAGACGGTGCCGTGCATGAGCGCTTCGAGCTCGCGCCGCGCCGTCACGCACGGCTGATTCTGCCCATGGCGCATGAGCTCCTGCAGGCGTGCGGACTGGCACTGAGCGACCTGGATGCCCTCGCCTTCGCCGCCGGCCCGGGTTCGTTCACCGGGGTGCGCATCGCCACCGCGGTCGTGCAGGGTCTGGCCATGGGCGCCCGCTTGCCCGTGATCGCGGTCTCCACCCTGGCAGCGGTGGGCCAGGCAGCCAGCGACATGGCGTGCCGGCCGGCAGTCGCAGTGGCTCTGGATGCGCGTATGGGCGAGGTCTATTTCGCGCTGTATCGCCGCGGCGATCAGGGATGGATGCGGCTCGAAGGCGAGGAACGGGTCTGTGCACCGGATGCGGTGCCGGCTCCCGCCGCAGGCGAGTGGTTCGGTGCTGGCACGGGATGGCGTGCGTATGGTGCCGCTCTGAGCAAGCGGCTCTCGCCGGCGGTGGTCGCGGTCGACGCTGAGATTTATCCGCGGGCGCGTCATGTAGCTCGGCTGGCCGTACACGGGTTCGAGCACGGGCGATTGCTGGCGCCGGCACAGGCGGTACCGAACTATGTCCGCGACAGCGTGGTGCGGGCGGCGCCGCTCCGGCATCGCGATACGCCATGAGGTGCGGGGTCGGTGGCGGTTGAAATCAGTGCGCCGATTTGTTTGAATAAGTGCCTGATATGACTAAAAGCTCGTAGACTTTTGGTTTTTATAACGACAAAGCTTGGTTCTGTCATTCAAGCCCCATTGCGATGGGCGCCGAACGGTGCGCCGCACACAAAAACACTACCTCGCGACCGCCCGGGAACGCTGGCGCAAACGCCTTCAGTAATCGCTAGCGCGGAGGCCAGCCGCTAACCGGCCGGGCTTCGGGTTCAACCTCCGCAGGACCAATCGCCATGAAGAAAACGCCCATCAATCTATCGGACGACGGTCTGGACTTTCGCTCACCCGATACTGAGGACGGCGCCGCCATCCATTCGCTTATCGAGAACTGCGATCCGCTGGACCTGAACTCGATCTACTCCTATCTCATCCTCTGCCAGCATTTTCCGGAGACCTCGGTGACGGTGGAGGACGAGGATGGCGATGTGGTCGGGTTCGTGTCCGGGTATATCAAGCCCGGCCATCCCGACGTGTGGTTCGTCTGGCAGGTGGCGGTCGGGCCCAAGGCACGCGGCAAGGGCGTTGCCAAGCGCATGCTCAAGGAGATTCTGAGGCGTCCCGCGTGCGAAAACGTACGCTTCCTGGAAACCACGATTACGCCCAATAACAAGGCATCTTGGGCGCTTTTTACCTCTTTCGCCGAGGAAATCGGCGCCGAGACCGAGGACCGGGTTTTGTTTCAGGGCAGCCACTTCGGGGAAGAGGACCACGAAGAGGAGCATCTGCTCCGTATCGGCCCATTCCACCCTAAATGGATAACGGACTGACTGACTGACATGACCATGCAGACCTTTTCGCGACTCGAATCCAATGTGCGCAGCTATATCCGCTCGTTTCCGACCGTATTCACGACCGGCCGGGGCGCCAGGCTGACGGACGAGGAAGGCAACGCCTATATAGACTTCTTAGAAG
>Ga0209921_1000083_pt1 | contig 35237 bp, 29 predicted proteins | sample SalPonF2_C_D2_MG_FD_185730 | JGI IMG/M metagenome (GOLD analysis project Ga0209921, IMG submission 185730) | Salt pond soil microbial communities from South San Francisco under conditions of wetland restoration - Salt Pond MetaG SF2_C_D2_MG... ...
TCGAGAGCGAGTTCGTCATGCGTGCCGTGCTGGGGCGCCGCGGCGAGCTGCTGCGGGTTTCGCCGTTCCTGCTCTTCAACGTGCTGCTGCGCAGGACCCTGGCGGATCACCGCGGCCGGCGCGAGCGACGCGTCGTGAACTACCTCGCGAACCTGCTGGCGCTGTTCGTGCGCAGTGACCGCCTCTGCCGGGTCGCGCCGGGCGACAGCGAGCCGCACCGCTACATCGTCGAGCTGCTGGAGGACGCCGCGGAGGCGGACTCCCGCCGGCGGTTCCTGGTGCACGCGCACGTGGGGAACTACGCGCTCTTCCTGAGCGGGCTGTTCCCGCACTGGATCGAGCACCGCCACCGTTACCGGCGCCGGCCGGTGGACCCGGGGTTCTACAAGGACTTCGGCCGGGCCTACTACCAGGAGGCGTCGCGCCACCCCCTGGCCCGGGAGTATCACCTCGAGGACGTGTTCTTCCGACTGGCGATGCTGTTCGACCAGTACGTCGCCGCGCTCAACCGGATGAGCCGCCAGTATCTGACCCTGGGCTAGCCGCGGCGCCGGCCGGCCGGACGCGCTCGAGCAGCACGATGCCGGGGAATATGCCGCCGACGTCGACCACCCGCGTGCGGGTCACGCGGAAGCTCCCCTGGCGGGCCGTGGCCTGCTCCAGCGCCACCCGGTGATCGGCCAGCAACACCGCCCTGCCGGCCGGGGCCAGGATCCGGTCGATCTGCTCCAGCACCCGCCCGTAGAAATCCCGGAAGTCCATCCCGCTTCCCAGGCGGCGGCCGAACGGCGGATTGCCCGCCAGCAGGTCCACGGAGCACTCCGGCCAGCTTTCGGCGAGCCGGCGCGCGTCGGCCTGGCGGAGCGTGGCGCGCGGGGCCAGCCCTGCCGCCTCGAGGTTGGCGCCCGTGCCGGTGACCGCGCGGGAGCGCCAGTCGCTGCCCCAGAGCTCGGCCCCGGGCGCCAGGGCGCCGGCCTCCAGCAGGAGCGTGCCGGAGCCGCAGAACGGATCCAGCACCCGGCGCGTCGACGGCCCCGCGCCGGCCAGGCGCAGCGCAGCGTAGGCCACGTTGGCGCGCAACGCCGCCGGGTAATGGTAGACGCGCCGGAAACGCCGGCTGAGCCCGCGCCGGCTCAGGCGCAGCGCGACCAGGCAGGTCGCCCCCACGATCGTGATCAGGACCTCCACTGCGTAGCCCTCGAGGTCGACTCGCGCGCCGAAGCGCCGCCGGAGCGCCGCGCCGGCGCGGCGCTCGACGTCCGGGCTGCCGAAGCCGTGCGTGCCGTGGCGCTTCGCCGTGACGCGAAACGGCACCGCCGGACCGAGCTCGGGAACCGGCACCTCGGCGAGGATCCGTTCCAGCCTCGCGAGCGGCTCCTCCACGGGCAGTGACAGCTCCGCCAGGGGGCGCAGCACGTGGTGCACCGAGCGCATGCGCCACGCTGCCCGCAGGGCCCGCCCCGGCGACACGCCCAGTGTCACCTGCAGGCGCCCGCGTACCGGCGAGGGCAGGCGCAGTACGGCCTCCCCGTCCGCGCCGAGCCGCTCGCGCAGCTCGTCGAAGGCCAGGTCTTCCAGGCCCGGATTGGTCGTGAATGCGAGGGTGAATGCGCGCTGATCCGGCACCCGAGGCACTCCGCAAGAGGATCAGCGCGGTCCGTTCGCGGAGGCGGCAAGGACCCGGAAGGAAACGGTCACCTCGCGCCCGTCGGCGAAGATCAGGGTGAGCGGGATCGTGTCGCCCACGCGTACCGGGTGATGCGGCCGCGTCAGCATCAGGTGATAACCGCCCGGCGCGAAGCGCAGCTCGCCGCCGGCGTGGACGTCGATGCGCGCGACCGGGAGCATGCGGGTGCGGCCGTCAGGTCGCCGTACGCTGCGGTGCACCATCACCCGCCCGAACGCCGGGGAGCGGGCGCCCACCAGCCGCGCCGGAGCCCGTGCCGCGTTGTGCAGGGTGAAGTAGCCGGCGTCGGGCAGGTCCCCGGGCAGGTGCCGGATCCAGGCATCCCGCACCGCGAGCCCGTCCGCGGCACTGGCCAGCGGCGCGATCGCGAACAGGAGCAGCAGCAGGCTGGTACGTGCGGTCTGGAGCATGCGTGTCGATGCGCTCGTCTGCCGGAGAGGGGGGCAGGCCGCGCCCCATGGCTGCAGTATGCCCGCCGCGGCATCGTCGGGCGAGCCCCGGTGCCCGGGTCAGTACCGGTCGACCAGGCGCAGCCGCAGCCCGTGGCGTGGGCGCAGGGTGATCGCGGGCTGGAGCTCCGGCGGATCGGCCGTGGCAGGGCTGATGCCGAAGCGCTGCAGGATCGTCGCCAGCACCAGGCTGGCCTCGAGCTCGGCAAAGCTGCTGCCCACGCAGACGCGCGGGCCGCCGCCGAAGGGGTAGTAGGCGTAGCGCGGGTGCTGCCGTTCCCCCTCCAGCCAGCGCGCGGGGCGGAAGCTGTTCGCGTCGTCGAAGTATCGCGCGTCGCGCTGGGTGAGATACTGCAGCATGAAGATCTGGGTGCCGCGTCGCAGGGGGCAGCCGCCGATCTCCAGAGGTTCGAGGGCCTCGCGCCCGACGCCCCAGGCGGGCGGATAGAGGCGCAGCGCTTCCCGCACCACCGCCCGTATGCGCTCCAGGGACCCGGCGTCCGCGGCCGCCGGTGTGCGGCCGGCCAGCACCGTGTCGAGCTCGGCCTGTGCCGCGGCGAGCTCGCGCGGGTGGGTGGCGAGCAGGTACAGCGACCAGGTCAGCGCCAGCGCGGTCGTCTCGTGGCCCGCCAGCAGCAGGGTTACCAGCTCGTCGCGCAGGGCGCGTTCGTCCAGCGTTCCGCCCCGGTCGTGAGTGGCAAGGAGATCCGAGAGCAGGTCTTCTCCGGGGCCTTCCCCGCGGCGTCGCCGGATCAGCTCGTGCACGATCCGGTCGAGCGTGGCCACCGCCCGCCGTGCACGCAGGCCGGCCGGCGTCGGCAGCGACAGCGGCAGCGGGAAGGCCGCCGTCATCATCCGTTCGAACGCGTCCATGAAGGCGGCCAGCGCGACTCCGACCTGCGGCGCGAGATCCGAGAGATCGGTACCGAACAGCGCATCCGCCGCGATCGAAAGCGTCAGCACGCCCATCTCTGCGTGGACGTCCACGACCTCGCCGCCGTGCCAGCCGGTGAGCCGGTCCGCCGTGCGCGCGGTCATCGCGCCCGCGTAGCGCCGGATCCGGGCATGCGCAAACGCCGGCTGGATCATCCGCCGGTGCCGCTCCCAGCGCTCGCCCTCGCTGGTCAGCAGGCCGTCGCCCAATGCCAGGCGCAGCTGGCGGACGTCCCAGGGCTTGCGCAGGCGCGTGTTGCGGGAGACCAGCAGCTCGCGGATCAGCGCGGGATCGTTGACCACGCAGCAGGGGACGTTGTAGAGCCGGAACCCGCAGAGATCACCGTAGCGGGCCACGAGATCCTCGAGGAATCCCAGGGGATCCCGGCGGAAATCCGGCATGCTGCCGGCCGGCCGCCGGCTGCGTGGTCCGGGCAGGGTGGCGGCCGCGCTCATCCCGCGTTCGACCGGTCGGGTTCGTCGGGGCAGCTCCCGTGCTCGATCTGCACGGTGGCGTGGCGGATGCCGAAACGCTCGGCGAGCAGCGCATGGATGCGATCGAGCACGCCGGACGTGTCGGTCTCCGCGGCGATGCGCGCGTGCAGGGTCACCATGGGCTGGTTTTCGGTCAGCGACCAGGCGTGCAGGTGATGGATGTCCTGCACGGCCGGGATGCCGCTCGCCAGCGCGCGCCGGATTTCGTCGGGATCCAGGTCCGCCGGCGTGCCTTCCAGCAGGATGTGCACCGACTCGCGCACCAGGTGCCAGGCGCTGCGCAGGATCAGCGCCGCGACCAGGATGGACAGCAGCGGGTCGGCCGGCACCCAGCCCGTGAAACGGATCACCAGGGCGGCAGCGACCGCGCCGCCGGCGCCGAGGAGATCCCCGATGACGTGCAGGATCGCGCCCCGGACGTTGAGGTTGTGCCGGTCGCCCCCGTGCAGCAGCGCCAGCAGTCCCAGATTCAGGAGCACGGCGAGCACGCCCACCGCGAGCATGAGGATGCTGTGCACCTGCAGTGGAGAGAACAGGCGACCGATCGCCTCGTACACGATCCAGGCCGTGATCGCGATCAGCAGCGCGCCGTTGACGAACGCCGCCAGCACCTGGAAGCGGTGGTACCCGTAGGTGCGGCGGTCGTCCGACGGGCGTCGTGCCGCGACGGCCGCGAACCACGCCAGGCCGAGGGAAGCCGTGTCGGCGAGCATGTGCCCGGCGTCCGCCACCAACGCCAGCGAGTGGGCCATCCAGCCTCCGCCCGCCTCGATTACCACGAACAGCGCCGCCAGCGCCGTCGCCGCCAGCAGCCGGCGCGGATTGTCGCTGCCGTGGTCGTGTCCGGCACCCATCACTCGTCCTCGGGATGCTCCTGCAGGTGAGCGGTCATGTCCTCCAGCACGGTGCGCACGTGCTCGTCCGCCGCCGTGTAGAAGACGCGCTTGCCCCGGCGCTCGGCCCGCATCAGGCGTGCGGCGCGCAGCAGGCGCAGATGGTGGCTGACCAGGGACGGCGAGAGGTGGAAGCGTCCGGCCAGGTCCTGCACCGAGATCGCCTCGTGCAGGCACGCATGCACGAGCCGCAGGCGGTTGGCGTCGCCCAGCAGGTGGAAGATCTCCGCCAGCTGCGTGGCCTCTTCGGCACCCAGGGCGGCCTTGGTGTCGGCAGGGATGGGCATGACAAACAGTTGAACAATTGAACTGATGTTTAAATGTTAGACAAAAAAGAACGCCCCTGCAACGGGGCGTGCTCCGCCGCGGCTCAGCCTGCCGTCTCGGGAAGCTCCTGCAACGGAGCCATCATGATCGAGAACATGACCTCCTCGACCTGTTGCAGCCGGTTGCGGTCGGTGTCGGGGCACAGGCCCTGGTCGATCGCGATGCCCAGCAGCGCCCCCAGCTGACAGCGGACCATGAGCGGACTCACCGGATGTCCGGCCGCCTCTTCGACGATCGGGTGGACCAGGTCGGTCAGGCTGGTCTGGAAACGGTCGTGGTGGCCCGCCAGGGGGGAGTGGCGACGCATCGCCTCGGTGATCACCACGCGGAAGAACCAGCCGGCCAGCGCGAAGGCCGACACGTAGACGCGCACCACGCGCCGGAGCTTCTCCTCGGCCGGGATATCGAAATCGAGCGCCAGCCGGACCACTTCCAGCCAGACTGCGGAGACCAGCTCGTGGTGGGCGCCCAGCACCTCCCACTTGTTGCGGAAGAACTGGTAGAAGGTGCGGCGCGAGACTCCCGAAGCCTCGAGGATGCGCTCGACCCCGGGCTCTTCGAAGCCTTCCGCCCCGAACACGTCCGCCGCTCCCCGGATGATGCGCGCATAGCTCGCATTGGCCCCCATGCTCTGGGCGACCTGGGTGATCAGGTCGAGGGCCTGCTCGCGGGTCAGCCCCATGCGCCGGGTGGGCTCGTGCGCCTCCGCGCCGTCCTGGACGAACATGGCGGCGGCCGGAGAGAACTCGCCCATGTTGCGGATCAGCGTCATGGCTCCCAGGCGAATCTGTGCCAGGGAGCGGTTGCCGAGCTCACCCCGCTCCGGTCCTCCCTGCCGATCGCGCGTTGCGCCGGCATCCTTAGCTGCTCGTTGTACCATCGGGAACGCTCTCCTGGCTCACGTCGGGGAGCCTGACCATTCTGGCGTATACATCAGGTATAGAACCCGCGCGCGTACACACCTGCCTTCCTGCCTTGCCGGCGATAACGATCATAACAACATGTCCTGTTAACGACCAGTTTGATCTCCGTCAAGTTCACGCGGTGTTGACAATCGGGCGCAGTGCGTATACAAGTCATTTACGTAAATACATTGTATACCCGGCCAGCGGAAGGGCAAAACCGGGACAAGGGCACCGTCCTGACCGCCATGGAGGGATCAGGAGACAACAAGAGCGAGCGGGCCAGGCAAGCCTGGAATGCGGGCAAGAGCCGGGAACCAGGCGGCGCCGGGGCCCGGGAGGCGGCTTCAGCAGCTTATCCCCCGAGAGCTGACGCAATGCACCGGCCGCAATGACGCGGGCGGTTGGACAGGCGGGCCGGCGCGTACGCCGGCGAGCAGAACGGGTCGCCACGCACGGCGCGTGTGGGCATTGACGGCCGGTGCCAGCCACCGGAGAAGCGGTAATGCGGATCATTCGAGCAAGGAATAGGGTTGGAGGTGCGGTCCGCCGCGTGCACGCGCTGCACCGGAGCGCGTCTCCCGCCCCGGTGCGGGAGCCGCAGCCCGCCCCGCTCCCTTGCGCGTGGTTGGCCGGGGCGGTGCCGGGCCCGCTCGGGCTCCGGGCGGGAGCGTAACGAGCAGGCTTCCGGCCGCCGAAGGGATGATGGTCCGGCAGACGAGCCCGGCTTGGAAGGGCCGCATAAGAATCGATCGGAGGAGAGCGATGGCTTCAGGGCATACATGGACCGCCGGTTGGCGGCTAGGCGCCGTTCTGGCAGGAATCGGCGCGCTCTTTCTGGGCTTGGGCAGCCAGCCGGCACACGCCGTGCAGTTCGGTACGCCGGGATACGGCGTGAGCGGCAGCCTGGACACGACCATCAGCCTGGGGCTGGCCTACCGCACGGAGCCCCGGGACAACAGCCTGATCGGCAAGGCGAACCTGGTGCCGCCGGTGCCGAACAGCCCACTGGGCGTGGCACCGACCTCCGGCACCCAGCCCGGGCCCGGCACGCCGCAGTTCGATGCCTACATCAACGGCCCGGGCACCTACCAGATCAACGCCGACGACGGCGACCTGAACTACCCGAACCACAGCTGGATCTCGCAGGAGCTCAAGGTCAACGAGCAGTTGTCCCTGCAGTGGCACAACTACGGTGTCTACGTGCAGGGCTACTACTTCTACGACTTCGCCAACACCAACTTCCGGAACAATCCGCTGACCTCGGCCGCCCAGCACGGCCAGCCCTACCGCTCGGCCGCCGCCGAGAAGCGCGTCGGCCACCGCGGCCAGCTGCTGGCTTCCTACGTCTACGGCAACTGGCAGATCGGCAGCCATCCGCTGAACGTGCGCGTGGGCAACCAGGTGGTGAACTGGGGCGAGAGCACCTTCCTGCTGTTCGGCATCAGCCGCAACAATCCCTACGACGTCGCCGCCTTCATGAAGCCGGGCGCCCAGGTCAAGGACGTGCTGCAGCCGGTGCCGATGATCTTCTCCAGCTTCGGCATCACCCAGAACCTGTCGGTCGCCGGCTTCTGGCAGTGGAACTGGAAGAAGACCTACCCGGGACCGGGCGGTTATTATTTCTCCACCGCCGACCCGGCCGGCGCCGGCGGCAAGTGGATCAATCTCAGCACCGGGCGCTTCCGCGACGGCCAGTACGCCTACGTCCCGCGCAGCCCCAGCAAGACCCCGGACAACCGCCGCATGTACGGCTTCAAGGTGGATTACACCTTTCCCGACATGACCGAGGTGGCGGGCTACGCCGAACATCACAACAGTTCGGTGCCGTTCGTGAGCTACCACGCGGCGGATCCGGCGGCCGGCTACACCACCGGGCGCTACTTCCTGGACTACCCGACCGACATCAACACCTTCGGGGTGAGCTTCAATACCCTGGGCCCGCGCGGCTGGTCGATCGCGGGCGAGCTGTCCTATACGCCCAAGCAGCCCATGCAGATCAACGAGAACGAGGAGACCCTGGCCGAGCTGTCGCCGCTGGAGCGGGCCGGCTTCTATCCTCCGGGCTACTTCCGCAACATGATCTTCGGCAATGCCGCCACCACCGGCCGGGACGCCAACCCGGGCGAATACATCGCCGGCTACCGGCTGCACGACTTCTACCAGCTGGACCTGACCGGCATCCAGATCTACGGTCCCGGCAACTGGATCCGCTCGAACTCGCTGCTGACGGTGGTCGAGCTGGGGGCGGACTACGTCACCAACCTGCCGGACCGCAACGTGTTCTCGTTCAATGCCCCGTTCACGGTCGAGAGCGGCTTTACCAGCCAGCTCGCCGGCGACAACGTGGCCAACGCCGTCACCTCGCCGAAGCACGCGTTCCCCAACCAGTTCGCCTGGGGCCTGCGCTCGCTGCTGCAGGGCACCTACCAGTCCTGGCTGGGCAGCCAGTGGGCGTTCAAGCCGACGCTGTTCCTGAGCTGGGACATCAACGGCACCACGCCGGGGCCGATGCGCAACTTCGTCAAGGGCAACAAGCAGGCGGCCTTCCACGCGATCTTCGACTACCACAGCCAGTGGGAGGTGTCGGTCGGCTACAACGCCTATTGGGGAAGCCGCAACTACCTGCGCGACCGCAATTACGTCGACGCCAGCGTGGCGTACTCGTTCTGAGACGGAAGGGAGCAGCGTGATCGCCGCCGACTGCACCAGCGCGACCGCGCCGAAAGGCGTCGAGCCGAGACACGGGCCGGGCGCGTACGGAGCGGCCACCGGAAGAGAAAGCCGGCAACCCGTCGGAAGCCGGCACGAGGGGAGCACACGGAGCAGGCGTAGATCCGGGCGATCCGGCATCGCCCGGCCGGCGGCGCCGCCGCCCACCCGCCCGCTCCCGAGGAGGTAAGGAACCAATGCTGAAGCGCAAGCACATCACGATCGTCGTCGCGGCCCTGCTGCTGGCGGCCTGCAAGACCACGCCGGTGGTGATCCCGCCGGGCACCACGCCGGAGGGCGGGCCGACGCCCAACGCCTCGCAGGCCGCGAGCACCTTCGAGCCGGTCTACGATCCGCTCAACAGCGTGGTCCCGCTGCCCAACGACCTGGTTTTCCTGAACCAGTCCACGGGCCAGAGCGACTCGCAGACGCTGAATCTGCCGCTGGACGGTGCGAGCCCGACGGATCTCGGCAGCCCCTACGTGGCCATGGACCAGATCGACGGCTGGTCGACGATGTCGCCGGTCCAGTTCCAGTTCAACCAGGCCATCGACCCGTCCTCGATCGACGCGCAGGACGTGCGCGTCTACGAGGCGAAGATCGACAGCAACGCCCATGTCAGCAGCATCGTGGCCAAGCTCACCCCGGGCGTGGACTACCAGGCGACGGTGGCCGGGTACGACCCGGACATCCTGGTGGTCAAGCCGCTGCACCCGCTCACGGCGTCCACGCCGTCCATCCGCTACGGCTACGTGGCGCTGGTCACCAACGGCCTCAAGGACACCGGCGGACAGAACGCAATGGCCAACCTGGCCTACGCGACCTTCAGCAGCCAGAACGTCAACAACAACGGCCAGATCGAGCCGGCCCGGGAGATCGTGGCCAGCGGCCTGGCGGCGGCCAGGACCTGGGAGGCCAACCACGGCGGCTCGCTGAACCTCGACAACGTGGTGGACAGCACCAACTTCACCACCGAATCGACGCTGCAGCCGTACCTGGACGTGCTCAACAACGGCGTCAATGGCACACCTGGTTCGAACGTGGTCGGCCACGCCTGGCCGACCTGGATCCAGCTCAATGCCAACGGCACCTCGCTGGGGGCGGCCACCTGCGTGCAGTACCAGCAGCTGATCTCCGAGCCGGCCACTGGCTGCAGCGAGCAGCTCACGACCGGCTTCGCCAACAACGGCAACTCCGACGTCAAGGCCGGGGCCGACGTATTCGACGGCACCATCGACAACGTGCCCTACTACCTGGGCATCCCCACGGGGCAGAGCTCCGGCGAGCCGCTGGGACCGCAGCCGGGCGGCGGGACCAACTTTGTCGAGAACCAGACCAGCGCCGCGGTGACCAGCGAGTGGGTCGCCAAGCACAACGCGACCTCCACCAGCCTCGCGACGCCGGTGACCCGCTTCAACCCGATGCCGGTGGAGACCACCACGCAGATGCCGGGGTCGGCCGACTACGCGAATGGCACCAAGGCCTATCCGGACCCGAGCGCCACGGGCAGCGGCACCCAGCCCGGCCAGGTCCCGGCGGCGGGCACGGTCGACTTCCCGGTGGTCGTGACCCTGCCCAACGGCGGCGCCCCCACGGGCTCGTCGGGCTGCTCGAATGCCGATTCCGGCACGCCGCCGAGCGGTGGCTGGCCGGTGGTGATCTTCGTCCACGACCTGACCCGCAACCGGGGCGATGCCCTGGCGCTGGCCGGGCAGCTGGGCCAGCAGTGCTATGCGACGATTTCGATCGACCTGCCGCTGCACGGGCTGACAGCGCACTACGGGAACGCCTCGACCTGGGACCTGTTCAAGCGCTTCCCGGCGCTGGAGCGCCACTTCTGGCTGAACCTCGCCAGCTACGCGGACAACTCCGGCGAAGCCCAGACCGGCAGCACGCCGGACTCGATCGCCGATCCACCGGGCATTCACCTGCTCAACCCGACCTACATGCTGAACTTCCGGGACAACGTCCGGCAGGCGGTCTCCGACCTGATGTACCTGTACAAGGCCATGGGCGGCATGACGATCTACGAGCCGCCGTCGGGCAACACGACGTGTACGCCGTCCGGTGGGACGCTGAGCGCCACGTGCGTGGCCAACAAGTTCGACATGTCGAAGGTGTACGTGGTCGGCATGGGCCTCGGCGGCATGGTCGGCTCGATCTTCACCAGCGTGGAGAACCACGGCGTCACCAGCGCATCCGGCGCGCCCATCAAGGGTGCGGTGCTGAACGCGTTCGGCGGTGACTGGGCGGACCTGCTGGACGGCGCGCCGGCGATCGGGCCCAAGGTGGTCGAGGGCGTCTACCAGGCGACCAAGAACACCAGCGCGGTGGCCGCCCGCGGCCAGACGCCGGGCGCGTACACCTACGAGCAGTTCAAGCTGCTGCTGCAGACCGCCATGAGCCCGGCCGACCCGCTGGCGTTCGTGGACGATCTCAACACCCAGGGGACGCCGACGTTCCTGAGCGAGTTCGCCGGCAACTGGACCGCCAGCTCGGGCGGCAACCATCCGGACCTGGACTTCCCCAACAACACGGAGAACCAGGCGGACTACAACCACTTCTGGTCGCAGGAGTGGACCAGCCTGTTCGACGGCGTCTATTACCCGAGCAGCCCGCCGTTCCCGATCAGCGAGCAGCTGGCGCTGACCTCGCCGCTGGCCGGCACGGAGCCGTACGCGAGGCTCAACAACGAGCAGCAGCTCACCCAGGCCCAGACCTATGGCACCGCGAGCTGCGCGCCGTTCAGCGGCGGCATCCACGCGTACTCGGCGTTCACCGCCGGCTACCACGGCTCGCTGCTGGACGACGCCACCGGCCAGACCCCGCAGCCGCAGACCAGCACCCCGGTGACCCAGGAGCTGCAGAGCGAAGTCCTCTCGTTCCTGAACAGCGGCGGCTGCCAGGTGACGGTGAGCGACGCGTCGAACCTGCAGCAGTAGGAGTACCGGCGGGCCGGGCCACGGCCCGGCCCGCCGGACAGAAGGAGGAACCGAAGGCGGGCCGGGAACCCGGCCCGCGAGTCCGAGTGACCTCGGACGGCAGTATGGCGGCGAGGGTCCTCCCGGACCCGACCCCGCCACTCTCTGCCGTTGTGCCTTGGGGCGGCCGCCTGGCCGCCCTTTTTTTATCCCGGAAGCGTCCGGCGGGCGTTTCCGGGAGTTTTAAGTTGTTAAGTTTTAAGTTGTTAAGTTTGAGCGGGTCCGGCGTGGCGCAGCGGGTAGATCCCGGATTCCGGATGCACCCGCGTCCGGGACGCCGGAATGTTCCGTGCCGGGGGTGCGGGTCGGGAGGCGGCAGCACCCGCCGCCGCTGCACCCCCGGACCCGGCAGGCTCCCGCCCCGCTGTCAGGCGCCCTGGTGGTGGTCGCGGTCGGTCGGCACCGGTGCCTCGGCGATGCTGTTGGCGGCGTCGAACCCGATCGTGAAACCCAGCGCGAAGGGCGCCAGCACCAGCCACAGGCCCAGCGCCAGGTTCAGCCACTCCTCCCACATCCGCGGCCTGGCCAGCGCCAGGCCGAACAGTGCCGCGATCACGACCCCGAAGGCGTGCGCGTGCACCGCGACCGGGCCGTGGAAGCCGAGGATCAACGGGGAGAGGAACAGCCAGATGCCGAGCGCCAGCCCGCCCCCTCCTGCCATCGGCGTTGCATGGTGCACCCCTCTTTCGATCGGTGCCCATGAACAGTATAGGCGGGGGCCGATCATGGTGCCCGCCGCCGGGGCCGCGGGCGGGCCGCCTCAGCCGTTCTGCGTGATCGGGGCCAGGGTGACCTCCACGCGCCGGTTCTGCTGCCGCCCCTGCGCGGTCTTGTTGCTGGCCACGGGGTACTGCTCGCCGTAGCCCCGCACGATCAGGCGCGCGGTGCTGACGCCCTGGGACTCCAGGTACTTCGCCACCGCCTCGGCCCGCTGCTGGGACAGGCGCAGGTTGTACTGCGCGCTGCCGGTGCTGTCGGTGAAGCCGGCCACGTGCACCAGGGTCTTGTCATAGTGCTTGAGCACGATCGCGACCGAGTTCAGCACGTCGAAGAAGTTCGCGTTCAGCGCCGCGCTGTCGGTGGCGAAGGTGACGTTGCCGGGCATGTTGAGGATCACGTTCTGGCCCTGCCGGGTGACGCTCACCCCGGTCCCCTGCAGGCGCCGGCGCAGCTCGGCCTCCTGCTGATCCATGTAGTGGCCCACGGCGCCGCCGGAGAGGGCCCCGATGCCGGCGCCGATGAGCGCGCGCTGGCGGCGCTCGGTGGCGTTTCCGCCACTGGCCAGGCCCAGCACGGCGCCGGCGATGGCACCGATGGTGGCGCCCTTGGCGGTATTGCTGGTCTGCTGCTCGCCGGTGTAGGGGTTCATGGTGGTGCAGCCGGCCGTGGCGACCAGCGCGGCGGCCAGGATCACGCGGGAGAGGACGGGAAAGCGGATCATCGGGTGCTCCTTGTGCACTCAGGGGCGCTGCGCACAGCGCGGAAGCCGCCGGCCGCTTCCGCGAGGGTCCGGCGGCTCAGCCGGTCCCCGCGGAAGCCTCGTCTTTGCCTTCCCCGGCGGGCGGCACGGTGAACACGAAGCGGGTGCCCCCGTGTTCCGGCCTCTCGAGGGTCAGGCGACCGCCGTGATTCTCCACGATGCTGCGGCAGATTGACAAGCCGATCCCGATGCCGTCGCTCTTGCTGGTCACGAAGGGCTGGAACAGGCGTTCGCGCACCTGCTCCGGGATCCCCGGGCCGGTGTCCGACACGCTCACGTGGGCGGTGCCGCCGTCCGCCCAGGTCCGGACCGTCAGGCGGCGCTCCCGGGAGTCGCTCATGGCCTCGACGGCGTTGCGCACCAGGTTCATCACCACCTGCTGGATCTGGATCCGGTTGCAGCGGCAGGCGGGCAGGTCCGGGTCGAGCGCGCGTTCGACCGCAAGCTCCTCGTCGGCCAGGCCGATCAGGCCGATCTCGATGGCTTCCTCGACCAGCGCATTGAGGTCTTCGGCCTCGTGCCGGTCGTCCCCGGCACGGGTCATCTGGCGGATCTGGCGAATCACCTGACTGGCGCGCTGCGTCTGCGCCTGGGCCTTGTCGATGATCTCCTCGATCCGTGGCGAGGCCCCGTCCTCGCCGCCCTGCAACAGGCGGCGCAGGGCGTAAAGATAGGTGGAGATCGCCGCGAGCGGCTGGTTGGTCTCGTGGGCGATCGACGAGGTCATGGCTCCGAGCTCGGTGACGCGCGAGACCCGAAACAGCTCGGACTGCAGCTGGCGCACCTGCTGCTCGTAGCTGTTGCGCCTGCTGATGTCGTGCAGGAAGCCGGTGAACAGGCGTTCGTTGCGCAGCCGCACCTCGCCCACCGCCAGGATCACCGGGAACAGCGAGCCGTCCTTGCGCCGGGCATCCACCTCGCGGCCGATGCCGATGATGCGGCGCTCGCCGGTGCGCAGGTAGCGGTCGAGGTACTCGTCGTGCTGCTCGTGGTGCGGCGAGGGCATCAGCATCTTGACGTTGCGCCCGATCAGTTCGTCCTCGCGGTACCCGAACATCTCCCGGCAGGCGGGATTGACCATGCGGATGGTCCCGCGGGTGTCGATCGCGACGATGGTGTCGTTCGAGGTGTCGATCAGGCCGCGCAGGCGCTCCTCGTCGTCCTCCAGGGTGTCCGTGACGCGCCGTTGCATGTAGCACAGCACGGCCGTGATCCAGATCGCCGTGAGCGCCAGCAGGCGATTGGTCAAGACCACCCAGTGCGGCTCGCCGCCCCGGTAGGACACGGCGTAGCCGAGGATCGTGAGCGCCGTGGCCGTGACGGCCAGCAGCCAGGAGGCGCTGCGCCATGGCATCCACAGGCCCAGCAGGACCAGCAGCACGTAGGGCACGGCCGCGGCCACGCCCAGCGGCACGAGGAAGTCGAACCCCAGGATTGCCAGGCCGACGACCGCCGCCACGGCGATCAGGAGATAGCCCAGGGAACGTTCCGACTCGCTCATGCGCCCCGATCCGGTCAGGTATGCGACGGAAAGGACCAATCTAGCAGCATGTCGGTGCATGCGACATCAGCGCGGATGCAGGCCGCCGTCCACGGAGATCGTCTGTCCCGTCAGGTAGCCGTTGCCCACGACCGTCCAGACCACTTCCGCGACCTCCCCGGGCCGCCCGAACCGGCCCGCCGGGATGCGGCCCGCCAGCCGCGCCCGGTGCCCGCCGTCGAGCTGTGCCAGCATTCCCGTGTCGACCAGCGCGGGGGCGACCGCGTTGACCGTGATCCCGTGCGGTGCGAGTGACCCCGAGAGCGATCGGACCAGCCCCAGCTGCCCCGCCTTGGCCGCCGTGTAGTGGGGGCCGACGATGCCGCCGGAGAATGCCGCCACCGACGAAATCACCACGATGCGACCCCGGCCCCGGCGCTGCATCTCCGGCGCCACCCGCTGCACCAGCAGGAAGGCGGCCCGCAGGTGGGCATTCATGGTCCGGTCCCATTCGGCCACGTCGAGCTGCTCCAGCGACCTCGAGACCGCCGTCCCGGCGTTCGATACCAGCACGTCGACCGGGCCGAGCTCTTCCTCCACGCACTCCACCATCGCTTCGGCCGTACCGACCTCCGCCAGATCTCCGCCCATGGCGACCGCACTGCCGCCCGCCCCCCGGATCTCGTCGCGGACGGCCTCCGCTGCCGCGCGCTCACGATGGTAGCCGACGCCCACGGCCAGGCCGCCAGCGGCGAGCCGCAGGGCGATCGCGCGGCCGATGCCCCGGCTCGCCCCGGTGACCAGGGCCACGGATCCGCGCTGGTCCGCGTGGTCGCGGGCCACCTCAGTCCTCCGGCTCGCGCTCGGGCACCGCTGCCAGGGCATCCAGCCAGGTCCGGGACTCGGAGTCGCTGGGCGCGCGCCAGTCGCCACGCGGGGACAGGGAGCCGCCGGAGCCCACCTTGGGGGCGTTCGCGATGCAGCTGCGCTTGAACTGGCTGGCGCGAAAGAAACGGTCCAGGAACACCGAGAGCCAGCGCCGGATGTCGCCGATCCCGTATGCGACCTGGTCCTCCTCCGACACCGGTGGCCAGTCGCCGGCGGTCGCGTCGTGCCAGGCGTTGTACGCGAGGAAGGCCACCTTGGGCGGCGTATAGCCGAAGCGCAGCAGGTAGTAGAGGCTGAAATCCTGCAGCGGATAGGGACCGACGACGTCCTCACTGCGCTGCATCTCGCCGCTCGCGTCGGCGGGCCGGAGCTCCGGGCTGATCACGGCCTCCAGCACCTGGCGCAGCACCGGGCTGGCCTTTGCACCCAGCTGGTCGGTATCCGCGGCCCAGCGGATCAGGTGCCGGATCAGGGTCTTGGGTACGCTGGCGTTCACGTGGTAGTGGGCCATGTGGTCACCGACGCCATATGTGCACCAGCCCAGCGCCAGCTCGCTCAGGTCGCTGGTCCCCACCACCAGGGCGCCGTGGTGATTCGCCAGGCGGAAGAGGTGGCTGGTGCGCTCGCCCGCCTGCACGTTCTCGAAGGTGACGTCGTAGACCGGGTGGCCATCGACGTAGGGGTGCCCGATGTCCTTGAGCATCTGCATGCAGCTCGGGCGGATGTCGATCTCGGCGGCGCTGCAGCCCAGCGCCTCCATCAGCCGGCGTGCCGCGTCCAGCGAGGCGTCGCCGGTGGCGAAGCCCGGCATGGTGTAGGCCATCACGTGGCTGCGCGGCAGCCCCAGCATGTCGGCGGCCCGGCAGCAGACCAGCAGCGCGTGGGCCGAGTCCAGCCCCCCGGAGACGCCGATCACCATCCGCTCCAGCCCGGTCGCGCGCAGGCGCTGGACCAGCCCCTGGACCTGGATGGCGTAGACCTCGTGGCAGCGCTCGTCGCGGCCGGCGGGATCGCTGGGCACGTAGGGGAAGCGGGCCGGCGGCCGGGACAGCAGCAGACGGCTGCGATCCGGCAGCTCCGCCTCCAGCGCGACCCGCCGATAGCGCGGCGGCTCGCCGGCCCGGTTGCGCGACGCCTCGTGCAGGGTGTTGTGCCGCAGGCGGTCCTGGGCCAGACGATCCAGATCGATGTCGCCCACGATCAACTGCCGGTGCCCGGCGAAGCGCTCCGACTCGGCTACCGGGGTGGCGTTCTCGTAGATCATGGCATGGGCATCCCAGGCCAGATCAGTGGTGGACTCGCCGGTGCCGGCCCCGCAGTAGACGTAGGCGGTGATGCAGCGGCCCGACTGGGCCGAGACCAGCTGACGGCGGTAGTCGGCCTTGCCGATGATCACGTTGGACGCCGACAGATTGAGCACCATCGTGGCACCGGCGAGCGTGGCGGCCGAGGACGGCGGCGCGGGCACCCACAGGTCCTCGCAGATCTCCATCGCCAGCACCAGGCGCGGCTGGGCCGGCACCGTGAACAGCAGGTCGGTTCCGAACGGCACGTCCGGGGCACCGCAAAGGCGGATGCGGTCACGCAGTGCCGCCGCTGCCGGCTGGAACTGACGGACCTCGTAGAACTCCGCGTATCCGGGCAGGTAGGATTTGGGCACCACGCCCGCGATGCGCCCGCGGTGCAGGAGGGCAGCACAGTTGAACAGGCGGTTGTCGACCGCCAGCGGCAGCCCGACCGCGATCATCGCCGGCCAGTCCCGGGACGCCTCGAGCAGTGTGCCCAGCGCCGTTTCGCAGCCCTCCAGCAGGGTCTGCTGGTGGAACAGGTCGTCACACGTGTAACCGCTCAGTGCCAGCTCCGGGAACACCGCGACCATGGCGTCGCGTCGGCAGGCCTGGTCGGCCAGCTCGGCGATCTGCCCGGCATTGAACTGCGGATCCGCCACCCGGACCTCGGGGATCGCCGCGGCGACGCGCACGAAGCCGTGTCGATACAGGTTGAAAAAGCTGTCATCTGCGGCCATCGGGCGACTCCGGCTCCGGCGGGGGCGGGGAAGACACCATGGTAGATTAGAGCGGCCCGGGTGAGAAGCTGGGTCACTGGTCGACGAGAGATTTGCGTTGCCAAGTTATCGAGTTGTTGTCAGGTGGCTGGGTTATCAGGAACGTCTGTGGCGGTCGGGGCGTCCCGCGAGGCGTCTGGCACCGTGGGAAGCTCACCTGTGGCGGTGACATGAGCGACAGCTTCGACGAGCCGCCGGTCGGCGGCGACTGCGATTCGCGCTTCGCCCGCGTGCGCGAGGTCTTCCGGGAGAATTTCCTTCGCCGCGGGGAGCACGGCGGCGCGGTGGCGGTCTACGTCGACGGCCGCCGCGTGGTGACCCTGCATGGCGGCCATGCCGACGCCGCGCGCCGGCACCCGTGGTGCCCCGACACGCTGGTGAACGTGTTTTCCGTGGGCAAGGGGATCGTTGCCACCGCGGCGCTGATGCTCGTAGGGCAGGGCCGGCTGGACCTCGACTCGCCGGCTGCGCGCCGCTGGCCGCCTTTCGCCGCGGAAGGCAAGGGCGAGGTCAGCCTGCGCCAGATCCTCGCGCACCGGGCCGGGCTTCCGGCCATCGGCCCGCCGCTGCCCGATGAGGCCTTGTTCGACTGGGAGCGCATGTGCGGCGCGCTGGCGGCGCAGGCGCCCTGGTGGGAGCCGGATACGCGTCACGGCTACCATGTCAACACCTTCGGCTTCCTGGTGGGCGAGCTGGTGCGGCGGGCCTCGGGGCAGTCGGTGGGGGAATACGTGCGTGAGCGGATCGCCGGGCCGCTGGGAGCGGATTTCCACATCGGGGTGCCGGAAGCCCAGCTCGGGCGCATCGCCGAGTTCCTGTGGCCGGAGCAGGGCAGCGCACCGGCGCAGCCGCCTTCGCCCTCCGATCCCGACACCCGGGCGCGGATGCTGTACAGCACCTACTTCAACCCGCCCGGCCTGTCCGGTCACGGGGTGGTCAACAGCGGCGCCTGGCGCCGCGCCGAGATCCCCTCGGCCAATGCCCACGCCACCGCCGACGGCGTGGCGGCCATCTACGCGTCCCTGGCCGGCGGCGGGCGGCTGCTCGGGACCGATCTCCTCTGCGAGGCCACGCGGGAGGCCTCCGTCGGCATGGATGCCGTGCTGGCGCGGGAGACCCGCTTCGGTCTCGGGTTCCAGCTGCCGCAGCCGGGGCGGGATTTCGGTCCGGGACGGTCCTCCTTCGGCCACTTCGGTGCCGGGGGCTCGCTCGGGTTCGCCGATCCGGACGCGGGCGTGGGCTTCGGCTACGTGATGAACCGGATGGGGCCGCGCTGGCAGAGTCCGGCGGCGCAGGCGCTCATCGAGGCCGTTTATGCCTGTCTGTGACCCGGGGGCGTTGACCCATGTCAAGCGGCCGGTTGCGCTCCCTGTTATCGTAGGATGGTGTCCGCTCCCGCTGGGCGGGCGCAGTTCATGGACAGCCGCCAACCCAGGAGATCGCCATGGCCGAAGACCTGAACAAGGAGTTCGAAGCGCTCAAGGCCGATGTCGCCAGGCTGCGCAGCGACATCTCCGACCTCGCCGGCGCGGTGCGCCAGGCCGGTGAACAGAGGGGCCGCCAGGCGTACTCCAGGGCGCGCCAGGCCGGAGAGCAGGCATGGCATCGCGCGAGCGAAGCCGAGCAGGCCGCCGCGCACGAAATCGCGGAGCGCCCCATGGCCAGCGTGCTGACCGCGTTCGGCGTGGGGTTCCTGGTCGGCCTGATCCTCGACCGCCGCCATTGATCTCCGATCTCGTGCTGAAGGTCCTCGCGCAGCGCGTGGAGGCCGAGCGGCGCCGGGCGCGCGAGCGTGCCCGGCGGGTCGTGGCGGCGGCCGTGCTGCTGTGGCTGGCGGCCGCTACCGCGCTGGTCACGGTCCTGCTGCTGCTGGCCGCCCTGTACCTGTGGCTGGCGAGCCTGATGGCCCCGTGGCAGGCGGCGCTGCTGACCGCCGCACCGGCCGCCCTGATCGCCGCGGGCCTGGCCGCGGCGGCCCGTCACAGCGCCGGCCCCCGACGGCGGCCGGCCGCGCCATCCGGCGAAGGCGCCCCGTCCGGCGGCGGCGCCGAGCTGATGATCGCGGCCCTGCTGGCCGGACTGGCTATGGGGCGGGGGTTCGGGAAGCGGCGGTCGGGTGACGAGTAGCGCCCACCCCGCGGGTGGGCGAGTTTTAAGTGTTAAGTCAAGAGTGGCTCCGTGCCAGTCTCCGGCGGTAACGGATAATCGACCCGGGGGAGCAGCCTCCGGCGGATCGATGCGGTGAGATTCAATACGGTGGTTGCCCCGGATTCTACGGCCGGACCCGCCACCGCTTCCAGCTTCGCTGCATTGCTTTCCGCGGCGCCGGAGCGTCGCCAGCAAGCGCGCCGTTCCACCGGACTTGCATCGCCAGCCTCACTGCACCCTTCACTTAAAACTTAACACTTAAAACCCAAAACTATCTTCCGAGATGCAGCCCCGCATCGACGAGCAGCGTCTCCCCGGTCACGATGCTCGCTCCCTCGATGAACCAGACCGCCGCTTCGGCCATTTGCTCGGGCGTGCCGGCGGTGCGCAGGGGCGTGGTCTCCTCCTGTGACCGTTTCAGGGATTCGTAGACTTCCTCGCCGAGGCCGTTGCGCAGCCAGCGGGACTGGATGAAGCCGGGGCAGACGGCGTTGACGCGGATCTCCGGGCCCAGCGCCCGTGCCAGGGACAGGGTCATGTTGTTCAGTGCCGCCTTGGAGGCGCAGTAGGCGACCGAACTGCCGATTGCCATGATGCCGGCAAGCGAGGAGATATTGACCACGGCCCCGTGGCCGGCCTGCTTCATCGCCGGGGTCACCGCGCGGATCATCTGGAATGGGCCCACCACGTTGACCGAGAAGATCCTCTGGAAGTCCTCCGCGCTCAGCGCGTCGAGGTCCGCGGCTGCCGCGAACTTGGTGGTGCCGGCATTGTTGACCAGCGCGTCGATGCGCCCCCAGCGCTCCAGCGTGCGGTCGGCGAGGCGGCGGCAGTCCGGGTCGCTCGAGACGTCGGCCCGGACCAGCAGGGTCTCGACCCCTTCCTCTTCGCAGGCGGCCCGGGTCTCCCGGGCCTCCTTCTCGCTGCGGGAATAGTTGATCACGACATTGCAGCCTTTCTGCGCCAGCATGCGGGCCGTGGCGGCCCCGACGCCGGTGGCCGATCCGGTGACGATGGCGGCGGCTCCTTTCAGATCCATGTTGCGGGCCCTCCCCGGGCGGAGTGTTCAGAAGATCTCGTGCTCCTGGGTCAGGAACACGCTGGAATCGGAAAGATCGATGAAGCCGGACTCGTCCTCGCGCAGCTCCCGATCGGCGGCGCGCCCGGCGTCGGTCGACAGCGCGGCCTGCAGCGCGTCGAGGCTGTCCCACCACAGCTCGGTGACACCGTCGTAGGCGGGCCGGGTGCCGCGACCGGCCGCGATGGCGGCGTTCTGCGGCGTCTCCAGCGTGTGGCTCTGGACGTAGCGGCGCGCACCGAGCGCCGGTGCCAGGCGCCGCACCCGGGCGCCATGCTGCTCGAGCCAGTAGCGCCGGAATGCCTCGGGCGTCACGTCGGGGTGACGCCGGACGCAGTATACGAGCTTGATCATCGCGAGGGATTCTCCGGTTGCACGGGATCAGTCGTCACGGTAGCGCGGCTGTCGCTTTTCCAGGAAGGCGTCGACGCCCTCGCGGAAATCGCCGCCGCCGGCGCACAGGATCTGCTGCCGGTCTTCCATCGCCACCACGGACTCCAGGCTGGAGGCGTCCACGCTCATGTTGAGACCCTCCTTGGTCAGCCGCAGCCCCAGCGGCGAGGTCGCCAGCATGTCGGATACCAGCGCCTCGCCGGCGGCGGTCAGCTCCGCGGCCGGGACCACCTCGGAGACGAGCCCGGTGCGCAGCGCGCGCTGCGCGTCGATGAAGCGACCGGTCAGCATCAGCTCCGCGGCGACCGACACGCCCACCATGCGCGGCAGGAAGTAGCTGACGCCGACGTCGCACCCGGACAGGCCGATACGGATGAAGGCCACGTTCATGCGCGCATCCTCGGCGGCGATGCGCACGTCCGCCGCGAGCGCGAGCGCGAAGCCGCCCCCGCTCGCGGCGCCGTTGACCAGGGCGATGATCGGCTGGGGGCAGCGGCGCATGCGCATCATGATCTCGCTGATCCGGCGCTGGCCGCGCATGCCGCCCGCCGGGCCCTCGCCCGTGGGCGGCGGATCCTTCAGGTCCAGCCCCGCGCAGAAGGCCCTGCCCGCGCCGCGCAGCACCACCACGCGGGTGGCGTGGTCCTGCGACAGGCGGCCGAAGTAGTCCTGCAGCTCGTCGATCATGGTGTTGCTGAGAGCGTTCATGCGGTCCGGCCGGCTCAGCGTGAGCCAGTCGACGGCTTCATGCCGTTCCAGGCGCAGGGTGTCGTAAGCCGGTCCGGAGGGGGGCTGTGGTGCCGACATGCGAGTCTCCTTGCGGGTGCGGTCGGCCGTGTCGTGGCGACCGGGACGTTGTCCTGTTGTATTCTTGGCGGCCGCACCGGTGCAAGCGGGCCCCGGATCGGCACCGCATCTTTCCCTACAACCGGAGGAGACTCAAGTCATGGCCTATCCACCGTTCGATCTGCACGGCAAGGTCGCGCTGGTCACTGGCGGGAATCGCGGCATCGGCCTGGGCATGGCCGAGGCGCTGGCGCAGGCGGGTGCCGACCTGGTCGTCTGGGGCAGCAATCCCGAGCGCAACGAGCGCGCGGGCGAGCGCCTGCGCACACACGGCACCCGGGTGTCGACCCGGCAGGTCGACGTCTCCGACGAGGATGCGGTGATCGAGGCGTTCGGCGCGGCGCTGGCGGAGATGGGTCGCATCGACTCGGTGTTCGCCAATGCCGGGATCGGCGGCCATGCCCCCTCGTTCATGGAGTTCGACACCGAGCTGTATCGCAAGGTGCTGGGCGTCAACCTGGACGGGGTGTTCTTCACCCTGCGCGAGGCGGCGCGCCACATGAGCTCGCGGGAGGGCGGCGGCTCACTGGTGGCGACCGCGAGCCTGGCCGCGATCGAGGGGGCCGCGCACAACCAGGCCTACGCGGCGACCAAGGGTGCGGTGATCTCCATGATCCGGGCCTGCGCCGTCGAGCTGGCGCGCTACGGTGTCCGAGCCAACGCCGTGCTGCCCGGCTGGATCGCCACGGACATGACGGCCCGCGCCCAGGGCAACGACACCTTCGAGACCAAGGTGATCAAGCGCGTGCCGGCCAGGCGCTGGGGGGAGCCGCAGGACTTCGGCGGGATCGCCGTGTATCTCGCCAGCGACGCGTCGCGCTACCACTCGGGGGACACCTTCGTCATCGACGGCGGCTACGCGATCTTCTGATGAGCCGGGAGCCGCCCCGCCGGCCCGGCGTGGCGCGTCAGTCCATCCGGCGGATGGCTGCGAGATGGCGCTCGATGTCGGCGCGCGTCGGCGGCGACGCGCGCAGGCGCATCGCCGGGCGGACCCGGAGCAGCTGGAACAGCACTGCGGTGAGAGCGAACCCGGCCGCGACGACCGCCGCCACCATCAGCGGGCCGGGACGGTGGGCCAGGCTGTCGAAGGAGACGATGGCGGCCGCGACGCAGGCGGCGAGCACCAGTGCCGAGACGCCCACCGCGCGCCATACCGGCGCCAGCAGCCCGGCCCGGGGATCGCGCGCGAGGCGGGCCAGTTCGCGGCGGCTGAAATTGTCCAGGAACCAGGCGGTCCCGGCGGGCACGTCCCGCTCCTCCGGGGGCGGCGTGTCGCGCCCCGTGATCGGGTCGAGGGCGCTCAGTCCCTGCTCGTGGCGGGCGATCCCCGCCCGGATGGCCCGGTGACGCGCCTCCGACAGCGGATACCAGAGCATCGCCAGCAGGCCCAGCAGGTTGAACACGCCGGGCAGCAGGGCGAACAGGGACCGGATGGTGAGGAGCACCTCGGGGGTCTGCGCCTGGTTCGGGACGTAGCCGGCCCAGGCGAGAATGGCCACCGGGATGGCCGCCCCGGGGATGGTGGCGAACTTGGGGATCAGGGTCCAGAAGGAGAGGAACTGGGCCTCGCGCCGCTGCCCGGTGCGGAACTCGTCGTAGTCGATCACGTCCGCGTGCATGGCGCCGCCGAGGAAGAAGAAGGCGCCGAACTGCGCGCCCACGTACAGCTCCAGCAGCAGCACGCGCAGCTGGTCGCCGGGTCCGTTGAAGAACAGGGCCACCCCCCCGGTGACCCCGATGGCGCTGCAGATGATCCAGACCCACAGCTTGCCGATGCGGCGGGACAGCCAGACCCACAGGGGCAGGAACAGGAAGCCGGACCCGAGGTAGGCGAGCAGGAACATCCCCAGCCACCGCATCGGATGCGGCGGATGGATCACGTACAGCGTGTAGTACGGCATAAGGGTCGCCGGGATGGCATGCGGGATGGCGTAGCAGATCGCCGCCAGGAACATCACCCGGAACGGCCGGTTGCGCATCGCCCGGCGCACGCCCGGCACCAGCGGATTGTGCCCGCGGTCGCGGAATTCCGGCCGCTCGCGCACCTTCCACAGGAACAGGCCGTAGAGCACCACCACGCCGACGGCGTACATCGCCGCCATCAGGTGGAAACGCGCGCGGGGGTCCGATACCCCGTGCGCGGCCAGCGCGGTCGGCAGGATCGAGGCGATGATGGTGCCCAGCGCGATGAACGCGGCGTTGATGCCGAACAGGCCGCCGCGCTCGCGGGTGTCCAGGCTGAGCTCGGCGCCCAGCGCCTGGTGGGGGATGTAGACGACGGTGGTGAACAGGAAGTAGGTGGAGAAAAACAGCGCGAACCAGATGCCCGCGTCCACCCCGTGCATGCCGCCGGGCGGGTCGAACAGCAGGTAGAAGCACAGCGCGAGGAAGGGGGCGCCGAGGGCGATCCAGGGCTTGCGCCGGCCCCAGCGGGAGCGCGTGCGGTCGGTGAAGAAGCCCATCACCGGGTCGGTGATGGCGTCGAAGCAGCGCGCCGCCGCGATCGCCAGCGCGACGAATCCTGCCGGCACCAGCACCACGTCGGTGTAGAACTGCGGCATGAACACCAGGATCGGCACCGCCATCGCCGCCGCGACGAAGCTCGGCGCCCCGAAGATGATCATGGTCGACAGCGACAGCCGCTCCGGGGGGCGCGCGGCCCGCTCCTCGCCGGTCCTCGCTGCGGCCTCGGGTGCTTGCGCCACGGGATTCTCCTCTGCACGATCGCTTGTGGAAGGCATGAACGACAGGTCCCGTATGCCGGCGGTCGTCACGTCGGGCGCATCCGCGCCCCGCGGGACCCCGGTGCCTGGACCGGCGACCGTTCGATTTTCGGGCCAGCGGCCCGTGGTGGCAACCGGAGTGCGAGGAGTCGCAGGAAATGAAATTCGGGGTCTTCTACGAGCACCAGACGCCGCGGCCCTGGGCCGACGGTGACGAGGCGCGGATCTACCGCGAGGCACTCGAACAGGTGGAGCTGGCCGACCGGCTCGGGATCGATTACGCCTGGGAGGTCGAACACCACTTCCTCGAGGAGTATTCCCATTCCTCGGCCCCGGAGGTGTTCCTGGCGGCTTGCTCCCAGCGCACCCGCCGGATCCGACTGGGTCACGGCATCTGCCTGATGCCCCCGGCCTACAACCACCCGGCACGGGTGGCCGAGCGGGTCGCGACCCTGGACCTGGTCTCCGGCGGCCGGGTGGAATTCGGCACCGGCGAGTCGGCTTCCGCGATGGAGCTGGAGGGATTCGGCATCCCGCCGGGACAGAAGCGCGCGATGTGGCTGGAGGCGGTGGAGCAGTGCACCAACATGATGGCCATGGAGCCGTATCCCGGCTATCAGGGGGAGCATTTCTCCATGCCCTGCCGCAACGTCGTGCCCAAGCCCGTGCAGCGCCCGCATCCGCCCCTGTGGGTCGCCTGCTCCAATCGCGAGACCATCCGGGACGCCGCACGCCTGGGCATCGGCGCGCTCACCTTCGCCTTCGTGGACCCGGCGGAGGCCCGCCAGTGGGTCGACGACTACTACCGGATTCTGCGGGAGGAGTGCGTGCCGATCGGTCACGCCATCAATCCCAACATCTGCATGGTGTCGGGCTTCTCGGTGCACCGCGACGGCGAAGAGGCGCTGCGCCGCGGGGAGGAAGGCTTCCGCTTCTTCGGTTACGCGCTGGGTCACTACTACGCCTTCGCCGGACACCGGCCGGGGCATACCAGCGTCTGGGACGAATTTCAGCAGGCGCGCGCCGCCATGGAGGACCAGCCTGGCCCGCGGGGCATCGGCACGCCGGAGCACCTGCGCGAGCACCTGCGGGGCTTCGCCGAGGCGGGCGTGGACCAGGTGGCGTTCCTTCAGCAGTGCGGCAGGAATCGCCACGAGCACATCTGCGAGGCGCTGGAGCTGTTCGCCCGGGAGGTGATGCCGGAGTTCGCCGAGCGGGAAGCCGAGCGGGAGCGGCGCAAGATGGAGGCGCTGGCGCCCCACCTCGAGCGTGCAATGGCGCGCAAGGAGTGGATGCAGGCGGTTGCCGGGGAGGCGATCCCGGAGGTCACCGCGTTCGGCATGCGGCAGTCATCCTGACCGTCCGCGGATCGTCGGCCGGAAGGGACTCTCAGTCGTCGCCGCCGAAGCCCAGCATGCGCCGGACATCCTCGGCGTTCGCCTCGGCGCGGCCGATCTCGCCGACCGGCGTCCAGGACATGTCCGCCTCCAGGCGGTAGGAGTCGCGGAACTCGTCGGGCGGATCGCCGTTCCAGTCCTCCGGCGAGAGCATGGAGAAGTACAGGCTGCCGTCCGGCTTGCGGTACAGGTGGTAGACGTGGCCGGGGCGACGCCGGAAATTGCAGCGTGCCCGGTGCAGCGCCTGGTCCTGCCGGGTCTCCTCCAGCACCGAGCGGGCTTCTTCCTGCAGCGCGCGGATCTGGCGCGCGATGCCCTGCAGCCGCGCATTGGTGCGCGTGGCGATCATCTCGTCGGCGCGCTCGATCTCGCGCGCGACGTCCACCAGCTCGACCGGCCCCGAGAGGCGACTCACCGGGTACGGCGAGGAATGCGCCGGACCGCGGTGGCGCCGCGGGTCGTCGTCCTTCTTGAGATCGCTCTCGCTCATGCCCCTCAAACTGCTTCGGGTGAACGTTTCAGGCTAACCGCCGGTCGGCGCGCCTCGCAAGCCGGTCCCCGCCTGCGCCCGGTCGGCCTCGCCCTGCAGGTAGCAGCGGACCATGCGCTTGAGCTCCTGCACCAGCGGCTCCGCCTGCTCCGCGGGCATGGTCATGGCCAGACGGAGCACGGCGCCGCAGGCGCGCGTGAGCATCACGGCCATATTCCAGAGGCGCTCCTCGCCGATGCCCGGGAAGTCGCGACGGGCGCGTCGACTGATGGCGCGGGCGTTGCGGTAGAGGTCCTGGAGGTCGAGCTCGTGCAGCTCGGGGATTGCCTGCAGCCCCGCCCAGAGCTCGGCGTAACCGGGCTCCAGGCGGTAGAACTCGAGGTAGGCATCCAGCAGCCGGTCCAGCCCCCGGTTCAGGTCGAAGGTCTCGAGGAACTCCTCCAGGCGCCGGGACAGGCGTTCGAACTGGCGCTCCGCGACGGCCACCAGGACCGCGTTGCGGTTGGGGAAGTAGCGGTAGAGCGAGGCCAGCGAGATGCGTGCGCGCCGGGCGATGGCCGAGGTGGTGGCGGCGTCGACGCCGGCTTCGGCGATCAGCCCGGTGGTGGCGGCGATAATGCGGTTGACGCGCTCGGTGCTGCGGGCCTGGACCGGTGTGCGGCGCGCTCCGGGGACGCGGCTGGGGGTCGAGGAGCTCATGGGTCGGCGGCTTCCGGTGCGAGGTGCATGGCGGCGAATGGTTGACAATAACGTGATAACGAATCACGTTTGCAGGATCGAGCCCATTGTAACGGATACAGGCTGCCCGATGCCCGTCCCGAAACCGTACGAGTACTATCGCGACGCGATTCGCGGGCGTCACCTGCCCGCCCTGCTGCTGGACCTGGACCTGCTCGAGACCAACGCGCGCGCCATGCTCGAGCGGGCCGACGGCAGGGACATCCGCATCGCCTCCAAGTCGGTGCGCAGCGCCCCGGTGCTCCGGCGCCTGCTGGACCTGGATCCGCGTTTCCGGGGCCTGCTGTGCTACAGCGCCGACGAGGCGGCCTGGCTTGCGGGCAAAGGCTTCGACGACCTGGTGGTGGCCTACCCGACCACCCAGGCCGACAGCGTCACCAGGGTCTGCGAACGGGTCGCCGGCGGCGCCTCGATCTGCCTGATGGTGGACGACGCGGAGCAGGTCCGCCGGCTGGAGGATGCGGCCGCGCGGGCGGACACCGTGCTGCCGTTGTGCCTGGACGTCGACATGTCGGTGGACTTTCCGGGGATCCACTTCGGCGTGCACCGGTCGCCGGTCACCGACGCCGCCTCCGCCCTTGCCGTGTACCGGGAAATCGCCGCCTGCGGCCATCTGCGCCTGGATGGCGTGATGGGCTACGAAGCGGAGATCGCCGGCGTCGGCGACGCCGCGCCGGGACAGGCCCTGCAGAACCGGCTGGTGCGCCTGCTCAAGCGGCGTTCGCTCGCTCCCGTCGCCGAGCGCCGCGGGGCGGTGGTGGACGCGCTTCGCGGTGCGGGCGCGCGGCTGCGGTTCGTCAACGGCGGCGGGACCGGCAGCCTGGAGACGACCTCCCGGGATCCCGCGGTTACCGAGATCGCGGCCGGCTCCGGGTTCTACTCGCCGCTGCTGTTCGATTACTACCACCGCTTCCGGCATCGGCCGGCCATGCTGTTCGCGCTGGAGGTGGTGCGTCGCCCGGGACCCGGGCACGTCACCTGCGCCGGCGGCGGCTACGTGGCCTCGGGCGGCGGGGGGCCGCTGGGCCTGCCGCGACCGGTCCTGCCCGAGGGACTGGCGCTGGAAGAGCGCGAAGGTGCGGGCGAGGTGCAGACCCCGCTGCGGCTTCCCGCGGGCATCCGCCCGGCCATCGGCGACCCGGTGTTCTTCCGGCACGCCAAGGCCGGCGAGGTCTGCGAGCGCTTCCGCGAGATCCTGCTGGTCTCGGACGGCGCGGTGCGCGGCGAGGCGGCAACCTATCGGGGGGAGGGGCAATGCTTCTTCTGATCGTCCGGCGCTGCCGGCGCCGGAGACGGGAGGCCGGGCACGGGGAGGGCTTCGATGGAATGGCGTAACTGGGCGGACACGGTACGCAGCCGCGCGCAACGGGCCGAGCCCGCCAGCGAGCAGGAGGCGGCCGAGCTGGTGAGCCGCTGTGCCCGCTCGGGACGCAAGCTGCGCGTGGCGGGCGCGGGGCACTCCTTCACGCGGCTGGTCGAGACCGACGGCGTGCTGGTATCGCTGGATCGGATGCAGGGGCTGATCGCGACCGACCCGGCGGGGGGGCGCGCCACCGTGCAGGCCGGCACGCGGCTGCATCGCCTGGGCGAGCTGCTGGCGGCGGAGGGACTCGCCCAGGAGAACCTGGGTGACATCGACGTGCAGAGCCTGGCCGGGGCACTGAGCACGGGCACGCACGGCACCGGCTCGCACTTCGGCATCCTGGCCACCCAGCTTGCCGGCATGACCCTGATCGACGGTCGGGGCGCCGAGCGGCACCTGACCCCGGACGACGGCGAGCTGTTCCGCGCGGCCCAGGTCTCCCTGGGCGCGCTGGGCGTGATCACGCGCATGCAGCTGCGGGTGGTGCCCGCCTATCGCCTGCGGTACCGCTCCGAGCGGGCCCGGCTGGAGGAAACCCTGGAGCGCGCCGGGGAGTACCGGGACCGGCACCGCAACTTCGAGTTCTACTGGTTCCCGCACTCCGACTTCGTGCAGCTCAAGTTGAGCGATGCCACGGATGACCCGCCGGCGCCGCCCGGCCGCGTGGCGCATTTCCTGGACGAAATGGTGCTGGAAAACGGTGCGTTCTGGTGCCTGAGCCAGGCCTGCCGGGTCTTCCCGGCGCTGACCGCCCCGGTCAGCCGCCTGAGCGGACGCATGGTGCCGGTCGGAGAAACCGTGGACGCCAGCCACCGGGTCTACGCGACCCGGCGGCTGGTGCGCTTCCGGGAGATGGAATACAACGTCCCGCGGGACGCCCTTCCCGACGTGCTTCGGCGGGTGCGGGACACGATCCGCGAGCGCCGCATCCGCGTGCACTTCCCGGTCGAGTGCCGCTACGTGGCCGGCGACGACATCACCATCAGTCCGGCCCACGGTCGCGACTCCGCCTACGTCGCCGTGCATATGTTCAAGGGCATGCCGTACCGGGAGTATTTCTCGGCGATCGAGCCGATCTTCCTCGAGCACGGCGGGCGTCCGCACTGGGGCAAGATGCACACCCGCACCGCCGATTCGCTGCGGCCCCTGTACCCGCAGTGGGACCGCTTCCTCGAGGCGCGCGAGCAGCTCGATCCGGACGGCACGTTCCTCACCCCCTACCTGCGGGAGCTGCTCGGGGTATAGGCCGGCCGGTCCGGCCCGCGTCATCCCTTGCCGTGCTCCACCCGCCGCTTCCGTCCGGCATCCTTTCGCGACCTCCCGTCGGCGGATCCCCGGCGATCCGGGCCCCGCCGGCGGAACCTGTGCTATTCCTTGATCAGGCGCAACCCGGGGCGTGACAGGACCGCGCAAGACCGGGAAATATGACCCGCGTCACGGTTTTACGAGGAGGTTTTGAGAAGTTGTTTACGAGGCTTGCAATGGCGTTATTATGAAGGCAACGGCCCGATGTCGGCCGGAGGACCGGGTCCCGGGGTACGCGCGAGCCGCGGGCGCCACGGCGATGGATCACAGTTCGATGGACCGGGGGAAGCGTGACGGTGACAAGGCGGTTCGGGACCCTCGTGAAAGGAGGGCGCAGAGGAAACAACTGAACAGTACAGACGATCCATCTCCAGCAAGACGGACGTCGATGAGAGGGCTGCATGGCACGTAACAGCGGTAACACGGGTTCGGACAAGCAGAGCCGGTTCCTCGACTCGCTTGCCCAGTACACCCAGGAGCACAAGGCGAAACGCTGGGAAGGCACGTTCGCGGAGTTCCTGGAACAGATCCTGCCCGCCAATCCCGGCGCGGTCGCCCGCAACGCCCACGAGTACACCTGGGACATGATGCGCTGGTACGGCTGGGAAGCTTCGGACCAGGGCGGGGCGGTCACTCGCTACAAGCTATTCGGCAAGGACCTGTTCGGCATGGACGAGGCGCTGGAACGGGTCGCCAACTATTTCAAGGCGGCGAGCGAGGGCTCGGAAGTCGGGCGCCGCCTGCTGCTGCTCCTGGGGCCACCCTCGGGCGGCAAGTCGAGCCTCGTGACGCTGCTCAAGCGCGGGCTGGAGGAATACAGCCTGACCGACGAAGGGGCCATCTACGCCATCAAGGGCAGCCCGATCCACGAGAATCCCCTGCTCCTGATCCCGCCCAGCAAGCGCGCCGAGTTCCGCGAGACCTATGGCGTGAGCATCGAGGGCGAGCTCTCGCCGTACGCCCGGACCATGCTGGACGAGCAGTACGACGGCGACTTCACCCGGGTCCCGGTGGAACGCATCTTCATCAACGAGGCCGCGCGCACCGGGGTCGGCACGTATGCGCCGCACGACCCGACGACGGCGGACATCGCGGACCTGGTCGGCTCGGTGGACCTGTCGAAGGTTTCCGAATACGGCGACGAGGGCGACCCGCGTGCCTGGTCCTGGTCCGGGGCGGTGTACGCCGCCAGCCGCGGCCTGCTCGAGATGATCGAGATCCTCAAGGTCAAGCGGGAGTTCCTGTACCTGCTGCTGACCCTCACCCAGGAGAAGAACGTCAAGGTCTCGCGCTTTCCGCTGATCTACGTGGACGAGTCGATCGTCGCCCACACCAACCTGGCCGAGTTCCGCAAGTTCCTGCAGGAGAAGGAAAACGAGGCCCTGCTGGACCGCATGGTGATCGTCCAGGTGCCCTACACGCTGCGCTACCAGGACGAGGCCCGGATCTACCAGAAGCTGACCTCGGCCACCCCCACGTTCCGGGAGGTGCACCTGGATCCCCATGCGCTGCGCGTGGCGTCGGTGTTCGCTGTCCTGACCCGCCTGCAGCCGTCGCAGCGCGAGGACCTGGACCTGTCCAAGAAGGCACGGCTGCATGCCGGCGAGGACGTGGAAGGCATCTCCGCCTCCGAGGTCGAACGCATCCGCAACGAGAATCCCGGCGAGGGCATGGACGGGGTCAGCCCCCGCTTCGTGGTGAACGCGCTCGCGGGCGCGATCAGCCGCAGCAAGAACAAGAGCCTCACGTCCATGGACGTGCTGCTCGCGCTCAAGGACACGATCGAGTCCGACGCGCGCATGGACAGCAAGACCAAGAAGAAGTGGGTGGATTTCCTGGTCACCGCGCGCAAGGACTTTTACAACCGCTGGGTCAAGGAGGACGTGCACAAGGCGCTGTTCGTGTCCTTCGAGAAGGAGGCCCAGGAGCTGCTCGAGAAGTACCTCGACGAGGTCGAGGCGGTGCTGGACAACCGCAAGGTCAAGGATCCCATCACCGGCGAGGAGCGCGATGCCGACGAGCGCTTCCTGCGCAGCGTCGAGGAGAAGATCAGCATCTCCGACTCGGGCAAGCAGTCGTTCCGCCAGGAGGTGGTGCGCAAGGCCATGGGTGCCTACAAGCGCGGCGACCACTTCACCCTGGCCAGCCACGCGCGCCTGCACGAGGCGATCGAGCAGTATCTGTTCGAGGAGCGGCGCGACGTGCTGCGCCTGGTCACCTCCAGCGCGCGTCCCGACGAGGAGGCGCAGGAGAAGGTCTCGGCGGTGCAGCGCCGCCTGGTGGAGGAGTACGGATACGACGAGCACAGTGCCCGCGAGGCCCTCAACTATGTGACGACGCTGCTGTCGCAGGAGTGACGGCGGTGGAATGTCCCGGGCCCGCGCGGCGCGGGCCCGGCCACGCGACCCGGTACGGGTGAGGCGCGATGAGCGGCACCGACAGCAATCGTCCGGTCTCCAGGATGGCCACGGCCAATCGCTGGTACGACCTGTTCTCCCGCGGCGCGAGGGACTGGCTGCGGCACAACGAAAAGGTCCGGGAAACCGTGCGCGAACAGCTCCCGGACCTGATCGCCGGGACCGACATCCTGTCGCGCCCCGGCGATCGCACGGTGCAGGTGCCGGTGCGTTTCCTCGAGCACTACCGCTTCCGGCTGCGCGACAACGACGCGGAAGAGGGAGTCGGCCAGGGTGCCGGCAAGCCCGGTGACGTGTACCGGCGCGCGCGCGGCCGCGAGGGCGGCAAGGCCGGCGAGGGCGGCAGCGGCGACGGCGAGCTGCAGTTCGTGCTGGAGCTCAAGGTCGACGACATCGTGGAATGGATCTGGGAAGAGCTGCGGCTGCCCGACCTCAAGCCCAAGACCACCGACGCGCTGACCGACGAGGACCTGGTCCAGGAGGGCTGGGACCGTCGCGGACCGCGCGCCCGGCTCGACCGCCGCCGGACCGTGAAGGAGGCGATCAAGCGCCGGGCCGCCCAGAGCGACCCGGTGCCGTTCACCAACGACGACCTGCGCTTCCGGCAGCTGGCGCGGCGCAAGCGTCCCGCGATCAACGCCGTGGTGGTGTTCATCCTGGACGTCTCGGCCAGCATGGACGAGACCCGGCGCAAGCTGGCCAAGGCCTTCTTCTTCTGGGCCACCCAGGGTCTGCGGCGCCAGTACGGGGAGCTGGAGACGGTGTTCATCGCCCACACCAACGAGGCCTGGGAGTTCTCCGAGGAGGAATTCTTCCAGGTCGCCGCGACCGGCGGCACCGTGGCCTCCACCGGTTTTCGCCTGGCGAGCGAGATCCTGGCCGAGCGCTACGACCCCGCGCGCTACAACCAGTACCTGTTCTACGCCTCCGACGGCGACAATTTCGGGGACGACCGCGACTCCGCCGACCGCAGTCTCTGCGAGCTGGGCGACGGCATGAACTTCATGGGGTTCGTCGAAACGCCGCAGAATCCCTTCGAGTCGTCCAAGTCGGAGATGGGACGCCTGTTCAACGCGCTGCGCGTGCGCAACTACCCGGTCGGCATCTACACCGTGCACAACGACGGCGACATATGGGACGCGATCCGGGCCTTCTTCCGGCAACAGCAGGAGGCGGCCTGACAGCGGCGGGCGCACGGCAGGCGGGCGCTCCCCCGCGCTACAGCGAGCGGACTCCGGCATGAGCAACCAGCAGCTTTCGCAATACGCTCCCCGGCTCGAGGGCATGGCGCGCGACTACGGGCTCGACTACTATCCGGTCGACTTCGAGCTGGTGCCCAACACCTTCATGATGGAGGTGGCGGTCTACGGGCTGCCGGTGCGGATGCCGCACTGGTCCTTCGGGGTGCGCTACATCTATCAGTATGTGCAGCACCGGATGGGCCACTCGCGCATCTTCGAGGTGGTGTTCCCCGGCGACCCCAACCGGGCCTACCTGGTGACCGACAACAAGCTGGCCGAGAACACCCTGGTCACCGCGCACGTGCTCGGGCACGCCGACTTCTCCAAGAACAACGCCCTGTTCGGCCGCATGCAGTCGCAGGTCGGTTTCCGCATCGTCGAGCAGGCGGCCGAGCGCGCCCACCGGATCCAGCAGGCGATCGAGGAGCACGGCCAGCGCCACGTGGAGGCGGTGCTGGACGCAGCGCTGGCGCTGGAGCAGAACATCGACGTCGACCGCGACCTGATGCGAAGCGACTACCCGGTGTACGCGGCCGCGCACGATCGCGAGACACCCACGCGGGGATTCCGGGGACGCTATGCGCACCTGCCCGGCGAGGACCGCCAGGCCGGCGGAGAGCACGGCCTGCGGCGGTCCCCCGTCCCTCCGCAGCCGGAGTACGACCTGCTCTGGTTCATCGCCCGCTACGGGCCCGAACTGGAGGACTGGGAGCGCGACGTCTTCCTGGCGGTGCGCGAGGAGTCGTTCTACTTCTACCCCCTGTTCGCCTGCCAGATCATGAACGAGGGCTGGGCCAGCTACTGGCACGCGCGCCTGCTCCGCGAGGCCGACTTCCTGCCCCAGCAGCTGTACCTGGACGCGATCAAGGCGCACTCGGACGTGGTCCGGCCCTACGCGGGCAGCGAGTCGGTATCGCTGTCGATCAATCCCTACCACGTGGGCTTCTGCATCTGGGAGAAGATCATCGAGGACCGGGGCCTCGATGCGGCGTTCCGCATCCGGACCGAGGAGGACGACTACGGCTTCATCCGCAACTACCTCGACGAGGACCTCGCGCGGCAGCTGCAGCTGTTCGCCTACACCCACCGTCGCCCGCGTGCCGGCGAGGACCGCTACGTGGTGGAGGACCGGGACATCCACCAGCTGCGCGAGCTGATCCTCGCGCCCAAGTTCAACTACGGGGCGCCGCGCGTATACGTGCAGCACCTGGCCGTGGACGGCAGCCTGACGCTGCGGCACGAGGCCGGCATCGACGGGCGCGGCCTCGACCTGCCCCGCGCGCGCAAGGTGCTGGAGTACATCCAGCGCGTCTGGCGACGCCCGGTGCGCCTGCACACGGCGGGCGGCTCCGGCGAGGAAGAGGTGCTGGAAGTCTCCGACTAGCCCCGCGTGCTTCCCCACCACGGAACGATGACGCGGCTCAAGGCGCGCCGCTGCCCAGGTGTCAACATGGCACCGGATCCCATCGCCGGAGCGGGCCATGAGCGCTTCCCTCCCTCCCGACCATTGGCACTGGCGCGCGCGGGCGCGGCGCGTGATCTTCGAGGCGGATACCCCCGCCGGCAAGACATTCGACCTGGCGCTGCTGGTGGCGATCATGGCCAGCGTGCTGGCGGTATGCCTGGAGAGCGTGGCCTCGGTCCGCGCCGAGTGGGGCCTGTGGCTGCGGGTCGTCGAGTGGCTGTTCACGCTGCTGTTCACCATCGAATACGGTCTGCGGCTGATCACGGTGCAACGCCCGCTGCGCTATGCCGTCAGCTTCTTCGGTGTGGTCGACCTGCTCGCGGTGCTGCCGAGCTATG
>Ga0209921_1000091_pt1 | contig 33775 bp, 24 predicted proteins | sample SalPonF2_C_D2_MG_FD_185730 | JGI IMG/M metagenome (GOLD analysis project Ga0209921, IMG submission 185730) | Salt pond soil microbial communities from South San Francisco under conditions of wetland restoration - Salt Pond MetaG SF2_C_D2_MG... ...
CAGGCCCTGCTTGCTGAACGAGCGCTGTGCCTGGCGCGCGATGTCCTGGTCGGCGAAGGCCAGGAACCGGTCCTGCGCCTCCAGCAGCGTGACCTGTGAGCCGAGCCGCCGCCAGACGCTGCCCAGCTCGAGTCCGATCACACCGGCGCCGATCACCCCCACGCGCCGCGGCACCTCGTCGAATTCCAGCGCGCCCCACGAGTCCACGATGCGGTCCCCGTCCAGCGGCGCCGCCTCCAGGTCGACCGGCCGGGAGCCGCTGGCGATGATCACGTTGCGTGTCTCGAGCTCCTCGGCGTCCCCCTTGTTCCTCGGCGTGAACTGGACCCGGTTGTTGCCGAGCAGCTTGCCGTGCCCCTCGTAACGGGTGATCTTGTTGGCCTTGAACAGGCTCGCGATGCCGGAGGTGAGCTTCCGCACCACCTGCTGCTTGCGCGATTGCATCTGCGCCAGGTCGAGCGACACGCTGCCGACCTTGATGCCGTGGTCCGCGAAGTCATTGCGGGTGCGCTCGTAGAGCTCGGAGGACTCCAGCAGCGCCTTGGACGGGATGCAGCCGGCGTTCAGGCAGGTCCCTCCGAGCGCGGTCTTGCCATCCGGGTTGACCCATTCGTCGATACAGGCCGCGCTCAGCCCGAGCTGGGCGCAGCGGATCGCCGCCACGTAGCCGGCCGGTCCGGCGCCGATCACCACCACGTCGAAAGATTTCGCCATGTTCTGCCCCTGAATTCTTCTGGTGTCGAAGGCACGGCCGCACGCGGAGCTGCCAGCGGACAGCCCGGCACCGGCGGCCGCCTAGATCTGCAGCATCAGCCGGGAGGGATCCTCGAGCAGCTCCTTGATCGCCACCAGGAACTGGACCGCCTCCTTGCCGTCGATGAGGCGGTGATCGTAGGACACCGCCAGGTACATCATCGGCCGCACCACGATCTCGCCGTCGCGCACCACCGGGCGCTGCTGGATCGTGTGCATGCCCAGGATGGCGCTCTGCGGCGGATTCAGGATCGGCGTGGAGACCAGCGAGCCGAACACCCCGCCGTTGGTGATGCTGAAGGTCCCGCCGGCCAGATCGTCGAGGGTCAGCGCCGACTCGCGTGCCTTCTCCGTGAATTCCAGGATCTGCTTCTCGATCTCCGCGAAGCCGAGCTGGTCGGCATCGCGCAGGATCGGCACCACCAGGCCGCGGGGGGAGGCGATCGCGATGCCGATGTCGAAGTAACCGTGATAGACGATGTCGCTGCCGTCGATCGACGCGTTGACCACCGGAAAGCGCTTGAGCGCTTCCACGGCCGCCTTGACGAAGAACGACATGAAGCCCAGGCGAACCCCGTGCTCCTGCTCGAACTTGTCCCGGTAGCGGCGGCGGATGTCGTTGACCGCCTGCAGGTCCACCTCGTTGAAGGTGGTCAGGATCGCCGCGTTCTGCTGCGCCTGCACCAGGCGCTCGGCGATCCGCGCCCGCAGCCGGGTCATGGGCACGCGCTGTTCCAGGCGCTCGCGGCCCTCGGGCAACTGCGGCTCGGCGGCCGCCGCCCCCCCGCGGGCCTGTGACCGGGGCTCGGAGGCCGGTGCCTCGGAACGCGCGGGCTGCGCAGCCTCGGACTGCGGCGCCGCCTGCGCCTGTCCCTGCTGCGGCGCGGCGGCCTCGTCCGATTCCATGTACGCCAGCACGTCGCCCTTGGTCAGCCGGCCGCCCTTGCCGGTGCCCTTTATGCGGGAGGGATCGAGGTCGTTCTCCTCGACCAGCCGCCGCACGGCCGGGCTGAGCGGCCCCGGCTGTCCGCCACCGGACTCGGCCGCCTCGGCTTCCGGTTCGCGCTCGGCGCCGGCCGCCTCGTCGGTGTCCTCTTCCGCCTGCTGCCCGGCACCGCCCGAGCCGGCCTGCTGACGGCCCCTGGAACCGCCGGCGGCACTCTCCTCGAGCAGCGCGATGACGTCGCCGGGCTTGACCACTTCACCCTCCTGGGCCTTGATCTCGCCCAGGACGCCTTCCGACGGGGAGGGCACTTCCAGCATGACCTTGTCGGTTTCCAGGTCGACCAGGTTCTCGTCCCGGGCCACCTGGTCGCCGGGCTGCTTGTGCCAGGCCGAGACGGTCGCGTCCTCAACGGACTCCGGCAGTTGGGGTACCTTGACTTCGATGCTCATGCTGTCTCCGCGGTTTTCTTGCGACCCGATTTCTTCTTCGGCGAGGCACTGCCCCCGCTTCCCTCTTCCCCGGAAAGTCCGAGCGCGTCGTTGATCAGCGCCTTCTGCTGCTTCACGAAGAGCTCATGGTAGCCCGGCGCGGTCGACGCGGAAGGCGCGCGGCCCGCGTAGGTGAGCGTCTGCGTGTTCTTCATGCCCTCGCGCAGCCGATGCTGGATCTGGTACCAGGCGCCCTGGTTGCGCGGCTCTTCCTGACACCAGACGATCTCGCGGGCGTTGGGGTAGCTCTTGATCAGCTTGGCGAACTCTTCCGTGGGGAAGGGATAGAGCTGCTCGATTCGAACCAGCGCGATATCGGTGATTTCCTCCTGGCGGCGCTTCTCCAGCAGATCGTAGTAGACCTTGCCGCTGCAGAAGACCAGCTTCTTGACCCGCGACTTGGTCAGATCGTCGATCTCGGGGATCACGCAGTGGAAGTGCCCGTCCGACAGGTCCTCCAGGCTGGATGTCGACAGCCGGCGGCGCAGCAGGCTCTTGGGCGTCATCACCACCAGCGGCTTGCGATACGGCCGCAGCATCTGCCGCCGCAGCATGTGGAACATCTGTGCCGGAGTGCTCGGGACGCAGACCTGCATGTTGTGCTCGGCGCACAGCTGCAGGTAACGCTCCAGGCGCGCCGAGGAGTGCTCGGGTCCCTGGCCCTCGTGCCCGTGAGGCAGGAACATGACCAGGCCGCAAAGGCGCCGCCACTTGGCCTCGCCGGAGCTGATGAACTGGTCGATCACCACCTGGCCTCCGTTGGCGAAGTCGCCGAACTGGGCCTCCCAGATCACCAGGGTATTGGGATCGGCGGTGGCATAGCCGTATTCGAAACCGAGCACGGCCTCCTCGGACAACAGCGAGTCGATGACGATGAAATCGGCCTGGTCGTCGCTGATGTGGGCCAGCGGCACGTAGCGGCCGTTGGCGCTCTGGTTGTAGAGCACCGAATGGCGGTGGAAGAACGTGCCCCGGGCGGTATCCTGTCCCACCAGGCGCACCGGGTAGCCGTCCTCCAGCAGCGCGGCATAGGCCATGGTCTCGGCGAACCCCCAGTCCAGGGGCAGCGCCCCGGCGGCCATCTTGCGGCGGTCGTCGATGATCCGCCCCACCCGGGGGTGCAGATCCAGGCCCTCGGGCAGCGAGGTCATGCGCTCGGAGAGCTGCCGGATCCGCTCCAGAGGGATGGTGGTGTTCACCGCCTCGTCCCAGCCGTTCCGGTTGTAGCGGCTCCAGTCCGCGGTGAACTCGTTGCCCAGCATGCCCAGGGTGTCCCGCACCACGTTGCGCCCCTCGTCGAGGCCGTCGCGGTAGCGGTCCACCAGGGCCGAGGCATCGTCCTTGTTCAGCACGCCCAGCTCCGCCAGGCGGTCGGCGTAAAGGGCGCGCGCGCTCGGGTGCTGCTTGATCTTCTGGTACATCATCGGCTGGGTCACCGCGGGCTCGTCCGCCTCGTTGTGACCGTGACGCCGGTAGCACACCAGGTCGATGACCACGTCCTTGTGGAACTCCATCCGGAAGTCCAGGGCCAGGCGCGTCACGAACAGCACCGCCTCGGGGTCGTCCGCGTTCACGTGGAAGATCGGCGCCTGGACCATCTTGGCCACGTCCGTGCAGTACAGCGTCGAGCGCGCGTCCAGCGGGTTGCTGGTGGTGAAGCCGATCTGATTGTTGACGATGATGTGCACCGTCCCGCCGGTGGCGAAGCCGCGGGCCTGGGACATGTTGAAGCCTTCCATGACCACGCCCTGGCCCGAGAACGAGGCATCGCCGTGCACCAGCACGGGCAGCACCTGGTCGCCGTCGACGTCCTTGCGGCGGTGCTGCCGGGCGCGTACCGAGCCCTCCACGACCGGATTGACGATCTCCAGGTGGGAGGGGTTGAAGGCCAGCGCCAGGTGCACCTGCTTGCCGTCCACCTTCAGGTCGGAGGAGAAGCCCATGTGGTACTTGACGTCGCCCGAGCCCAGCATGTGCTCGGTGTCGATCTTGCCCTCGAACTCCTCGAACAGCTCGCGCGGCGACTTCCCGAGGATGTTCACCAGCACGTTCAGCCGCCCGCGGTGGGCCATGCCGATGACCATTTCCTCGATCCCGTGGCCCACGCTGCGGTCCACCAGCTCGTCGAACTGCGGGATCAGGCTCTCGCCGCCCTCCAGCGAGAAGCGCTTCTGCCCGACGTAGCGCGTGTGCAGGTACTTCTCGATGCCTTCCGCCGCCGTGAGCATGCGCAGGATGCGCTTGCGCTGCTCGGAGGTGAACTGGTCCTCGCCGTAACTGCCCTCGAGGCGCTGCTGGATCCAGCGCTTCTGCGCGGTGTCGGTGATGTGCATATACTCGGAACCGATGGTCCCGGTGTACACGTTGCGGATGAGGTCCAGGATGCGCCGCAGCGGCAGCTGGTCCCTGGTGAACAGCGACCCGGTGTTGAACGGGTTGTCCATGTCCTGCTCGCTGAGCCCGTGGAAGGCCGGATCCAGGTCGGGGATGTAGGGACGTTCGTGGAGCTCCAGCGGGTCCAGCCGCGCCGCCTGGTGGCCGCGCACCCGGTAGCCGTTGATCAGCCGCAGCACCGCGGCCTGGCGCTGTGCGGCCTCCGGCGCCATCCCGTGGCCCCCGGCAATGCCGTTGACCCGGCTGCGGGCGTACTTGGCGAAGGACTCGCGGATCGGCCCGTGCGGGACATCGCCGGGCCGGCCGGGCTCGGATTCGCCGAGCCCCCGGAAGTAGGCCCGCCAGCGTTCGTCGACCGAGGACGGGTCCTTCAGATATTGTTCGTACAGTGCGTCGACGAAGGCGGCGTTGCCGCCGAAAAGAGGAGAGCTCTTGTACTTTTCCAGAAGTTCATCGGTCATACGCGTGACAACCTGACCTGACGAGATACGACACGCGCGTCAGCCGGCCCCGCGGGCTTCCCGGGCTGCGTACGTGTCCGATGGGTTGTGAAGAACGGGCAAGATCGGGTATGGAAGCCGGAGGTCGAAAACGGGGCACCGTGACGGTACGGCGAACAGAATGCGCAAGCGGTTCCGGAACGGCTGTCTGCGGCATTTCGGTTCCGATCTTACCCCCTGGCCCCGGTGGTGGGCGCCTAGTTTAGCTCACTTGACTCCCGGAAGGAACGCCCGCTCGCACCGCATGTGACAGCCGTCACGCCCGCATGTTCCCCGTACGACCCGCCCGCGGCGGGCTTCGCAGGGGGATCGGGGAGCGCCGCGCTGCCGGCGGCCTACAGGGTCTCGTCGAAGGGGATGACGTCCACCAGGGTGCCGGCCTCGACGTCACCCGCCTCCGCCGGCACGACAATGAAGCAGTTCGCTCCGCTCATCGAGCTGAGGATGGACGAGCCCTGCTCCGGCATGGGCCGTACCCGGGGCTCGCCCCCGTCCCGTTCCAGGATCCCGCGCTGGAAGTCGGTGCGCCCGGGCTGTTTGCGCAGGCGCTCCGCGCAGCGCACCCGCCAGGTTGCCGGCATCACCGGCTCGGTCCCCGACATCCGCTCCAGTGCCGGACGCACGAACAGGTAGAACGTGACCATGCTGGACACGGGGTTGCCCGGCAGGCCGTAGAAACGGGCGCCCCGCACCGTGCCGACCGCCAGCGGCTTGCCGGGCTTGACCGAGACACGCCAGAAGTCGACCTCCCCCACCTCTTCCAGCAGCTCACGCACGTAGTCGGCCTCCCCCACCGACACCCCGCCGCTGGTGATCACCGCGTCCGCTTCGGCCGCCCTGAGCATCGTGTCGCGAATGGCATCGCGGTCGTCCGGGACGATGCCGAGATCGCGTGCCTCCACGCCCAGGCGCTCCAGCATGGCGCCGATGGTGTAGCGGTTGCGCTCGTAGATGTCGCCCCGGCGCAGGCGACCGCCCGGCTCGACCAGCTCGTCGCCGGTCGAGAAGTACGCCACCCGCGCGCGCCGGCGCACGTCCACCTCGCCCAGCCCGACGCCGGCGAGCATACCGAGGTCGGCCGGGCGCAGGCGCCGGCCGGCGGGGAGCACCCGGCTGCCGGCGGCGACGTCCTCGCCCGGGGCACGCACGTGCTGGCCGGCCACGTGCCCGCTTCCGACGAGCGCCCGGTCACCGCTGCGCTCGACGTCTTCCTGGATCACCACCGTGTCGACGCCCTCGGGCATGGGTGCACCGGTCATGATGCGCACGCACTCGCCCGCCCCGACCCGTCCGTCGAACGGTGCACCGGCGAATGCGGCCCCGATCACCGGAAAGCCGCGCGGCTCGGCGTCCCTGCCGGGCAAATCGGCGGCGCGCAGCGCGTAGCCGTCCATCGCCGAGGCGGCGAAGGCCGGGATATCGGCGGGCGCCGTGATGTCCGCGTGCAGCACCCGACCCAGTGCCCCGCTCAGCGGCACCCTCTCGTGTCCGGAAACCGGCGCGACCGCCGCGACGGTCCGCTCGCGCGCCTGCTCCACGCTGAGGCGCGTGCCTGCTCCGACGCCTGCATTGCTGTCGCCCCCGTTCATCGGTTCTCTCCTTCCAGGGCCTGCTCCAGAACACCGAGCTGCTCCGGCGTATTGATGTTGACCAGCCCCCGGGCGACGTCGTCGCAGTCCGCGGCGGCGGCACCGACCCGCTCCAGCCACCGCCAGAGGGCACCCTCCGTGCGCGCGAGGGCCGCCGCGGCCGAATCCGCGAGCGCCGTGCGCAGCAGCGCGAAGGTCGGCTGCACGCGTCCACCGGCGCGTGCGACCGCCGCCGGCGCACGATCCCGCAACATGGCGCGGTGCAGCCGACGCCCCAGGTCATCGGGCAGCCGCGGCGCGTCGCACGGCACCACCAGCAGGAGCTCCAGCTTCCCGTCGCGTGCCGCCGCGAGGCCGGCCGCGACGCCGGCGAGCGGTCCCGACGCGGCCCTGCGGGCGTCCTCCACCGCCGGCCACGGGAGACCGTGGTCGGGCATGCCGGCGCGCACGCTCAGCCAGCCCCGGCCGACCTGCGGTTGCAGCCGCGCGTAGACGTGCTGCACCAGCGGGCGGCCGGCGAGCGACACCAGTCCCTTCGCGCCGCCCCCCATGCGCCGACCCTCGCCGCCGGCGAGGATCAGTCCGCCGATGCGTTCCCGGGGATAGTCCGGCGCGCCCGCGTCAGCCGCCGGTGACATTCATGTGGCGCAGGATCTGCGGCTGCCGGCGCAGATCGAAGTCGTGGCCGCGCGGCTTGATCGCCATACCCTCGTGGATCGCCTGCCGGAGCGGCTCGTCGTCCCCCGGCGACTCCCGCAGCACCTGGCGCAGGTCGACGGAGTGCTCCTGGCCCAGACACAGCAGCAGCCGCCCCTTGACCGTCACCCGCACCCGGTTGCAGCTCTCGCAGAAGTTGTGGCTGTGGGGGGAGATGAAGCCGATGCGGGAGTCGCTGTCCGCCATGCGGAAGTAGCGCGACGGGCCGCCGGTGCTCTCCGCCGTGGGGATCAGGGGGTAGCGCTGCTCGATGTCCGCCCGGATGCGATCGCTGGAGTAGTACTCCTCGAAGCGGTCATGCTCGTCGATCCGGCCCAGCGGCATTTCCTCGATGAAGCTGATGTCCAGCCCGTGATCGCGGGCGAACTCCACCAGGTCGAGGATCTCGTCGTGATTGCGGTGGCGCAGGATCACGGTGTTCAGCTTGATGCGCTCGAACCCCGCGGACCGGGCCGCCTCGATGCCGCGCAGCACGCGCTCGAGATCCCCCACCCGGGTGATCCGGCGGAACCGATCGGGATCCAGGCTGTCCAGGCTGATGTTGAGACGGCTGACGCCCGCGTCACGCAGCTGCTGCGCCATCCGCGGAAGCTGCGAGCCGTTGGTGGTCATGACCAGCTCGTCGAGCCCGGGCAGCTGCCCCAGGCGGCGGAACAGCGTCAGCACGTCCCGGCGCACCAGCGGCTCTCCCCCGGTGATGCGGATCTTGCGGACGCCGAGCTCCGTGAACACCCGGCCGACGCGGTAGAGCTCTTCCAGCGAGAGAATCTCGCGCTTGGGCAGGAACTGCATGTCCTCGCTCATGCAGTAGACGCACCGGAAGTCGCAGCGGTCGGTCACCGACATGCGCACATAGGTCACGCGCCTGCCGAAGCGGTCGATCAGTTGTGTCTGGGGTGCCTCGGACATGATTCCTCCGTGACGGGGAGCCCGGATCGTATCCGGGATCTGACAGACAAGAATAGTGCTCGCGGCGGCCATCTCTCAAGCACCGTCGCCGACCGCGCGAGCGCGCGCACCGGGCCCGGCGGCGCTGGAAAAGCCCCGGGAACGCGGATACCATGCCGTGCGGGGCCAGGGCGACGCCACGTACCATCCTGGGCGCGCAGCCCAGCTCACCACGAGAGCAGGAGGCCATGCGATGGGCAGACTCCCCGACGACGTCGATCCACAGGAGACCGGTGAGTGGATCGAGGCGCTAGAGGCCGTCCTCGAACGCGAAGGTCCCGAACGGGCCCATTATCTCCTCGAGACGCTGATCGAGAAGGCCCGGCGCTCCGGCGCCTTCATCCCCTTCAGCCCCAATACCGCCTACGTCAACACCATCCCCGCGGCGCTGGAAGAGCGCAACCCCGGCGACCAGGAGCTTGAATGGCGCATCCGCTCCATCATCCGCTGGAATGCGATGGCAATGGTGGTGAAGGCGAACAAGGACTCCGGGGTGGGCGGCCACATCGCCAGCTTCGCCTCCGCCGCGACCCTCTACGAAGTCGGCTTCAATCACTTCTTCCGCGCCCCGAGCGAGGACCACGGCGGTGACCTGGTTTTCCTCCAGGGCCACTCCGCGCCCGGATTCTATGCCCGTGCCTACCTCGAACGGCGGCTCAACAAGGAGGACCTCCACCGCTTCCGGCGCGAGGCCAACGCGCCGGGACTGCCCTCCTACCCCCATCCCTGGCTGAAGCCGGACTTCTGGCAGTTCCCCACGGTCTCCATGGGCCTGTCCCCGATCATGGGGATCTACCAGGCGCGTTTCATGAAGTACCTGCACAACCGCGGCATCGCCGACACCGAAGGCCGCAAGGTGTGGGTCTTCTGCGGCGACGGCGAGATGGACGAACCGGAGTCCCTCGGCGCCATCGGCCTGGCCGCCCGCGAGGGCCTCGACAACCTGATCTTCGTGGTCAACTGCAACCTGCAGCGCCTGGACGGCCCCGTGCGGGGCAACGGCAAGATCATCCAGGAACTCGAGGGCGAGTTCCGCGGTGCCGGCTGGAGCGTGATCAAGCTCATCTGGGGCTCCTACTGGGATCCGCTGCTGGCCGCAGACACCAGGGGCCTGCTGCGCCGGCGCATGGAAGAGGCGGTGGACGGCGAGTACCAGACCTACAAGGCGCGTGACGGGGCCTACGTGCGCGAACACTTCTTCGGCAAGTATCCCGAGCTCAAGGAGATGGTTGCGCGCATGACCGACCAGGACGTCTGGCGGCTGAACCGGGGCGGACACGATCCGCACAAGATCTATGCCGCCTACGCCGAGGCGATGAAGACCACCGGCAAGCCGACCGTGATCCTGGCCAAGACGGTCAAGGGCTACGGCATGGGCGAAGCCGGCGAGGGGCAGAACATCACCCATCAGCAGAAGAAGATGGGCGAGGATGCCCTGAAGAAGTTCCGCGACCGTTTCAACATCCCGATCTCCGACGACGAGATCGGGGATGCGCCCTTCTACCGCCCGCCCGAGGACAGTCCCGAGATCAAGTACCTCAAGGCGCGCCGCGAGGCGCTCGGCGGCTATCTCCCCGCCCGCCGCGAGCGTTCCGCGGAGACCCTCCCGGTGCCCGAGCTGTCGATCTTCGACACCATGCTGCGGGGCACCGAGGACCGCGAGATGTCCACCAGCATGGCCTTCGTGCGCCTGCTCTCGGCGCTGGCGCGGGACCGGGACATCGGCAAGCGGGTTGTCCCGATCGTGCCCGACGAGGCCCGCACCTTCGGCATGGAAGGGCTGTTCCGCCAGCTCGGCATCTACTCGTCCAAGGGGCAACTGTACCGGCCGGAGGACTACGAGCAGCTCGCCTACTACCGCGAGAGCAAGAGCGGGCAGATCCTGGAGGAAGGCATTACCGAGGCGGGCTCCATGTCGTCCTTTCTGGCGGCCGCCACCAGCTACAGCAACCACGGGATCCCGATGATCCCGTTCTACGCCTTCTACTCCATGTTCGGCTACCAGCGCGTGGGCGACTTCATGTGGGCGGCCGGCGACTGCCGCGCCCGCGGCTTCCTCATGGGCGGGACCGCAGGCCGCACCACGCTGGAGGGCGAGGGCCTGCAGCACCAGGACGGCCACAGCCACCTGCTGATGTCGGTTCTGCCCACCTGCAAGGCCTACGACCCCTGCTTCGCCTACGAGATGGCGGTGATCATCCACGACGGCCTCAGGCGCATGTTCCGCGACCAGGAGGACGTTTTCTACTACATCACCATGATGAACGAGAACTATGCCCACCCAGCGCTGCCGAAAGGCTCCGAGGAGGGCATCGTCAAGGGGATGTACCGCTTCAAGCAGACCCGCGGCGATGGCCCGCGGGTCCAGCTGCTGGGCTCCGGAACCATCCTCCGGGAGGTGATCCAGGCGGGGGAGCGCCTGCGCCGTGATTTCGGCGTACGGGCCGACATCTGGAGCGTCACCAGCTTCACCGAGCTGCGCCGGGAAGGCCTGGAGGCGGACCGCTGGAACGTGCTGCACCCGGAGCAGGAGCCGCGCGGCTGCTACGTCCGGGACTGCCTGGATGACGCCGAGGGGCCGGTGGTGGCGGCCACCGACTACCTGCGCGCCTATCCCGACCAGATCCGTCCCTACGTCGAAGCGCCGTACTACGTGCTGGGCGCGGACGGGTTCGGGCGCAGCGACACCCGCGAGGAGTTGCGCAAGTACTTCGAGGTCGACAGCGCTTTCATCGCCGTCACCGCGCTACGCGCGCTGGCGGATCAGGGCCAGATCGAGCGCAAGACCGTGACCGAGGCCATCCGGAAGTACGGCGTCGATCCGGAAAAGCCCGCTCCCTGGCTCACCTGATCCCCCGCGGAGGACCCGTTTTGGCAGATACCGAGCTCATCAAGGTCCCCGACATCGGGGACTTCGAACAGGTCGACGTGATCGAGGTCCTGGTGGATGCAGGCCAGCACGTCGAACAGGAACAGTCGCTGATCACCCTGGAAAGCGACAAGGCCACCCTGGAGGTGCCCAGCCCGAAGTCCGGAACAATCCGCGAACTCCGGGTCAAGGTCGGAGACCAGGTCTCCGAAGGCAGCCCCATCGCCACCATCGAGCCGGACCAGGAGCAGCAACAGCCCGCCTCGGGCGGGGCCTCCGGCGACGAAGCTCCCGCGGAATCCGCCGGCAGCGAAGCTGCGCCGGAGGAAGCCGCCCGGAAGCCGGAAGCGGAGGCCGCCGCGAGTACTTCGCAGGAGGCCTCCACGCAACAGGCGTCCCCGCAGCGGGAGGCCGCGGCGCCCGCCCCGCCGGCCAACGCCGGGGGCGGCCCGCTCCACGAAGCCCCGGTCACCGGCTGGGAGCACCTGGACGCGTCCCGCCAGAACCTGGCGCACGCCAGTCCCTCGGTGCGTCGCTTCGCGCGCGAACTCGGCGTCGATTTGCTGGAGGTCAAGGGCAGCGGCCGCAAGGGACGCATCCTCAAGGAGGACGTGCAGGCCTACGTCAAGGCGTCGCTGCGCCAGGGGGCGACCCGGGGCGGAGCGATCCCGCCGATCCCGCCGGTCGACTTTTCCAAGTTCGGCGAGATCGAGCGCCGGCCGCTTTCGCGCATCAAGCGCAAGGCCGCCCCCAACCTGCACCGCAGCTGGCTGAATCTCCCCCACGTGACCCAGTTCGATGAGGCGGACGTCACCGACCTGGAATCCTTCCGCAAGGGGGAAAAGGAGACCGCCGCGGCGCAGGACGTGCACCTGACCATCCTGGCGTTCCTGGTCAAGGCCTGCGCCGGCGCCCTGCAGGCCTTCCCGGAAGTGAACAGCTCGCTCGACCCCGACGGCGAGACGCTGATCCTCAAGCACTATGTGCACGTCGGCGTGGCCGTGGACACCGACGGCGGGCTGCTGGTGCCGGTGATCCGGGACGCCGACGCCAAGGGCATCTACGACATCGCGCGCGAACTCGCCGACCTCGCCGACCGGGCACGCCGGGGCAAGCTTTCGCCGAGCGAGATGCAGGGGGCGAGCTTTTCCATCTCCAGCCTGGGCGGCATCGGCGGCACCGCGTTCACGCCCATCATCAACGCGCCCGAAGTCGCCATCCTGGGCGTATCACGGATCACGACCAAACCGGTGTGGACGGACGGCGAATTCCAGCCCCGCAAGATGCTGCCGCTGTCGTTCTCCTACGATCACCGCGTGATCGACGGCGCCCAGGCAGCGCGCTTCACCACCCATCTGGCCGGGCTGCTGCGGGACCTGCGGCGCCTGCTGCTGTGACACGACCCCAAGGGATCCGCGATGAGCACCACTGAAGAGGTCAAGGTTCCCGACATCGGGGACTTCGAGGACGTCGACGTAATCGAGGTGCTGGTCGAGACCGGCCAGCATGTCGAGCAGGAACAGTCGCTGATCACCCTCGAAAGCGACAAGGCGACCCTGGAGGTGCCCTCGCCCAAAGCCGGCGTGGTGCAGAAGATGCACGTTTCGGTGGGCGACAAGGTGTCCGAGGGCAGCCTGGTCCTGACGCTGGAAGTGACCGGATCGGGAGACGAACGCACGGGCGACGCCGGTGGATCGCAGGGTGCGGAGCAGCCGGCGGCCGAAGAGGAACCCGGCGGGCCCGATGCCACCGAACGGCCGGCGGCCGCCTCCGGCCCGGAGGAGGGCGTCCCCGCGCCGGCCGACGCCGACACCGACCTGGTGGTGCTGGGCTCCGGCCCGGGCGGCTACACCGCGGCCTTCCGCGCCGCCGACCTGGGCCTGGACGTGACCCTGATCGAGCGCTACCCGGATCTCGGCGGCGTGTGCCTGAACGTCGGCTGCATCCCCTCCAAGGCGCTGCTGCACGCCGCCAAGGTAATCACCGACGCGCGCGAGATGGCCGATCACGGCGTGCGCTTCAGCGACCCCACGATTGATACCGGCAGGCTCGACGAGTGGAAATGGAGCGTGGTCAAAACGCTCACCGACGGTCTCGCGGGGCTGGCCAAGCGCCGCAAGGTAACCGTGATCCAGGGCACGGGACGCTTCACGGCACCACACGAGCTCGAGATCGAGGACCCGGACGGCAAGACTCGCAGGCTCAGTTTCCGCCAGGCCATCGTGGCCGCCGGCTCGCAGCCGGCGATGCTGCCGGACCTGCCCGACGATCCCCGGATCATGGACTCGACCGCCGCGCTCGAAATCGACGAGATCCCGAAGACCCTGCTGGTGGTGGGCGGCGGCATCATCGGGCTGGAGATGGCCTGCATGTATGCCGGCCTGGGCAGCCGGGTGACCATCGTCGAGCTCACCGACGGCCTCATGCCGGGTACCGATCCGGACCTGGTCAAGCCGCTACGCAAGCGGCTCGAGAAGATCTGCGACGGCATTCACACCGGCACCGCCGTGGACCAGGTGAAGGCCAACAGGGCCAGCCTGTCGGTGACCTTCAAGGGCGAGAACGCGCCTTCGCGTGCGCGTTTCGACTGCATCCTGGTCTCCGTCGGCCGCCGGCCGAACGGCCATCGCATCGGCGCCGACAAGGCCGGGTTCGAGGTCGACGACAAGGGGTTCATCCCGGTGGACCAGCAGATGCGGACCTCGGTGCGTCACATCTTCGCCATCGGCGACATCGTGGGTGCACCGCTGCTGGCCCACAAGGCCACGCACCAGGCCAAGGTCGCGGCAGAGGTGGCCGCCGGCGAGCGCCGGGCGTATCAGGCGCGGGTGGTCCCGGCGGTGGCGTATACGGATCCGGAAGTCGCCTGGGCCGGAGTGACGGAGCAGGAGGCGAAGCAGCAGAATCTGAACTACGGCAAAGGCGTGTTCCCCTGGGCCGCGAATGGACGTGCCCTGGGCATGGCCCGGAGCGAGGGCCAGACCAAGCTGCTTTTCGATCGTGACAGCGGGATCATCATCGGGGCGGGCGTGGTCGGCGCCGGGGCCGGCGACCTGATCGCCGAGCTGGCCCTGGCCATCGAGATGGGCGCCGACGCGGAGGACATCGCCCTGACCATCCACCCGCATCCGACGCTCTCGGAGACCGTGGGGATGGCGGCCGAGGCCTACGAAGGCACCATCACCGACCTGTACATGCCCCGCCGCTGACCCGGAGGCGCCGTTTCAGGCCGCGACGGCCTTCCGGGCCCTCCCCCGCCACGGAATGGCGACCTCGATCCAGCCGGCCCCCGTGCGGATCCGCCGTGGCAGACTCCCGGCTTCCGGGGGAAGCGGCACCCGCCATCCGATCATGCGGCCCTCGGCGCGCGCCGGTCCCACCCAGAGCGCGCCACCGATCACCCGGAGGGCCAGGTCCCCGGGCAGCAGCGAGCCCAGCGGCAGCCGGACCACCAGCTGGCGCGACCGCTCGTACAGGCGCGCGGGGAATTCCGGTGCGGCGTCCACGCCCGCCGGCAGCGAGACAGATGAGTGTGTATCATGCGTGGCGATGCCGACCATGGCGGTCACCTCCGATCCGGTTGCGTGGCTGCGTCCTCAGTACGGGCTCACTCTGCACCGACCCCGCCGCAGACGGGCTGACACCGGTCAAGGGCGGCGCTCAGGACCCGTCACGACGGGCCTGACCTCCACCCGGAGCAACGGCCCGAACCCGTCGCACGCGGAGCCCGCAAGGCATCCGGAGACCAGGCAACAACGAGCCAACGAGCCTCTGCCGGGACACCTGCCGACATGAGCCAACGCGCCCCAAGCGAGTTCCAGCTGCGCTGGCGCATCACCTTCCTGCTGGTCACCATGCTGCTGGCGAGCGTGGGCTTCGGCGTGGTGCTGCCCACCCTGCCCTTCCTCGCGCGGCAGTTGCATGCCAGCGACGTGGAGTTCGGGCTCGCCATCTCGCTGTTTTCCATCGCCCAGCTGCTGGGCAGCCCGCTATGGGGCCGCGCCTCCGACCGGATCGGGCGACGCCCGATCCTGATGATCGGGGTCACCGGTTACGGCGTCGCTTCCGCCCTGCTCGCGCTCGCACCCAACGTCGTCACCCTGCTGGCGCTGCGCGCACTCGCCGGGGGGTTCGTCGGAGCCATCGGGCCGGGCGTCCAGGGACTGGCGGCCGACTGGACCGGGCCGCGCGAGCGCGCGAAGGTGATCGGCTACACCGCGGCCATGAACGGCATCGGCTTCGTCATCGGGCCGCTGGTGGGCACGGTGCTGGGACTGATCAGCGCCCGCGCTCCCTTCGTCGGGGTCGGCGCGCTGGCCCTGCTCAACGCCGCGCTGGGACTGTACTTCCTGCCGCGGGAGGGGCCGCCCGCGCAATGGGCCGGGCCGGTCACGCCCGCCCCCGGCATGCGGGCACCGCGCATCTTCGGCGGCCTCGACGGCGCCCTCTGGCGGCGCTTCATGCCCTTCTACATCGCCTCGATCGTGCTCTCCACGGCCTACTCCAACATCGCCACGGTGCTGGCGTTCTTCTTCGTCGACCACCTGCACACCGCCTCCAGCACCGCCGGCTGGGGCTTCGCGGTCAACGGCGGCGTCGCCGCCATCATCCAGCTCGCGCTGCTGCCCCGCGTGTACGACCGGCTGCGCGAACGCATGACGCTGATGCTGGGCTTCGTGATGGGCGCGGTCGGCTACGCGGTGCTGGCGATGTCCCCGACCCTGGCGATGGCGCTGGCGGGGATCGTGATCTTCGCCGGTGCCCGGGGCTTCGCTTTCCCCACGCTCACCACCGCGGTCTCGCTGCGCGCTCCGGAAGACCGGCAGGGGGTCAGCCTGGGCTGGCGCCAGACCTGCATCGGCATCGGCCGAACCATCGGCCCCCTGGTCGCCAGCGCGCTGTATGCGCTGCACGAACAGCTGCCGTTCCTGATCTCCTCGGGACTGCTGGCGGGGACCGCGGTCTACTTCCTGTTCGCCGTGCGCGGGGATCCGGTCGAGCAGGCCGGGTGAGCGGGACCGCGGGCTGGCGCCCCGACCAGGACTCGAACCTGGAACCTTTCCTTGGGAACGCAATCCCTTTCAATCTGCACTTGCCCGTTCTTGCACTACAGGCATCCCTCCAGCGTCGGCACCACCCGTTGTCGGGCCTGCCGTTAGTGAAGCCGATGTCGAAAATCAAGGGGCCCCTGCGGCCGCTGCGCATGCGCCAAGCCCCGGCAAGCCGCCGCTTTAGGCTCGAGGTGGCCACCAATCAGCCGCTCGATTCCCTTCCAGACAGGGTTCCGCTGCTGCGCCCCAGAACTCCCCAGCTCATCATATTCGTGGAAGGTAGCTCTGATGCCAGCCTTACGATCAATGCCGCCACGACCGCCAGCCTGAGCGGCCGAATCTGCCTGGCGGGTTGCTGCAATGTGAGAACCGGCCCCTTCTTTATCCGTGACCGGGCGGAAATTGGTCGGAAGGGCCCTCCCTAACAAGCGTCCGCTCGGATTTCGCTACCGTTCGTCGGGGTTTCGGCACCACTCGTCTGTATCCGACGTAATTGCAATAACAAACCTTGATGTCCCGCATGCCTTCGGCTACTTGGTAATGGACGCGCACCGAAAACAAAAGCGCGCGATTGACAAGAAGCGAAAAACGGCCCTCTGGCGACAGCGGGCCAGGGGGGCAAGAAGCATGCCGAGGCCACGGATTGCCCGCCTCCTGTGCGGGATTGTCACCTTCGCCCTCGTCGCCATCGCGCCGGCCGCGGCGTCTTCGGGGAGCACGCATCCGGACGTCACGGCGCGCACGCTGGAACAGCGCCTGTACAATGCGCCAGCGTTCGCCGAGCCGCTGGTGCCGATGGGCCCCACGACACGCCGGGAAGACCGCGCCCTGCTCGCGGCCGTGGGTCGTTACGACCCCGACGCCCGTCCCATGGACCTGTCCCCCCTGACCCGCTATCTGCAGGCGCATCCGCACTCGCCCTGGCGCGTGGCGCTGCTGACCAACCTCGGCCTGGCCGACTACGGCCACGGCTACTTCGGCCGCGCCATCGCCGCCTTCCGCCGCGCCTGGCGGCTCGGGCGCACCGCAACGGGCCCGCGCCAGCGGGCGCTGGTCGACGACGCCGTGGGCCAGCTGGTCGAGATGCACGCGCGCCTGGGCCACGCCCACGCGCTGGCGGCGCTGCTGCACCAGGTCCGCCATCGCCCCATGGACGGCCCCGCGACCGAGATGATCGACAGCGGAAAGGACGGCCTGTGGCACATGCGCCACGATCCGGGCGTCTCCTATCTGTGCGGCCCGATGGCGCTCAAAAGCATCCTGCTGCTGACCCACCGGCCCGACAGCAAGGCGGTGCGCACGGTGGAGGCCTTCCGCTCCGGGCCCCACGGGGCAGCCTGGCCACGGTCGCGAAGCTCGCCCGCCAGGCCGGCATGCCCTACCGCATGGCCTACCGTACCTCTGCCAAAAAGATCCCGCTGCCGGCGGTGGTGCACTGGAAGGTGCACCACTACGCCGCGGTGGTCGGGCGCAAGGGGAATCTGTATCACGTCGAGGACCCGACCTTCGGCCACGACCTGTGGCTGACCCGCAAGGCGCTGCTGGCCGAGAGCGACGGCTACTTCCTGATCCCGAAGGCCAAGTTCGGCAAGGGCTGGAAGAGCGTCTCCGCGGCGCAGGCGAAGAAAGTCTATGGCATGGGCCGTACCTTCAACCAGAATCCTGCCGCCACCAGCTCGGCCGATCCCACGATCCACCAGGACTGCGGCTGCACGTACACACCCGCAAGTACGGGGAACGGGAAGAAGAAAAACAAGAAGCACGGGAACGGCGCCTCCGGCGCCGGCGGCAGCGCCGGCATGGCCCAGGTCGGCGTCAGCGCCATGGTCGTGAGCCTCCGGCTCACCGACACGCCGCTGTCCTACAGCCCGCCCAAGGGGCCGGCGGTGCGCTTCACGGCCACCTACAACCAGCGCGAGGCGACCCAGCCGGCCAACTTCCGCTACTTCAACCTGGGCCAGAAGTGGACCCCGGGGTGGCTGTCCTACGTGCAGGACCAGACGTATGCGATGGGCTCGTACGTGGTGCGCATGCCGCCCGGCGGCGGTGCCTTCCCGGAGCACGGCTACAACGCCGCCACCGGTCGCTTCCGCCGCGAGCAGATGACCGGCGCCATCCTCGAGCGGACCTCGACCTCGCCCATCGTCTACACCCTCGACCGTCCCGACGGCAGCCGCCTGGTCTACGCCCACGTGGTCCACGCCGGGCGCGGGCGCAAGGTGTTTCCTCACGCGCATCGTCGATCCCCAGGGCAACGCCCTGACCCTGCACTACGACGGCCAGCAGCGCCTGAGCTCGGTCACCGACGCCCTGGGCCAGGTCACCACGCTGGCCTACGGCGACAGCGCCTTCCCGCGCGAGATCACGAAGATCACCGGGCCCTTCGGGCGCAGCGCCGAGCTCGCCTACGACGGCCAGGGACGCCTGGTGCGCATCACCGACGCCGACGGCATGGTCTCCTCCTTCGCCTACAACGGCGGCGACTTCATCCGGGCCCTGACCACGCCCTACGGCACCTGGCACTTCTCGGCGGGCCAGATCGGCACCCGCCGCTGGCTCAACCTCACCGACCCGGACGGGCACACCTCGCGCGTGGAGTTCCGCCACCGGGCGCCGGGGATCCCCTTCTCGGCGCCGGTGGTGCCATCCGGCATGCGCACCGGCAACCACTACCTGTGGTATCGCAACACCTTCTACTGGAACCGGCAGACCTACGCCCACCACGCCGGCGACTACACCAGGGCGAAGATCTTCCACTGGGAGCATAACTACCCGGCCACCTACCAGACCTCGCGCATCCTGGAGAGCGTCAAGCTGCCGCTACAGCGGCGGGTGTGGTTCAACTACCCCGGCCAGCCGTGGCCGTTAGCCAAAGGCAACTTCGACCGCCCCACCAAGATCGGCCGCGTCCTGTCCAACGGGAAGACCGAGCTGCTCCAGCGCAGCTACAACCGCTTCGGCCGCATCACCCGCCGCATCGGCCCCGACGGGCGCGAGCGCGTCTATTCCTACGCCGCCAACGGCGTGGACCGGGTCCGGGTGCAGCAGAAGACCGCCAGCGGCGACGACACCCTGGCCCACCTGACCTGGAACGACCAGCACGAGCCGCTGAGCTACACCGACGCCGCCGGCGAGACCACGCGTTATACCTACAACGGCGCCGGCCAGCTCACCTCGGTCACCGACCCGCTCGGCCACACAACGAGCTACGTCTACGACGCCAGCGGCTACCTGGTGAAGATCGTCAACGCCGATCACAAGACCGCCGCCCGCTTCACCTACGACGGCAAGGGGCGCGTCGCCACCGCCACCGACGCCGGCGGCGAGACCCTGACCTTCGCCTACGACCCGCTCAACCGGCTCACCCGGATCGGCTATCCCGACGGCACGGCCCGGCAGTTCACCTGGGACAGGCTCAACCTCGCCGCGGCCACCGACCGCCTGGGGCGCACGACGCACTACACCTATGACCGCGAGGGCAACCTCACCGCGGTCACCGACCCGCTGGGGCACACCACCACTTATCACCGCGACGCCGATGGCCGCCTGCTCTCGGTCACCGACCCGGCCGGCCATACCACGCGCTGGACGCGCGACCTCGAGGGCCGGGTGACCTCGCGCACCGACGCCGACGGCAACACCTGGCAACTGCGCTACGACCCGGCCTCCGGACGCCTGAAGGCGGTCGCCGACCCCATGGGCCAGGTGCGCCACTACGGCTACACCATCGCCGGGCTGCTGTCCTCGATCGCCTACGCCCACGCGGTGCACCCCACGCCCGAGGTCCGCTTCAGCTACGACCCGTCCTATCCGCGCCTGCGCCGCGCGGGCAACGGGAAAGACACCGTCACCCTGGCCTACGGCGCGGTCGGCGCCCCCGGCGCCAACCGCCTGGTGCACGAGGACGAGTCCGCCACCGGCGCCAGCGTGCGCTTTTCCTACGACGCCCTCGGCCGGCTGGCCTCGCGCGCCATCGACGGCACCACCGACGACTACGCCTACGATGCGCTCAGCCGCCTGGTCGGCCACGACGGCCCGCTGGGCGAGTTCCACTTCGCCTACCTGGGCGAGACCGGCCAGGTCACCCGCGCGCGCCTCGCCGGCAGCCGGCTGCGCGTGGACTACCGCTACCAGTCCAACCGCCACGACCGGCGCCTGAAGGCGATCCTCAACCACACCGGCGCCTTCGGCCCGCCGGTGCGCAGCTTCGGGTATACCAGCGACGCCGCCGGCCGGATCCTGTCCCGCATCCAGGGCCCGGCCGGGAGCGTGGGACGCCTCGCCCATCCGGGCAGCGGGCAGCCCGGCGAGGACGACGATGCCGGCCAGCGCCTGCTCGGCGCCCTGCACCGGCTCTTGCACCCACAGCAGGAGGGAGCGCACGGTGACCGCCAGGACCCGCAGGCGCACAACACGGGCACCAGCCACGCCTTTGCCGATAACGACGGGGACGCCGGGATGCAGCACCGCGGCACCGGCGGCCGCGACCCCGACCGCGGCGAGGGCGACGACCGCCACGGCGGATCGGCCCGCGTCGGCCTGCCCGCCTTCCTCGGCCGGCGCACCGACCACTACCAGTACGATGCCGCCGACCGCCTGACCGGCGTCACCTCACGGCGTGATCCGGACCGGACCTACACCTACGACCGCGTCGACAACCTGCTCCGGGCCACCGGTCCGACGTCCCAGGCCTTCACGGCCCGCTACAACGACGTCGACCAGATCACGCAGGCCAACGGAAAGGCCTACACCTACGACGCGGACGGCCATCTCACCGATGATGGCACCCACACCTACCGCTGGGATGCCGCCGGGCGGCTGATCGCGGTGACCGACACCGGCTCCGGCAAGGTCACGCGCTTCCGCTACGACCCGCTCGGGCGCCGGATCGCCATCGTGCATGATGCCGGCAGCAGTCAGCCGCAGGAGACGGACTACGTCTGGTGCGGCAGCGGCGCCCTGCCCTGCCAGGCGCGGGATGCCTCCGGCAACGTCGTGGCAACGTTCGAGCCCGAGGGGGAGGTCCGGGACGGGCAGAAGCGGTACTACCTGCGGAACCATCTGGGCTCGGTGACAGCCGTCGCGAACCGTCGTGGCCACGTTCTTAGTCGGGTGAAGTACAGTCCTTATGGGATCACCCATGTGTACAACGACGGCCTTGGCCATCACCGGCGTGCGGGTGGCGTTGTGCCTGCATTTGCCTATTCGGGGATGCTGTACGATGCCCAGAACACGCTTTACCTGACTCTCAATCGTGCATACTCGTCGCAGCTTCACCGTTGGCTCAGCCGAGATCCTCTGGGATTATCTGCAGGGGTCAATCTGTATGCATACGTACATGCGGATCCCACCAACAGGGTGGACCCACTCGGACTCAGGGATTTTCGCAACAAGTGCAAGGGGCGGTACAAGATGTGTCGCTCGAGTCAAATCCCCAATGGATCAACGCTCTCAAACTGGCTGCGTTGGAAGGCATGTAAAGCATCTGTCGACTACGCATGCAAGCGCTCGATCCGGTACTGCTGTGACGTAGAACGTCAAGGGTGCTATGCAAGAGCCGCCGGCAATGCGAGAAAGACTCAACGTTGCAGCAAACGCTTTGCACAGTGTATTGCGAATGGGAAAGGTGGGAAGTGACCAAGCGCCTGAAATCTGTACTCCTATACTCGGTCTTTGCGGTCATACTGATTGCGGTGGCATATGGCCTGTCAACGTTTCGGTTTTCGGGTGTGCTAGGCGTGGCGACCGCCACCGCAGTGCTCTCGCGCTACCTGAAGCGGCTATCCGTGGTCGTTCTCAGCGCAATAGTAGTTCTTGTCACTGTCGTTTTTCCCATGCTCATCCTTTTTCGCATGCAAGCGGCCTCTGGAGTCGAGCTCTCGCACTACCTGGCGCCCGTCAACACCCCAAATGTTTTGAACGATATTGAGTTCGTCCTCCCTTGTTTAACGTTCGTGGCGATCTATGCGGTCATAGATCGGCTGCCAGGCAAACAATGAACCGTTCGAGGAAAAACGGGGTCAGGTCTTGCAATCAAACATTGGCCGGACAGGCTCCCGGACTCCGAAACGGCGAGCCTATTTCGAAAGTGCCATATGCCGTAGCTAAAGACCGTTGATGCCTTATTGCAAGACCTGACCCCGAGCCGCTCGCTACTGCTTGCTTGGGGCAATCGGTCTCAGTGTGGGCGGGGTCATCGCAGTTGCCCGGAGTGTGGCATCCGGTGTCGGAGACCCGACCTATGGCGCAATGTTCTTGCTCATCGGGATCGCCATGCTTATCGCGATCGCCATCGCGTAGCGGTTAGGCAAGAGGGAGTCCGGGGCGAATCAAACGAGAAAATAGACCCCTCTTCCCACGGCTCCCCGTCTTACCCGCTCCGCCAGCCTGGTTGATCGCGTAACCCTCCAAGTCATGGCTCGGGGTCCGATCGGGGATGGCGTCCAGCTATGTCGGCGCACACGCATGCACTGCGCCCCGACCTGCTTCTCGGAGTGCACCGAATACCCTAGTATTGGAGCGAGCGCACGGTTGACCTAAAAGCCATATACCCGGAGCAGTTTCATCACATCCCTATCACACAATATCCGGGAATTGGGCAAAATCACACAAACAGCCACAAAACCACTCAAAGATAAGCGCATGTTTTATGGGGGAAATCTGGCGCCCCGACCAGGACTCGAACCTGGGACCTTCCCCTTAGGAGGGGGACGCTCTATCCAGCTGAGCTATCGGGGCCCGTCTGTGCGCCGGCGCGACACAGTTTCCCGTGTCGTGAACGCGCATGCAAATCGGCGGGCGCGGAACGGCGCGACAAGCGGCATCCATCCGCCACGCGCACCCGCCTGCAGCGGGCCCGGGCCGGCGGGGGCTTGCATATCCTACTGAGTTAGGCTAACCATCATGGCAGAGGTCAACCGGATATCCCAGCGAGGGACAGATGCCCACAGTGACATTCATCGAGCACGACGGCACCACCCACACCGTCGAGGCGGAAATCGGCATGCCGCTGATGCGGGTCGCGGTCGAGCACAGTGTTCCCGGCATTGACGCCGACTGCGGCGGCGAGTGCGCCTGCGCCACCTGTCACGTCCTGGTGGACGAGCAGTGGCTGGAGGTCGTGGGGCCTCCCGGCGACATCGAGGACTCGATGCTCAGCCAGCACCCCGACCGTCAGGGCAACTCCCGCCTGTCCTGCCAGATCCCGGTCAGCGAAAAGCTTGAAGGGCTGGTGGTGCAGCTGCCGGAGTACCAGTTCTGATGGGGGCGCCGGCAGGCTCCGCGAGGTATGCGGCATCACGAATGCGAGGAGGAGAGCTGACATGAGCCAGGTACGCAAAGATCCCGTCGCCACGGCCCGCGAAGAGGCCTGGGCGATGCCCCTGGAAGAGATCGACGTCAGCCGCGAGGACCGCTTCCAGAACGACACCTTCTGGCCGTTCTTCGAGCGGCTGCGACGCGAGGATCCGGTGCACTACTGCCGCGAGAGCTACTACGGGCCCTACTGGTCGGTCACGAGGTTCCGCGACATCATGCAGGTGGAGACGCACCCGGGGATCTTCTCGTCCGAGCCGGCGATCACCATAGCGGACCCGGCCGAGGACTTCCCGCTGCCCATGTTCATCGCCATGGACCCGCCCAAGCACGACGAGCAGCGCAAGGTGGTCAGCCCGGTGGTGGCCCCGTCCAACCTGGCGAAGCTCGAGGGAACCATCCGCGAGCGCGTCCAGAACATGCTGGACAACCTGCCGCGCAACGAGACTTTCGACTGGGTCGACCGCGTCTCCATCGAGCTCACGAGCCAGACCCTGGCCACCCTGCTGGATTTCCCGTTCGCGGAGCGGCGCAAGCTCACGCGCTGGTCGGACATCGCCACGTCCGATCCGGAGCGCGGTACCGGGCGCGGGCTGGTGAACACCCAGGAGGAGCGCCGTGCCGAGCTGCTCGAATGCCTGGAGGCGTTCGTGGAGCTCTGGAACGAGCGCGTCAACGCCGAGCCCGGCAACGACCTGGTCTCGATGCTGGCCCACGGGGAGTCCACCCGCAACATGGACCGCACCGAGTACCTGGGCAACCTGATCCTGCTGATCGTGGGCGGCAACGACACCACCCGCAACTCGATCAGCGGCGGCGTGGTGGCGCTCAACAAGTACCCGGAGCAATATCGCAAGCTGCGCGAGGACCGGTCGCTGATCAAGAGCATGGTGCCCGAGATCATCCGCTGGCAGACACCGCTCGCGCACATGCGGCGGATCGCGATGGAGGACACCGAGCTCCACGGCAGGACCATCCGCAAGGGTGACAAGGTGGTGATGTGGTACGTCTCGGGCAACCGCGACGAGGACGAGATCGAGCGGGCGGACGACTTCATCATCGACCGGCCCAACCCGCGCCACCACCTGTCCTTCGGTTACGGCATCCATCGCTGCATGGGCAACCGCGTGGGCGAGCTGCAGCTGCGCATCCTCTGGGAGGAGATCATGCAGCGCTTCGACACCATCGAGGTCATGGAAGAGCCGGAGCGTGTCCCCTCCAGCTTCGTGCACGGCTACAGCAAGCTGATGGTGAGAATTCCGACCTGACGGGTCGGCACGGGGGGAACGAAAAAGCCCGCCGGAAGGCGGGCTTTTTCATGCTCGACTGGTGGAGCCGGGGGGGATCGAACCCCCGACCTTCGCATTGCGAACGCGACGCTCTCCCATCTGAGCTACGGCCCCGGACGAAAGCGCGGGGCCTGTCTCCGCCCCGCGTCGGGTGGTATTCTAGCATCGCGTTCGCGGATTTCGCCACAACCCCGGAACCCCATGGAACAGGTCAGCATCGTCATGCCGGCGCTGAACGAGGCGGCCGGTATCGTCCCGGTGCTGGAGCGGCTCCAGCGCTGCCGCGAAGCCGGGCACGAACTGATCCTGGTCGACGGCGGCAGCGCCGACGGCACCGGCACGCTCGCGGCGCCGTTCGTGGATACGCTGGTCCGGGCCAGCCCCGGTCGGGCGCTGCAGATGAACGCCGGCGCGGCCCGGGCGCGCGGCGGGACGCTCTGGTTCCTGCATGCGGACACCCTGCCCTGCACCGATGCCGTCGGCCAGATCCTGGAGGCGCGGTCCCGGAACGGACGCTGGGGCCGGTTCGATGTCGTCATCGACAGCCCGCGGCCGCTGTTGGGTGTGGTCGCCGCGATGATGAACCTGCGCTCGGCGTTCACCGGCATCGCCACCGGCGACCAGGGCATCTTCGTCGAGCGCGCCCTGTTCGAGAGCCTGGGTGGCTTCGCCCCGCTGCCGCTGATGGAAGACATCGAGCTCAGCCGCCGCCTGCGGGGGCTTGCCCGGCCTGCGCGCCTGCGGGGACCCCTGCGGACCTCCGCCCGGCGCTGGGAGCGCGCCGGCGCCTGGCGCACCATCGCGCTGATGTGGCGGCTGCGGCTGGCGTACCGCGCCGGCGCCGCCCCGGAGACGCTGGCGCGCCGCTACGGTCGACGGGACGGCGCATGAGCGGCGACCGCTGCCGAATCGCGGTGTTCGCGCGGGCGCCCCGCCCGGGCCGGGTCAAGACCCGACTGGCCCCGGCGATCGGGCAGCGCGGCGCGGCCGCGCTGCACCGGCAGCTGGTCCGGCATACCGTGCGCACGGCGGTCGCGGCCGGCATCGGATCGGTCACGCTCTACTGCACGCCGGATACCCGGGACGCGCTGTTCCTCGCCTGCCGGCGCGAGCTGCGCGCAGGGCTCGCGCGCCAGCAGGGCGCGGGGCTGGGCGAGCGCATGTTCCGGGCCCTGCGGGAGCAGACCCGCGGCGACCGGCCTGCCCTGCTGGTCGGCAGCGACTGTCCCGGCGTCGACCCCGCTTACCTGTGCAGCGCCCTGTCCGCCCTGGAAGCCGGCCATGACACGGTGCTCGGCCCCAGCACCGACGGCGGCTACGTGCTGATCGGTACCCGCCGGCCCCGGCCCGGGCTTTTCCGGGGCATTCGCTGGGGCGACGCCACCGTGCTGCGCTCGACCCTGCGGCGACTGGACCGGGCGCGGGCATCGTACCGCCTGTTGCCGGCAAGATCGGACATCGACTCCCCCGCCGACCTGCGCGCCGCCCGTCGCGCCGGAGTCGTAGCATACTGAAGCGGCAAAATAGAAAAGGTCGTACTGGAGGACCCCCCCATGAGCATCAGAATCCGTCGCGGGCGCCCCGAAGATGCGTCGGCGCTGGCGCGCAACAACATGGCCCTGGCCCGGGAAACCGAGGGGCGCGAGCTTGGCCTCGCGCGGGTGCGCGCGGGCGTGAAGCAGGCGCTGGAGCCCGAATCCGGAGCCCAGTACTACGTAGCTGCCGACGGGGACACCCACGAAGTGGTCGGCCAGCTGATGGTCACGCGGGAATGGAGCGACTGGCGCGACGGCGAATTCTGGTGGATCCAGAGCGTCTACGTGGACCCCGCCTGGCGCGGACGTGGCGTGTTCCGCGGACTGTACGAGCATGTCCGGCGCCTCGCGCAGGGGATGCCCCGCGTATGCGGCATGCGACTGTACGTCGAACGGGACAACGCCACCGCGCAGTCGATATACCGGGCGCTTGGCATGGAAGTGACGGGCTACCGGCTGCTCGAGCTCGAATTCGAACGGGAATGAGCCGGGCGGCGCGCTCAGCGTCCTGACCCGCCCGCGCCAGCGTCCGTGTTCCTGCCGTAACCGGTCAGCTCGACGTAGCCCTGGCCGCGGACTGTACCGTGTCGGCCCTGCCCCGATACGTCCACGGCGCCCTCCCAGTAGTTGACGATCCCGCGCAGCTCCTGGTCCCGGATCATCGGACGGACGCGCAGGGTCAGACCCAGCGGCCGCAGGGTCAGCCGCCAGCCGGACGGATAGTCGGTTCCCGAGTGCGGGCTCTGCCAGTGGCCGGTCACCTCCAGGTGCACGCGGGCTGCATCCAGGTGACGCACGCGCCCCCGCGGGTCCACCACGATCGCGTAGGTATAGCGGCTCGGCTGCCCGTCTCGCCGCCGCAGGCGGTAGAACATCAGGTCCCGGCCGTCGTCGAGGTGCAGCGCGAACCAGTCCCAGCCCACCTGGCTATGGTCCAGCACGCTGCTGCTCCACTCGTGGTCCATCCAGCTCGTGCCCGTGACCCGGAACGTTCGGCCGCCGATCCGCAGCCGCCCGCGGGTCGCCAGGCGCGTGAAGGAGTAATAATAGGATGCCTCGCCGGGCGCCGGGCCCTTGCGGCTGTAGCCGTGGTCTCCCTGCAGCACCGGCGGCTTTTCGCTGTGCAGATTCAGTTGCACGCCCAGTGCGTCGCTTCCGGCCGAGAGGGTGAGGGGGAACAGACGGCCGGGGCGTTTCCCGGTCGCCGACCAGTCGTGCAGCCACACCCGGAAGGGCCGCTTCGCCGTCGGCGCGCGCGCCCCCGCAATGCCGGGTCCCGTGCGGCTGACGCGCTCGCGGTAGCGGAAGCGATCGTCGCGCACGTCGGTGATCGCCAGGTGGGCCATATACACCTGGTGGCCGCTCCAGTCGGCGGTGCCGCGGGCCTTGCCCGGGGCCAGTGCCACCCGGAAGAACGTCAGCTCGAAGCCGAAGTGCCGGCCGGCGGCGGTCTCGAGGTTGCCGGTGAAGTACCACCACTCGTCGCGATACCCCGGGTGAGGTCCGTCGTCGCGGGGAAACACGAGACGGCGCGGCCCCGTGACGACGCGGTAGCCCGCTGACTGCCCCGCCCCCAGGGCGTCCACCAGCGAGCCACCCGCGTCGCCGTTTCCCGCCGAGCCCTGTGCGCGCGGCCAGAGCCAGGCGGCCAGGGCGCCCGCGATCAGCAGTGCAAGAATCGCCACGAGTCGGCGCATCACTCCTCCCGCAACGCGCGCGCCGCGCGCATCCGGCCCAGCCGCCAGGCGGGATACACCCCCGCCAGCAGGGCCGCCGCCACCGCGGCCGCCAGCGCCTGCCAGACGACGCCGGCGTCGAGCCGGAACGGCATCAGCCACCCGAACACGCGTTCGTTGACCACGCGTACGATGAGCGCGGCAAAGGCAAGTCCGGCGGGCAGCGACAGCACACCGGCCAGGCCGCCCATGAAGGCGGTCTGGCCCAGCACGACCGCCACCGTCTGCCGCGGCGTCATCCCCAGCGCCCGGAACACGCCGAACGTCCGGGCGCGCTCGAGCTCCAGGGCCATCAGCGCGCTGATCATGCCCATGATGCTGATGATCAGGGTCAGCAGGCGCAACACGGCGGTGACGGCGAACGTCTGGTCGAAGACGGCCATGGTGTATTCGCGCACCGAGCGGGTCGGCCGCGCCGTGAACGGGATTCGGGGCCCCAGCAGGCGGCGTATGCTGCGCAGCACCCGTGGCGGCGACGCCCCCGGCGACAGAAAGACCGCGATCCAGGACAGCCTCGGGTCCTGCCAGTACCGCAGATACGTCTGGCGGGATATCGCGATCCGGCCGCGGGTCGAGCCGAAATAGCGGAACACCCCCGCGATCTCGAACTCCCGGAGGCCGCGACCGGTGTACAGCCGGATCGCGTCGCCCGGGTGCAGGTCATGCAGGCGGGCCAGCGACTCGGAAATGAGCACGGCCGGTGGCGTGCGACCGGCGTCGGCGAAGGCTCGCCAGGCCTGGCCCGACCGGCCCGCAATCAGCGGGAAGGTTCCGAAGTCCCGGCGGTGCATGCCATACGCGACCAGGGGGACGACCCCGAACGGCGTGTCGACGCCGACATGCCGTCCCCGCGTCACCCGCGCGACGCCGGGAACCCGCTCGACACGCGCGGGGAGGTCCGGCGGCAGGGTTCGTCCCTCCGTGCGCGAGCCCGCCGGCCCGACGAAGATGTCCGCCTGGAGCGCCTGGTCCAGCCACTGCTCCACGCCGTGGCGAACGCTCCCGATCATGGTACCGACGGCCACCGTGGCGGCAAGCGCGACGGCGAGCGCGGCGATCGCCACCGACGTCCGGCTCAGGCCGGCTGTAATGCCCCGGAGGGCGATCCGCACCACCACCGCGCGCGACGGCGGCAGCAGCCGGGTCACGCCGCGCACCGCGATGAGCGTGAGACCCGGGATCCAGAGCGCGACCGCCGCGACGAGGCATACCAGGGCCGCGTAAGCCGGCGCCACGGCACCGCCGGGGACAAGCAGCAGTCCGCCCCCCGCAAGCGCCGCGCCAATGCCGGCCAGCGCGAGCCACGGGATGAAGGCGCGCCCGCGCCGTTCCAGGCCGGAACGCAGCATGGCCGCGCGCGGACGCACGTACGCCGCCTCCACCGCCGGTGCGAGCGCCGCCAGGACGGTCGCGCCCAGCCCCAGCGCGGCGCCCTTGGCGAACGGCCCGGGCCCCGGCACCAGCGTCCGGACCTGGACGGCGAAGTAGACGTCGTTGATGGTGCGCGTCACCAGGTGGACCAGGTGCTGCGCCAGGCCGACCCCGAGCGCGATACCGACCGCGGTGGCGACGGCCCCGATGATCAACGCTTCCAGCGTCACCGCCAGGAACAGCTGGGCACGGCTGACGCCCACGCCGCGCAGGATGCCGAAGAGCTCGCGCCGCCGGACCACGCTGAAGGTCATGGTGTTGTAGATCAGGAAGACCCCGATCAGCAGCGCCAGCAGGCTCAGGGCGCCGAGATTGACGCGAAAGGCCCGTGTGGCCTCGTGCATGGTCCTGGCGCGCGTGCCGACGGCGCGAATCACCACGCCGGGCGGCAGCGCCGACGACAGCCTGGCGAGCACGACCCGCCCGGCGGGGCCGGCGGGGACGATCAGGTCGATCTCGGAAATCCGGTGCGGCTCATGCAGCAGTTGCTGCGCGGTGCCGATGTCGGTGATCACCACGCCCGGCGTGGCGCCGTGGGCCGGCGTGGCGAGCACGTGCACCGCGACGGCTCCGGAGGATACGGTCAGCCGGAGCCGGGAACCGGGACGCGCTCCCAGCGCCGCCGCATCCTGCTCATCGATCAGGACGCCGTCCGGCTCGGTCATGAGACGCACGGCAGCCCGCAGATCATTCACGGACACCGCCTGCAGGCGAGGCCGGAACGGCGCTGCCGAGATCGGGTCGATCCCCACCAGGCGGACGTTCTCGCCATCCGGCAGGCCGGCCGTCCCCTCCAGCACCGGCGTGGCGACGGGCAGCAGGCCGCGCCCGGCAAGCTCGCGATAGAGGCGGTCCGGGATGCCCCCGGGGCCGGCGACGATCTGGTGCGTGGCGCGTCCCACTACGCCCTCCATGGTCAGGTGGAACGCCCGGGTAGCGCTGGCATTGGCGAGGTCCACGGCAACCACCACCGCGACCCCGAGAGCCACCCCCAGAAGCGACAGGACCGCGAGCGTCGGATGCCGCAGCAGGTACCGGAGGCCGGCAAGCAGCACGTACCGCATGCCGGGTCACCCGCCGGGCACCGGGGAGGTTGCGGAAAGCCGGCCGTCCCTGAGCGTGAGCACCCGGTCGGCACGGCCGGCAACGAGGTGGCTGTGGGTGGCCATCAGCAGCGTAATCCCCTGCTCCCGTGCCAGGCTCTCGAGCAGGTCGAGCACGCGCCCGCCGGTGTCGTCGTCCAGGTTGCCGGTGGGCTCGTCCGCCAGGACCAGCGCGGGACAGTGGATGATCGCGCGTGCCAGGGCCACCCGCTGCTGCTCGCCGCCGGACAGGGTATCCGGGTAGCTGTCGCCGCGGTCCGGCAAGTCCACGGACTGCAGCATCTGGCGGATGCGCGCCCGGGCCACGGGCGGCTTCCAGCCGTTGAGCTCGAGCGGCAGGTACAGGTTCTCGCGCACGGTCAGGGTCGGAACGAGGTTGAAGAACTGGAAGACGAAGCCGAACATGCTGCGCCGGAGCAGGGTGCGGGCATGCTCCGAGAGAATCTCCATGCGCCGACCGGCGACCAGGATGCGGCCGCGGTCCGGCAGATCGATGCCTGCCGCCAGGTTCAGCAGCGTCGACTTGCCGCACCCGCTGCGCCCCAGCATGACCACCCGCTCCCCCGGCTCGACGGTCAGATCGACCCCGCGCAGAACCTCGCGGGTGCTCTTGCCCTCCCGGAAGCTGCGCCAGACCCCCTCCATCCGGAGCACCGGGCGGGAGGTCTCGTTCCCTTCGTCCACGGCGTGGCCCTGCCCATGCTGGTTCGCCGGGCCGCCCGCCCCTCCCGGGGCCGCCCCGTTCACGTGTCAGCGGGAAGTGCAGATCCGCTCTCGATCCCCGCTTCGCAAAGCTGCAGTCCCGGTCGGGGCACGGTCGCAACGGCTTCGTGCAAGGCGCAGTCGGTGCGCTCCCGCCTACCGTAGGCCCGATCCTCCCGGGTCCGTCGTCCGGCCCTGCGCCGGCGCCGCTGCCCGCCACGCCTCCGTCAGGCCGTGACGGCCCGCGACAGGGCCCGCACGCCCGGCAGCTCATTCCCGGCCAGCCACTCCAGGAACGCGCCCCCCCCGAGGGATACGTAGGTGAAGTCGGCCGCCGAGCCGGCAGCGTTCAGCGCCGCCTGGGTCTCCCCGCCCCCGGCCACGCTGACGAGCGAGCCGGTTCGCGTGCGCCGGGCAACAGCGCGCGCGACCTGCTGCGTCCCGTGCTCGAATCCCGCGAATTCCGCCGCGCCCAGGGGCCCGTTCCAGACCACGGTTGCGGCGGGATCGAGCTCGCGCACGATGCGGCCGACGCTGCGCGGACCCAGGTCGAGGATCCGGGACTCCTCCGGAACCTCGCCGATCCCGACGATGCGGCAGGACGCGTGCGCTGCGACCTCCCGGGCCACCACCACGTCCTCGGGAAGCAGTATCCGGCAGCCGGAGCGCGCCGCCTGCTCGAGGATCCCGTTCGCCTCGTCGGCCATCCCGGCCTCGCACAGGGACCGCCCCACCGCGCTCCCGGTCGCCGCCAGGAAGGTGTTCGCCATGCCCCCGCCGAGCGCCAGCACGTCGACCCGATCGACCAGCGCCCGCAGCACGCCGAGCTTGGAAGAGACCTTGGCACCGCCGAGCACGGCCAGGTAAGGGTGCGCCGGGTCGGCCAGGCAGCGCTCGAGGCTCTCCAGCTCGCACTGCAGCAGTCGGCCCGCAGCCGACTCCCGCAACCCGGGCAGGCCGACGACCGAGGCATGCTCCCGGTGGCAGGCGGAGAACGCGTCGTTGACATACGCCTCCCCCAGCTCCGCGAGCGCGGAGGCGAACTCGGGATCGTCGTTTTCTTCGCCGGGATGGAAGCGAAGGTTCTCGAGCAGCAACACGTCACCCGCCCGCATCGCCAGCACGGCGGCGCGCGCGGGCGCGCCGATGCAATCGGCGGCGAACCGGACCTCGATACCGCCGAGCGCATCCGAAAGCGGACCCGACACCGGTCGCAGGGAGTCCCCCGCGACGGGCCTGCCCCCGGGGCGTCCGAGGTGGGACATCACGACGGGCATCGCACCCCGCTGGATGAGCTCCCGGACGGTCGGCGCGCAGGCGAAGATCCGGGCGGTATCCGTGACCGCCCCGTCGCGGATCGGTACGTTCAGATCGGCCCGCACGAGCACGTGCCTGCCGGCGACATCCATGTCATCGAGTGTCCTGAGGTGCATGCGCGCTCCTGCCTTCCGACCCGTTACCCGTCGGGCGCGACCCCGGGCGATCGACGATCGTGCAGGGCCCTTTTGAGTTGTCATTACTACGCCGCGGCAGGCGGTCACTCCTTGATCCGGGTCAGCTCTTGCGCGCGCATCGCGATCCGGACCCGGCCCCGCCGGTCCGGGTTCATGGATTCGGGAACCGCCCGCGATCCGTGTCGGGCTGCTGCCGGACAGCAAACCTGGCGCCCCGCGCCAGCTGCAGCGGCCCGGCGCCGGGGGGCGGACCGGTCCGCAGGCCATCGGGCTCACGACGCCTCGCAAAGGTCTTGGCGGCGGGGGTGGCCGCCCGGCCCGCCATGCGGCTTCGTTGATTCCGGTCAAGGCGAAGCTGCCCGGTATCCCCTTCAATAACGGCGTCGCCCGAGGTCCGGGCGAGCAGCGTTTCAGTCCCGTCCCAGGGAGGGTGTGGATCATGTCTCCAGTCTCGAAGAAGCACCCCGCGCGCGGCGCGGCGCCGGGCGACGCCACTTCGGCGCGCGCCGCGAAAAGCCCGCGAAGGCGACGGCCGGCCTCCGGCGACGAGCGGCACCACAGGATCGCCGAGGCCGCCTACTACCGGGCCGAACGGCGGGGCTTCGATGGCGGCGATCCGGTCCGGGACTGGCTGGAAGCCGAGGCGGAGGTCGACGGCAGCAAGTCGACACGCTCGCGCCGCAAGCCCTGACGCCGGTCCGGCCGGAACACAGCTTCGTTCGCGGCAGCGGGCGGGGCGGGGGTCGTGCGTCCCGGCCGGTCCCGTACGCGAGAGCCCTCTTCCGATGAACGAACCATCATCCACCACCCCCGGAACACCGGATGGCGCGGACCCCTATGCGGCTGCGGGCAGCCGGCCCGAGGGGCTGACGGCGCAGGAGGCGGCGCGGCGGCTGGAGCAGTACGGGCGCAACACCCTGCGCGAGGAGGAGGTCGGCCTGCTGCGGCGGCTGGCC
>Ga0209921_1000097_pt1 | contig 32686 bp, 34 predicted proteins | sample SalPonF2_C_D2_MG_FD_185730 | JGI IMG/M metagenome (GOLD analysis project Ga0209921, IMG submission 185730) | Salt pond soil microbial communities from South San Francisco under conditions of wetland restoration - Salt Pond MetaG SF2_C_D2_MG... ...
TTACCGATACACCTACGGTGGCTGCCTCAAATGCATCTTTTTTCAAAAATTTGGTCGTCTTGGGAGCTGCAGTAATTCTGCTGCTCGGAGCATTGGTATTTATGTTTATTTCTGCTCAAAAAGAACGGGCATTGGCTGAGCGTCAAGCCGGATTTCTTGCTAATGTTACCCATGAATTAAAAACTCCGCTTGCGGTTATGCAGGCAGCCGGAGAAAATTTGGCTGATGGGCGGGTCAAGGATGAGAACAGACTTAAAAATTACGGTAATCATATATTTAATGAAGCCGTGAGACTCCGTAAAATGATTGAAAAATTGCTGGATGTCGCCAAAGCCGATGCCGGGCAGTCTCTCATCGAACCCCAACCGGTAGCTATTGAAGAATTGATTGATTCTTACCTGGAAGAACATCAGAGATATATTGAAAACAAAGGATTCGAAATTGATCTTTCTATTGAAGATAATCTTCCAATGGTAATGCTTGATACTGACAGTTTCGAAACAATACTTTCGAATCTTATAGAAAATGCGATTAAATACACAAAAGAGGAAAAATATTTGGGGATCGCCCTACACCGGAATGGCAAATATGTTAAATTACAGATCACCGATCACGGTGTAGGTATGGATAAAAAAGATATTTCACATATTTTTGATAAGTTCTACCGTTCTGAAGACACTTTAACCGCAAAAACCAAAGGACACGGTCTGGGCTTATCCATAGTTAAAAATTTAGTCGAATTAAACGGTGGAACTATAAATGTAAATAGTGAACCCGGAGAAGGTTCAGTATTTTTTGTTACTTTTCCAATTTTGGTTGATGCTCCCAAATCATCCGAAGATATTTCGTCCACCTCTGAAATAAACATTCAGTCATTAAAAGAAGAATCTGCTAAGAATGTCAACTGATACCAAAAAGATAGTAATTGTTGAAGATGAGCCGAGTCTCGTCTTCACCCTGCAAGATACACTTGAAAACGAAGGATATGATGTATATGTAGCCGAAGAAGGCGATACAGCAATTGATATCGTTAAGAAGGAAAATCCCGACTTGATGATTCTGGACCTCATGCTCCCGGGTATGAGCGGATACGATGTGTGCCAAAAAGTACGTGAGATGAATTATACTTTTCCAATCATCATACTTACAGCCCGCGACCAGGAAATTGATAAGGTTACCGGACTAAATATTGGCGCAGATGACTACATGACCAAACCTTTCGGCGTTAAAGAACTACTAGCCCGTATTCAGGCACGGCTCCGCCGATCAGATAAATATGCAAATATGACTCCCATTAATGAGGTTAACCTCGATCCTATTCATGTCGATTTAAAAAATGCCATTGCTGAACATCCCGAAAAAGGAGAGATAGAATTAACAACTCGGGAAGTTGAGCTGGTACGCTACTTGATGGCTCATTCCAATGAGCCCGTTTCCCGCGATGCACTATTGGAAAATGTATGGCGATACGAATTTAGTACAAATACCCGTACAGTAGATGTACATATCTCAAAACTACGATCAAAGATCGAAGAACATCCCGAAGATCCAAAATACCTGGTTACGCTCCACGGCGTCGGATATATGTTGAAGATGAGCTAGATGCTGGATGCTGGATGCTGGATGCTGGATGCTGGATGCTGGATGCTGGATGCTGGATGCTGGATGCTGGGAAAATATGATCATTGACCAATTCGCAACAGCTGTTCCATATTTCTTATGAGGTCGCATTTCCCTTATTAAAATTGCAAATAGAAGAAGAGAGAATTTTTCAATTTTCGAGTTCAGCGACTGCTGCTGGAATTCCTTTTTAGTGCCTTCCTCTTCATCAAAATGGTCGCGAACCCATAATATGAAAACCCTATCAGGAAATATATGAGCATTTCTATATCCAAATACCTGCTGAAGGTATTCAACCGCCCGCATAGCTCCAAAACACCTGTAACCTCACCTTATAAACAATTGGCTTTTTATCCGGACTCGATGGAAAAGGAAAATAATCAATGAATATTTTTAAGACACCGGCGTAGCTACCATTATACTCGAGCCTGGCTTATTTCCAATTTTAGCCTATTTGGCATATCTATCTAAATAAATAATAGATAATTATATTTTTTACTTATTATTTTTTGTTTTTAATGAAATAAGTATTATAATAAAAGGCGTTAGCGAAACATTACTTAACTAATCATGTTGAATAAAAAGAATTGGTAAATATTTTTAACTGATCGTTTCCAAATAAGAAATTATTTGGGGTTTCGGTCTGGCTGAAGGCGGTATCATGCTTGATTTGAATGCCAAAAAAAATACTGCCATTCAAAATAGAATTGATTTTATCCATCCACAGCAATCTACAGCTGATCAAAGAGGGGTCGGATTCCGGAAGGGTCCGGCCCCATTTTATATATAGGCAGGATTGGCAATCCGGTTTCGATCTTGTTCCGGAGCCTCGCTACGGAGCACTGTTATAATTATTCTTTCTATTTTCGCCCCTTCTTATACGCATCTTTGATCGCCTCAAGACGATCCCACAATTTACTTTCGCGACCGATATTGCCGGGATCGTACCACTGCTTCTCCTTTACCTCATCCGGCAGGTATTGCTGGGGCGTCCAGTGATGGTCGTATGAGTGCGGGTAGTGATATTCGTCCGAAGCATTTTCGATGCCCAGGTAACGCGACTGCTTTGAATTGGCGGTTTTATCCCGCAGTTGCGGTGGCACCGAGCCGATGCCGTTTTGCTTAATCTCGCCACGGACTGAAAAAATGGCCCCCGTGCTATTGCTTTTTGGAGCCAGCGACAGGTAAATACAGGCATGCGCCAAAAAGTACAGCCCTTCGGGCATCCCGCATTTGGTAAAAGCATCATGTGCTGCATTCACCATCGGCAACGCATGCGGATCGGCCATGCCCACATCTTCAGAAGCAAGAATAAGCATCCGTCGGAACAAGAAATTGGGATCATCTCCGCCTTCAAGCATAGCTACCATCCAATACAGCGCAGCATCCGGATCCGAGCCACGCATCGATTTAATAAACGCCGAGGCGTAATGGTAATGTTCGTCACCGGTACCATCATATCTTACACTCCGCTTTTGGATACATTCTTTGGCAATTTCAAGGTCGATCAGAATGACCCCATCTTCATCGGGATCACTGGACAGCACCGCCACCTCGAGCGCATTGATTGCATTACGGATATCCCCGCCGGCAAATTCAGCAAGATGTCGCTTGGCATCTTGGGTCACTTCTACCTTCTTTTTGCCCAATCCCCGTTCTTCGTCTTTAATCGAGCGGTCGATCATAGTTCGCACGTGGTCGGTCGTCAGATCGTAGAGCTCAAACAACTGGCAGCGAGAAAGCAATGGACTTACGAGCGAATAGAATGGGTTTTCGGTGGTTGCACCAATCAGCGTAATAACGCCCGATTCCAAGTGTGGCAGTAAAGCATCCTGTTGGGCCTTATTCCAGCGATGGATTTCATCCACAAAAAGAATGGTTTTCTGTCCATTCATCTGCTGTATTTTTTTTGCCTTTTCTACCACTTGGCGCAAATCCTTAATGCCATCCAGCACCGCATTTAAAATGGTAAACTGGGCATTAATCTCCCGCGAGATAACGTGCGCTAATGTCGTTTTTCCCGAACTTGGCGGACCATAAAAGATTAGCGATCCAATGACACCCGACTCAATCATCCGTCGCAGCATCTTGCCTTCCCCCACGATATGGTCCTGCCCAACAAACTCATCCAGTGAACGAGGACGCATCCTCGTGGCCAGCGGCTCATGAGGATTCACGAAATCAGATTTTTGCTTCTGATTCATACCGCTGTCAGATTTCTCATTAAAAAGATCCATTGCTAAAAATTTTGAATGCTAAATTCTGAATTTTGAATCAGTTAGTCATCCTAAAATAATTCAAAATTCAACATCCAAAATTAACAATTATAACGGAAGATTATCGTGCTTTTTCTTTGGGGTATGATCCACCTTGTTTTCACTGATTTCAAGAGCGTGAATTAGTTTATTGCGCGTTTCACTGGGTAAAATCACATTATCTATAAAACCCCGTTCGGCTGCTTTGTACGGATGCGCGAACTCTTCTTTATAATAATCAGTAAGCTCTTGTTCTTTAGCTTCGGGATCATCTGCGGCTTCTATTTCTTTTCGAAATATAATTTCAACTGCCCCCTTTGGACCCATAACCGCAATCTCGGATGTCGGCCAGGCAACGTTGTAGTCCGCACGGATATGCTTGGAGTTCATCACATCATACGCGCCGCCATAAGCCTTACGGGTGATAACGGTCATCTTTGGGACGGTAGCCTCGCAGAAGGCATAGAGCAACTTGGCACCATGCTTGATGATGCCGCCCCATTCCTGATCAGTACCGGGTAGAAATCCCGGAACATCCTCAAAAGTAACCAGTGGAATGTTAAAAGCATCGCAAAAACGGACAAACCTGGCTCCTTTCAGCGAAGCATCGATATCGAGTACGCCTGCCAACGCCAGCGGTTGATTCGCTACGACCCCTACACTGCGTCCATCGATACGGGCAAAACCAACGACCAGATTGTTCGCATAATGTTCATGAACCTCTAAAAACGAATCCTTATCAACGATTCCCCCAATTACATCTTTAATGTCGTAAGGCTTGTTGGGACTATCGGGTACGATATCATCCAACTTTTTAGCCTTGTCAGAGTCAGGAGCTTTTGTTTCGACGCGGGGCGGCTTCTCTTCGCAATTCTGCGGCACATAGGTCAGCAATTCACGCATCCGTCGCAGACAAATGGCATCATTATCCTCTGAAAAATGAGCGACCCCTGATTTAGTACTGTGTGCACTGGCTCCACCCAGTTCTTCGGAGGTGACTTCTTCATGCGTTACTGTTTTAACAACATTGGGACCCGTCACAAACATGTAACTCGTATTTTTGACCATAAACACAAAATCGGTCAGTGCAGGACTGTAAACAGCACCACCGGCACAAGGCCCCATGATAGCCGAAAATTGCGGGATGACTCCCGAGGCCATACTATTTCGCCAAAAAACTTCAGCATAACCGCCAAGCGAAGCCACTCCTTCCTGAATACGTGCGCCCCCGGAGTCATTCAACCCGATGAGCGGGATACCATTTTTCATAGCCAGGTCCATAATCTTGCAAATCTTCTCAGCATGAGTCTCAGACAGTGATCCTCCGAAAACGGTAAAATCCTGACTAAAAACGTAAATGGGCCGTCCATGAATTTTACCAAAGCCTGTCACCACGCCATCACCGGCAATCTTCTGTTCATCCAGCCCAAATTTTTGGCTACGATGGGTTACAAAAGGATCAATTTCTTCGAACGAGTTTTTGTCGAGAAGGATGTCTATACGTTCCCGGGCTGTTAGCTTACCTTTATCATGCTGCTTTTGAATTCGCTTTTCGCCCCCACCCTTACGCGAATCTTCTCGTTTTTGCCTAAGGCGTTCTACTTTTTTATCGGAAGCCATGTAATATTTTATCTGTTACGATTCCGTTTTTTTCAAAAAATAGCTCTGTAATCGATCTGTAAATTCCACTGCTGGTTCTGCATACATATCCACCAGATTACGTTTAAAAATATTCTTCTCAATAAATTTACTAACATCCTGCCAGCTATCGTAGGTCACAATTTTTTCGACCGCTTCGTCAAACGCACGATCTGACCCATTAAAGATTTCTTCAACAAACAAATCACGATCACCTTTAAGCTGTTTCTTCAATAAAGCAATCTCTTTTTCAGTAGCATCTGACTGAGTTAAATCAATGATAGGCTCTTCGATATATCCATCTTCATCAACATTTTCAGCGTCTTCAGCTTCTCCTTCCTCCGTCTCCTGTTGCTCATTTTTGTATTCCTCAATCTCTTCTTCGCTCATATAACGCATCCACATCGGCGTCTCTTTTTTGCCCTCTTCATTCTGCTCTGCCTCTTCCGGTGCAGCCTCTTCTGTTTCATCATCTTTAACTTCCGGATGATTTTGTTCGGCCTCATCAGTCGGTTCTTCTTCGTCCACGTCGAGCTCCTCCTGCTGCAAAAATGACGCGTTCAGCGATCCTTCATCCTCTTCATCCTCTTCATCCTCTTCATCCGTTATCGGTTCAAATTCTTCTTCAGAATGTAAAAATCCAGTATCCAGAGATGAATCATTATCCTCCTCCCCATTCGTATTCAAAAATTCATCTGTCTTTTCTTCGGGTGCCTCTTTTTGTTCTCCCTGAGTCTTTCTTTCAGGGGGATCTTCTTGCTCGGACTCCAACTCAGGATCCTTATCTAAGTCTGTATCAACAATCTGTAGATCTGATTCTTCTTTAGTAATTTTCTTTTTCTCAACCGGTATGCTCTTGCGAGTAACTTCAAATAAATTGGCCTGGTCATCTTCATATCCTTCAAAATTCAGTAAGTCAGGAGAAGAAAGTACTTCAATTACTTCGGCACGTGACAACAATTTATCCATCAGATCAAACTGACGAGCAATACGAGGCAGATTTTTATCCTCAAAAAATAAGCGCAACAGATTGGTATCGATGGATCCATCCAGCAACTTAAATAGAGGTTCCAGCATCTGGGCCCAGTTAAGTGGCGAGTACCGGGCAGTGATCTTTTTGTCGACCTTGGTAATAATCTTTAAACACTGCTGCTTAGACAAGCTCCGAATATCTTTTTTTTGCATATATCGGGGCAACAGGTTGGCAAAATGCGGATAAACGACTATCGTTTTACTCCGTTCAATAATCTGGGTATAGCTAAGTTCGTTGTCAGCTCCAAATACAACTTCCGGGATGTTTTTGCGGGGTTGCACCAACATATCGATGATATCCGCAATAGCAGTCTCAATCACGGCTTTGGCATAACTTGCCGGTAAACGTGCTTCAGCCTGGATGGCATCCACAAATTTTTGCCAGGCATCCTGTACGGCATCCGACTGTATATTAGCCCAATCGGTTTTGGGAATAATCATCGATTCTTCCAGATTCCTTTGGAGCTCAATCTTAATTCGACGGACAACAAAGGTGGGAAATCCCCATGACCGAAGTTCATCCACCCGATAATATTGATCATTTTCCGGAAGCAGATCAATGTACTTTTGCGTTATGTTCTGAACAGTTTGACTCATAATTTTTTTGGGAAATATATTGTCTACGGACGGGCAAAACAACCAAAGAACACTTCAATATGATAAATTCTGTTGATCTTTTTAAATCTATTGTCATTTCAATTTATCTTACTCATTTTAGGTCTCAAATTAAAGGAAGAGACGCTCGTAAAATTAAAGTGCCCGGCATTACAAACTTGTTATATTTTGAGGCCTATAAATCCCCAGACTTTATAATTAATATTGATTGTGGACGGGCGGTTATTATCCCAACCCAAATGTAACTATACAAAATGACACTCATAGTAACGAAAAATGTTACTGATGATTATTACTCATTCCGGGATTATCCAATAATTTTCATTTAGGATGTCATAATCGCTTCTTACCTTAGGCTATGATTTCATTACAAGTTATACAGTTAGAAAAATCTTTCGGTTCCAAAACCATCTTTTCTGATCTCACTTTTGATCACAAAGGGCAGTCATTGGGGATTGCCGGCCCGAACGGCTCTGGTAAATCCACTTTCCTGCGATGTCTCGCCTATCTGTTGCGTCCGAATAAAGGTCATTTTGAATGGTGGACCGACGGTAACCCATTGGACAAGGCAACCTTTAAAAAGATGTTGGGATATGCCGCGCCCTATATCAATCTCTATGATGAACTCAGCTGCAGAGAAAATCTCGCCTTTCTGGCTAATGTCCGGCACGAAAAGGAGTATGAAAAAGAAATTGAGGACTGGATTCGAAAAGTGGAATTGATGAAAGTGGCCGACCAACCCTTTGGCAAACTTTCTACCGGACAGCAACAACGGTTGCGATTAGCTGCTGCATTGTTTCATCAACCGGATATTTTAATGTTGGATGAACCGGGGTCTAACCTTGATGAAGCAGGCATCCATATTGTTGCAGAAATTGCCGAATCCTTCAAAGAGCCGGACAAACTATTGATTATTGCCTCCAACAACCAAGATGAACTTGCTCTTTGCGATCGAATCTTTTCGATTGAGGAACTTGCGTTTGCTGAATCTCACTAGCCTTTTACTTCCCTGGCTAACAAAAACTAATCCGTCTTACAGGTTTCTCCCTGACAGCATTCTTCTACATTGATGCCACAGTTTGCACACTGCCCATGACCGTGTACCCAAATAAGCGGAGCTTTTGCCCCGCAATAGGCACAGCGCCGTTCATCAGATTTCGAAGCGTCACTTTTGTGGGATGTTTTATTTTCTGACATTGAATATCGTTATATCAATTGCAATTGTATTCCGACAGTGCCGAAAAAAATCAGCGGATGGTATTGCACAGCTTTCTGATTGACTAAGATAGCCACTTCTTAGTTGCTCTAAATCCCCCCTATCCCCCTTTGTAAGGGGGAAAATTCGTGCCATTTAAGTATTGTTTGGTATGAAATACATCTAACATTGCATAAATAAGTTTGCTAACGCTAGAAACCTAAACATTCCTCCTTCGAAGGAGGTACAGGAGGATGCTATTCTTACTTTTCCAATTTATGAATCGTTTCTTCAATTTTGCTCAATACTCCTTCGGTATGCTTCATCACATCATGATCATAAAAATGAATAACTGTACAACCAAATGACTCTAATTTATGCTGACGCTTTTTGTCATATTCCCGTTTTCCATCATGGCTGTCACCATCTATTTCGATGACAAGCTTTAGTTTTTTGTTATAAAAATCTACAATATAGTTGTCTAATGGCTTTTACCTGTTAAAGGTATAGCCGTACATCTGTCCCCCTCGTAGTCGTTTCCACAGAACGATCTCCGAAGGCGTAGTTTTTTTTCGTAACTCTCTGGCACGTTCTTTCAGTTTGGGATTATATTTAATAAAGCCCATAATTTAAATGCTGTAATTGTATTCCTCCTTTCGAAGGCGAAAAATGAATTCCGGTATCACCGATAGAAAACGTTGCCTGATTTTGTTGATGGAGCCGGCCATCTACTAGCTGCTCTAAATCCCCCTGGCCCCTTTTGAAAGGGGAAAATTCTATCCAGATGAGCTACACAAATATTTACAATGCCACCTCATCCCGAATCAATAATAAAATGGCACCGTGTGGACAAATCAAGTACTTTTCATTTTCAAACTCAATCTCGTGGGTCTGATCCTTAATAAAGATAGCCAAATCGCCTTCCTGAGCCTGCATACCAATATATTTGGTCTCGCTTGTATCTTTCCATTCTTCATCTATTTCATTTGAGGGGATAGGATATCCCGGTCCGGTTTTCACAACATATCCGCTGTGAATATCCTCTTTTTCTTTAACGGTGGCTGGCAAGACAAGTCCACTCTTGGTTCGTGTTTCCATATCCCGCGGTTTAATGAGTACGCGGTCGCCTACAACAATGAACTTATCAACAGAATTAAGATAATCTTGAATCATCAGTGAAATTGTTTCGTGAAACTAGTGAATAACGTTATAATTTAACTTCTTTATGTAACAATCTGAATCAAAGATTCTATCCCAAAAAACATTGTATTTATGGATTTAGCAAACAAATTGTGCATTGTAACCGGGGCGAATTCCGGCATCGGCAAAGAGACCGTTCGAGCTTTTGCCCGAGAAGGGGCCTTTATCGTTATGATCTGCCGTAATGAACAACGGGCCAAACAAGCTCAACAAGAGCTCATAAGTGACACCGGCCATGCTGGTATCGAAGTGATGATTGCTGATCTTGCCTTACAACATGATGTGCGGGCAGTAACGGAACAAATTGCCAATAAATTTGACAAAATAGATGTGCTCGTTAATAATGCCGGACTTATTGCCGGAAAACGCGAAGAGACAATAGATGGTATTGAAAAAACGATTGCTGTCAATCATCTTGCCCCTTTCTTGCTAACCAACCTACTTTCAAATCAGCTGCAGAAAGCATCAGAAGCCCGTGTTATTAATGTTTCATCCGAGGCCCACCGATTGGGAGCCGAAGTATTTGATTTGGAGAATCTCCAGCTCAAAACGGGTTACACCCCTATGAAGGCGTATGGCATATCAAAGCTATGTAACATTATGTTCACCCATGAACTCGCCAAACGCTGCGCAGGCACTTCTGTCACAACAAACTGCCTGCATCCGGGAGTGGTTGGAACCCAACTGGCGGAAGAAGCCAGCTGGATTATGAACATTATTTATACTATTGGCAGACCTTTCATGAGATCTCCCCGGAAAGGAGCAGAGACGACCATTTATCTCGCGACTTCTGATGAGGTCAAATCTATAAGCGGCAAATATTTCAAAAACAAGAAAGAAGCTTCCCCTGTTTCCATAGCCTATGATGACAAACTCACTGAAGAACTTTGGAAGATAAGTAAAGAGCTGACCGACCTATCCTAATACAAAAAAACGCTTCAGCCGAATTTTCTTTGAACGCCAAATCAGGTTATCTACTTTTTTGTCAGCAACTTCCTTTTGCGGTTGTTCATCCGTAGTCTCTTCGATGGTAAACCCTTTAGAATCTTCAAGGTCCAGGTGATCTAAAAAAAGTTTAAGTTGCGAACGGTTGTAGTGAGAATACTCCTTTTCGAGCGCCTGAATAATCTTAGGCCATAACCGGGGCTTTGCGGACCATTCAATACCCAGTCCGATAGCATTTTCGGGAGCTCGTTCGCTGAGACAAATATCTAAACATTCGTTAATATCCGACGGAATCGGTTCATGTCTCAACAGTTTAGGTCCCAGTTGTTCGCCATCTGCCAGAGGGAAAAAGCTTTTCCACATCTGGTTGGTGTAAGGATGATGATAATAGACCTCGTATTTTTGGGTATTTTTACGAAGTTGCCTCATTTCATTGATGAGTGCTATTTGCTTTTTGTGGTCGATGATATACATAACAAAGTGGATAAAATTTACGACTTCGGTTTTATCCCCAAACCAACTAACATGACAACTCCGGAAATGATTACCGGTGTCATATTGCCTTTACTGACCAATATATCTCTCCCCAGAAAAGCAAAGCTTTCGGTATCGTTTATATAGTTGATCCCCGTGTAGATAAGGCCCCCTAATCCTGCAAAAAACAAAAGATACCCGATAAATTTTCTCATTTTGCCAGCTTAAATTGTCAATTCGTAGTTATTTACCGTGAGTTTTTTAAATTGTTCCGCTGCAAAAAGTATTCAGAATGACATTCGTAAAGAGAGACTTCAAATTCTCGATCGTTTGCCAAATATTAATGAAAGCACAAATAAAACCAGAAAGATATAGAACAGCATCTCTGCAATTCCGGTAGCCGCTCCAGCAATACCTCCGAATCCTAATACAGCGGCAATGATAGCAACAATCAAAAATGTGATGCTCCAACGCAACATGGTGTCCTCCTGATAATTTAATATTCACTTTTAAAACTCACTCTTGCTAAAATTTTTTAGTATGGATGAGCTATTTTTGTTCCGAAAATGTATTTAAGAGTGGCTTGATGAATACCTTTAAAGAGATTTAAAAATCGGGGACTCTGTGAATCAAAAAAAGAAGCTTTTGACTATTGGAATCGCTTTAATACAAATCCAACCAGCTCATTATTGATCTCATCTTCATGCAGCCTACCGTTGATTTCAAGCTGTTCATCATTTATTGCCAACTCACAAGTACAGCTAAACCTGATTTTGTTATCTTTTTTAGCGGGATCAGTCAGTGACAAATCAATATTATGCTTTTTTCCGGTGCTCGGATGTCCCAAGTCTACATTCTGTAACAGAATAGAAAAATCCAGGATAGGATCGCGGAACGCACCTCCGGTATCAATAGCCGAAAACTCCAACTGTATATAGTGCTCTTGCTCTCTCTGTAAATCCTGGGGAATGTCATCTAGGATTAAGCTTTCGATAAGCGCTGGAGTTTGAATCTTCATAGCAAATATTAGTAACAGATAATTGAAAAAAACTTTGGATTATTACGAACAATATAAAACAACTCAGGCATTATACCGATATTCAGTTATACGCCAATCGTTTGTAAGTTATGGTAGTCGAGATAAGGAAAGAGGGGAATTTTCAGTGCTCAATTCAGGCTAATAACTGTGTTCGCTTAATAATATGCTGGGACTTAGTAAAATGGCAACACTTTATGCCCTCTACTCCTATATATTTAGCCGGAATTGCAAGAATTCTTTCCAGGTAATTTTGCCCTGCTGTTTATTTTGAAACAAGTTAATTCCCGTCCGAAACACGTCATGCAGTTTATCTTCAGTAGTCTTCGAAATTATTTTAACATTATCTTCACTGTTAGTCTTCAAATAAATGCCCGTCATTTTTTCTATGCTCAAAATCTGTGGCCCTCCCATATCCGGTAATCTTCCTTTCGGCTTTTCTTCGCTTAATGTTACCAGCCGATTGGCTACTTCCCTAATATCTACGGATTGAAATTGCATCCCTTCGGGAACAATGATCGACGCATGGTTTATTTCGAAAGATTTTATAATAGATAAAATAAAATCATGAAATTGCGTCGTTCTCAGAATAGACCACGGGATACCAGATTTTCGAATGATTCTTTCCGCCTTCGCTTTCGACCGATAATAAGGATAATCACTTTTTTCAATACCGACGATTGAAATATATATGAAATGGCGTACCTCATTATGTTTCGCAGCGTTAATTAAATGTCTGGTACCATTTATATCTACGCCTTGGGGTTCCCGTGGATTGCTGGCACAATGAATAATTATTTCAGCACCATCCACAGCTTTCTGTAATCCGACTCCTGTTGCCAGGTTGCCTGAAAACAACGTGACTTCTTCAGGCAAATCGGGATTCTGCTGTGAGCTTAAAACCCTTACGTCATTGTCATTGTCAACCAGTTGCCTAACGACCTCTTTTCCAAGTGTGCCTGTTCCTCCCGTTACTAATATGGTATGCATAATGTCTCTATAGTTCTGTTACTTGGGATCATATATGATATATATTGCGGACGTACATTCATCAAAGTCACGTATTCACGACTAACGAATATACGAGTAGAATCGCTGCCTGATTCGTCGTGAATACTAATATATTTAACCAAGATATAAAACTAAAAAAGTCGGGATGCGCTACTGATGATCTTCCTGACGCCCGATCCAAGCTCGTATTCGGTCGGGATTCTTCCATGACTTTAGCTTGCCTTCCAGCTGCACCGCCTCCGATCGGCTCGAAAAAGACATGTAAAATAGCAGTTTCCAAGGTCGGCCGCTTTGCGTAGAAGGTGTTCCTCCTCGATTGTGTCTGGCTAATCGTTTTTCAATATCCTTGGTTTGTCCAATATACAGTTTGCCTGTCTTCTGGGATTCCAAAATGTAGGTATAATACATAGCATCTTTTTCTTTTGAAAACTAAAAAAGCCCTCTAACAGCTCATAAAAGCTATCAGAAGGCTTTCTAAAGTCGGGACGACAGGATTTGAACCTGCGACCCCACGACCCCCAGTCGTGTGATCTGCCAGATCACCATCGTCCCTCACATGCTTCAAAGCCTTCTTTTTACCTACATGCTGTGAGTTGTATAGCAATAGTATAACAAAAAGTGCGATACGACCTTCTACAAATGCTCCTCTATTGGGATTTTAATTTACATTTATATCACAAGAATTATCTTTCAGTTCACGTAACAAAAGAGTAGAAATAATTCAGTCAGAATCATATAGATTACGAATCAGTTTTGGGAAATTTATTCGATCTTTCCATTCGTGCGAAATAATCGTTTGGTACGCTTTATTATAAACCTCCAAAGCCCCTTGTCCCGGGGTTTCATAACAACCATTACCCGTATCATAACATTTCCAATACCGGACTGCCCTAATATTTGTTCTTTTTAACCTCTCAATTTCTGACTTTGTTAAATAATACTGTCCATAAAGATCATCATTTACTTTCCATCGTAAATGCCTATCTATCAGTTTAATCCTAGAACCATCGTCTAGGAAAAGATAAATATTTTTATGAAATCCTGTACCGAAAACATCCTCATTTTTTATAATGAAATAACCCGAATCTCTAACTCTGGCAATAGCAATATAGATACCGCTACTAGTATAATGAGGTTTGATCAATTCTTTCATACACGTGGCTTCATATGAACCTTTTTCAGTAGATAGCCGACATTGAGCAAATAAAGTTGAATGAATCGTAAATAGAAAAACACTTAATATTATTTTTTTCATTGGACTTAAAATGTATATGTTTTTTTACAAGCACTTTAATTGTTTAACCAAAATATCTTTGTTCTTTTTTGCCTGATATGTCCTGATCATATTATCATGCATCTTAAAGGACATTGTTTTGATATTTGATGAGCCGAGACTTGCTAGGTCAGATTTGTCTGTTTGATAAATAGCTTGAGCTACTTCGCTATTTCCTATATACGCTAATTGTGAATTGATGAGTGGCAATTTAATCATGGATTGATTGTCCATATATAAGGTAAGGTCACTGGTTATTTTTTTAGCTGAATTCTTAAAGCGAACTGTTATAGCAATAAAATCACTGCGACCATTGGAGACTATGGAAACACCTATCTGGGAAGTATTATCATAAGCGACCGGCAACGGCTGGCATTGTGTTATTTGCGTACCATTCCTATTTATTTTTTGGCATCTACATTGGGCTTGTGATGAAATAGAGTAAAAGAGTAAAGCAAGTGTTACCAAAGCACTCCTTGAGTTTATTACACAACGAATATTTGACATCTGCATGATATATGATTTATTGATGTTTAGTTTTTGTTCATATCCCTAATAACCAAGTACACTATAACTCCCACAACAACTGCAAATAGGTTAAAGGCAACGATATTTTTTGCTCCATCCATAAAGGAACCGCCATTAGTTACGCTATCGAACCCTCCCGGGATAACCCAGAAAATAGTTATAAATATCAGAGCTAAAATTACTATACATCCGATATTGCTGGACTTCTCCTGATCTTTAGCCATAGCTCAACGTATTGGTTTATTTGAAAACTGTAGAAATGTAATGAGGAGTATACTCCGTAGAGTAAATACGGACTTTCCTCTTTCTTATGCAAATGATGTCAGAGGAAGAGAATATACGTATAGCTTTTGGTAAGGCGGTTAAGTCACTTCGCCAAGAGAAAAATATATCACAAGAAAAACTTGCTGAATATGCCAACCTTGATCGTTCATATATTTCGCTGATTGAAAGAGGAATTAATTCCGCATCAGTCATTACCCTGTTTAAAATCGGTTCCGCTCTTGATATTGACCCTACAGACCTGATTGCAGCTACAAAAGCACATCTCAAAGAGGAATAACCCAAGATAAATTTAGCCTACTAGGAGAGGTGCAGCCTGATTATATCAGCAGTCCGGCAAGTCATCCAGATTATTCCTTCTGGTTTTGTCCGGATCAGTCCGTAAGTATTTTCCGTGTTTGGGATGAGGTACAACATGAATATCCACTTCTCCAGTACCTGGAACATGTACATAATATGAGTGCGTCCCATTCTCAATATCTCTTATCGCATCGTTCTTTAAACGGGGCGTCCAATACTGACCATGGTTACACAGGGCTGTAATATCTCCATCTTTATCCTTTCTTGATTGCCTTACTCTTCGTCTCATAAATATAATTTATTTACTTGGTCATTAAGTAAGACCCTTTTCAAACCAAATCCTTACAAACTAATTCTATCCGGCACCAAAATCCCTGTTTAATACGTATAGTTACTAACAAAGAAAAAACCATTACATATTGCACACCAATACCTTACTTGACGTTTAGAAATTAATTCTGCAAACTAAAACGCTAATAATAAGCCTGTACATTATCGGGAGGATAATCATATTTATGATATGTTGGCTGTTAAACTAAATCGGGGTAATTATTGTGCCACAGATTAAAATTCAAGAGCTTGAAGAATCATTTGTAATCTATTTGGGCGGTGAGTCAGGTACTATAAATGCCTATACACTAGCTTCAACACTTATCTCTTTCGCAGATGCCGCTAGAGCTGCTAATGACTTTATAAATCCCGGTTATAATATTGAGGTACAAGTCGTAGCTCTTGGCGATGGGAGTTTCAAAACCAAGGTTAAGGCAGTATATGAACAATCTAAGAACCTATTCTCAAAAGAGAATCTAAAAATTATCGTCTTAGGTGTAATTGCAACTTTCATATATGAACATACCTTAGCTCCTGATATGGCAGTTAATGTCATTATGAATGATGGATCTGTAATAATTAAACAAGATAATAAAGAAATTATAGTGCCGAGGGAGGTTCATAATTACTTACAGGAGGTAAAGAAATCAGAAAAATTCAAAAAAGAGATCGGGAATACTTTCTCCACTATTGAGAAGGATAGCTCTGTTACTTCATTTGGAATACAAAAGGATATGGACACCCCCAAACCACCTCTTGAAATACCAAGGGAGAAATTTACACAACTATCTGCACTAGTAGATGAGGCGCCAGAATCAAAAGAAAGAAGCGTGGTACAAATTGAAAACCTTCGAATATTACGAGCTATTTTAGAAAAGGGAACTCGAATGTGGCAGTTTACCTGGAAAGGCATTCGGATTTCAGCACCAGTAATAGATGATAATTTTTACGAACAATTTTATAATCATCAAGTGAAAATTGCCCCTGGAGATGCTTTAAAAGTAAAATTAAAGATTTATCAAAAAAGAAATGAGGTTGCAGGTATATACGTAAACAAAAAGTACGAAGTTATCGAAGTGCTCGGCTATACCTCAAGAAGCGAACAAATCAATTTAGATAACAACAATAAAACCGATACTGAATAAATTAACTCAACTCCGCTTATGAGAGAACTTGGCAAAAAAGAATTGACAGATTGCTTAAGAAATCATCGTAGTAAAGGATTTCACGTAGATAAACGATTAATGCGAGAAGTTATAAGTGGAGGTAAGTATTACTTAATTGAATTAAAGGACAAGGAATCATTTCTATCTCTGATTTGGCAAGAAATTGATGCATCTCGTTTGTTGACCCCCAAAAATGAATCAAGATGTTTAAAAGATGTGGCTAATAGATTTATAAAAAAAAATTACTCATTCACAAAACTGTCAAATAGTATGGGATTGCCCCCATCAAAACATAACCCAAAATGGTTTCAGAAATGTAACCAAATGTATCAATCATTTGATTATGAAAAATTTGGCGTAATAACGGTAGTTCCAGCAAATGATATCGAAAGAGCACAAAGCCCTGAAGGCACTTTTTATGTATATGATGGAATACATAAAAGCCTCGTTTTGGCTGTTAAGCTTTTAGAGGGATATAACTTCAATAAAGTCAAAGCGGTACTTTTAATTCCAAGACGAGATTGATTTACAATTAAACCAATTTTGCATTTTATATGTCGAAAAGTCCATTCAAAGACCTAACAGCTTATTTTGGCTCTACTGCTTCAACATTACAAGCTCAAGGGCAAAGAGTCCGTAACCTGATTGGTAATCATCATTGGCAATCTGATGGTACATATAAGGAACGTCTCATTAAAAATGCAATTCGAGAGATAGTGCCATCCAGTCTGAAAGTAGGCGATGGATTCTTGGTATATAAAAAAGGTCGGAATGAGGATGGTTTTGAGGCATCTCGCCAAATGGATGTCATCGTATATGACGACCGATATGTCGCTCCACTCTTTCGAGATGGAGAGTTTGTAGTAATTTTAGCTGAAACAGCTATCTCAACTATTGAAGTCAAATCCAATTGGGGTAATAATTATTGTCAGGTTGGAGATGGAGTTCAAAAAATCCAGTCTGCCCATCAGTTGTACAGAAAAGCGAAGAATAAAGCTCACACAAGGAGGGCTCCCGATCTATTCACCGCTTGTATTGCATTTGGAAGTGAACCTAATTCAACCGATAAAATGCAGGATGTAGGTCTTACGTTTCAGAAAATGGCTAAAACAATTAGGCAAAATTTTCTACATGCACTGTTCCAACAAGATGATATTGAACCAGAGCTGCAACTGAGGGACCTTGACATTATTAAACATCGCTATTTAGTTAACAGCCTTTGCCCTCACATGATATTATCCCTAGAAGAGGATTGGATTATTACTCCGGGAGAAATTGGATCAGCAGATCTAAATGAATGGGATCATAAGTGTCCGGTAATAAATCAAAAATCAGCTGCTGCTGAAGATAGAAATGGTGAAAAAATAAATCTGAGTCTTCATTTATTCTTAGCAACCTTACGGAGCCGGTGTATTGAATGGCTCAACCAGTATAAACAGAGCCCAGACAAATCCACCCACAGACATCTTTTATCTTTCCTTCATGAAGAAAGTTATCAAAATCTAAATGATCCTATAGCATTGATACCGTATATCAACGGGGCTGAGGATATATTTCCAGAAGCTAAGTTTATAAATAACTAACTTAACCCTGGATATTAATTATCTTTTCAAACTCATTCTCAAACTCACGGCGGCGTTTATTCTCATTGTAAAACGGTAAGCCCCAAAGAATATATTCTTTCCCTTTAAAAACGGGCGTAAGATCATAATTAGATTTTAGTTCCTGTAAGAACTCCTCTTTCCACTCATCATGCTCAAGTAAGTGGTCGCCCTTTGGTTCAATAAAAATCTGATAGTGTAAACTTTTCTCCGGCTGTTCTTTTATTAGAAATAGTACAAAATCCGGCTCAAACCCCCTGCCGTCCTCAAAATTATGAATTGTAAAATGTCGTTCATTTCGAACTAAATATATTTCATCATAGGTGGATTTTAACTCATTATATACTTTGTCGATATATTTAACGAATTTCTTTTCTTCTGACGTCCCAAAATTATCATTGAAGGCATACCACTCCTTTTCATCGATTGGCATTCGTAAACCGTCAGTGGGTGATTCTGATTGACGGATACCATATTCCCTATCTCCGCCATCATCTCTCGCAATATTTACCTCTTTATCAGAAATTACATCTTTAAGAAGCTGCCCCTGAAACTCTTTCGTCCCCTTATATTCAACTGTTCCAGACATGATTTTAGATGCTAAATCATCAAGTACCTGTACAGTAATATCTAATTTATCGGTTGGTGACAGATTTTTTAACCGTTCTTGAGCTCCTGTTACCTCTACTTCTATTCGAGCCAAATAATCTTCAGACTCAATAAATTCAGTATGTGATTTTAGATACGGGAAATATTTCTTGAGCGTACTGAAATGATAAAACTGAAGGCGATTTAGGGCTTTTTTTACAATGTGTTTCCCAAATGAAGCAATTTTGTAATTCTTGCGTGCAGTTTTTAATGGTGTGCCCGTTGAATCCTCATAAATTGTAGTGGTAACCATATATCCTGTTCGCAGCTTTACCTTATAAAGATGGTCACGAGCGTGTTCATCCAGACTTTTGACGTCCTCTCTGCGATATTTTTTCTTTTTGTTGGTATAAATTATTCCCTTTTGATACGTCGTCGTCTCCTTGAATGAGGGCTTTAAATTTAAACTAATCTGATAATTTCGTTTGGCTTTAATACCAACTTCTTCCAGTGCCGTATTCAATTCATCTATATAACGTGGATTATGAGCACTATGATAGTACAGCTCTTCACATATTTTCAGTTCATGCTCCTCCTCGTCACCAACCACATCATATTTACGCTGATACAATGGTTGATCTTCATCAATTTTAAACGGGCAATAACGAGCACCCCGACCGATAAGCTGTGCTTCAGACATCGTGGTTTTTCCAGGCTTTCCACTTTTAGCATCACGGGTATTATATAATCGTACGATGTCAAATAAATTCAGTACATCCCACCCCTCATTGAGCTTGTCAACCGCAAATATGCCTCTATATTCATTGTCCGGATCTTCCAGCGTATTTACAGCTATTTGTTTTTCTTCACTCTCACTTTTGCTATTGATAGTGAGACATTTTTCTTCTGAGAATTCTTCACGTATCTCCTGCGCCAAATTTTCAAGAGATATATTTTCTGCCTCAAAGAAATTGAACGCCTCTTTTAATATCGGTTCGAGCGAAGGATTATCTTTTACATTCTTTATATCTGAGCCAGTTAACTTTTTTATTTTTCGATTAAACAGCTCATAAAACTCTTCGCTATCTTTAATTATACGTGATTTAAATAGAATTACCGGCTTAATTAACACCCCATGCTTAGCAAAAACCTTCCGGCGATATTGGCTAAGTAAAATAGCCTGCAAAGCACGATCAAACTTTTTTAAATCAGCCTGTAGTACTTTTACTTCCTTAGAATACCCGTCTTTCCGGAATTCCTTAAGCGGATAATCCATAATAATCTTATCCCGGTATTTATCTTTAATATCGGGATTCCCTAAATCTATCGTTGCCGTAAATTCTAATAGGACATTCTCATCATTGGCGTTAAATATGCGAAAAACGGTCTGCTCCCAACTGGTAATATTTTCTTCTTCCGACTTTAGCAGCTTATATCCTTTCTTTGTCTCAGCATTTATATGGTGCGCTTCGTCGGAAAGCATCACAACCCTTTGATCTTCAAAGTCTTCGTAAGTAACCGAATTTTCCCTGGGAGTATTTAACCGTGAATGTAGCCCTTGAATGGTCGTAAATATAATATTTATATCATCGGGATGAGACGACGAGAAATTATCGACTTCACGAACGCGAATTTGCCGTTCTCCTATCTGAATATCTTCGACGAACAGAAACTTAGATGAAGCTGAATTTAAAAAATTCTCCCTCGTTTTATTGATAATGTTCGAGCTATCTACGAAAAACAGGAAATTTCGATAACCCTGCTCATATAGATACAATATTAGCCCTGCCATTATAAGCGTTTTCCCACTGCCCGTAGCCATATGAAATAAGTTCTGCGTAGGCTGATCTTGTGGGCGATCATCATACTCATTAAAATAGTACACAAACCTACCCATTGCTTCCTTTTGATACGGGCGTAAATCGAACATTGATGCTAGATTATCAGCGACATAAGCAGGCACACGTTCCTTGTAAGCATTCTCTTTGCCAGGTAGTACCTTTTTAAACGTTTCTAAGTCTTTATACAACAACTGATTGTCCATTATCTGTACTACTTGAGGTTATAAAACTTATGATTCAGTTGTTTTTCTGTTTCACTAACGTCAAAATCACCGTTATCCATTTCGGAATAGTTCACATAGAGCTGATTCTTATCCAACAATTCAAAGAGCATTTTCTTCTGATCCACTAATGATAAATCTTCAAATTCATCAGCGTTTTCATCAATCGATTCAGGGCTAACTTTATAACTTAAAAAACCCTCTTCTTTTAGCAACTCCCATAATCTTCTTAATGCCTTTTGACTATCAACACTGTTGATTTCACCTATTAACTTTTCATTTAACTGCATTAATTCAGTATATATAAAATCTTGTTTCTCTGTCCATTCTTTATCATTCGAAATTCCTGCTTCCCCACCATTTATGACATATTTTATTCTCTCATAGGGATAATCTATGTCGTATTCCATTTGTTCAATGGATATGAATCGTCTTTTCAATTTCAAAGCAACTGCTGAAGTAGTACCACTACCTGCAAAAAAGTCAAGGACTAAATCTCCCTTATCACTAGCAATTTTTATTATCCTCTCAAGAAGCCTTTCAGGTTTTGGAGTACTAAAAGGTTGTTTTGAACCAAATATTTCTTTCGATTCGTGTTTGGCTTCTTGGTTGTGACCAACTTCGGAATTGTCCCACCACGTCCATGGCGTAATTCCTTCTGATTCACTCAAATAGGTCTTTTTCCTTGGCATTGCATCCCCATTTACTCCATACCACATTCTTCCTTCTTTATCCATCTTCTCATATTCATTCTTCACCTTACTCCAACATGTACCTTCAGGAGGATAATACTCTTCGCCAGCAGGGTTTGTAATAGCATACATTTGATTCGGTCTGTATCCCTGTGCTGTAAAATCTGTTGAAACCCATGGACCTCTTGGATCATCATCTGGATTGCTGAACCTTGCTTTCTGTTCTTCAGTCAAAGGTATTTTATTAAAAGTTTTTTTAAACTTATCAGGATCAGTTGCATAAACTAATATATGGTCATGTGCATCCCCTAAAACTAATCTTGAATCGGGAGAAGTTCTTTTTTGCCATAATACATTTGCCATGAACTTACCTGGCAATAGCTGGTCTAATAAAACTTTAAGATAATGAGCTTCTTCATCTCCAATATTAATCCATATGGTACTATTTCTTGATAATAATGGTAAACATGCTTCCAACCTATTCTTCATAAATGTAAGCCAAGTAGAATGATTAAATGTATCATTATACCCAAACTCATCGTTGCCAGTATTATAGGGAGGATCTATATATACTAACTTAACTTTACCCTGATAATTTTTTTGAAGTGAATGTAATGCTAATAAATTATTCCCGCGTATCAAGACATTATCATCATTTGAAAATGAATCAACATCATTCGCCCCATCTTTATTTACCCTTTGAAATTTTGTAAATAATTTTGGACTAAGTAATCGATCTATTTCATCTGGTGCTAACGTTTCATTCCAAAAAATTTCCTTACGCTTTACATCTTCTTCTGTCTGCCCTCCTTCTAGAATACAATCTTTATATGCCCAACTTAAAACGACTTCTTTTGAATCAGCTATATATTCATCATCTACAGTCAGCCCTATCTTATTTTTAAAAGCGGTGTAACTATCCGGCAAGAATTGTTTATTGCTTATAAAGCGTTGAAACTTATGCTTATCAAATACATAGGTATCCCCTACTTGCTGAAAAAATTGCTCTTTCAACCGGTCATTTCCCAATAGCATTTGAAGCAAATCAGCATCTAACTTAAGCGCCAATTCTACTATTTTATTTTTCGATAGCTGACCATCTATAACTAAACGGTCATCTTTAGATAAGACTGTTTTCAATTCATTCAATAAATTCTGCATAAACCCTTTTCTAAAACTCTGATCCACATTTATTAGAAATAAGTAGGAAGGCTTTTTCCTCCCTACCAAGTAATTTTATTAGCGTTAAACGATAAGAAATTTTCAGCAGTAAGGATAATATGATCTTCCACAATAATCCCAAGAATCTTGCCCGACTCTTTTATTCGTTGCGTCAAATTCTTGTCGGCTTTCGATGCATCTATATTACCGCTGGGATGATTATGAGCTAATATAATGGATGTAGCGTTAGCTGTCAGTGCAATCTGAAATATCGCAGCCGGATCAACGATAGTAGCCGTTGCTCCACCAGAGCTGATTTTACTCCATCCCAGCAGTCGCTTGGAATTATTGAGTAGTAGTACGACAAATTCCTCCCTTAGCTGGATAACGTCCTCATCCCAAATGGATCTGAGTACCTCTACAGCCTCTTGGGGTGATGTTATCTGTGGCATCTCATCCTGAGGGACTAATGACTTATACTTCAGGGAGATCTCCGCTAAGGATGGAGATTTCAGGACGTTTTTTGTCGATCGGTCAAATTGTTGGCTATTTGTTGGTTCTTCCATTATCAGTTAAAGTTAAAAGGGAGCCCGAAGGCTCCCGTTGTTAAAATTTGTTGTGTTCAATGTGATTTTTCGGACACTCATCAGCGTATTCGTCCAGATCAAACTCGGCTTTCCGGATGTCAATCCAGTAGGTCTGGTCTCCGGCTTTGAACCAGATGAACCCCACCTTGGAATCTATCCGGCTTATCGAGTCTGGAGGAATCTCTCTGAAGGAGAGCGCATGATGCAGTGCCTCGACGAGCTGTCGAAACATGGCATGTAATTTTGAGTTGCTATTTTCAACTCACACCTGAATGGAAAAGTAGTAATGGTAATATCCCTTGTTATTATCCAGGATATAGACGAGCCTTAAGTCCGGGGATACTTTTACTTTGATTACTTCCACGGTGTCGCCCACCATAAAGCTATCCACCGATTGGATAACTTTAGCGTAAAAGGGACAATACAATCGAATGAGTCCTTTACTCTTGGTGTGGACGAGCAGGCTATCTGAGCTAGTGTATTTGTTTATATCATCTAACAGCTTACCTCTCATAATGACAGCTAATTTAGAAACCAGAATTCCGTCTGATCCTCCAGCGCATTGGCAATCTGTGAAGTAAACTGATAGGCATTCACTCCCCTATCCAGGAAAGTGTCGATATAACTTGATTTGTTGGCTTCCGTAAACAAATTATACAGATCCCACAGGTTGATATTCCCACCCGAAGAGCATCCAAAGTCCTCGCTTTTGTAGAACTCCTTGGCGACTGTGGATATTTGCGTATCATTCAGCAGAAGCTCCGGTATCTCTTCCTTCTGTTTTGACGACAAATATTGATAGAGTCTTGACCTTCCTACAAGCTGGGCGAACTGCTGCTCGGTAAGCTCATAGTTTTGATATTTACTCAGCATGTTGGATTGACTGGAATAGCTGAATCCATTAACCAGATCGTAGATCTTTCCTTCCAGATCCCTCGGATTATCAACTTCGATGGTATCCGAAAACCCGTCCGTCCAGATGCACAAATTGGTACATACTGTATTGGCAAAACCGATAAAGACCTTGAAGTGCTCCGGGGTTCCCTTTCGACGATTAAGATTGTCCAAATTAAACGCCTTTACGCCACCCACTGTAAGTGTTAGTGCGTCTCCCTTTATTTCTTGAGTAATGGAAGGAATATCAATGACAAATGCCATTCGTTCGTAATAAAGCGTCTTTTCGTGCTCTTCAAGCTGATTAGCGGGTTTACCTTTAGCTTCCGGTATCCGCCCCTTCCTAGGGTGACTTACGCGAATATCCGGTTCTTTAACGGTCTCTCTGGGAAAGGTGTGGTGGACAATCCCAACGGTTCGATCAATAAATTCCCAATGAGAAATTGCCGGCTCGTTGTCCTGGGAAAACACGGGTATGATGTGGTTCTCCTCGATCTCCCGAAGCTCCATCGGTTCCGTATTCGCTTCTATAAAGGGCGACCTATTATTTCTATCTTGTTCCTTTATAGCACTTTTGTCTGAATGTAGGTTCTGTAGTTTATTCATAGGATTTAATATTTGATTTAAAAATAAAAAAGGCAGCCCTGTAAAGACTGCCTGAAATCAATTCGAGTTGTTCGTTTTACTAGATCAGCTGGGTTACATAGTCGGGCTCCAGCCCGAAGTATTCCTCACAGATATTGTAGGCGGACTGTAAATCCCCTTGCTGCAGATACCTGTGAAACTGTTCGGTAGCCTCCGCAATGAGAGCTTCGGCTTCCTGCTCGCTCATATCGTCACGACCTGTCAAAACTTCCTTTATGGTTTTCATAGCATGTAGGTTGGTTAAAAAAGCAAAGGCAGGACTCTCATCCCGCCTCTACTTTGTTTCTGCTATATATGCCGGAAGGTTAAACTGGAACTCCGTTTTCCCGTTCTCCCAATACCTCTTCCTGCATTGATACGGGTGAGGGATTGTACTCCCAAGTGAAATCAAGAATGATCTTCTCCCCGGTTTCAGGGATTTCGTACTCATACTTTTCACATGGTACACGATCAATGCTTCCCGGAAGTTTCTTCCCAATCAATCCCTCGCAGGTTTGAGCGTCAAAAGTAGATGGAATTGACGTTTCACGAGCAGTAGCATAGTACTTGCCCGTTTCGGTGGATTTAACCATTTCAACATCACCCTGAATTCGAAGTGCGTTGAACGGTTCCCCTTCTTCGTTTAAAACCTCTTTATATGATATGATTTTAACCATCGTCTTAATCTTTGTTTTTATTTTTTGTTAAGGATCGGGCTTGCTTAAAAGCCCGGGACGTAAGGGGGGTGGCTTATAAAGGTAGGCTGTACGCTCTCATAAAGAGATCGCTGATAAAATTATATATAATTTTTTTATAGGATTATCAGCTTATTTACACTAGTATTATAATCCATCTTATACTTCCATTGGACTCTCACTGTAATCGTAAGTTTTTTTAGGCAGCGAAAAAACTTTTCCCATCCTTCCGTATCTTTTATCTCCTACAGTCCAATGATACAGATTTAAATATCGGTAAGTAGGATGAAGCTTCAAACCATATCCTCCAATTCTACTATTTGATTGATTACAATGAAGCATAGGTTTAATTTCTTCAAAAATCCTTGGTGAATAGTTGTCCTCTCCTGAGATATATGACATTGAAGCCCCAATAACTAAATCTGCTGATTGAATTAATCTAGATAACTTTGAGGGCGTTGATACAACATTGTGAATTATATTATTCATATCCACATAATCAGTTCCATCCTGAATGGTTTCAAGACATGTTCGTAGAAATTTTTCTTCATCCTTTCGATTTCCTGGAGGTCTATCAACAACTACCATTCCTTTTGTATGATGATACGTACATTGCTGATCTGCCCTTTCTAAGAATAGTTTTGTGACATCAAGCTCAGGTGTCTCAACACCTGTAGCAGTTTTATATTCGGTATCACTAATCACTACCAAAACTAAAGTTTCAAACTCCTTAAGTTGACAAAACTTTTAAAAAGAAATCCTCTCTTTCCCCCTCAATTAAATTGTCATGCATCCATAGTTCTCTGCCCGGGGACCATTTAAATTCCTCACCATCAGGGAATCCTGCATCGTTGCATATCTTCTCTATTTCGCTATTGAGGGCTCCTATTGCAGTTGCATTAACATTTATTCCACCTATTCCCACCAATTGATTCATTCCAGGTCGACTAGGTGCATTTTGTGTAGAGTCATCCGCAAAGAATAGATCAAACTCTTTGGTATTGCCTAATACAGAAACTTCTTCGGAGGACAGTTTTCCAGAAAGCCGTGCCTTGATTCGGATCGATCTTCTTTTCATTCTACCATATATACTCATACCACTATATTCCCGATTTTTATAAGTTCATTACTACACAATTCTATTAATTATGTATCTAAAGTAGTGTTATATAATTAAGATATTTGAGATGGATAGAGTGCCTATACCCGCTCGTGAAAGCGGGTATAAAGACACACTGGCATTCACGAATACATACATTAAATAACTTTTGAAACAAAGTTACACAAACTACATCGACTCATTCGTCGATATTTTGTATGAAATAGTACATACCTTCTGCCCCCCTTCTATTTTGGACTCCCCGACTTTTCAGTTCCTGTGAAAACTGTTTCGGTCCCAAAGCATTTAGCCCATAATTATCACAGTAATCTTTGTAATCAGTATAGAGCTGAGAAGCTAACTCGGCATCTGTGTAGCTGTCGGCTTTTGCTTCGAGAAATTCGCCAACTGTATCTGCTACTCTGATGTATTCATTTATCATCCTGTTTGCGCTTTCACATGGAGTAAAATCCTCATTCTCCTGTAGCCTTACTAAACCTTGCAACACCCAGTTCATTACACCGGATAACTCCTCCGATATAATTTTTTCAGCAAGTCTCGGATCCCTTTCCCCCTTTGTTATATAAACATCAAAAGGAACTATCAGGAACCGACGGAAAAAACCTTCCGTGGTTTCCTGTGCCTCTGGAAGCTTATTACAGTTAAAAGCAAGTCGAGCATAGTTTTCTATCTCGAAGGGTTTGTAATAAGGGAATCTGGCTGTTACTGGTTCAAGAGATGCTAGTTTTTTGAACATATCAGGGTTAACTTTTGTAGATATTTCCCCAGCATAATTAAGTAAATTTTCCTCAAGATCACCTACAAAATACAGTTTACTATCGGTGAGTTGTTCTAAACTATGACTGCAAACGTTCTCCTTCCCAAGTACAGCTGTTGACACATTCATGAACACACTTTTGCCGTTGTTACCTCCCCCATATAGTATAAGCACTTTTTCATGCTTAAGATCGGAAAACACTGATCCAATAAATTCCGCCAACACCAACTGCTTGTCCTCTTCGGGTACTACCTTATCAAGATAACGCTGGAATCTTTGGCAAGTAGCTTCGGGATCATAACTATACGGAAGGACATATGTAAGAAAATCATCTTCTCGGTGTTCCCTGAAATGAAATTCATTGTCATAATTGAATTCCAATGTCCCATTCTGAAAGTTTAATAGGATATTTTCGGTTTCACTTCGTGATTGGTGAGCTGATTCCTGAAATTGGTTCAGTCCTCTTCTCAGGAAGTCGCTATCTTTGGACATAACTTTAGGTACTCCAACAGTTAAATAGCACTTTTCAAGAAACCGTTTAAAATCGTCCTCATCATACTTATCCCAATAGACTCCATTATAAATACGAATAGTTCCATGATATGCAGATAGTGGATATCCCAGTTGTTTTGCTTTTTCAATAATGCCCAGTGTAGCAATCACTTTATAATCCCTTGAAGAAAGATCGACTTCATTCAGCATCTGCCGAATTTGTTGTAGGGAGTTTATTTGTTGGGTCCCTTCACCATTTTGCTCCTGACTATCTGAATAACATTGGGAATCCTCGAAGGATATATCATTTTCCTTCAGCCAATGAATTATCTCATCTTTCCTTTCATTCTTCTGCAAAGCAAAATTAATCTCACTAAGCTCCTCAACTATATATGATAAAATTTCATCAGTATTTCCTAGTGTAGTTTCTGCATTTTGGTTTTCCATTTTTTTTAACCTTTATTTTTAGAGTTTTCAATTTCAAATTTGAATTCCCTAACAGAATAAAGGCAAGGGCAAAAATCCTCTATTGAAAGTTTATTGAAAGTTTATTGAAAGCAATTGAACATATCTTGAATTCATTGAAAATCCCTAATCCGATGTGCGAGAATTCAGAAACTCGCGCCAACTCTCTTCCATCTTTGTTAAAGCAAAATTAGTTGTGTAGTTAAAACCCCGCTTATCCATGTTTCTCTTTGTAATCGCTCTGAAATCGGGCTGATTCTTGTATCTCTCGTATAATTTCAAATAAGTATCAATAGCCTCAAAAGACATTTTACTTTTGGGCTTAGCAGCGAAATTTTCAGCAAATTCCTTAGTTAATAAATCCATCTCATTTGATGAGAAGCCCGGTGTTTGATCTGTATTAAGAAGTGCATATCGTGAATCGACAAAATCTTTAAGATCAGAAACAACATCTGTAATATCTGGAACTGTTTTAATGACCTTAGAAGCAGGCAACTCTTCTTCTATTTTATCTAACTTATCACGTTGTATATTTAAAAACTTGATGCATTCATTTATTGATAATTTTTCCACCTTTTCATCAATTTTTTCAATTACAACTTCATAAGAACCTTTTATCCGCTTTTTGATATAGTTTTCAAGTTTCAAAACTGTTACTTCTTCATGTACCTCCCTTCCCCCAGTTTCAGGTTCCACAGAATTATACCTGATTTCATTATTTTTTCTATCACGAATAATATTCCTGTTGTAAAATGGGTCAGAAGGTACCTTTGACCAAAAACGTGTAACCAACTGTTGATACTTTTTATTATCCACAATAGCCTCAAAAAAACCGAGAACAGTGTTGTTACCAATCATGTGATATCACATTTTAAAATTGATTATTGCTTAATTAACCATACTTATCATAAGCACTTAAGGTATACTGATAGTCAAATTTAACCCAATCAAAGTGATTTCCGTCCTACTTCTTACACCTTCAGCAAAAGTTTCTAAACGTCCTTGCAATCTACGTTCGGCTTCCTCTTTCGAATCATAAGTTTCAGAATGGAAATAACTGATTGAATTCTCTCCCAAAGACGGAGAAAGGAAGGCTGATCCTTGAGAAAGTACCCTTTTAAATTCCTCCACTTCATCATCAGTTAATGGAACTTCACAAGAGAAATTAATTGTACCGTTAGGCTCAATCGTATAATCGACAGTTGCTTTTTCGTCTCTCATAATTTTCCCAGATTGAAATATAAGTTCAGATATTGAATTCTAACTTTACAGAAAACATAAGATTAATCTAAAATTTCCTTCCTTTCAAATGATTGACTAGGTATAATTACTTTCTACATAAGCAAAACAATAATTATTTATCCAAATGCTTTACCCACGGCTTCCGAAATATCGGTTGCTAATAAGTCGGCATAACGCTGGGTAGTCTTAATACTACTATGTCTCATCCATCGCTGCACGGTATATATAGGAACCCCTTTACGCAACAATTCTATACAACAGGTATGCCGTAACGTGTGAACAGTCACATCTTCCCTTTCCGGAAGAATGAGCCGCAGGTATTTCTTGAACGTTCGGCTAGTCCTACACCTATCCTTATGCTGAAATAGCCTACTATCTCTACTCGGTGCCTTGTAGATCAGCTTCTCGGCTATCTCTTTCAATTTATCAACATTACCAATCGGCAACACCTGTTTGCTTTTAACCTTGGTGCTGAAGGATGAAGAACCTATATGGACTTCCCAAGTGTCGGTATTAATATCGGTGGGTCTTAGATTAAGCGTCTCTGAAATCCGCATCCCGCTTAGCCGTTGCCAGTCGATAAAGTCGATTAGCCACAAGGCGTTTCTGCCTTCGTGCTGATAGCCCTGCTCCATATCGCTTTCTACTTTTTTACGGATACCCTCTTGTAGAGCTTGGATCTCACGTTCCGACAAATAGCTGATGTTTTCGTCCTGCTCGTGGTCGTTGTTGTAAATCTTCACCTTGGAAAAGTCGTACTTCAGTATCTTTTCCCGGGTGAGCCAGTTCGCAAATCCAAACAGTTTAGCCTTGTGAGACTTCTTGGTTTCATAAGCGTATTTATCCCGGTTTAAAAAGGCGTTTATCTTGTCGGGGGTTACCGACCTAATGGATTGGTCCTTGCCAACGAACCGGGCAAATGCCTTCAGTACATATGTAGTATTTACAATGGTATTCTCTCTCCAGTCCTCCCGTGATTTCATTTCTATGAAATAGTCAAGAGCCTCGATCACCGTGGAATTGTCGTCCACCGGTATTGTAGAGCTATTGGCTCTGTATCCCGTCCATGGATCGTAGTCACCAGCGGCATATTCATTCTCAAGTTGTCTTATTAGCTTGTCAGCTGTTTTTTTAGTCCTTGTACCCAACGCTACCCGCTTTCTCTTGGGTGAACGGTCTCTGTTATAGAACTGGGCATAGTACCATTTTTTCTGCCTTACAAGTGTAGCCATAGTGTTGTCCTCCATGCAGTTACAGAGGAACAATCTGTATAACAATGGTATAACAAATTTTGCCAGAGTTGCTATTTCAAGGGCAAATCAAGAAAGGCTCAAAACTAAAAAAGCCCTCTGACAACCTGCAAAGGCTATCAGAAGGCTCTTGTAAGTCGGGACGACAGGATTTGAACCTGCGACCCCACGACCCCCAGTCGTGTGCGCTACCGGACTGCGCCACGTCCCGATTAAAACTGTAAGTTAGTAAATAAAAAAAGAACAACATCTTGCCGGGACCATCCTATTTAAAATCTGCGACCCTCCCGACAACCTTGTCGGGATGCGCTACCGGACTGCGCCACGTCCCGAATTAAGAACCACAAAGATAGGGCTGTCTGCTGCAAAACTCAACCTTTCAAATAATTGATTGAAATAATTTCCAAAAAGCCACAAGCATTATAGAACCATTGTTTGCAGCTTTTTTGGGATATTAAATGGTGATTTGCGTGCCAATCTCAAATACCCTGTTGCGTGGCACATTAAAATAAGCCGTAGCACGCTGCGAGTTGCGCGACATAAAGCTAAATAATGCATCCTGCCATATATTCATCCCGAATTTGCTGCTTGAAACAAGTGTCTCTCTGCTTAAGACATAGGTTGCTTCTTCCAAATTGATGGGGAACCCTTTCTTCTTGAGCAATTTCATTACACGGCTGATATCAACCTGCTCCATAAAACCATATTTGGCAATCACGCGATAAAAATTATCGCCCAGTTTCTCAATTTTAAAGCGATTCGCTGCATTTACCCGAGGACTTTGTACGAATTCAGCAGAAAAAATAAGATTCTGCTCATGCATCACTTTGTTATGCTTCAAATTTTGTGTCAAAGCTGATGGTGTTTTATAGGGATCCTTGGCAAGGTATATAGCCGTGCCGGCTACGTATTTGTATTTCTTATTCTCAAAGTCTGCAACCACCTCTTCTAAAGAAGTGGCCCTCCGGGAAATCTGCAACGCAAGAAACTGCCTTCCTTTTCTCCACGTCCTCATCATTACCACTCCCGCTATTCCAACAAGAAGTGGCAACCAGCCACCATCGGCAATCTTCGTTAGGTTGGATCCTAAAAATGACAAGTCAACCGTTAAAAACAATGTGGTAATCAATACCGACACAGCCAGCCCCCATTTCCATATTCGATTCATGGCAATAAAAGCGAGAATGCTGGTAATGGCCATCGTCATGGTTACTGCCAATCCGTATGCAGAGGCTAAGTTACTCGAGGTTTCAAATCCCAACACCACTAAAATGGTCGATACCATCAGGAAATTGTTAACCTGCGGAAGAAAAATCTGTCCCCGGCTACTTACCGAAGTATGTTTGACTATGAATCGAGGTAAATATCCTAAATTTATAGCCTGAAAAGTCAGTGAAAAAGCTCCGGATATGACAGCTTGCGAAGCAATAATGGTAGCCAAAGTAGCCAAGCCTACCAACGGATACAGCACCCACGAAGGAGCCATTAGATAAAAAGGGTTGGAGGCCAAAGCCGGATTCTTAAGCAATAATGCCCCTTGTCCGAAATAGTTCATT
>Ga0209921_1000100_pt1 | contig 31994 bp, 23 predicted proteins | sample SalPonF2_C_D2_MG_FD_185730 | JGI IMG/M metagenome (GOLD analysis project Ga0209921, IMG submission 185730) | Salt pond soil microbial communities from South San Francisco under conditions of wetland restoration - Salt Pond MetaG SF2_C_D2_MG... ...
GGGGGGCTGAAGGGCTTCTTTCGCCGCATTCTGCTGCAGGACAGCCGCAGCGCGCCCAACGAACTCTGCCTGCTGGCACGCACCCTGTCGGAGCTGGACAGCGGCGAGCAGCCGCTGCTGGACGAAGCGCGCGAGCTGCTCAACACTATGGAGGCGGCCTTCCGCCACTGGCTCGAGGCAGCGGTGACTGGCGGCGAACTGCCCGCCGGCAGCGACGCGCCGCTGCTGGCCCGCGAGCTTCAGGTTCAGCTCATCGGCCTGCGCAGCTACCTGCGCGCCAGCGGCGACCGCGACGCCGTGGCCGCCCTCATCGACCACACCTTCGACCGCCTCGCGGGCGGCGCCTGAGTCTCACTGCGCCGGCCACAGGGCAGCACCCAGCCCGGAGCGGCGCACCACCCGCCGGCGCACCGCCTGCAGGGCGTCGGCCTCGCCGCACAACACGGCACGCTCGCGCGCACGCGTCAGGCCGGTGTAGAGCAGCTCGCGCGTCATCACCGGCGAATCCGCGCCGGGCAGCACCATGAGAATTTCGTCGAACTCCGAGCCCTGGCTCTTGTGCACGGTCATGGCGTAGCAGGTTTCCACCGCCGTCAAGCGGCTGGGATGGACCTGGCGCAGACCGCCGTCCGCGGTGGGAAAGACAGCGGCCAGACCGCCGCTGCCCGGCTGCGGCCATACCAGACCGACGTCGCCGTTATAAAGGCGCAGCCCGTAGTCGTTGGCGGTGACCATGACCGGACGACCGGCGTACCAGCGATGCTCCGGGCGGATGAGACCGCGCTCGGCGAGCACGCGCTCGATGGCCTGGTTGATCGCATCCATGCCCAGCGGCCCGGCTTTGAGCGCGCACAGCACCCGGAAGGCGCGGAAAGCGGCCAGCGCCGTGGCCGCATCGGCGGCTGTCAGGCATTCACCGTAGCGCGCCGCCGCCCAATCGAGCAGCGCCGGCGCGACACCTGCCGCCGTCAGGGTATGCCAGCCGACCTCGGGCAGCGCACCGTCCTCCAGCACGCACTGCACGGCGTCGGCATCGCCGGCGTTGATGCACCGCGCTAAGCGCCCGATGCCGCTGTTGCGGGCGAAGCGGTAGCTGCGCTTGAGCAGGACCACGCTGTCCGCGACAGGTCCGCCAGGCTGCGCCATCTCGGGCAAAGCCACGAAGGAGCGCAGGCGCTGTCTGAGCGGGGCGGAAAAGGCCGTGGCCGTTCGCCCGCCGCACAGGTCGCCCAGCACGTTGCCCGCCTCCACCGACGCCAGTTGATCCTTGTCGCCCAGCAGCACCAGCCGGGCGTGGGCCGGCAACGCAGCCGCCACGCGCGCCATCATGGGCAAATCGACCATGGACGCCTCGTCGACCACCAGCACGTCTACCGGCAGCGGGTACTCGGCGCCGTGGCGGTAGCCGCCCGGGCGCCAGCCCAGCAGACGGTGCAGCGTGGCCGCCTGTTCCGGTATGCGCTCAGCCGCCTCCGGCGCGCAATCCAGGGTGGTCTTGGCTTCGCGGATGGATTCGGTCAGGCGCGCGGCCGCCTTGCCGGTGGGCGCGGCCAGGGCGATGTGCGGCGGGCGCTCAACGGATTGCTCGACCAGCAGCGCGAGCACGCGCGTGACCGTGGTGGTTTTGCCTGTCCCGGGCCCGCCGGAGATCACCGCCAGGCGTTTGAGCACCGCCACCGCGGCCGCCACGCGCTGCCAGTCGGTGCTCTCGTCGGAGGCCGGGAACAGCCGGTCCAGCCCGGCTGCCAGGCGCGCCTCGTCCACCCCACCGCAAAACCCCTGGGCGCGCGCCAGCAGGCTTTGCGCCAGGTTCTTCTCGTAGCGCCAGTAGCGCGCCAGGTAGAGCCGGTGCGCGGCATCGAGTACCAGCGGGAAAGCATCCGCCTCGGGGCTTTCGGCCAGGCCGACCACGCCGCTGGCGCACAGCGCCTCGCGCCATCCCGGCAATGCCGGCGCCACGCAGGCGTCGCCGCCGGGCACCAACGCCTGCCCGGCCAGGGAGGACAGATCCGCGCAAACGTGGCCGTCGCCGGTGGCGCGGCTGGCGAGCGCGGCCGCGAGCAGCACGGGCTCGGAAGCGCGTTCGGCGAGCGAGCCCATGAAGCGGGCGAAGTGCACGTCCAGCTCGCGCAGAGCCCCCTGAGCGGCCAGCGCCTCGAACGCGCCCGCCATCAGCCCCGCACCCGCCGCGGCCGTCGCGCGCTCGACGCGTGCCCTTCGCCCGCCAGCACGCGCTCCAGCTCGGCGATACGCTGGAACGACGGGCGGTCCGCATAGACGCCGGTGCCGGTGCCGGCGCCGCCGCCATTCATGCCGCGCAGAAACAGATAATAGACGCCACCGAAGTGACGCTCGTAATCGTAGTCCGGGACGCGCCGCGCCAGGTAACGGTGCAGCGCGACGCTGTAGATCAGATACTGCAGATCGTAGTCATGCTCCACCATCGCCTGAGCCAACCGCCCGCGGCCATAGTCGGCGGCGTGCTCGCCCAGGTGGTTGGACTTGTAGTCGACGATGAAAAAGCGCCCGTCGCGCTCGAACACCAGGTCGATAAAGCCCTTCATGAGCCCGGCGAGGGTGCCGAAGTTGAGCCGCGGCGCCGCGCCCGCGCCCCGGTAATCGCCCAGGAAGCGGTTGAGCGCCGCGTGGCCCAGGCCGCGCAACGGGAAGTAGAACTCCATCTCCACCAGCCGCCGCCCGGCGCTCACCGCGCGCAGCCGTCCTCCCTCTCCCAGGTCCGTGTCCAGCACATGATCCACCAAGGCCTCGACCACCGGGCTCCAGCGCACGTCGAACCCATGGCGCTGCAGCAGGCGCTGCGCGAGCACGGCCAGCGGCGTGCCGTCCAGGCCCGCACCGGCCGGAAAATCCAGCCGTTCCAAGAGCATGTGCATGAAGGTGCCGGCGCGCGCGCCGCGCGGGAACTGGAAGATGCTGGAGAAAGGCTCGGCCGCCTCCGGCGCGCCCGCGGGCGTATTCGGGCGCGTATCGACGGCGTCATAGTCCGGCGACTCGGCGCCGGCCGCCGGCTGCAACGCGGTCTGGCCGCTGATCAGGGCGGAATAGCTCGCGATCTGCCAGCCGCGCGGTACGCGCCCGGTGAACGCACGCGCGCGCAGTTCCTCGCCCTCGCGCGCGCCTTGCGGCGCCTGCCGGATTTCATTGTCGGGCAGGCCGGCCACCGCGATGGCGCCGTCGGCGCGCTCGGCCAGCCGTTGCCAGGCGGCGCGCAAGCGGCCGTCGTCCAGCGCCGCCATGTCCGAGCACCCGCGCGCGCCCTCGGCAGCGGGGTGAAGCAGGTAGGCGAGCGCCGATTCCGCGGCGCCGTAGAACTGACCCCAGGTCAGGTAGCAGCGGTGGCGCGCGCGGGTGAGCGCCACGTAGAGCAGACGCAGATCCTCCGCCAAGCGCTCGTTCTCGCTCAGCGCGTAGTGCTCGGCGTGGCTGGCCGAGCCCAGATCCAGCGTATAGGCGCGGTCCGCCGGGTCGTGGAACTCCACCGCCGCCGGGCGCTGTCCATCGGTCTCCTTGCCCGGCCGCGAGACCCACGGAAAGGGCAGAAAGACGATGGGATACTCCAACCCCTTGCTCTTGTGAATGGTGACGATCTTGACCAGACCGGCGTCGCTTTCCAGGCGCAACTGCTGATCCTCGGCATCGCCGTCCGGGTGGCGCCGGTGAAAGCCCAGCCAGCGCAGCATCGCCTCCATGCCCCACACCGTCTCGCTCGCCGTCTGCGCCAGCTCGCCCAGTTGCAGCACGTTGGTGAGGCGGCGCTCGCCGTCGGGGCGGGCCAGCAGCCGCTCGGCCACGACCTGGTCGCTGAGAAAACGCTGGAAGAACGGCATGAAACCCTTCTCAGCCCAAAGGGCGTGGTAGGTCTGAAAGCATGCCAGCCAGTCCTGCCAGTGCGGGTCGTCGTCGCCGGCGGACAGCGCGGCGGCGTCTGCGCCGAGCAGATCGGTGGCGAGCGCGGCGCGCAGGCGCCGCTCCACACCGGGTTCGGCGACGGCTGTCAGCACGTGCTCCAGCGCCTCGGCCTCGGATGTGGCGAAGACGCTGTCGCGGCTGATGTAGACGCTCTTGATGCCGGCCTGCGACAGTGCGGCGCGCATGACGTCGGCTTCGTGGCGGTCGCGCACCAGCACGGCGATGTCGCCGGCCTGCACGCCCTGCTCGCCCAGGCATGCGCGCTGGTCGGCGCCGAGAGTGAGAAGACGGGCGATCTCGCCGGCGCAGGCGCCCGACAGCGCCTCCTGCGCCCAGCGTTTGGAAATCGTGCCGTGATAGATGTTGTCTTCGGTGCGCTCCACGAACCACACCGCAAGCGCGGACGGCGTCTCGCCGTCCACGGTAAAGGGCGCTTCGTCGGCGCGGCCCGACGGCTGCACCGGCAGGAAATCGATGTCGCGGTCAAAGATGAACGGCGCCGACGCCTGGGAAAAGAGCGTGTTGACCGCCCGCACCAGCGCCTCGGCCGAGCGCCAGTTGATGCCCAGCGTGAAGTGCTGGGTGGCGGGGTCGGTGTCGCGCCGCGCCTGAATGTAGGTGAAGATGTCGGCGCCGCGGAAGCCGTAGATGGCCTGCTTGGGATCGCCGATCATGAACCAGGCGCCGGCGTCGCCGGCCGCGCCGTAAACCGTGTCGAAGATGCGGTACTGCAGCGGGTCCGTATCCTGGAACTCGTCCACCAGCGCGGCCGGGAAGCGCGAGCGGATGCTGGCGGCAAGAGCCTCGCCGCCGGGTGCGTGCAGTGCCGTATCCAGGTCCACCAGCAGGTCGTTGAAGGTCCAGTGGCGGTGTTCGCGCTTGCGCCGCGCCAGCCCGTCCCTGAGGTAGTCAGCGGCATCGCTCAACAGGCGCGCCTCGCGCCGCACGTCGAGCTCGCGGGCGCATGCGACCAGGGTGGCGCAACGCTCGAAAAACGGGTGCTCGGGCGGCGCGATGCCTTTGTTGACGGCGCCGGGCGTGCGCCCGGCCGCCAGGCGTTCGGGCGTGAGATCCGCCAGTTCAGCGGGCACGAAGCGCCCGTTGCCGCCCGCGAAGTAAGCCTCCGCGGCCGCCACCAGCGCCTGTACGCGATCGGGCCGGTAAGCGCGCTCGGCGCGGCTGAGGCCCTTCGCTTCCAGCAGCAGGCGTTCGATATCGGATGCCGACCACACGCTCCCGGCCCGGGCGCGCGCGGCGTCAACGCCCGCTTCGGCCTCGGCCACGGATCGGTCGTCAGCCGGCGGCAGCACACGCGGGACAGCGTTGTGCACCCAGGGAGAAAGCTCGTCGAGCAGGGCTGCCGGCGTGGCCCAGCGCTCGCGCACCCAGGCCGCGAAGGCGCGGTCGGCATCGTAGAAGCGCGTGCGCCAGAAGTCGTTGATCACGGCCTCCCGCAGCGCTTGCTCGTCGGTGGTGAGCTCGGTGTCGAACAGCGCGCCGCTCTCGAAGGCGTGCTCGGTAAGCATGCGCTGGCAGAAGCCGTGGATGGTAAAAATGGCGGCCTCGTCCAGGCGCGTGATCGCGTCGCGCAACTGCTGCGCACGTGCGCCGTGGTCGTCCAGCCGGCGCAGCAGCCCGGCGAGTACCGGGTCCCCGGATTCGCCCGCTTCGAAGGCGGCGGCGGCCTCGCGCAGGCGCGCGCGGACGCGCCCGCGAAGCTCGTCTGTCGCCGCTTCGGTGAACGTCACCACCAACAGTTGGGGCACGTCCAAGCCCCGTTCCAGCAGCAGGCGCAGGTAGAGCGCGGTGAGCGTGAATGTCTTGCCGGTGCCGGCGCTGGCTTCGATCAGCCGCGTGCCGGTGAGCGGGAAACGGTCGAGCTCCAGCGTCTTCATGCGCTTCTAGTCCCCGGCGCAGGCGAGCAGCGGCCCGCACAGCGCGCGCGCCCAGCGGTCGAAGTCGAGCCCGAACGGATCGCGGCCGCGGAAGGCGGTACGCACGTGCGCATCCGAGCTTTCGCCGTTCACATACCGGTTGTCCTGCCACCGGGATTTCTGGGCGGAAAGCAGTGCCGCTTCCGGCGTCTGACCTTTGCAGACTTTGGCGGCGTAGGCCATGGACGTCTCGGGGAAAAAGGCCAGGGGTTGCCGCAGGCCGCCCCAGTAGGCCTGCAGCAGGCGGGCGAGTTGCTCGCGCGCCGCTTCGGGCGCGAGCGGCGCCAGCGCGAAGGCTTTGTCCTCGGCCACATGGCGGCTGGAGCGCCCCCCCCGCATTGCGTTGAGCGCGAGGTGCTCCACCCACAGCGACAACTGGTCACGGGCCTTGAGCCTGGCCAGGCGGTAGCGCAGCAGCCCGGACTCGCGCACGCCGCCCACACGGCCCTTGAGGCGGAAGCCGTCCAGCTCCAGATCGACCTCGGTCTCGCACGCCGGCGCCGCCAGCCACCGCTGCAACTGCGCGGCCATGCGCTCGGCATCGTCCAGGTAGCGGTCGAAAACCTGGCGGCCGAAGCCGCCCACCGGCAGCCGCCCCTCGGCGCGCAACAGACGATAGCATTCGTCGGCGCTCACCCCCGCGAGCCGGCGTTCCAAGATTCGCTGCCGCTCCGCGTAGACTGTCAGGGCATCGGGGGCGAAGGCTTCGTCGTCATCGACCTCGTCGTCGCGCGACTGCAGGTACACGCCCAGCCGGTCCTGCAGGAAGGCGCGCGCGGGATTTTTGAAAAAGCTCACAAGCCCCGGCAGCGACACCTGCGTGAGCGCCGCGTCGGGCGCCTCCAGCGGTTCGCCGGCGAACACCGGTTCGCGCGCCGGTGCCTGCAGCGCCCGTGCGCCCGCCTGCCATTGCGCCGCGTAGCTGAAAAGATGCGGCTCCCGCGGCGAGAAATAGCTAGCCGAGAAAGGCTGCAGCGGGTGCTCGGTGAGCAACGCCTTTGACGGCTCGCCGGCCGGGTGGCGAAAGCCCCGGTCGAGCGTGTCCATGAGCTCCGACACCAGCACCGAGGGCAGGCGCGGGGCGTTGTCGCGGGCCGAGCGCCCCACATAGCTGATATAGAGCGCATCGCGCGCGGACAGCAGCGCCTCCAGGAAGATGGTGCGATCCTCATCGCGGCGCGAGCGGTCGCCGGGACGCCGGTCGCGGGCCATGAGATCAAAACCCAGAGGCGTATCGCGGCGCGGGAAGTCGGACTCGTTCATGCCGATCAGGCACACCGCGCGAAACGGCACGCTGCGCATGGGCATCATGGCGCAAAAAGTGACCTGGCCGCTGAGGAAACGGTGGCCGCCAGCGGGTTCGGCCAGCTTGGCGCTGAGAATCTCGCGCACCACGTCAAGCTCCAGCGCCTCGTTGAAGCCCGCCGCGGCGGCGCTCTCGCGAAGCTCGTCGGCGGCGTCGCGGATCCCTTGCAGCGCCTCGGCGTCCGCATCGTCTTCGGGCTCGAACAGGCTCAGCAGGGCATTGATCACTTCCACCCAGCCGTCGGGCGTGTGCGCCTCGGCGAGGGCGCGGCGATGGCGGTCAAGCACGGCGATAAAGGTCTGCAACTGCCCCAGCCACACCGCCTCGCCGCCTTCGATGTCGGGATGCGGCAGACGGCCGCGGAACAGGCGCTCGCCCCCCGGTTCGGGCGGCGGCATGGCATAGCCCAGGAGCAGGCGCTCCAGGCCGAAGCTCCACGTGTTGTCCGGCCAGGCCGGCAGACCCGCCTCTTCGCGCGCGCGGGCGTCGCGGCCCCAGCGAATGCCGGAGGCGCCCACCCAGTCGCGGATGCGCTCAAACGCCGCCGCATCCAGGCGGAAGCGGCGCAGCACGGCCGGCACTTCCAGCAGCGCAAGCAATTCCGAGGCCTGAAACCGGCTCGACGGCAGGCGCAGCAGTTGCAGAAAGACCTGAACGATGGGGCGGACGGCGCCCGCCGCCCGGTCGGCGATCGACCAGGGGATGTAGCGCTGCGACGGCGCGGCGTCGAACACCGCCTGAATGTAGGGCGCGTAGTCGTCGACCCGCGGCATCATGACCACCACGTCCTGCGGCTGCAGTTCGGGGTCGTCCTCAAACAGGGCCAGCAGGCGATCATGCAGCACCTGCACTTCGCGCATGGCGCTGTGGCAGGCGTGAAGCTGGATACTGCCGTCCCCGGGCGCGATGTCCAGCGGCGGAGCGGCGCCGGCGCCGCGATCCTGCAGCAGCAGCATGTCGGCCTGGAGCATGGCGAGCACGCCGCGTCCCGCCGGCGGCTCGAACAGCTCCTCGTCCTGACACGGGAACGCATGCAGGGCATCCAGAAACTCGCGCCCCAGACGGCCTGTGGAAGCCAGCACCGGATGCCCTACCGTGTAATAGCCGCTGGCATCCGATTTGCCCTCGCGGCGCCAGCGCGCGCGCAGGCGTGCCAGGGCGCGCTCGTCCACCACGTCGCTCCAGTACTGGACGCTGGGATTGAGCACGAACAGATGCACCGGGATGAGTTCGGCCACACGGGCCAGCACTGTCAGATACGCCGGCGGCAACGTGGAAAGGCCGAACACGCACACGCGCTCCGGCAGCGCGGCCGGATCGATCTCGCCGGCATCGCAGCGCTCAACGAAGCGGCGCAACAGGCGAACGCGGTGATCGCCGTCGATGGACCCCGCCGATGCGCGCCACAACTGCGCCTGCCAGTGCTCGCCCTCGCCCTTCTCCCACGCCTCAATCCAGTCCGGGCGATAGACCAGATACTGGTCGAACACGTCCGCCACGCGGCGAGCGAGCTGATAGCGCTTCAGCGTGTCGCCGCCTTCCAGGTAGCGGCGGGGCGCCTCGAAGCCGGGGCGCGCAACCAGCTCGGGCAACAACGCCATGAGGCGCCAGGCGAGGACCTCGCGCCGGTAGGGCGAGGCCTGTGCAACGCCCGGCAACGTGCGCGCGAACAGGTCCCAGACGAAGGCGGCGGGAAAGGGAAAAGCGAGGTTGGCGGCGATGCCGCACCGGCGAGCCGACTCCAGCGCCAGCCAGCGGCCCATGCCCAAGTGCTGCACGACAATGGTCTCGGCGCCGAGAGGACTGGCGGGCGCCGGCTCGGTGATCTCCATGAGGCGCTCGCACAGGCGCTCCATGCGGTTGCTATGGTAGACGTGAAGCATCCCGCCCCGGAAGTCACAAAGTCGGCGTGTCCGTGCCGCCAAGCCTATCACCATCGCCGCCCGCCGGGCGCGCCAGCGGCAGGTGCCGGGGAAAACGGGAAAGCGGCGGCGCTGGCGTAACGCGCCGCCTTCGGGTGCGGCTCAGTCTGGAATCGGGCGGCTTTTCAAGCGCTTGCAATCACAGGCGCGGCAAAAATGCAATCATTGGCGCCGGCGGCGCACGCGGCCAGGGTCCGGCTCGGCATCGACCCATATGCCGCGCCCGGGCCGGGAGCGGAAGAAACGCCCGCACTGCGCGCAGTAGAGCTGGGCGTCGCCGAAGTGGCCCGGCTCGCGTGACTTTACGTGCATGGCGTGCCCGAACACGCGGCACTTGAAATCCCGCCACACTTGCTGACTACGGGTTTTGCTGCGATTCATGGCGCCCCCAAAGGCCGGCGGACCGGCCAGCCGGCTGCTGAACGCACGATTGGCTCGTCACCACCGGATCAGGCCGCATCGGCCCCCGAGTGCGCAGGCATTCTATAGAACCCGCGCGCACCCGCCAACCCGGCCGGGTGGCTCGGTCCGGCGTGCCGAGCCATTCATGCTGCATTGCCGCAGATTGAGATGTTGCAGCGCAACAATTCATGAGTTATAGTGGCACTCAGCGTGAAGAGTTGCAAGTGCAACACTCCATCAACCGACGCCGACGCAAGAGGGTTATTGAGATGACTAATCAGATGTTCGACACCATTACTGAGCAGTCTCAGTCGTTTTTCGAGCCGTTCATGGAAGCTAACAAGCTGATGATGGACAAGTTCCAGAAGCTGGTGGACATGCAGGTCAAGTCCGTGCCCGGCTATGCCGAGCTGCAGATGAAGCAGCTCCAGAAGGTGAGCACGATCAAGGACGCGGACAGCTTCAAGAAGTTCTGGGACGGCCAGATGGCCACCTCGGACGCGCTGCGCGAGAAGTTCATGGCCGACTCCAAGGCCCTGTCGGACCTGGGCGTATCGTTCATGACCGAGCTCAGCGAGCTGACCGAGAAGAACGTCAACGGTTTCGCCACCAAGGCGGGCAAAAAAGCGGCCTGACTCCGATTCCGCGGCGCCGGCCATCGCGAGTCGGGACGCACGGCAAGCGACTGACGTTTCCTTGATCCGGGCGTCAGCCGTGCATAAGCAGCCCGCCCATTGGCGGGCTGTTTTTTATTTATGAATCAGCATGCTATGGATAAAATAGAGGTTCAGGCGTGAACGCCGTGCCGGCTTTTGCGGTCGCAGGCAGAAGCGGCGCCGGCACGATCCCGGGCGGGGCTGTTACGGCCGCTGTGTTCATCGCCCGGTAACACGGCGCTGGTATTGATCACAGTGCCCGAATCGCGATGAGGCCATTGGCGGAAAATTGATTCATATCTATTTACTCTTCGCCGATCCGGGCTACATTTAATGTCCCTGGACTGTTGCAGGCATGTAAGCCATGACTACCACATACGCCATCGACGACAGACTGAGCCTGACCTACACCAAGGACGGCACGATGCTGTTTTTGGGGCGGTACAACGCGGAATTCGCAGACAAGGCTCGTTTCCTGGGCGGCCGCCTGAGGTCGGGACACGACGGCTGGGAGTTCCGTCTCGCGGCGCGTTTCCCGGAGCTTGAGAACGTGGTACGCACGGCTGCCTGGGAAGCCTATGGCGAATGTCCTTCACCGCTGCGCAGCGACGCGCACCTGTTCCCCAACTGGGGGGAAGCGATGGAGGAAGCGGTGGAGTGCGGCTACCTGGACGGCATGCTGGCGGGCAGCCCGCTCTCGTAGCACCCAATTCGTTCCCGAGGCGAGCCGTGTAACTGATCCGACCTGCGCCCGGCCTGTTTGCAGGCGCCTCGGGCGTGCGCCGCGCGGGATCCTTTGTGTTTGGGCGGCGAATCGCTGAAAATCCTGTCCGCAAGTTTTGTCCATCGGTAAGCATCCGGCGCCGCCGGGCTTATCGCGGCCCGGAAGGATGCCCATGAAAACCGCCGCCCTGCGCGCCGTCACCGTCGCCGCCGTGTTTTTCGCGAGTCTGTTCGGGGCGGCCGCTCACGCCGTCTACCCGCCGCCGGTCGCCGCCAAACACGCGATGGTGGTCACCGCCCAGCATCTGGCCACGCAAGTGGGCGTCGATATCCTCAAGCAGGGGGGCAACGCAGTGGACGCGGCGGTAGCCGTGGGCTACGCCCTCGCCGTGGTCCACCCGTGCTGTGGCAATATCGGCGGCGGCGGCTTCATGCTCATACACTTGGCGGACGGCAAGAACACGTTCCTGAACTTCCGGGAAAAGGCGCCGCTCAAGGCCACCCGCGACATGTATCTCAATGCCCAGGGCAAGATCGTCCCGGGGGCGAGCACCGACAGCTACCGCGCAGTAGGGGTGCCGGGCACAGTGCTGGGTCTGAACACGGCACTCAAGAGATACGGCACCATGACGCGCGCGCAGGTGATGGCGCCGGCCATCAAGCTGGCCCGGGACGGCTTCGTGCTGACCCGGGGAGACGCCGATATACTCGACGCGCGCGCCGGCGACTTCAAGAAAGAGCCCAACGTGGCGGCCATCTTCCTCAATCACGGCCAGCCGTACCAACCCGGCGACCGCCTGGTGCAGAAAAAGCTCGCACACACGCTGACGCTGATCGAGAAGAACGGGGCCCAGGCTTTCTACGACGGGCCTATCGCCAGGGCGGTGGTGCGCGCGAGCAAGGCGCACGGCGGCATCCTCTCGCTCAAGGATTTTCATGACTACAACGTCGAATGGGAGAAGCCGGTGCACTGCGGCTACCGCGGCGACACCATCTACTCCTCGCCGCCGCCGAGTTCCGGCGGCACCACCATCTGCGAGATTCTCAACGTCCTCGAAGGCTACCCCATGGGCTTCCTGGGCTTTCACTCGGCGCGCTCGGTGCACTATCTGGTGGAGGCCATGCGCCACGCCTATGTGGACCGCAACACCAAGCTGGGCGACCCGGATTTCGTACACGACCCGCTGAAAAAGCTGCTCTCGCCGCAGCATGCGGCCCAAATACGCGCCCAGATACAGCCGTACCGCGCCACACCTTCGAGTACGCTGGGCCCGAAGAGCCTGCTGCACGAGGGCAACAACACCACCCAATACTCGATCATGGACGAAAACGGCAACGCCGTCGCCGTCACCTACACGCTCAACTATTGGTTCGGTACCGCCAAGATCGCCGGCGATACCGGTTTTTTCCTGAACAACGAAATGGACGACTTCACGGCCAAGCCGGGCGTACCCAACAGTTACGGCTTGGTGCAGGGCAAAGCCAACGCCATCGCCCCCGGCAAGCGCCCGCTCAGCTCCATGTCGCCCACGATCGCGCTCAACAAGCAGGGCAAGCTGTACATGGTCACGGGCAGCCCCGGCGGCTCGCGCATCATCACCATCACGTTGGAGACGCTGCTCAACGTCATCGACCACGGCATGGACATCCAGGCCGCGGTGGACGCACCGCGCATCCACATGCAGTGGCTGCCCGACGTGGTCTATCTGGAGCCCGGCGCGCTGTCCGCCGACACGCGCGAAAAGCTCGTCTCCTGGGGTTACCGCTTCAAGGTCCAGGATCCCTGGGGCGCCGACGAGGCCATCCTGGCCGATCCCAATACGGGCGAGCTCGAGGGCGCCAACGATGACCGCCGTCCGTCCGGCAAAGCGGTCGGCTACTGAGAGCGCATGTGTTGCATGCGGCGCGCGGAGGGCAGCCTTGAACCGGCCAACCCACAGATCCGCTGAGCGCCGAGCCGCACTGGCGGCGGCGCAGCGCGAACACGAGCGCCATCCGCAGGCACCGGAGCCGCTGTTTCGGCTGTGCCGGCTGCTGCTGGAGGCGGGCGATCCGGCGGTCAATGCCCTACTCCCGCGGCTGGAACGCTTCCCGGACTTCGATGCCGGCTGGATCGAGCTCGGCGAGACGCTGCTGCGGCTTAAGCACCCCCAAGGGGCGCGCGCCGCCTTTTCGCGCCCCCTGCACCGTGGGTCGCCGCCGGTGCGCGCGGTGCTCGGCGATGCCCGGGCACTGCTCGATCTGGGCCAGCGCAGCGAAGCCGCCGCCCTGCTCGAATCGCGCGGCGTTGCCTGGCCCCGGGACGCCTCCATCCTCTGCGAACGCGGCCGCCTGCTCTACGCGGCCGGCGCGCTGGCAGCGGCGCACCTGGCACTGGAAGCGGCGACGGCGCACGATCCGCAAGCCGCCGAAGCCTGGTTCCGGCTGGGCCTGGTGCATCAGGATTCGGGGCGGCCCGAACAAGCGGCGAAAGCTTACCGCCGGGCCCTGGAGGCGCGTCCGCAGATGTACCAGGCGGCGCTCAATCTGGGGATTGCCCTGCAGGACACAGGGGCGCTGGATGCGGCGCTGGACGCCTACCGCACCACGCTCAGGCTGGAGCCGCGCTGCTACAACCGGGTGGCGCAGGCGCTCATTTCCGCCTCAACGGGACGACTCTGGCTCAGTTCCGCCGCCCTGCGCCGGACCCTGCTCGGTGACGGCTGATTTGCGCTTGGCAGCGCGGTAGCGCTTGCGATATACACCGCGCTGCGTGGTCAGCGCCTCGCCCACCTCGTCGTAGCTCCGCGTTTCCGCTTCGTCCATGGTTTGCACGCACAGCTCCAACGCTTCGCGGGCCACGGGGAAGCACTGCGCCACCGGCGTGCCGCGCGGCAGTACGCCGCTGAAGCCACTGTCCTGCCACAGCGCCGGAAACAGAATGCCCACGTCATGATAGCGGTCGGCATCCACCAGCCCGCTGAGCAGGCGGAAGGGCAGATCCATCCGGTTCACCGGGTGGGTGGCGAACAGCGACCAGCCGGGCGGAAGTTCGACGGTCCAGAAGCTGTTGAACTTGACCACCACCTGATCGCCGTTCAGCAGCGGCGTGCCGGCCACCTGCTCGGGCACATGAAAGCTGATGGGCGAGCGCGGGTGCATATACGCCGCCGGCGCGGGAATGTCCCAGTCCCAGGAAATGGCCCCATCCGCGACCTTGATGTCGCAGGGCAGGGGCACGATGAAGCCGTGCGCCATGGCATCGACGAACGGCGGGCAGTGCTTGACGGTGCGGATGTCGTCTCCGTGCGTTTCGGAAAAGGCCGTCGACGGCATGTGCCGCAGCCAGTCGGGCAGGGCCGCGCGCGCCGGCTGCGGGCGCGGCAGATAGGGCTCCAGGCGGGGATCGCAGCGGAAGACGATTCTCATTCATTTATCATCCGCGGGCGCCCGCCGCGGATCAAGCCCGCGGCGTCAAAGACTCTGGCTGAAGGCGCTTATGGCCGGCCGCCGGGATGCGCTAAACTCGGAGGCAATTCAAGCGGAATTCCGCCCCCTGGATCCATTCAGGCCAGACGTCTCCCTACGAGGTTTTCTTGAATATGATAATCCAGATCAAGCATCTGCTGGATGAATCGCAGACGAAGAAGGCCCGTGATTTCGTTGAACAGGCCGATTTCGTCGAAGGCCGCGAGACCAATTGCGGCTCGAAAATCAAAAATAACGAGCAGATCAGGCAGAACGATCCGGTGCAGTCGGATATCGGCGGCATGATCGTCCACGCCCTGCTGAATAACGACGATGTTTTGAATACGGCGTTTCCGCGCGGCATCCCGGGCCCGACTTTTTCCCGGTATCAGCCCGGCATGTACTACGGGCTGCACATGGACGAAGCGATCATGAACACCAAGCCGAAGCCGTTGCGCACGGACATGTCGGTCACGGTATTCCTCTCTTCCGCCGATGAATACGACGGCGGCGAGCTCGAGCTCTGGACCGGTACCGAGCCGCAGCACGTCAAGCTGGAGGCGGGCGACGCGGTCGTCTATCCCACGGGCGTGATCCATCAGGTGTGCCCGGTCACGCGCGGTACGCGCTATGCCGCGGTCACGTGGATACAGAGCCAGATTCCCGAGCTCAAGCACCGCCAGATCCTGTCGCACTACTATCAGCTTGTTGCACGCATGGGCGCCAAGGCCGACGAGAACGATCGTCTTCTCATGGAGTCGGTCCGCACCGGACTCTACCGTTTGTGGATGGAGCTTTGACCGGTTTCGTCCGTCCCCGCCGATTGATTTCATAGACCCGGGCGGCGCGCTTTGAGGCCGCCCGAGAAGCCTTCGAAGCAGCGGTCGAGCATGCCCCGGACTTTGCCGAAGCCCGGGGCCGGCTCGGCCGCGCATCGCGCGGGTCTCGGCTGGCGTCTCGTTCAGTCGTCGAGGCTCAGATTGAAGGCGATGGAAATGCGCTGACCGGTCCCGCGGTACGGACGCACCTGATGGTAGAGCCAGCCGGGAAACAGCATCAGCAGGCCGGGCCGCGGCGTGAACCGCACATTGGTCCCGCCGGTGTTGTGCCCGCCGTCGTTGAACACGAGCGAAGGCGCATACATGGCCACCCCCGGGCCCCGCGGATCCATGATCTCGAACTCTCCGCCGACCGACTCGTCGGTCGCGCGGCCGCCGTCGTCGACATAGTACGTACCCGACCAATACACGCCGGGATGATAGTGGAATTCGTTGGCGTGCCCGTTTTCGTTGACGTTGGCCCAGGCACGCGTGGACCAGTCGATCCGGACGCGGTTACCGGAACGATCGAGCGTCAGGCGATTCGCCATCTGGCGGGCCGCATCGAGAATTTCATGGATACGCGGACCACCCCATTGCTCCATCGGCCGACCCGCATGCCAGCCGCCCAGGTTGGATGCGGAGAACGAGTCTTCGCGGTCACGCTCGGCGAGAATGCGCTGCTTGAGTTCGGCATTGCGCGCCTCCACGTCTCCGAGCAACGCCGCCGCAACCGGCGTGGCGAAGAAATGTCCCACCTGTATCTGGAGTTCGGCATCGCTCATGGCACTTATCACCTTGCATCAAAGCGTGGGTTCCGCACACACGATGACGGTCAAGACCACGCCCTGAAAAGACGCGGCCCGACGCGTCACGCCGGGCCGCCTGTCATCACAAAAGAGTGAAAGCGGTGCTGTTGCGCATCAACTATCGCCCTTCGAAGCCTTCTTGCCGATCGAGGACGGATTGTTGAAGGCCTTGAGCAGCTCTTCGTAGGGCAGCGTTTCGCCGGGCGGATTCTCGTTGGCCAGCTTCGGCTTCGGCGACCCCGGCTGCTTCAGCCAGTACTCCTTGCTCTTCTTGGGGTTGAGCTTCGGCGGCGCCACCTTCTCCAGCCCGGCGAGCTGGATACGATGCATGACGTTGTCGAGCTCCTCCGCCACTTTGTCCATGGCCTCCTGGGCGGTCAGGGCACCGCTGTTGACCTGCGCGATATTCTCCCACCACGCCGAAGTCATCTTACCGTAGGCCGGAACGTTGGTGCCGGTCGGCGTCCAGTACTTCTTCGCCGGACTGCGGTAGAACTCGACCAGACCGCCGAGGTACGGCGCGGCCATGCCCATTTCCTTGGAGTTGACGTCCGAATAACGGAACGGCGCGAGCGCGGACCAGACCTTGCGCAGCGACACCGATTTGCAAACGCAGAACTGGGCGTACAGCCAGCTCGCGGCCCGCTTCTTGGCCGGCGTCGTCTTGGGCAGAATCCATGAACCGCAGTCCTGGTAGCCCAGCTTCATGCCGGCCTCCCAGTACGGCCCGTGCGGCGACGGCGCCATACCCCATTTGGGTGTGCCGTCCTCGTTGACCACCGGCAGACCCGGCTTGGTCATGCTCGAGGTGAACGCGGTGTACCAGAAAATCTGCTGGGCGATGTGACCCTGGGCCGGCACCGGGCCCGCTTCCGAGAAGGTCATGCCCGCGGCTTCCGGCGGCGCATACTTCTTGAGCCACTCCGCATATTTGCGTATGGCGTAGACCGCGGCCGGGCTGTTGGTGGCCCCGCCGCGCTCCACACTGCAGCCGACCGGGTTTTGATCCTCATTGACCCGGATGCCCCAGTCGTCGACCGGTTTGCCGAAAGGCAGCCCCTTGTCGCTCATGCCGGCCATGGACAGCCACGAGTCGTGGATACGCCAGCCCAGCGACGGCGATTTCTTGCCGTAGTCCATGTGGCCGTAGATGCGCTTGCCGTCCAGGTGCTTGACCTTATTGGTGAAGAAGTCGGCGATGTCCTCGTAGGCCGACCAGTTTACCGGCACATTGAGCTCGTAGCCGTAGATCTTCTTGAACTTCTTCTTCAGATCGGGCCGCTCGAACCAGTCCTTGCGGTACCAGTACAGGTTCGCGAACTGGGTGTCCGGCAGCATGTACATCTTGTCGTTTAAGGGCCAAGTACAGAAGCTCTTGCCCATGAAGTCGTCAAGATCCAGCGTGGACAGCGTGAGGTCCTTACCCTCGCCGCTGATGTAGTCCGTGATCGGGATCACGTCGTCCATGCGCGGATGCGTGCCGATGAAGTCCGAATCGTTGATGAACAGGTCGTAGACATCCTGTCCGGTGGCCATCTGGGTCTCGAGCTTGGAGACCGTCTTGCCCTCCTGCATCGTGTCATGGCTGACCTTGATGCCGGTGATCTGCTCGAATGCCTTCGACAGGACGTTGGCCTCGAACATGTGGGTGCCCGTCACCTCGGACACCACGTTGATGTGCATCCCGCGATACGGGGCGGCCGCCTCGTGCAGGAACTTCATTTCGGCCATCTGCTCATCCTTGGTGAGCGTGGACGGCTGCAGGAAGTCCGTCACCCAGTTCTCGGCCGCTTCCATGCCGGTCTTGCCTTTGCCATGGTCCTTGTATTTCGGAATTTGGCCCAGTTGCGGCATGTCCTTCATGGACATGGAACCCGCCGACGAAGACGACGTCGCGGCCTGCGCCGAAGATCCGATAAACGGCGCCGCCGCAGCGCCGGCCGCGGCAACTGCGCCGGTACGCAGGAAGTTGCGCCGGCTGGAGCTGAACCCCTGCGTGGCTTCCGACTCTTCTTGACCCGTGGGGTCGTCTATTCTCTTCTTGGTCATAATTCGTCTCCTTCCACTCGCTGTGTGAACCGGCTCACGCAATACGAGCCGGCATTCGGCCGAAGCAGTCCTGACCCGGATTGCCTCGGCAAACTCGCTTGGTTCCGCCGGCGTGGTCAGCCGACGAACATAATGATGAGCATCAGCGCAGCCACGGCGGCGAGAAGCAGCCACTTGGTCAGCGCGATCAGTGCGATCCAGATCGCACACAGATAGGCCGAAGCCAGCAGCCCGATGAACAGGCGGTCGCCGCGCGTGGTGCGCATGGGGATAATCCAGCCGCGGCGCTCACTCGTGGGCTGAATCACCTGCCAGATGGTCATGATGATCAAGAGCACCACGATCCCGATGAAAAACGCCGCCGTGGGCACCGTCCAAAGCATCCAACGCATTTGAGAACTCCCGTCTAGACGCGGCCCAGAGAGAAACCGGAGGCGATGCGGTCACGCACGAACCAGATGACCAATATGCCCGGGATGATGCTCAGCGTGCCCGACGCCGCCAGAATCCCCCAGTTGGTACCCGATGCGGTGAAGGCACTGCTCATCATCGTGGCGAAAGGCATTGCGTTGCTCGATGTCAGCGTGTTGGCCAGCAACAGTTCGATCCAGCTAAACATGAAGCAGAAGAAAGCTGCGACACCGATCCCCGAACCGATCAGGGGTATGAATATCTTGATGAAAAAGCGCGGCAACGAGTAGCCGTCGAGATAAGCGGTTTCGTCGATCTCCCGCGGCACACCGGACATGAAACCCTCGAGGATCCAGACCGCGAGCGGCAGATTGAACAACGTGTGCGCCAGCGCCACGGCAAATACCGTGTCGAACAGATGAATGCTGTGGTAGAGCTGGAAATACGGGATCAGGAACACCGCCGGCGGCGCCATCAGATTGGTCAGGAACCAGAAGAACAAGTGCTTATCGGCCAGGAAGTCGTACCGCGAGAACGCGTAGGCCGCCGGAATCGCCAGCGGCAATGTAATCGCTACGTTGATGACCACATACGACAGCGAATGGAGGAACGATCCCGTCCATTTCCCGCTGCTGAAGATGTCGTCGTAGTGGACCAGCGTCCAGTGATTGGGGAAGAACGTGAGCTGCGTGGTGATCTCCGTGTTGGACTTGAACGACATCACGACCAACCAGTAGATCGGAATCAGCAGGAACAGAATGAATAGCGTCAGGCCGATGCGACGAACCGTCATTTTATTCGCCTCCCTCGCTCGTACCGACGCGGGTCAGCACAATGTAGAACACATAGCTGATCAGCAGGATGATCAGGAAGTAGAGCAACCCGTAGGCGGCAGCCTTGCCGTAGGCGAACTGGCCGATCGCCGTGTTGGTCAGCATTTCGGTCATGAAAGTGGTGCTGGTGCCGGGTCCGCCGCCGGTCACCTGCAGCGGCTCGGCGTAGACCTTGAAGCTGTAGACGAAGCGCAGCAGGATCGCGATCGTCAGCACGCCGCGCAGCTTGGGCAGCTCGATGAAGCGGAACATCGCCCAGCGCGACGCGCCGTCGATGCGCGCCGCCTGATAGAACGCGCCCGGAATGGCGCACAGCCCGGCGTAGCAGAGCAGCGCGATGAGCGACGTCCAGTGCCACACGCTCATCAGCACCACCGTGAACCAGGCGGAGAAGGTGCCGGTCGCATAGTTGTAGTTGATGTGCAGCACGTTGTTGACGAATGCGCCGAACAGGCCGATGTCGGCACGGGCGAAGATCTGCCAGATCAGCCCCACCACGTTCCACGGCACCAGCAACGGCAGCGCGAGCACGACCAGCACAGGGCCGACAGCCCGCCCGCTGCGCGGCATGGTCAGCGCCACGCCGATGCCCAGCGGCACCTCGATGGCCAGCACGCTCGCCGTGAACAGCACCTGCCGCCCCAACGCGCTGCGGAACTCGTCGTTGGTGAGCGCGTCGTGGAACGTCGACCACCCGATGAACGAGTGGTTATGCATGTTGAACACGATCTGAAAGCTGTAGTTGACGATCGCGATGAAGGGAATCAATGACGAAAAAACGACCAGGAACGTGGCCGGCAGCACCAGCAGCCATGCCCGCTGGTCGGTGATCTTGTTATTCATGCCGTCTCCCCCTCGTGTTCCACCAGGCGCTCATCCGCGTAGAGGCGCAGCCAGCGCTGCGGGAAACGGAAGCGCGGACGATCGCTCCCCAGGTCCTCGGTGTCTTCCGACAGCTTGGCCACCAGCCGATGCTCTCCGACCCATGCGGTGACGACGCGAAAGCGGCCCAGCTCCTCGATCTGCTCCACCGGGGCCGCAATCCCCGGTTCGTCATCGGCGGCCAGGCCGACGAACTCCGGGCGAATGCCCAGCTTGAAGCTGCGGGCGCCGGTCTCGTGGGCGCGGCTGGCCAGGCCTTCAGGCAGCGCCACGCGCGAGTCGCCGATCACCGCCTCCGCCCCGTCCAGCTCGCACGGGAAGAAGTTCATGCCCGGGCTGCCGATGAAGTAGCCGACGAAGGTGTGCTCGGGGCGCTCGAACAGGGCTTGGGGAGAACCGATCTGCACGATCTCGCCGTTCGACATGACCACCACCTTGTCGGCGAAGGTCAGCGCCTCGGTCTGATCGTGGGTCACGTAGATCAGCGTCAGGCCCAGGTTCTGGTGGACGCGCTTGAGCTGGCGGCGCAGCTTCCACTTGAGCTGCGGGTCGATGACCGTCAGCGGCTCGTCGAAGAGGATCGCGGCCACGTCGTCGCGCACCAGCCCGCGCCCCATGGAGATCAACTGCTTTTCGTCGGCGGTGAGTTCCTTCGCCCGGCGTCGCAGGTCGCGGTCGATTTCCAGCATCTTCGCCACGTCGCGGACGCGCTCGCGGACGCGGCCCTTTTCGACGCCGCGATTGCGCAGCGGGAAGGCCAGATTGTCGAACACCGTCATGGTGTCGTAGATGACCGGGAACTGGAAAACCTGCGCGATGTTGCGCCCCTGGGTCGGCACGTCGGTCACGTCGCGGCCATCGAACAGCACCCGGCCGTCCGACGGGCGCAGCAGCCCGGAACAGATATTGAGCAGCGTCGTCTTGCCGCAGCCGGAGGGACCGAGCAATGCGTAGGCGCCGCCATCGTCCCAGGAGTGGGTCATGGGCTTGAGCGCGTAGGGGCCGTCCTCGTTGTAGCGATGCCCGGTCTGTTGGAAATCAATGCGCGCCATGGCTCACCTCCCGACGCTGTGAACGCGAGGTCGGCGGCGCGACCAGCAGGTCGCCGTCGTTGTCGAACGCGATCAGCCGCTCCGGCGGCACATGCAGGTGCACGGACTCGCCGGGCCGAAAACCGTGGACACCCTCGAGCACGGCAATCCACGGCTGACCATCGCTCTGCAAATGAACGATGGTGTCGGAGCCGGTGATCTCGGCCACTTCCACCTCGGCGGTCAGTATGTAAGGGTTGCCCTGCTCGCCCAGTCGCAGATGGTGGGGACGCAGCCCGAAGCGGAAGTCTCCCTCGCCCAGGCCGGCGAGATGCGGCGGCACCGGCATGCGCAACTGCGAGCCGATCAGCACTTCTCCGCCGCTGATGCGACCGGGAACGCGGTTCATGGGCGGGTCACTGAACACCGCCGCCACATGCTCGTTGGCCGGGTGGTCGTGCACCTCCATGGTGGGGCCGAACTGCATCAGGCGCCCTTCCTGCAGCACGGCCGTGTTGCCGGCGAAAGCCAACGCCTCCGCCGGATCGGTGGTCGCGTAGACCACGATGGCGTCGCGCTGCGCGAAGATCTGTTTCAGATCCGCGCGCAGATCCTCGCGCAGCTTGTAGTCCAGGTTCACCAGCGGCTCGTCGAGCAGCAGCAGCTTGGCGTCGCGCACCATGGCGCGCGCCATCGCGGTGCGCTGCTGCTGACCGCCGGAGAGTTCGGCCGGAAGGCGATCGAGCAGGTGGTCGATGCCCAGCCGCTCGGCCTCCGTGTGCACGCGCCTGCGTATCTCCGGCCTGGATACGCGCGCGATGCGCAGCGGCGAGGCGATGTTCTCGAACACGGTCAGCGACGGATAATTGATGAACTGCTGGTAAACCATGGCCACGTTGCGCTTGCGCAGGGGCACGCGGGCCATGTCTTCGCCGTCGCTCAGCACCCGCCCCTCGGTGGGCTTGTCGAGACCGGCCATCAGGCGCATCAGCGTGGTCTTGCCGGCCAGAGTCAGACCGAGCAGCACGTTAACCGAGCCCGGCTCGAGCGTCAGATTGATATCGGCCATGTGGGTCTGCCGGCCCACACGCTTCGATACATGTTCGAGTGACAGAGTCACACGTGCTCCTCCCCGTTTCGCGGCGCCGGATTACAGGCTTCGAATCCGCCGCCCGATCGTTTCATGCGGTCCCGGCAGCGGGGATGCGCTCGCACAACCACGCCTCCAGGCGCTCGGTCTGCCCGCGGTCGAACCGCAGACCGAGCTTGCTGCGCCGCCAGAGAATGTCCTCGGCGCTGCGCGCCCATTCGTGGCGCACCAGGTAATCCGCTTCCGCTTCATAAAGATCGGCGCCCAGGCATTGCCCCAGATCAGCCACCCGCGCCGCCCCGCCGATGATCATCTCGGCGCGCGTGCCGTAGTTGCGGGCCAGACGCCAGGCAAGGGCATCCGGCAGCCAGCCGCGGCCGCACCGCAACCGGCTCAAATAAGCCTCGAAATCGCCACCGGGAATGTCTCCCCCGGGAAGCGGCGCCCGTGCCGTCCAGGTGCCGTCCCTAAACCCCATGATCGGCTGCAGCTTCTCCATGGCATGCTCTGACAAGCGCCGATACGTCGTGAGCTTACCACCGAAAACCGACAGCAAAGGCGCCCGGTCCGCATCCGCTTCCAGCTCCAGCACATAGTCGCGCGTGGCCGCCGATGCGTTGTCGGCGCGGTCGTCATAAAGCGGCCGCACGCCGGAATAACTCCACACCACGTCCTGCGGGTGCACCGGGCGCTTGAAGTACCGGTTGACCGCGTCGCACAGGTAGCGGGTCTCCTCGGGGCTGATGCGGGCACGGGCGGGATCGCCGTCGTAGTCCACGTCGGTGGTGCCGATCAGGGTGTAGTCCCGCTCGTAAGGAATCGCGAAGACGATGCGCCGGTCCGCCTGCTGAAAGATGTAGGCGTTGTCGTGGTCGAACAGCTTCGGCACGACGATATGGCTGCCCTTGACCAGGCGGATACCGCTGTCCGCGGCATGCTCGACCACGTCGTTGAACAGGGCCGCCGTCCACGGACCCGCCGCATTGACCAGGGCGCGGGCGTTCACCTCCCGTCTGCCGCGCGCGGAAGACAGGTGTATGCGCCACAGACCGCCCACCCGGCGCGCGCGCTCGCAGCGCGTATGCGGCTCGATGTCGGCGCCGCGCGCCGCAGCGTCCATGGCATTGAGAACGACCAGACGGGCGTCCTGCACCCAGCAGTCCGAATACGCGAATGCGCGCTTGAGGTCGTCGTTGAGAGGCACGCCCGCGGGGTGGCGGCGCAGGTCGATGGACTGTGAACGCGGCAGACGCTCCCGCCCGCCCAGGTGATCGTAGAGGAAAAGACCTGCGCGAATCATCCATGCGGGCCGCAGCGCTTTGTTGTGCGGCAGCACGAAGCGTAGCGGCCAGATCACGTGCGGCGCGATACCCAGCAGGGTTTCGCGCTCCTTGAGCGCTTCGCGCACCAGACGGAACTCGTAGTACTCCAGATAGCGCAGGCCCCCGTGGATCAGCTTGGTGCTGGCCGACGAGGTGTGCGCGGCCAGATCATGCTGCTCGCACAGCAGCACGGTCAGACCTCGGCCGACGGCATCGCGGGCGATCCCCGTCCCGTTGATGCCGCCGCCGATGACCACGAGGTCATAGGGGCTAGGCTGCGCCATGTCTCCTTCCCGCACGCGGATACGAAGTTTTTATGTTCGAATTGGAACACTAGCACGGAAAACGGGCCTGTCAAAGCGAAACTTTCGTTCGTTATGCAACGACTGTTCAGTCCGCCAGGTAAACCGCAGTATCGGAATCGGCGAGCAGGCGCGTCAGCGCGTCCGGCGGTTGCCGGTCGGTGAACAGGGCGTCCACCTCTGCGATCTCCCCCACGCGGACCAACGCGTTGCGGCCAAACTTGCTGTAGTCGGCGAGCAGCCACACGCGCCTGGCATTGGCCATCACGGTGCGCAGCACGCGCACCTCGCGGAAGTCGAAATCGAACAGCCCGCCGTCGAGCTCGATACTGGATATGCCCATAAGCGCGATGTCGACCTTGAAGTTGCGGAAGAAGTCGATCGCGGCCTCGCCGGTAATGCCCGCATCGCGCGCCCGGACCATGCCCCCGGCCACCATGACCTCGAGCGATGCGTTACCGCTGAGCATGATCGCGACCTGCAAATTGTTGGTGATCACGCGCAGCCCCTGGTGTTCCCGCAACGCCCGGGCCGCCTCCTCGGTGGTCGTGCCCAAGGTGACGAACAGCGACGCCTGCTCGGGCACGTGGCGCGCGACCAGTTCGGCGATGCGCCGCTTGCCTTCGAGATTGAGCACCCGGCGCGTGCTGTAGGCGACGTTTTCCACCGTGGACGGCAGCCCGGCGCCGCCGTGATAGCGGCGCAGCAGCCCCTTGCGGCACAGTGCGTTGATGTCGCGGCGCGCCGTCTGAGGCGTGACGTCAAAGGCCTTGGCCAGAGCCTCGATGGCCACGAAGCCCTGCTCGCGCACCCGGCTCAGTATCTCGCGTTGGCGCGCGCTGATTCCGAGCTCCGGCCTCTTGCCGTTATTGCGTTGCATGCTGCCTCCCGGGGAAAACAAGGGGGGATGCCGAACTTTACGCACCCGTCGGCGTGGTCTATGTTTTCGTTTCTGAACATTGCGAAAAGATAGCAGATCGCCCCGGCCCGGGTTGGAGGAGACCCATGAACGACGCGCCGCACATTCTCAGCATCGACCAGGGTACGACCAGCAGCCGGGCTATCGTGTTCGACCGCGAAGGCCGTCCGGTGGCCAGCGCGCAGCGGGAGTTTCCCCAGCACTTTCCGCACGACGGCTGGGTCGAGCACGATCCGGAGGACATCTGGCAGAGCACGGTGGCGGTGTGCCGGGAAGCGCTGGCCGGCGCCGCTCGGGCCGGCGCCCGGGTCGTCGCGCTGGGTATCACCAACCAGCGCGAGACGACGATCCTGTGGGAGCGCCGCAGCGGGAAAGCGCTCTACAACGCCATCGTGTGGCAGGACCGGCGCACCGCCGACATGTGCAGCGCGCTCAAGGCGCACGGCCACGAAACGACGGTGGCGGCGCGCAGCGGGCTGCTGCTCGATCCCTATTTCTCGGCGACCAAGCTCGCCTGGATACTGGATCACGTCGACGGTGCGCGCGAGCGCGCACAGCGCGGCGACCTCGCCTTCGGCACCGTGGACAGTTTCCTGCTGTGGCGCCTGACCGGCGGACGCGCGCACGCAACAGACGCCACCAATGCCTCGCGCACCCTGCTGTACAACATTCATGAGCAGCGCTGGGACGACGCCCTGCTGGAGCTGTTCGGCATCCCGCGCGCCGTGCTGCCGCAGGTCCACGATTGCGCCGCGCCCTTCGGCACAACCGACGAGCAAGTGCTGGGCCAGGCCCTGCCCGTGTGCGGCATGGCAGGCGATCAGCAGGCGGCCGCGTTCGGCCAGGGCTGCTTCAAGCCGGGCATGCTCAAGAGCACTTACGGCACCGGCTGCTTCGCCTTGCTCAACACGGGGGCGACGCCCATGCGCTCGCGCAACCGGCTGCTCACCACCATCGCTTATCGCCTGGACGGCCGGAGCACTTATGCGCTCGAGGGCTCCATATTCGTGGCCGGCGCGGCGGTGCAGTGGCTTCGGGACTGCATGCACGTGATCAGCACTGCGGCCGAGACGGAACAGCTCGCAGGTCAGCTCGAATCGAGCGGCGGCGTCTATCTGGTGCCCGCGTTCACCGGGCTCGGCGCGCCTTACTGGGACCCGAGCGCACGCGGCGCCATCTTCGGGCTCACCCGCGATACCGGCATCGCCGAGTTGGTGCGAGCGGCGCTGGACTCGGTCTGCTATCAAACGGTGGACCTGATCGACGCCATGGTCGCCGACGGCGCAGCGCGCCCCGCCCGCCTGCGCGCCGACGGCGGCATGGCCGCCAATAGCTGGATGCTGCAGCGTCTGGCCGACCTCGCCGACATAACGGTGGAGCGCCCGGCGGTGATCGAAACCACGGCGCTGGGCGCGGCCTACCTGGCCGGATTGCAGGCGGGCGTCTACCGTTCGCTGGACGACGTCGCCCAGCACTGGTCGCTCGACGCGCGCTTTGAGCCGAGCCTGGATGCCGGCGAGCGCCGCACACTGATCGGCGGCTGGCACGAGGCGGTGGCGCGCGTGTGCGCACCCCCGCCTTCCCCTCAATAAGCGATGGGGTTGGGCTTGTCGGGGTCGAGCCCGTAGCGCTTGATCGCCTTAGCGACGCTGTTGGCCGCCACCTGGCCCTGATCGGCCAGCCCCTTGAGCGCGGCCACGGTGATCCAGTGGCGGTCGACCTCGAAGAAGTGGCGCAGCCGCGCGCGCGTGTCGGAGCGGCCGAACCCGTCGGTGCCGAGCACGAGGTAGGGGGCGGGCACGTAGGGGGCGATCTGCTGGGGGTAGGCGCGCACGTAGTCGGTGGCGGCCACCACCGGGCCTTGGGCGTCGTGCAGGCACTGGGTGACGTAGGGCACTTGCGCCTTGGCGCCGGGGTGGAGGCGGTTGTGGCGTTCGGCCGCGGCGCCGTCGCGGGCGAGTTGGTTGAAGCTCGGCGCGCTCCACACGTCGGCGCCGACTTTCCAGTCGTCTTTGAGCAGCTCGGCGGCGGCGATGGCTTCCCGCAGCATCACGCCGCTGCCCATTAGCTGCACGCGTGTCTTGAGCCGCTTGTCGCCCTGGCTGAAGCGGTAGAGCCCGCGGATGATGCCGTCTCTGACCCCTTCGCCTTCGGGCATGGGCGGGTGGGGGTAGTTTTCGTTCATCACGGTGAGGTAGTAGTAGACGTCTTCCTGGTCTTCGAGCATGCGCCGCATGCCGTCCTGGATGATGGTGATGAGCTCGTAGCCGAAGGTGGGGTCGTAGGAGCGGCAGTTGGGCACGACGGAGAAAAACAGCTGGCTGTTGCCGTCTTCGTGCTGCAGGCCTTCGCCGTTCAGGGTGGTGCGCCCGGAGGTGGCGCCGAGCAGAAAGCCTCTAGAGCGCATGTCCCCGGCCGCCCAGCACAAATCGCCGGTGCGCTGGAAGCCGAACATGGAGTAGAAGATGTAGAACGGGATCATGGGCTCGTCGTTGACCGAGTAGGAGGTCGCCGCGGCGATCCAGGAGCTCATGGCGCCGGCCTCGGTGATGCCTTCCTCGAGGATCTGGCCGTTCTGGGCTTCGCGGTAGAAGGCGAGCTTGCCGGCGTCTTCGGGCTCGTAGAGCTGGCCCAGGGGGGAGTAGACGCCGATGGCGCGGAACAGCCCTTCCATGCCGAAGGTGCGCGCCTCGTCCGGGACGATGGGCACCACGCGCGGGCCGAGCGTTTTGTCGCGCACGAGCTGCTGGAGCATGCGCACGAACACCATGGTGGTGGAGACGGGGCGCTCGCCGCCTTCGAGCAGGCGCGAGAAGCTCTCGAGCGGGGGCACTTCAAAGGTCTTGGTGCTTTTCCCGCGCCGCGCGGGCAGGGCTCCGCCCAGCGCCTGGCGGCGCGCTTTGAGGTATTGGATCTCGGGCGAGTCTTCGGGCGGGCGGTAGAAGGGGACGTCTTTGATCTGCTCGTCGGGGATGGGTACCTGGAAGCGGTCGCGGAAGCGCTTGAGCTCGCCCTCGTCGAGCTCGATCTTCTGGTGGGTGATGTTTTGCGCTTCGCCCGCTTCGCCCATGCCGTAGCCTTTGACGGTCTTGGCGAGGATCACGGTGGGCTGGCCGCTGTGCTCGGCGGCCGCCGCGTAGGCGGCGTAGATTTTGTGCGGGTCGTGGCCGCCGCGGTTCAAGCGCGCGATGTCGTCGTCGGTGAGGTGGGCCACCAGCTCTTTGAGCTCGGGGTAGGCGCCGAAGAAGTGCTCGCGGGTGTAGGCGCCGCCGCGCGCCTTGCACGCCTGGTAGAGCCCGTCGACGGCTTCGTCCATGCGCCGGCGCAGCAGCCCCTGCGTGTCGGCGGCGAACAGCGGGTCCCAGTACGAGCCCCAGATGACTTTGAGCACGTTCCAGCCCGAGCCGCGAAAGCGCCCTTCCAGTTCCTGGATGATCTTGCTGTCGCCCCGCACGGGGCCGTCCAGGCGCTGCAGGTTGCAGTTGACCACGAAGATGAGGTTGTCGAGGTTTTCTCTAGAGGCCAGTCCGATCGCGCCCAGGGTCTCGGGCTCGTCGGTCTCGCCGTCGCCGAGAAAGCACCACACTTTGCGCCCGGCGGTGGCGGCGAGTCCGCGGTTCTCCAGGTATTTCAGAAACCGCGCCTGGTAGATGGCCTGGATGGGGCCGAGCCCCATGCTCACGGTGGCGAACTGCCAGAACTCGGGCATGAGCCAGGGGTGGGGGTAGGAGGACAGCCCCTTGCCGCGCCCTTCCTTGACTTCCTGGCGGAAGTTTCTCAGCTGCGCCTCGGACAGCCGGCCTTCCAGGTAGGCTCTGGCGTAGAAGCCTTCGGCGGAGTGGCCCTGGAAGAACACCAGATCCCCGCCCCCTTCGGCCTCGGGGCCGCGGAAGAAGTGGTTGAAGCCGACCTCGTAGAGCGTGGCTGCGGAGGCGAACGAGGCGATGTGGCCTTCCAGCCCGCCCGGGTCGCGCGCGGCGTTGATCACCAGCGCCATGGCGTTCCAGCGCACCAGCGAGCGGATCTTCCACTCCAGCGCCGCGTCCCCGGGGCTTTTGGCTTCGCGGTGCGGCGGGATGGTGTTGACGTACGCGGTGTTGGGCGAGAACGGGATGTAGGCGCCGTTGCGCCGCGCCTGCTCGATCAGGCGCTCCAGCAGAAAGTGCGCGCGCTCCGGGCCCTCGCGCTCCAAAACGCTCGCCAACGACGCCTGCCATTCCTGCGTCTCGGTGGGGTCGATGTCTTGCTGCTTATCGTTCGACTCAGCCATGAACTTCTCCCGGTGAGAACTTATTCGGCGCACCAATCCATCCCGCCAAGTGGCCGAAGGCTCGGATTATCCGCACGTTTATCAATATCCTACCAAAGCCAGCCGGCTTATCGCCCGCACTACGCACACAGTCAAACCCGTTTGAGGCTAAACCCAGCCACCGCGGCGGGCGCGGAGCCAGTCGCTCCGGTCATCCAAGTCCCAAAGCGCAGGCAGCTCGCGCCAACATAGCCCCAGCCGTCGGGCCCGCCGCCGTGCCTGGGCCATTACATGCTTTCCGCCCCAGTCGATGCCCCGGAACAGGCGCGGCGCGCGCCGGCGCAACCCCGCCAGTACAAAGCCGCCGTCCTCGGCGGGCACAAATACCGCATCCGCGCCTTGCGTCAGCGCCACCGCCGCTTGATACAGCACGTGACCCGTCATCGCTGGACAGTCGGTGCCAACCACCAGTGCCGCCGGGGCTCTCTTCAGCACATGCTTCACAGCAAACGACATGCGCTGCCCCAAATCCCCCTGCTGCTGACGGTGCAGGGCCACGCCGTACCGCCGGCGCAGGCGGAGAAGAGTCGGATGCGCGCAGTCGGGCGCGCACCAAAGCGAGCAATCCAAACCGGACGCCGTCGCCGTAGTCAGCACCCGCCGCAACAGGCGCACTTGCAAGCGCGCCGCCGCAGTTCCGCCCACGGTTGCCGCCAGGCGCGTATTGCAGTAGCCGGGAAACGGCGCCTTCGAAAAAATAAGCACATGCGCGCGTGCGGCTGGCACCTGCTCCCAGGTCTCAACGGGCGGCGGCGCGGTAAGCACATGCGCGCGTGCGGCTGGCACCGCATCCGGGATCACGTTAGGGGCTGGTATAGGCACACTCCCGATGCTACACTACGCGCTTCGTGGACGGGGCCGTAGCTCAGTTGGGAGAGCGTCGCGTTCGCAATGCGAAGGTCGCCGGTTCGATCCCGGCCGGCTCCACCACTTCCGTTAGCCGGGCTGGCAAATCCCTCTAAACACCCACCTAAAAGTGGGTTTTTCAGTTCGCGGCTCTCTGATCTGCGCATCGGCTGTAGGTGCTAGGCGCCCTGTGGACAAACGTGCCCGGCGACTCGTCATTCATCGAATCCGATAATGCCCCGTGGTCGGGAACATGACGCGAGGAAGGATTTTCATAGCCGAATTTGGGCATAATGACCAGTGCCTGAAACGCGATTCTATCAGCCTAATTGAGCACAAACCACTCTCAACCCATCGTGTCCATGGCGTAATGCGACTTCACGCTACGTCCAATTTCCTATGATGCGATAAGAAACTATAGCTTCACCCACTGATCTGCCATTTTGAAATCACCGGAATCGGGCGAATCAATTGGGCGATATAGTGTAATAATCTTTGATGTCGGCATCGGCGTTAGACTGGCGGCTAGCTGACCATGAAAACAGGAGGCGCCTGGGGCAGTGGTTGTTGAGACTGCGGTCGCTCCGCCGATCCGAGCCCCGAGCCGCTCCCCGCCAGCCAGACCCGCAAAATTGACAGACATCAATAAATCGCGGGCCGATTTTGACTAGCCTAACTATAAGGCTTGTGAAGACCCCGCCTAACCGGGGATTAGGTGGTCAGCGGCAGGATGCTGAGTGGTAGCGCTGGAACCTTCCACGGCTTCTGCCTCTGCGACACGTCATAAGGCGACTGGGATGCAAAACCGTCGTTCCATCGCTGCCGCAAAAACACCAGTAGTTCAGTTTGACGCGTGGAGGAGCTTAAAGTGAACAATGTAGCCATCGTGACCGGCGGCACCCGGGGGATCGGTGCAGCGATCAGCACCGCTCTGCGTGATAGGGGATTCCGGGTTGCCGCGACCTATCATGGCAATGACGAAGCCGCGAACGCATTTAAGTCGCGAACCGGCGTCTCGGTCTACAAGTGGGACGTCGGCGACTACGAGCAAAGCCAAGCCGGCGTTGAACGCGTTACCACCGATTTAGGCACGGTGTCGGTACTCGTGAACAATGCCGGCATCACCCGGGACGGGATGTTGCACAAGATGGATCCGGAGCACTGGAATGAGGTGCTGCGCACAAACCTTACGTCCTGTTTCAACATGAGCCGTATTCTGGTGCCGTCGATGCGCGAACGGGGTTTTGGGCGCATCGTAAGCATCTCCTCGATCAACGGTCAGAAAGGGCAAATCGGGCAGACCAACTATGCGGCGGCCAAGGCCGGAATTATCGGCTTCACCAAAGCGCTGGCGCTGGAGTGCGCCGCCAAGGGTATCACCGTTAATGCGATTGCCCCAGGCTACGTGCGCACTGAGATGCTGGACTCAGTGTCCGAAGATATCATCAGCAAGATCATCGCGCAGATCCCCGTGGGCCGACTTGGCCGCCCTGAGGAGGTCGCAGAACTGGTGGGTTTTCTCACCAGCCCGCACTCGGGGTTCGTAACCGGCGCGACCTTTGCAATTAACGGCGGCCAGTACATGCTGTGACCACAACGGATTTGCGATAAGGCTGGACGCCCGTCTGCCTCCGTGCACCGGACGCGAGGTTAGGTCAGGGGTGCAGGCAACGATTCCTTGCGCGCCAAGATTGACTCGTGTCAATGCATAACCGCCTTGCGCTCGCTACCGTGATGACTCCGGCGGCCCTCTTGACTGCCCCTGTAATCGCGACAGTTTGCGCTGAGGAACGCTTATGGTAGGTCAGCGGCCCACGATCACTCGCGGCACGAACTTCGCCAGAAGCCTTGCCACGCCACCCCATGTTGCACGCACGGGGGTTCCCCATGACACGGCGTCGCGCAGCGCCTGACTCTACCCGTCGGCGCCCTGCTCTGCTGCTCGAATCGGAGAGCCGGGCGTCACGGCTCGGCGCGGGGCGTTCTTCCTCACACGGCGGACAGTGCATGCGCCGGACAGGTCCGCGGAAAGCAAAAATGGCGCGAGCCAATG
>Ga0209921_1000103_pt1 | contig 31865 bp, 27 predicted proteins | sample SalPonF2_C_D2_MG_FD_185730 | JGI IMG/M metagenome (GOLD analysis project Ga0209921, IMG submission 185730) | Salt pond soil microbial communities from South San Francisco under conditions of wetland restoration - Salt Pond MetaG SF2_C_D2_MG... ...
CGACTACCTGGAGAACCCGCGCAACGAGGCGGCGGAGAACGAGCTGTTCGTGGAGAACCGGCAGTTCCTGGAGCATGGTCTGGAGCCGATCACCCTGGACGAGGGGCTGATGCGCGAGGTGACCGAGATCACCCGCCGCTACGCCGACCGCTGCGATACGGCCAAGATCCCCTGCATGTCCCGGTGGAACCGGGATCGGGCTATGCACCGCGCAATTAGCTACGGCCCCCGGCTACATGCTGGCGATTTTTCGCGTCCCCCACCGAGTCAAACTGGGCTTGCCGCAAATAATGACCGGCGCCGGAATTAGATCACAACCCGAGGTGTCGAGGGGTCGACGTGCAGCTCTGATTGATCTGGTTTCTTCTATGGCTGTCCGTGGAGCTAGTGCGCCGCTCGCGCTGGCTGCAAATGTCCTGCTCGCCCGCATACTAGGCCCCGCATCTCTGGGCATCTATATGACACTCCTTTCGACCGGACTCATCGCCGGAAGGATCTCCGCGTACGGGGTAGGCCCTGTCCTGACCAGGGAGATTGCCGCCTGCCAGCCCGATCAGCGCGGACCTGCAATCTCCTCGATGGCGCGCTGGGCCCTGAAACTCACCGGCTCCTTGTCGCTGGTAGGGGTCGTTCTCGCTATGCTTTGGCTGACATACGGCCCGGCGTCCCCGCCGAACAGCTTGGCTGAGCGACTAGCGGCCGTCGCCATAATTCCGGCGTGTGCGTGGTCCACAATACCCAGCGGGCTCCTAAGCGGGCTCTCCAAGGTTGCAAGTGGGCTAGCGGTCGGAAATCTCTGGAAGAACGCCATTCTTTTGGCTGGCCTCCTCGCTTTCTTCCTGGCTGGAAGGGTTGATATAGCTAGCGTGCTCGTATTGCAGGCCGGCAGCTTTGCGTGCGCTGCCGTGATCGGTGTCGCCTCCATCCAGAGGCTGGTACCACGGGTCAGTCGGTCGCTTCGTCTAAGGGCGGCGCGCCCCGCCCCCGCGCGCACCACCGCTTGGCGACGCTCCGCCGGACACTTTCTCTCCCTCTCACTCGCTTGGCTCGTCCTCGGCAGGCTGGACGTTATTCTGGTGAACGCGCTAGCCGATGCGCGTCAGGCTGGCCTTTTCGGAGTGGCAGCTCGCGTCGGACAGGTGGCATCAATCGCCGGCCTTGTGTGGGCCGCATGGCTGCAACCGCGTGTAAGCCGAGCTGTGCAAGACAGGCAGGCCTCAGAACTACGTTCGATTCTCGGTATTGGCTACGTTGGTGCGGTCAGCACAACAAGCCTGTTGGTTACTGGCGGGTGGTTACTTGCTCCGAAGCTAATGAGTTTAATGGGAAGCTCATTTGTCGCTGGCGCGGTCTGGCCGTTCCGGTGGCTAATCCTCGGTTACTTAGTGTGGGGCCTTAGCATACCTCTTTATGCTTTCATGTCGATGACGAACGGTGAAGCGCAACTGTCGAGAATCCTTTGGACCCAAGCCGGCCTGACGTTGGCAATAAGCGTTCCGCTTATCCACGCTTGGGGAGCCTTGGGTGGCGCCTGGGCATGGTCGGGCGGACTTGCAGTTGGGAGTCTTGGAATCATAGTTACTGGATATAAAAGGATGTCTCGGCTATCGCTGACCCCCAGCCAGCGGAACGCGTGACTCCCGCATTCTATGAAATTTGCGAATCCCGCAACGTTTCCAAAAGATCGCCGACGCGGCCCACTATTCACTCCAAGGAACCCCATGTCGACGCTAAGCACACAAGATCGATGAGCTTCGCATATATTCGTCTAAGTCGGTGGGAGCTTGGCGGATTTAGACTGCTGGGACCAGGCCTAGGGAATCTACTCTTTCCGTGGGCGCGAGCCATAAAGGCCACGCATTCACACAGCCTGACTCCCATATGGCCAAGCTGGCCTCAGATCAAGATTGGGACAATTATCCGAGGCGAAAGGGATCCGCGATTTTACTCGGGACTGTTTCGCAACCCGGGAAATTATGTAAGCGGCATCAACAAGCTGTCCCTGCTCGCGCACCGCAGAAAAATCGGGGAAGCCTTGCTCGAACGAGAGAAGAATGTCGGCGGAATCGCAGACCGAAGTACGATTGTAGTATTCGAGGGAGTCGGGCAACTATTCGAGCCGCTCGTCGGCCATAGCGGATTGATCACGCGGGAACTCCTTAGAATGACCCGCCCAGAACATCTTGCCGGCCTTTCCCATGATTTCGGCAAATCCATTACGGTCCACGTACGTCGCGGCGACTTCGCCCCCCCCAACGATTCTCTCCTCCGCGCGGGCCGGCCCAACATACGATTGCCACTCTCATGGGTCGTAGAAACAATCGTTATCCTACGCGCCGCACTAGGGGCCGACTGGCGGGTATGGGTGTTTTCAGATGCCCACGAAGACGAATTAGAAGATCTCCTCCGCCTACCTTTGGTAACAAGGCTGCACTTCGGTAGCAGTCTAGCTGACATGCTGGCGATGAGTTGCAGTACGGTCTTGATTCCGTCTTCTACTTTTAGCTTCTGGTCAGCGTTCCTAGGTTCGGCACCCTGCATCTATTATCCCGGCCAAGTGCAGCGAGGTCTTTATAAGGGGGCGGGTCTAGGGGAGATAGCGCGCGCTCCCGGGGCAGGCCTGCCCAATGCATTTTTCGATACTGTACGACTGCACGAAAGATATCGGGCAGCATGTCAGTGACGACGAACGCGGCCAAATTTACTCCACCCGCGCTCCCGGTAGGGCAGGATCCACACAAGACCATTGAGCCAAGCGGCGCTTGGTCACATTAGGCCTGGGCCTAATCATCGGGACCTTGATCGTCCTAGAGTAACCAAGTCTCTTGCTCTAAATCTCACCAGCCGCTCGCCGTGCTCCTAGGGTAGAGATCCAGTGTGCCGGGATGCTAGATATTGATTTCCCCCAGTAGGATGAGAATAGCTCGACTGGCCCTATACAGCGGGGCCGTGCTCCTTGGTTGCTATTGGCCGCGGCTTGGCCGCTTTCCGCTTGCCGATTGGTTTTTCGCATCAGCAGCAATCATCATGGCAACGGGAGCAATCCTTCGGCGAATATCTGGAGGATATCGGTCAACATTCGCAGTCAGTGGCACGTGTGTTGCCGCGGGCGTAGCAATCACCTCCGCGCAAAGTTCAAGCCCAGGATCAGAGATTTACCACGGCCTGTTGCTTGTGTATCTATTCGTCGTTTGGCTGCCACTCTTCGAGGTACTGATAACTAGGCAAGAACATTTCCAGATCCTCGTTCGCTGCTTGATTGTGGGTGCGGTCCTGACTGGTGGAGCAGCGATCGCTCAGGCCCACTTCGGGGTCAAGATCCCGTACTCACCCCCACAGTGGGGAAGAATGTCCGGTTTCACCGGGAATCCGGACGGGCTCGGGACATTCGAGGCCACTATTCTGCCACTGACGCTGTCGGCGATCGTCTTATCCCGCACCATTCCCGCCAAGCTGGCGTTCCTTGCAGCGGGTGTTGTCATCATCACCGCCCTCCTGCTGTCGGCATCTATCACGGGGGCGGCTTGCGCTACGGTTGCAGTAGGAGTGTTTGGTTTGCTGACCATCCGGCGCAAGCGAGTTTTTCTGCAGATTGGCGTAGTAACCATTCTAGTCGCTTTGGGCATTGGCGCCGTGTGGGGCAGGTTCTCCGAAACACCCGTCCTAAAGGTGGCCTCACGAGTAACGGAACTCCATACCGCAGGAGTCTCGAACAGCACACTGGGCACGCGACTCCGCGGCGACGAGGAGGCGCTCCGGTACATCAACCGCCGTCCGTTGACAGGGGCAGGCTTCAACGCAGCGCTCCCGGGCGTCGATACCCTTGTACACAACAGTCTGCTCAGATTCTGGTATGAGGGGGGAATGCTTCTAGAGGCCGGGCTTTTGATAGTGCTCACTGTTGGAACGATCCGGCTTGCGTCCCTGTGGAAGCCGAAAACCCAAGATGAAGGACAACTCGTATATCGGGCCGCGGTAGCCGGGGCATATGCCTCATTTCTACTGCTCTCTTCCGTATCTCCGGTAATGTTTAACCGAGCCGACTGGCTAGGCCTCGCCCTAATATTTGCCCTAACGTCCGGGAGTCGCTCCCGAACTGCCCGACTTCTTCATAACGGAAGGCCCCATGGTACGCGTCGTCTATTGGAATAACATTCCAGCCCCATACATGGTGGACCGATTCAACGCCGTAGCCGATCGGGGCACTTTGAACTTCGAAGCCTGGTTCAACGATCGCCTTGAGCCCGATCGCAGCTGGACCGTGTGTGAAAGTGAGTGGCGCTTCGCCCATCGGTACATCCCGACGACGCGGATAGGAGAGCGCGCGTTTCACTGGCCCCTGCCGGTCCTAGACTCCCGGCCCGACGTGCTCGTGAGCGTCTACTCCGGGGCGTCTTATCTACTTGGATGGGCAGTGGCTAAGATCAGAGGCACCAAAACAGCGTTTTGGTGCCCAATGACGATGGATAGTTGGGTGAAGAGGGCGTGGTGGAAAACCGCGATGAAGCGCGCGATCTTCCCCTGTCTCGACGGTGTCCTTTGTTGCGGTGAGGACAGTCGCCGCTACGCGGTGAGTTGCGGCGTTCAACGATCCAAGACGCTTCTCCTTCCACACTCTATTGACGTCGACCATTTCCGCTGCGGCGTTGCGTACGCTCACTCGAGGCGCGCAGAGCTTTCGGCTAAGCTCGGCCTACGTGGTACGGTTTTCATTTATGTAGGCCGGCTGTGGTGGGGCAAAGGGCTTAGTACTCTCCTTCAAGCATTCGCTGAACTGCAGCACCGGCAGTCCGAGGAAGTCAGCTTGCTGATCGTGGGCGATGGCCCAGACGAGGCCAACCTTCGGCAATGGTGTGACGAACATGGCCTCCGGAACGTCATGTTTGCGGGTTTTCGCCAGAAGGCCGAGCTTCCCCGCTTCTACGCCGCAGCGGACGTGTTCGTTTTCCCAACGCTTGGAGACCCCTACGGCCTAGTAGTGGACGAGGCAATGGCAAGCTCGCTGCCCGTCGTCAGCACCAGTGCGGCTGGAGAGATTCGCGAGAGGATCACCCAAGGTGTCAACGGGTTCGTTGTTCCGCCCAAGGACTCCGCGGCACTGGCAGACCGGATGGCACACCTCGCCTCAGACCCGACGTTGCGGAGATGCATGGGGAAGGAGTCTGCCAAACGTGTCGAGGCTCGAACACCAGAGAATTGGGCACGGGCCTTTGAAGAAGCGGTCCGCACGTTGCTGAACGGTTGACTAGACCTCATCGCCAGCACACGCAAGAAAATGATGGACCTTCTGATAAGCACCCCCTACCGTGCAGGCTCAATCGTGAACATTGCACGCGGAGCAGCCGACGCGGGTGTCCTTCGACGCTTCTACACTACGGTCTACCTTCGGCGCTACCATGAGTTTGCGCAGAGCATACCTTTGGTCGGAGCGCCCGTTGCAAGGAAGCTCAGCCGCCGCTCTTTCCTCGGCGTCCCCCGTGAAATCGTCGCATCCGAGTCGACGCTTCCGGAATTGGCGCACCTGCTGTTTAGAAGGATGTCGGGCAAATTGTTTCCCCAGCACGCGGCCGCGTCTATGTATCACTCGAAGCTGCTTTTCGACATGGCAGTAGCGAAGTGCGTTGAAGAGGAGGAGCCGGGCGTATTTTTGGGTATGCATGCTGCAAGCGAAAATTCGTTTCAAGCCATGCAACGCAACGGCGGGCAAACGGTCCTCAACCTAGTGAATAGTCATCCCACCGAACAAAACAGACACCTTCGCGAACTTGCAGGGTTAACGCCCCCTCACCACGAGTTCATTCCCGATGGCGTCGTAGAAAGAGTAGAACGGGAGATTGAGCTGGCGGACCGGATTCTCGTCCCATCATGGTTCGTCGCCAAGCAGCTCTTGGCTCACGGAATTCCAGATCGCAAGATCGTGGTGGTTCCGTACGGGGTCGATCTGACTGTGTTTCGAGAACTGGCCCGACCAGTTTCGCGTCGTAAGGAGCTACAGTGCCTTTACGTGGGTCAAATTTCGCACAGGAAGGGGTTGCGCACCTTGGTGGATACGGCGCGTCGATGCCGGAACCTACCTATACGATTTGACCTGGTCGGGCCGATGGTCAGCCCGGAGGTGCTGCACGATGCGCCTCCTAACTGCCATTACCTGGGGTTCACTCCCCCTGGCGGGGATGTCGCCGACGCAATGTGCGCCGCTGATATCTTCGTACATCCGACCTATGATGACTCATGGTCCCTGGTCGTACTTGAGGCAATGGCTTGCGGCTTGCCAGTGATCACAACGAACCACGCGGGCTCAAGCGAGGTCATAGAAAACCGCCAGACAGGAATAGTTGTCCCTCCGGGTGACACATTTAGGTTCACGGACGCGCTGCGCGAGCTGTCGGAAGACCAAGGGCTCCGACAGAGGCTGGGGCGACAAGCGCGGCAAGCGGTGAAAGCTGATTACTCCTGGCCAGTTTACGCTGAGCGAGTGTTAGGCGCCGCTTGCCAGTTCTAGACCGCGTCCCGCGTACCAACAGAACTATGAGAGTCACACATGTTATTCCCAGCACCGCCCTGCAGTGGGGCGGGCCTGTAGCGGTTGTTCGGAATATCGCACGCGCCGTTGCAGATTTCGGGGTGAGTACCAATGTGATCACGACCTCGGGTCGCCGGGTTGGAGTGGCCGCTCCGATTGAGGACTTGCCAATACTTGCAGGCTCAACATCTTTCCTAGCAAGCATTTGGACCGGGCATTCCCGCGAACTTGGCCCGATTTTCGACCATATACTACGGGAAACGGACATCCTGCATATTCACGAACTCTGGCACTTTCCGCATTGGTCCGGCGCAAGAGCCGCGCGTAAACATGGAGTCCCTTATATTGTTACCCCCCATGGTGAACTCGACCCATGGCGACTTCGGTATAGGGGCTGGAAAAAACGTCCGTATCTAGCGTTAGTGCAACGCCGGATCCTAGCCAGGGCGGCCGTCGTCCATGCAACCACGAGCGCCGAGGTCAGTGAGATTCGAGCCCATGCGCCACGAACTCAAGTACGGGTCATACCCAACGGAGTGGACATAGATGAATTGTCTGATCGATCCGGGCGCTACGCTCTAGAAAATTCCTACCCGCGGTTACGGGGCAAACGAGTGGTGCTTTTTCTCGGACGCTTGCAAAAAGCCAAGGGTCTTGATGTTTTGGTCGAAGGCTTTTCTTATCTAGCCAAGACGTTCGAAGATTTGGCGTTGCTTGTGGCGGGGCCCGACGAAGGTTATAAGGCCACGATGTGCAAGGCTCTCTCCGAAGCCGGTTTGCTGGATCGCAGCACATTCACCGGGTTTGTAACAGGGGAAGACAAGAGACAAGTGCTCGCCGGCGCGGACATCTTCGTGCTTCCATCCTACGGAGAGGGGTTCAGCACGGCCGTGCTTGAAGCGATGGCAAGTGGCTTGCCGGTGGTCATTACAGAGCAATGCAAATTTCCTCAGGTGAAGAGTTCCCAGGCAGGGCTCATCATCGAACCCGATCCAGCTCAACTGGCTGACGCAATGCGCCAATTAATTGAACACCCAGAACGAGCACGCGCCATGGGACAGCATGGTCGAAGCCTTGTCCGAAAACGGTATTCTTGGACGGTAGCCGCGAGCGAGATGCACGCGCTCTACCGCACCGTGTTAGCGGACCGGGTGGCTCGACAGCTGAAGGCAAGCTGACGTGCGAGCGCTGAGCACGCTGGAGAATCAGTGTCCGTATTTGTAATGATAATAGTAATACCCGTATGAATACCCGCCGGCCGTGCTCGCCCCGAGGTCGTTGAACAGCAGCCCCGCCACCCGGCTCCGGTTCCTCTCCAGCCTCTTGAGCGTCTGCTCGATTTCCCCATAGGCGCTCTGCCCCGCCCGCACGACCACGAACAGCGCCGCCGCCCAGGGCGCGATCAGGGTCGCGTCGGTGACCGCCATCACCGGCGGCGTGTCCAGCAGCACCACGCCGTACTCCTTCGCCGCTTCCTTCAGCAGCTCACCGAAGCGCTCGTTCATCAGCAGCTCGGAGGGGTTCGGCGGGATCGTGCCGCTGGCCAGCAGATCGGCGCCCTGTTCGCCGTCGAGGTGAACCACGGCCTCACGCCAGGGCAGGTCGCCGGCCAGCACGTCCGACAGGCCCGGCGATCGCTGAACACCGGCATACTGGTGGATGTGGCCCTTGCGCATGTCGGCGTCGATCAGCAGTGTCTTCTGGCCCGCCTCGGCGAGCAGCGCGGCGGCGTTGACCGAGACGAAGCTCTTGCCCACGCCCGGCCCGGGCCCGGTGAACACCACGATCCGGCGCTCGGCGTCCATCAGGGCGAAGTGGAGGCTCGTGCGCAGGCTGCGCAGCGCCTCCACCGCCGGGTCGCGCCCGGCCACGCCGGCGAGGATGGTGCCCTCGCCCGCCTTGCCCTTCTCCATCTGGCGGAACAGCCTGGCCTGGGCCTTGCTGTGCGGGATCACGCCGTAGACCGGCACGCCGATGCGCTTCTCCAGGTCCTCGGGATTGGTGATCCCGCGGCGCAGGGTCTCACGCCCGAACACCAGCCCGACCCCGGCCAGCAGGCCCAGGAACAGGCTCAGCAGCACCGCCGACTTGCGGTTGGGCCCGGAGGGAAGGTCCGGCTTCACGGCGTGGTCGACGATGCGCACGTTGCCGGTGGTGCCGGCCTTCTGGATCTGCAGCTCCTGGGCCTTGTTGAGCAGGTCGGTGTAGAGCGTGGTGTTGACCTGCTCGTCGCGCTCGAGCGAGAGCATCTGCTGCTGGGTGTTGGGCAGGCCCTTCACCTTCTGCTCCAGGCTCTGCTTCATGCCCTTGAGCTTGGCGATCTCGTTGGCCAGCGCCTTCATCTGCGGGTGCTGCGGGTTGTACTCCTCGGACATCTTGGCGCGCTTGAGCTGCGCCGTGTTGATCTGGTCCTCGACGTTGACGATCTGGTCCAGCAGGTTCTTGGTCTCCGCCGTCAGGTCCACCGCGCGGTGCTGGCTGCGATAGCTCGCCAGCTTCTGCTCGGCCGTGTTCATCTGGTCCTTGAGCTTGGGAAGCTGCTGGTTGAGGAACTTGAGGCTGTCGGCAGCCTGCTCGGAGTGGCGCTGCACGTTCTGGCGCAGGAAGGCGTCGGCGACGGCGTTGAGGATATTCTTCGCACGCTGCGGGCTGTGGCCGGTGAAGCTGGCGTGGATGATGCCGGTGCCCTTGCCCTCCTCGTTCGCACCGAGGTGCTTTTGCAGCGCGTCGATGGTCGCCAGGCGGTCGTGCTTCGCCACATCGAAGCGCGTGCCGGGGCGCGCCACCAGGGTCTGGACGAACGCGGCGACCGCCGGCCTGCCGTCCGGGCCCTTCTCGCTCGAGTAGGCCGGTTTGCCGACCTGGCCCTTCAGCAGCAGCTTGCCGTCGGGATCCAGCAGCCTGTAGGCATCGCCCTGGCCGGCGACCAGCGTGAGCGTTTTGCCCTCGAGGTCCCGCGGCACGGACAGGCGCGTGACATCGATCTTCGTGCCGCCCCAGGCGTAGCTCGACAGGCCCAGGAACGGCGCGGCCGGGCGGTCGCCGGTGTCCGCGTGGCGCGCCATCCAGGCGCCGACGACCGGGAAGTAGTGCGGACGCGCGGTGATGGTCAGGTCAAGCTGGTCCACCGCCTTGCCCAACACCAGGCGCGACTTCAGGATCTGGATCTGCGTGTCCGCCTTGGGCGCCTGGCCGGTGAGCTGGCCCAGCGCGGTGTTGTCCAGCAACGAGGGCTGGTTCTGCTCGACCTGCAGCAGCGCGTCGGCGGTGTACCGCGGCGGCGCCAGCACCGCGTAGGCCAGGCCGATCGCCAGCGCCACCGCCGTCACCGCGGCGATCAACCACTTGCCGGCCCAGAGCATGTCGACCAGCCGCCGCAGGTCCAGCTCGTCCTCGACGATCTCCTGGACCTCCGGCTCGGTCTGCGGCGGCGGGTTCTGGGTGGCCTGGCTCATGCGGTCAGTGGTTCCGGTACAGGATGTCCAGCTCGTACAGGGACTGGATCGTGGGCAGCACCTGGCTGACCACGCGGTTGAAGTTGGTCAGGCCCGCGGTGGAGACCAGCACCACGTCGTGCGGCTGCAACCGGAACTCGCTCGCCAGCAGCAGCGCCGAGGCGTTGTGGGCGTTCAGCGCGAAGATCCGCGGCACGATGTGCGGCTTGCCCTTGGGCCCCTCCTTCGGCACGCCGCGGATCACGTACACGCCGCGGGTGTTGGCCGCCTTGAGGTCGATGCCCTTGGCGTCGGCGATGGCCTCGGCCAGCGTCAGGCGACCCTTGTCCATGGGCACGGCGGTCTGCTCGTTGACCTCCCCCATCACGAAGACCTGGTTCTGCGAGTTGTCCGGCACGTACAGCACGTCCCCCGCGTGCAGGAGGCGGTTGCCCCGGCCTTCAGAGTACAGCGCCAGGATGTTGATGTCGTGCTGTTTTCCGTCCGGGGTGGTCAGGATGGCGTCGCGCTTGTCCGCGTCCTTCGCGAACCCCCCGGCCTGGTTGATGGCGTCCATGATGGTCAGCGGCGCGTCGGTGAGGTACTCGATGCCGGGCTTGTTGACCTGGCCGGTGACGTAGACCTTCTGGCTCTTGTAGGAGACCACCCGCACGTCGAGCTGGGGCGACTTGAGGTAGGGGACAAGATCCCGCGTCAGCTTCCGGCGGATCTGCTCGACCGTCAGCCCGGCCACGTGTACCACGCCGGCGTAGGGGAAGTAGATGGTGCCGTCGGGCCGCACCAGGCGCCCCTGCAGCTCGATGTTCTGGAAGTTGCCCATGGGGTTGGACAGCTCGGGATGGCCCCAGACCACCACGTTGAGCACGTCCTGCGGCTCGACGTGGTAGACGTAGCTCGCCACCGCCTGCTTCGTCTTTTGCGAGGTCGCCGCGGCGCGGTCCTGCTCGCGCTGCTCGGCCTGCTTGCGGATCAGCTTCGGCGTGACCGGCACCACCTCGGGCGCGAACTTCTTCTGCTCCTTCTTCGGGATCCCCTTGGTGTACCAGGGCTGCTGCCGGCCGCCGTTGACCGTGATCCCGGGGATCGCGGCACACCCGGACAGCCCCAGCCCGACTACCGCCAGCAGCGCGAAGCGAACGAAATGTCTGCCCCTCATCCTGTTCTTCGTTCCGTCCAGCGGTCCCGTCGGCGGGAGAGAATCGCGGCGCCATGCGGCCGGGAGCCGCCGCGCCGTCATCGTTTTCGATCGGTGATCGTGAAGGCGCATATTGTTGCAGGGCCGGCGCTCTTTTGCCAGACGTGCGGGCCGGCGGCACGCCAGGGGCGGAGAACAAGGCGGTGGGGGTACATCATCGCACTGACCTGCGGGGCCGGCCCTGACAGTCTTAAGTTATTAAGTTGTTAAGTTGTTAAGGGTTTCTGGCGAACGCGGGCTCGCCGGGTGGTTCGCCTGGTCGCGTTTTGGCGGTTCATTGCCGTGCCGCCCGAGGGGTAGCGGGCGAGTCGCTCTCTCAGGAGTCCTTGTGTTGCGCCACGTACTCATCGAGGAGCTGTCGGATCATCCTCTGGTATTGCGTGTGATGCTTCTTCGCCTGCGCCTTGAAAAACGCGACGCTCTCCGAGCTCAACGAGATGGTGATCTTCGTCTGCTCGTTCTTCAGGGCCAGCTCCTCGGGGGACGGAAGGAAGTCCGGCCCGGTCCGGTACTAGGCGGCATCCGTGTGCTGGCAATCCTCGACCACCAGGTCGTGCTCGACAACGGCCAGCGCGCGCGAGAGCCGCTCGATGGTGGAGTGGTGGTCGGGGTCCACGAGACGCCGGACCGCGCGCTCGTTGATGCCCAGGCGACGCCCCAGCTCGACGTTGGTGATCCCCTGGGCCCTCATCGCGCCGCGCAGCGCCAAGGAGGCGGCCACCTGAACGGGCACGGGCACGACCCGCTGCCCCGGACGGGGCTCTGACGGACGGGGAAGCGCACGGCCTTCCTTGACGTAGCCCGCCAGGGCGGCACCCAGCGTGACCGACGCCTCGTGAAGCGCCTCTTCCCGGGTTCGACCGTCCGCTCCCGCCTCCAGGACATCCGGAAACAGGACCAGGTAAAACCCGTCGTCCGTGCGTTCGACTGTCGCCGGGTACGCGTAGCGCATCATGAACCTCCTCGAATCCTGTCGACGAACGTTGTACGTCCGTTGCGAAATCCCGTCTTACAACTCCCTCGGTGAAATACCCAGATCCCTGCACATTCGGACGCTAATGTCCGACCGTCAACCGGATCTCCCTCTGAAACACCGCCGCAGCGCCCATCCTGGCCCGTCGGCGTACAGGGCGTCGCCGGTTCTAGGTTTTAGGTGTTAGGTTTTAGGTAAGAACAAGAACTTATCCAGAACCGGCGGCTCGATCAGCGGCAACACACGGCGCCAGTTGCGGCCGGCGGCGTGGCGCATCTAAGCCGCGTGGCGCTTCTTTCCGGCCTCTTCGAGGTCGTAGTCCATCTGCAGGCCGAGCCAGAAGCGGGCGCTGTTGCCGACGTAGTCCGCCAGCCGCACTGCCGTATCCGCGCTGATCGCGCGCTTGCCCAGGCAGATTTCGTTAACGTACCGCGTTACATGGCCACCGTTCTCCGCTCGCTTGACAGTCGATGCGCACTCACGGTGCTCATATTGTGCTGCGTACCATAGCTCTGGGGTGATATCGTCACGGCTCTTGTGCGTGACAACGACTGGTCGGACACGAGGAAGCGCGCGATGCATCTGACGACCGCCTCCGGCAACCGGATCGAAGAGGCGCCCTCCCAAGGGATCAACCCTTCGCAGCTTCTCGAGGAGGATCTGCGCGAAGTTCTCGGGAAGCGCCGCAGGCAGGCGTGGCACGAAGACAACCGCGAGGCGATCCGCCAGTACAACGAGACCGTAGCCGAACGGGGCAGCTTCGGCGACCGATTCCGTCGCTTCTGATGCACCTTCGATGTGCTGACCAACATCGACGCCCGCAGCGGGCAGTGGGTGCCCTGCCTGGTCACGCTCAAGCACGACCTGCTCGGCAATCTCGATACAGTCGTCGCCGCGCCGCTCGTTCGCGAGGTCCAGGCTCCGCTCTCTCCGCCTTCGTGAACAACCTCAAAATCGTCACCTCACGACGGATTCGCGAGGAGTTTGGCGCCCATCTCAAACGCTACGATTGGAGCAAACCGGTTTTCTGGAGCCGCAGTTGTTGCATCCTCACCGTGGGTAGCGCGCCGCTGTCGGTCCTGAGGCAACACATCGAGCAGGAGGACGCGCCAGAATGATGCCGCGCGCCACGCACCACCTCACCACCCCCCAAGCCGCTTGGCGTCTATAGGCGGAGCACTGTGGCGCGGTTTGGTAGAACCCCTGGCGTTCGGAGCCCTTGCGATCGTGCCGCCGGGGCGCCAAACAGCCGCAGGATCGCCAGCGCCATCAGAGTCCGCGCTTGTCACCGCGTTCCAATGCGCGCCGCAAACGCGGATCCGGGGCAAAAGGCTGACCAAGGGCCTGCAGCAGCCTGCGTCCTTCCTGCCAGGAAAGGGTGACGCTGTCGCGCTCAACCAGCACCTGCCGGGCTTCGCGACGCGCCACCGAGCGCACGAATGCCGCAACGGACATCCCGCACAGCCCGGCGGCGTCGGTGAGGTCGCGCTTCTCCTCCGGATCAAGGCGAAGCGCAAGACGTTCGGTAGCTGCCGACATGGGCTTCCCCTCCTGTACGGGAATCGGTCGTAGCTTTCCCTGACGAAAATGCGACGCTACGCCCGGATCCGACATGCACCGGGTTGCCGCGCCTACCCCAGGCCCGCCTCGTTCATCAGGCGCATCAGCTTGTAGCGGGGGCGGTAGCGGCGGCGGATCTCCTGCAGCCACGCCTCCGTGTCGGGGCCGGCGTCGAGGTCGGCGGCGCGGCGGATGCGGGGCACGATGGCCGCGTAGTCGCGGGCGTCGGCGTGCTCCAGCCGTGCCGAAATCGCCCGTCGGAGGAAGGCCGCCGCCTGCGCCGGGTGCGTCCCGGCGACGTCCTCGGCCAGGGCGTCGAGCTCGTCGGGGTGGGCCGCGTGCGCTCCGGCCAGCGCCCTCGCCGCGTCGGTGTCGCCGTCAAGCCGGAGCAGGCGGATGCGCACGGTGGCGTCGCAGGGACCGTCCAAAATCTCGCGCTCGCGCGCCGCGAGCCCGGCCAGGGCCTGCTCGCGCAGGGCCGGCCAGTGGTGCTCGCCCGCCGCCTTGCGCAGCCCCGCCCAGGCCTGGGGGTCGGGACGCTCGACCAGCTCGGCCAGCAGCAGCTCGCGGGCCTCCTCGTCCAGCCCGGCCTTCCGGTATTCCTCGGCCGCCATCGTGCGCGTGCCGGGAAAGCGCGGGTCCGCCTTCAGGGCCCGCTCGGCCCACTGCAGGGCCAGCGCGTCGCGTCCGTGCTCGCGGCAGGCGGCTACGATCCGCTGGTAACCGTGGCCCGAGGACAGGCCCCGAGCCAGCAGCTCGATCAGAGCGTCGAAATCGCCCTCCATCCGGACCAGCTCCTCGTAGCGCGAGCGCACGGGGTACTCCGAGACCCAGTGAGCGCTGGCGGGCCCGGCGGGTACGGACGGCAGGGCCGCGTACTCCCTGCGCACGCGGCCGGCGTAGGCCCCCTGCCCGGCCGCCCCCAGCGCGTCCCAGTAGGCCGCCAGCGGGAACAGGCCCCAGTCGTCCTTCTTCTTGAGCTGGAACAGGCTCTTCGCGAGCTGCTTTCCGTCCACGCCGGCCGCCGCCACGGCCCGCGCGTGCAGCTCGGCGAACTCGCCGATCCGGTCGCCGATGCCGCCGGCCGAATCGTCGGCACGCGCCAGGACCCGCAGCAGCCGGGACAGCGCGTACTCGGTCAGCGCGAGGCATCGGTCGGGGTCGGAGGCGAGCATGTCCGTGAGCAGGTCCAGCGGCGCTTCGAGCTGCACCGCGTAGTCCAGGCTGCGGCGATAGTCGAGGAACCCGCGCGCGGTCAGCATGGCCGAGAGGGCCCTTTTTACCTCGTCCGGGTCATCCGCGAGCTGCAGCCGCAACCGCCGCGCCAGGGCCGGATCGTTCATGGCCGCGCCGTGGAGCCACTCGGCGAGCCGCTCTGCCGGCTGCTCCTTGAGCCGGACCAGCAGGGTGTCCTCGCGCGGCTGTGGCGGCTGCGGCTCGCCGGTCGCGGCGCCGGCCAGCCAGGCGAGCCCGGCCGCCACCAGGTGCTTGCAGAAGTTGCCCTGGGCGGCCATGGGGCAGTCGCAGTCCCAGCGCACCTCGTCCGGATCGTCGCGCAGCCAGAGCCGGTAGCTGGCCGTGCCCTCGGCACGGCCCTCGAAGCCGTTCGCGTCCCGGCGCGACAGGGCCACGCGGCCGTCACGGAAGTAGTTCTCGCCGCGGGCGAAGGAGGCGGGGCCCGCAAGCTCGTACAACGTGACCTTGTCGATCATCCGTGCCTGCCGAACAGCTCCTGCAGGGCGCGCTGCGCCCGGGCAACACCCTCTGGCGTCAATTGCACCGACTTCGCTCTGCCCCCGGGATCGCTGATGTAACCCTTCTCGTGCAGCCGCCCGGTGATCTCCCAGTCGAGCCCCTTCCACACGCGGTCACCGTCGTGGAGGGTCAGGCTCAGCAGGGCGAGCGCGGCGGCGTCGACCCGCTCCCAGTCGATGCGGTCCCGATCGATCGGTTCGGCCACGGCGTGCCCCTCCTTCCGGAACGTGGGGGGATTATAGCCGGGTGGCGGCCGGTTAAATCCTAGGTGTCAGGATTTAGGTAAGAAAGAGAACACGATACAAAGATTTGGAGACAATCTCCATCCGCTATACCGACCGCCTGTCCGGGGCGGAGATCAAGCCGTCCGTGGAAAGTGTCGGGGACTGTTACGACAACGTCCTTGCGGAGTCCGCCAATGGCCTGTTCGCGACCGAGGTGATTCGCCATCGCGGCCCCGGGAGGAACCTGGAGACGGCCGAGTTCGCGGCTCTCGAATGCCTGGACTCGTTCAATCACCGGCGCCTGCTGATACCGATCGGCAACCCGCCTCCGGCCAAGAATGAGGCCGCCTGCTATCGGCAGCCTCGGCAGTCAGGTGAGGGGCGTGACTCAAACCCACCGGTCTCCGGGAAAGCCGGGGCCGGTTGAATTGCCGCCGCGAAGAGGTATACAAGGTGGATATCGGATAATGACAATACCCCGATCGCCGCCGGCGTCATTCTGACGGGACCGGACCGGCGGCACCGCCACGGGGCGCAAGGAGTGCCCAGGGGGACGGTCCCGACGATCGCTGTCGCGGTGCGGCACGCGAGACCCGGCCGCTGTAAGCGGCCCACCGACCCCCGTCCCACGCGGGACCTTCGGTGCGCGCGCGAGGCGCGAGACAAGAAAAGGGGGGAACGGCCATGCCGAGAGCCGTCACCGGGCGCCAGCCACCGGATCTGGCCGACTTCCCGTCGGATTTCTACTGGGAACAGGACCCGGCGCTGCGCTTCACGCGCCTCGACGCCGTGGCGTCGGACGCCGGGCCGCGCACCACCCGGCACTGGATCGGCAGAACGCCCTGGCAGCTCGGATTCGAGGTCGACCCGGAAGGCGGCTGGGGCGCGCTGCGGGAGGCGCCCGACGGCGCAGCCCGGTTCCGGGACCAGCGGATCTCGGCCGTGCTGGCCGACGGCACCGTCCGCCATTTCGAGATCAGTGGCGAAGCAATCGCAGACGCCGGGAACACCGTGGCCGGCTACCGCGGGATCGGCCATGAGGTCACCCGGCGCCAGCGCCAGCAGGAGGAGCTGGCGCACTTCCGCGCCGCGATGGACGCCTCCCACGACATGATCTATGTCGTGGACCGCGAGACCATGCGCTTCCTCTACGTCAACCAGACGGCCTGCGACCAGGTCGGCTTCGAGACCCCCGGGGAGCTCCTGCAGGTCCCGCCCCACAAGCTGCTGCTGACCACCCGCAAGCAGCTCGCCCGCCGCTACGACGAGGTGATCGCGGCAGGCAGCGTGACCGCCCGGTCGCCCAGCACCACGCGCGACGGGCGCCGGACCCTGGTGGAGCTGCACCGCCGGGCCGTGCGCCTCGGGGAACGCTGGCTGATCGTGAGTGTCGTGCATGACATCAGCCAGCGCCGACAGGCGGAACACGCGCGCGAGCGGCTGGCGCAGATGTACGAGGCCCTGAGCGCTACCAACGAGGCGCTGCTGCGGACGACCACCCCCGAAGAACTCTACCAGGCGGTGTGCGAGGCCGCCGTGGACGGCGGCAAGCTGGCCCTGGCCGCCGTGCTCCTGCGCGATCGGGCCCGGGACCGGGCGGAAGTGTCGGCAAGCGCCGGGCTCAGCCGGGAGGCGGTGGAGGAACTCGAGATCTCGCTGGATCCGCACGGCGCGCGCGGGGGCATGGTCGCCCGGACCTATGCCAGCGGCAGCCCGTGCATCCGCAACGACTACGACAAGGGCGCCACTACGCCGGCGCGAGCCGAAGGCGCCAAGGGGTACGGCCTCCGCTCGGTGGCCACGGTGCCGCTGGTCCGCGCCGGCAGCCCCGCCGGCGTCCTGGTCTTTGCCTCGGAGCAGAAGCGGCACTTCGACGAGGACGTCGTCGGCCTGCTCCAGCGCATGGCGCGGAACATCGTGTTCGCGCTGGAGAACTTCGAGCGCGAGGAGCAGCGCCGGCGCGGCGAGGAGCGGATCCAGTATCTCGCCACCCATGACGGTCTCACGGGCCTGCCGAACCGTACCATGCTCAATGAGAGCCTCTCGATGCTGGTCGAGACTTCGAAGCGCTACCGGCGTGGGTTCGGCGTCCTGTTCATCGACTTCGACGGCTTCAAGACCATCAACGATTCGTTCGGGCACGACGCGGGCGACGCCCTGCTGCGCGAGATGGCCGGGCGGCTGCGCCGCTGCCTGCGCGCCAGCGACGTCGTCGCGCGCATCGGCGGCGACGAGTTCGTCGCCCTCGTCCAGGAAGTCCCCGACGAAACGAGCATGGCGGTCGTCGCCGACAAGGTCCTGAACGCCATCGCCGCGCCCGCGCGCGTGATGGGCCAGGAATGCCGCTTGACCGCGAGCATCGGCATCGCCCTGTATCCCGGGCACGCCAGCGACGCCGCCACCCTGCTGAAGAATGCCGACATGGCCATGTACCAGGCCAAGCGGGACGGCAGGAACACGGTCCGGTTCCACTCGCCGGAGATCAAGGCGCGCTCCATGGAACGGGCCTCTGTCGAGACCCACCTGCGCCTGGCGCTCGAACGGGACGAACTCTCGCTCGTCTACCAGACCAAGACCCGCCTGACGACCGGGGAGATCACCGGCGTGGAGGCCCTGCTGCGCTGGCACAGCCCGGAACTGGGAGAGGTCAGCCCCGCGCGGCTGATCCCGGTGGCGGAGGAGACCGGGCTGATCCTCCCGATCGGACGCTGGGTGCTCGAGGCCGCCTGCGCGCAGCACGCAGCCTGGCTTTCCCAGGGGTTCGGACCGGTACACATCGCCGTGAACCTCTCCCCGGCCCAGTTCGCCGATCCCGGACTGACCGGACACGTCGAGACGGTGCTCCGCGAGAGCGGCATGGCCGGCGAATGCCTGGAGCTCGAGATCACGGAAACGGGCATGCTCCAGGACGAACGCGCGCTGCGCGGTCTGGACGCGTTCCGGCGACTCGGCGTGGGGATCGCGATCGACGACTTCGGCACCGGCTATTCCTCCCTCGCGCAGATGCGCCAGCTGCCCATCGACGGTCTCAAGATCGACCGCTCCTTCATCAGCGACCTCACCCGCAATGCCGAGGACCGGTCCATCACCCGCGCGATCATCAGCATCGGGCACAGCCTCGGGCTCACGGTGATCGCCGAAGGCGTCGAGACCGCGGCCCAGCGCGATCTGCTCCGGCGCTACGGCTGCGACGAGATGCAGGGCTTTCTCGTGAGCCGCCCGGATACCCCGGAGGCGATCGGCCGGCAGCTGCGCGGAAGCCATCCCGCAACGCAGGCACGCTGACCGCGTGCCGTCCGGGCCGGGTTTACCCGGTGTTTACCCGATTGGGTGAATGCGTGTCACACACAGACACGCGCAATCCCCCGCGCCACGAGAGAAGCACGTCGGGAGCACCGACATGGCGGACAATATCACGCCCCCGTCGACGTCGCCGTTGCACCGTCCCGGATCGCCTTCGCGCGCCGTCCGGGCGAGGCGATGGCCGAAATGGATGGCGACGGCGGCCACTCTGGCGGCGACGAGTTCACCGCCTTCGTGTCCGAGGCCGACAGCCACGGCGCGTTGCGACTCGCCGAGCGCATTCAGACCCACCTGGCGAATCACCCCGTGGAGCTGCCGCCGGCGAACGTCGCCGTGACCGTCGGCCTTAGCATCGGCATCGCCGGCTACCCGGCGCACGGCATCCCGGTGCTGAACCTGGTCAACAAGCCCGACCGGGCCATGTACGCCGGCAAACACCGCATCACCGTCCTTGAACCGGAGGCGATCGCGTAGACGGGCGCGTGCATTGGGCCGGACGAAGGCACCGGCCGCGGTCGAGGTGGGGTTCCTGTGTGTTCTCCTCGACAGGCCATTCGTCGGGGGAGTCGGCGCGTTCGGCCACGGAACTGCGGATGCAGTCACACCGGCGGCTTATTCTGGGGGGCAGAGACGGGAGACCGAATTCGATTTGCAGTGAGATAACACATGAGCCGCGGGAAGGCCGCGGCGTATCCGATGCCGGTTTCCAGGGCGATTGCCCCGCGACAGTGAGGTCGCAGCAGGGAAAGCGGACAGGGGAAGAACACAGTTCAGGTGACCCGGGGCCGAAATCCGTCGTCTCAGCCGACGGCGGGCATGCAAGGGGGGTGAGACATGAACAAAAGAGCTGTCCGCACAGGGGTCTTTCTCGTTGGGACTGTGCTTGCCGCGACGGCCGGGCCCGCTTTGGGCGCCACCGCAACCACCACCATGAGCGTCAGCGCCACCGTGGCCAACACCTGCGTGGTCACCGCCAGTCCGCTCGCCTTCGGCACGGTCACGGGGTTGCTCTCCGGAAGCACCGTGACCGCAACGACGACGCTGGCGGTCACCTGCACCAACGGGACCGCGTACAACGTGGGGCTTGGGCCGGGGCAGGGCAGTAGTGCAACCGTCAGCGCGCGCAAAATGACGCTGACCGGCGGGACCAAGACCCTGACGTATTCCGTGTACCAGGATAGCAGTCACAGCCAGGTCTGGGGCAATACGGTGGGGACCGACACGGTGAGCGGCACGGGCACCGGCCTGGCGCAGACGCTCAACGTGTACGGCCAGATCGCCTCGGGCCAGAGCACCGTCGCGGTCGGCAGCTATACCGACACCGTGAATGTGACGGTCACGTACTGATGCGGGCCGTGACCGGCTGCGCGTGGGTCGCGGCGGTCCTGCTGTGCCTCGGATACAGCCCGCCGGGCCGAGCCGCCTCCATGGAAGTCGACCCGGTCATCCTGCACCTGCCGTCGCAACGCCCCGTGGGCGTCTTTCGGGTCCGCAACGGTGGCCACCATCCCATCGAGGTCCAGGTGGACCCCTACGCCTGGCACGAGCACGACGGACACGACGTCGAGCGACCGTCGCGCGCGCTGCTGGTGTCCCCGCCGATCTTCGATCTCCCTGCGGGGCATACCCAGCTGGTACGCATCGGCCTGCGAAACCCGCGTCGGCTGAACCGCGAGCAGAGCTATCGCGTTCACTTCTCCCAGCTGCCCATGGGCTCGGACACCGCGTACCACGCCCGTCTGCGGCTGACCATCCGGATGGACGTGCCGGTCTTCGTGGCGCCCTCGGGCCCCGTCCGCAGACACGTGTCATGGAAGGCCCACCGCGCCGGGCCGCACAGGGTCACGGTGACGGCGGTCAACGAGGGCAACGTGCACGTGCGCTACTCGGAGGTGGCCGTGTCGGTTGCCCACGGCTCCGCGCTCGGGGCCCGGAAGGGGCTGTTCTATGTCCTGCCCGGGCGACGGCGAAGCTGGACCTTCCACTCCCGGAAGGCCATCAGCGCCAGTACGCAGCTGCGGGTGTCCGCGCGCACCGGAACCGGCAAGGTCCATGCGCGCATGGTCGCACAATGAACGAGGGCGCGGGCGCCGCCTGGCACGCGGGGCCGGCACGGTCCTGCTGCTCTTCCCGCTTGCTCTCGGCGTACCGGGACGGGCGCCAGGCCCGGCACCGGCCCCGCACCGCTCGCACGGGGGTTCCAGGCCGAGCCGTCCGGCCGCGCCCGCCGCGAGGCAGTCGCGGGTTGCTGCCGCCGTGAGCTCGACACCGACAAGCCGGCCTCCACGCGAACCGCCCAAGCGGCACGCCCCGGCCGCGGCACGGGCGCCTGCCGGGACCCCGGCGCGCGCGCAGGCCACCACAGACTCGTTGCTTGAGGTGTTCGTCAACGGGCGTGATACCCATCGCATGACGCGGGCGGCGCGCGTCGCCGGTAGCGGCCTAGCGGTGCCCCGGCACCTGCTTGTGCGGCTTGGTATTAGCGTACGGGGTCTGCCCGTACGCAAGCATGCGGGCCAAGCGTACGTGGCCCTGGATGCGGTGCCGCACCTGCGCTGGCACGTCGACGCGCCGCGTCAGGCCCTGATGCTCGACGTGCCAGCGGGCGTGCTGCGCTCGCACCGACTGGTGGCCGCGCCGGTTCCGCCGGCCCCGCAGGTGCGCAGCACGCCCGGCGGGTTCCTCAACTACCGCTTCTTCACCCGACATGACCACGGCAGGCGGACGCGGACCAGCGGCCTGGTCGAGCTTGGCGTCTTCGACCACCTGGGCGTGGGGCTTGCCAGCTTTGTCGACCGCGACATGGGTCACGGCGGGGGCCCGGTGCGCCTGCGCACCACCTGGCGCCGGGACTTTCCCGCCCGCATGGACACGCTTCGCCTGGGCGATGCCATCACGGTAGGCGGTGACTGGGGCCGGCCGGTCCGCTTCGGCGGGGTGCAGTGGGGCACCAATTTCGCCACCCGCCCGGGCTTCATCACCTTCCCCCTGCCGGCGATCTCGGGTGAGGCGGCGCTGCCCTCGAACGTCGACGTCTACGTCAACAACGCCCTGCGCTACAGCAGCAAGGCGCCGGCGGGCCCGTTCACGATTGACCAGCTGCCGGTAATTACCGGCCAGGGGACGCTGCGCATGGTGGTCACCGACATTCTCGGGCGCCAGCACGTGGTCACGGAGCCGTACTACGCGAGCTCCAGCCTGCTGCGCCCCGGGCTTTCGCAGTATTCGCTGTCCCTGGGGGCGCTCCGGCGCGATTTCGGGCTCGCGAGCAACCATTACGGCCGGCGCTTCGCCATGGCCACGGAACGCTACGGGATCCGCCGGGATCTGACCGGCGAGGTGCACACGGAGCTGTTGCGCAGCCAGCAGACACTGGGCGTGTCGGCTGCCTGGCGGCTCGGGCACGTCGCGGTGCTGAGCGGGTCGGTCGCGGCCAGCCACGCCGCGTGGGGGGGCGGGCACCTGCTGGCGGCCGGGCTCGATCGCCACGGCCGCAACTTCAGCATCGGCTACCGTATCACCACCACCTCGTCCGGGTTCACGCGGCTTGGCGCGCGCCGCGGCTTTTCGTCGCCGCGGCTGGTCAGCCGCGCCTATGCCGGGGTCTACCTGGGCCGGGCGGGATCGCTCTCGGTAGGCGATCTGCGCCGGATCGATCGTGTGCTGCCTGACACCAATTTCTTCAGCGCGAGCTACAGCGTCAACGTGGGTCACCTCGGCAGCCTGTTTCTGAACCTCTTTCACCCGGTATCCGGTCCCGGAGCCAATGCCGTCATGCTCACCTTCAGCCTGCCCCTGGGCAGGCGCACCCAAGCCAGCGCCTCGGTTCAGCGGCAGGGCGGGGTCGGCACCGCGACGGCGGAGCTGCAACGGAGCCTGCCGCCCGGCCCCGGGATCGGCTACCGGCTGTACCGGCAGGGCGGGGATTTCCACCGCAGCGAAGCCGAGCTGGGCCTGCGCACCAACATCGGCACCTACCACGCGGCGGTGGCAAACGTGGACGGGCGCCGGAGCTACCGGGGCGGCGTCAGCGGGGGTGTGGCGTTCCTCGGCGGGCACGTGATGCTCTCGCGCCGCCTGGAGCAGAGCTTCGCGCTGGCCGAGGTCCCGGGCTTCGCCGGCGTCGGGCTCTATCGGGACAACCAGATCGTCGCCCGCACGAATGCCTCCGGCCTGGCCATTGTCCCCGGGCTGCGACCGTACCAGGACAACACCATTGGCCTGGAACAGTCCGACCTGCCGCTCCGCGCCCGTATCAGGAGCACGGAAGTCGACCGGGTGCCGGCCTATCGCAGTGGCGTGATCGCCCGGTTCGCTGTCTCGCGCACGCGCTCGGCGGAATTCACGGTGCAACTGCCGGACGGTCATCCCCTGCCGGTCGGCGCGCGGGTGCGGGTACGCGGCGCCGGGCAGTCGTTCCCGGTCGGAAGTCACGGCCGTGTGTACATGGAGGGGCTCAAGGCGCGGCAGCGGATCCTGGCGCGCTGGCACGGGGGGCGGTGCAGCTTCGAGCTGGATTACCCGCGTACACACGCCCCGCAGCCCGATCTGGGAGTGTTCACGTGCCGGTAGCGAAGTCGGAAAAACGATCTCCGGTGCGCGGCGGGGCCGCGATGCTGGCGCTGCTGTGCATCTGCTGGGCCGGGGTGGCGACCGCGGCCTGCACGGTCAGCACCAGTGGCATCTCGTTCGGGACCTACAATCCGCTGGCCTCCACGGCAGCCACCACCACCGGAAGCGTCACGGTCTCGTGCTCCCTGCTCACCAGCCTGCTGTCGTACCAGATTGCGCTCGGTCCCGGCAGCGGCACGGTGAGCCAGCGGACCATGCATGCCGGCGCCTCGACACTGGACTACAACGTGTACACGGACGCCACCTACAGCACCATCTGGGGCAATACCTCGACCGGCCTGATCGGGCTGATCACCGGCACACTGAGCTCGGTCCTTGGAAGTCAGTCTCACACTGTCTACGGCCGCATCCCCGCAGGACAAAACGTCCCCCCGGGCAGTTACAGCGACAGCCTCACCGTAACCGTGACCTACTAGGAGGCGCGTGCGGAGCGACCGGAAAGGGATCGAGGAACACGTAAACAGCAAAGGGCCCTGGCTTGGTCCTGCGGGGCAGACGCGGTGCGAATGACGGCGACCAATGGCGGCTGGCCCGAAACGGCGAAGCCGCTTCTCTTGCTGCCCGATTTTCCGACCGGCCTTCGGGCGGATCGCCCGCATCACGTCAAATCGGCGCTGCCGTTGATCCCCGCTGATGGGCGATCCGTCGGAAAAGCTGGCCCGTTCGACCACGAAACCGTGATCGCGGAGCCTCTAGCGCCCGCTTGAGCACGTGGCCTGAGCGACCCGAGCCGGAGACCGCGGTGGTCCATCCAGAGTTACACACCCGACGGGACACAACCCCGACTTCGGGCTAATCGGCGGCAACGACGGGCAGCCGTCAGCCGGTTCAGCCACCGAACCGCAGTCGACGGACACCGCGCTCCGCGTGGGCTTCTGGAACAGCATCCCCGGTCAGTACAAGACCATCGCGGCCGCCGTGAAAGCCGCCAGGCCGGGCGACTGGATCCTGATCGGGCCCGGCGACTGGCACCCGAGCATGGACGGCGGCAGGGCGGGGGTCTGCATCGCCACCCCCAATGTCCACCTGCGCGGCATGGACCGCAACACCATGATCATCGACGGCACCCGGTTCGGCTGCTCTTCGGGGACTACCAATTCCGACTGCTGTCGCTGCTGCTGTTGCGTCCGGCCGAGAACTTCCATTGGCGGGAGATCGCCCGGCTTACCGGCATGGAGCACGCATTCGTCCGACGGCGCGGTCTGCCCGGCCCCGGGGACGTCAGTTCTGCACCTTCTGCCAGGCCTGCTCGGCGGCCGGCGGCAGCTTGTCCATGTGCTTGAGGAACAGCGCCAGGGTCCACATCTGCTGCTTCGTCAGGGTGTGCTTCCAGGAGGGCATGGCGGTCCAGCGGATGCCGTGCTCGAGCTTCCAGACCGTGTAGCCCGGCGGATCGTCCTCCACCCCGTCCGTGGCGAGCTGGGGCGGAGCCGGGTACTCGCCGCGGGCAACCGCCGTGGCCGAGGCGTCGCCGCGCGCCGTGCCGTGGCAGAAAGCACAGTGCTTGGCGTACAGGTGGATGCCGGCGACCAGGTTCCGGTCGTTGAGCTTCACCGGGTCCGGGCCCTTCGGAGCCTCCCGGGCCAGGGTCGCGTTCAGCGAGGTGTTGGCGGCCCAGGTCTCGAGCGCCCCGGGCTGCGCATCGGCGTTGGCGGGAACGAGCCCGAGCTGCAACACCACCCAGGCGCCCACAACGAGTACCACGATGCTGAAGACGATTCCGGCAATGAATCCCTTGCCCATGTTTCCCTCCTCCGTCGGTGGTCGTTCGGATCATCGGAAGGCACGGGCGCGGCGTCCAAAGCTCCGGTCGTGCGAACGGCCCGACGGGCCCCTGGATCACGGCGCGATCGTTTCAAGATAGCGCTATTGCGGCGGGGTGACACCCCGGGGAAGCCGGCTGGTCCCGAACGACGGTCCTTCGCCCCCGCTCCGTCCCGGCTAGGGATTGTCGCGATGGCGCCGCCAGAGAACCCAGGCCAGGGCCGCCAGGGCGATTACGGCCGCGGCGCCGATGAAGTCCGGCGCCCAGTGCTCCACAATCGCGATCACCGCGTGCAGGTGGTGGCCCAGGAACCAGGCCGCGGCGCCCCAGGTGCCCACCCACAGCGCCGCGCCGAGCGCGTTCCAGGCCAGGAACGACCACCAGGGCATGGCGCTGATGCCGGCGACGATGCCGTTGAGCTGGCGCAGCACCTCGAAGAAGCGGGCCACGGCCACGAGGACGCCGCCGTAGCGGCGGAAGAAGCGCTCGGTGCGCGCCACGTGGGAGGCACGGATGCCGACCTTCGGACCGAAGCGCAGCACCAGCCGGCGGCCGCCGAAGTGGCCGATGGCGTAGCCGATGTTGTCGCCGATCACCGCCCCGGCCCAGGCCGCGGGAAACACCAGCAGGCTCATCGCCCCCTGCGCCGCCAGCGCCGCCCCGGCGATCACCAGGGTCTCACCCGGCGCCGGTACGCCGAAGTCCTCCAGCATCACGCCCACGAACACGGCCAGGTAGCCGTAGTGCTCCAGGTAGGGCTTGGCGGCGATGAGGTAGTGGGAAAGCAAGAACGCCCTTCTCCTTGGCGGTCATGGTGCCGGATTCCGGCTGGCGTGGTCCCGGAAGCGTGGGGCGAAGTGTATCGTCTCACGGGCGGGTTTTACGTTTTGGGTGTTAGGTTTTAGGCAAGAAGGATGCGGATGTGTGTCATGGTCCTGCACCGATGGGCTGGAAACGGGCACTGCCGCAGCCCCGCCACGGAGAGTTCTGCGGCTCTTGCGCCGGGTCCATTGAATGCCCGGCCCTGAATGGGCAGCGCAATGCTGGTGAGACCGTCCCGGGCGACGGGCTAACGAGTTGCCCGCCAAGGCAGAGGTCAATGCCACTTCCCGGAGCGCGTCAGTGATGACGAGAACACGAACGGGAACGCCGAGATGCGGCACTGCCCTGGATCGCGCTATTGTTAGCTCAAGGGCCTCGCGCTGCGCTCAACGTTTGACAGGCCTGCCGCCAGTGCGCTGGTTCGGTAGCTCGGCCGGCTGGAGGGTTCGCCGGGTCTTCGCCTCGGATTCGGCAGTGCGCCAGCGCCAGGACGAGGAGCACGCCACCGGACAACGGCAGCGGCGCAACCACCTGAAACCTGACACCTGAAACCTGAAACTATCGGGCGGAACGCCCGAGCAGGAGTTTGTCATGCCTTCCATCGAACGTCGCCCGCTGGGCAACTCTCCGCTTTCCATCGCGCCGCTGGTCTTCGGCGGCAACGTGTTCGGCTGGACCGCGGACGAGGCGACCTCGTTCCGGCTGCTGGACCGCTTCGTCGAGGGCGGGTTCAACGGCATCGACACGGCGGACGTGTACTCGCGCTTCGCGCCCGGCAACGAGGGCGGGGAGTCGGAGACCGTGATCGGCAAGTGGCTCGCCCAGGGCGGCGGGCGGCGCGAGAAGATCGTGCTGATGACCAAGGTCGGCATGGAGATGGGGCCCGACCAGACGGGCCTGACGCGCGGGTACATCATGCGCGCGGTGGAGGACTCGCTGCGCCGGCTGCAGACCGACCACATCGACCTGTACCAGTCCCACCGCGCCGACGAGGACACGCCGGTCGAGGAGACCCTGCGCGCCTACGAGGAGCTGATCAGGAGCGGCAAGGTGCGGGTCATCGGGGCCTCGAACTACTCGGCCGCGCAGCTCCGGGCGGCGCTGGATGCCAGCGAGGCGCAGGGCCTGCCCCGCTACGAGACGCTGCAGCCGCACTACAACCTGGTGCACCGCTCCGACTACGAGGCCGAGCTCGAGGGCCTGTGCCGCGAGCGCGGCCTGGGGGTGATCCCCTACTTCGCGCTCGCCGCCGGCTTTCTGACCGGCAAGTACCGCAGCCAGGCCGACCTCGAGGGCCGGCCCCGGGCGGTGATCGTGAAGAACTACATGGACGAGCGCGGCTACCGCGTGCTGGACGCCCTGGACTCGGTCGCCACCGACCTCGACGCCTCGGCGGCCCAGATCGCCCTGGCCTGGCTGATGGCCCGGCCCTCGGTCACCGCCCCGATCGCCAGCGCCACCACCGAGGAGCAGCTCGACCAGCTGATGGGGGCGGCGCGGCTGCGGCTCGACGAGGAGCACGTGCACCGACTCGCGGAGGCGAGTCGGTGAGTTTTAAGTTGTTAAGTTGTTAAGTTGTTAAGTTGTTAAGTTGTTAAGTTTTAAGTGAAGAGGGTCCGGGCGGTTTGCCTGATCGGGGCGGGGCTGCTCGCCGGTTGTGCGGGCGGGTTGATGCCCCCGGGCGCGGCGTCGGCCGGGCACTCGCCGGGCCCCGGGCGGGCCCGCGCATCCATCGGCGTGCTGCGGGAGGGCTGGCACACGGGGCTGGTGCTGCCCGCCGGGGAGCTTGATCCCCCGCTCGCCGGGCTGCGAAAGGCCTTCCCGCGGGCCCGCTATCTCGCCTTTGGCTGGGGCGATCGCGCCTACTATACCAAGGGCCACCCCGGATTCGGTACGGCGCTTTCGGCGCTGTTCCCGTCGGCCAGCGTGCTGTTCGTGCGGGCCCTCCCGGCCCGGCCCGCCGATGCGCTGCCGAAGGATGCGAGTCTGCACTGGCTGTGCGTCCTGCCGGCACAGGTGCGCCGCCTGGACCGGTACATCGGTCACTATCTACGCCGGGGACCGCACGGGCGGCCCAGGTTGGTCGGGCGCGGCGGCTGGCCGCGCAGCCGGTTTTACGCTTCCGCCGGCCGTTACGACGCCTTGCATACCTGCAATACGTGGACCGCCGCCGCGCTCGAGTACGCGGGCCTGCCCGTCCATGCCGGCGGCGTCGCGTTCGCGGGCCAGGTCCTTTCGCGTACGCGCTCGCTGGCGGGCGCACCCACCAGCCGTTCCGCTGTCCCCGGACGCCCTGCGGACCGGTGCGCGTCCGGCCATGGCTGACTGCGGGAAACAAACCCGCCTCGCCGCGATCCGCAACGCAGCGCATCGCCGTCCCGGGGCCGACGGTCGGACCAATGCCAGACAAACGACATGAATCGTGCTAAAAGAGGGGCCTGAATTTCGCCGGATTGTGGCAGCATCCCGGGAATGACCACCGACACCGACGCCCTTCTCCCCAAGGTGATGGACCTGCTACTCGACCTCGTCTGCGTGGTGGACAGGGACGGCCGCTACGTCTATGTCAACGCCGCCTGCGAACGGGTCCTCGGCTACCGCGCCGCGGAGCTGATCGGGCGGCGCATGATCGAGCTCGTGCATCCCAACGACCGCCAGCGCACCATCGAGGCCGCGGAACGGGTGGCGAACGGCTACAGCCACATCGACTTCGAGAACCGCTACCTGCGCAAGGACGGGGGCGTGGTGCACCTGATGTGGTCGGCGCGCTGGTCGCAAGCCGACGACGTGCGCCTGGCCGTGGCCCGGGACGTTACCGAGCTGCGCAGGACGACCGGCGTGCGCGACGCGCTCTACCTGATCTCCGAGGCGGCACACGCGGCGGAGGGGCTGGACCAGCTGTACGCGCACATCCACCGGATCGTCGGCGGGCTCCTGCCCGCCGCCAACTTCGCGGTGGTGGACTACGACCGGACGACCGACCGCGTGTCCTGGGCGTACCATGCGGACGAGCGGGAGCCCCGGCCCGAGCCGCAGCCGCTCCGTGCGGACACGCCCATCGCCCGGGTCATCCGCGGCAAGAGCGCCCTGCTGGTCGCCACCGGCGGGGGCAGCGGACCCGGCCGCGCGGTCCCCGCGGACGGGAGCGGCCATCCGGACTGGCTGGGCGTGCCGCTGGTCTCGCACCAGGGCGTGATCGGGGCGCTGGTCGTGCGCAGCTACTGCAGCGACGTCCGCTACTCGCAGGCCGACCGCTCGCTGCTGGCTTTCGTGTCGACCCAGATCGCCACGGTGATCGAGCGCAAGCAGGCGCAGACGCGGATGCTGCACCTGGCGCAGCACGATCCCCTCACCGACCTGCCCAACCGGCTGCTGTTCGAGGACCGCGTCGACGTCGCGATCAAGCGCGCGCACCGCGACGGCGAGCTCCTGGGAATGCTGTACCTGGACCTCGACGATTTCAAGGAGGTCAACGACCGCTTCGGACACCACGCCGGTGACCGCCTGCTGCAGGACATCGCCCGCCGGCTCCAGGGCTGCGTGCGCGAGTCGGATACGGTCGCGCGCATGGGCGGGGACGAGTTCACCGTGCTGCTCACGAACATCCGGACCCGGGAAGACTGCACGGTGGTGGAAGCCAAGCTGCGGAAGGCGCTGGCCGCCCCGGTCGAGATCGAGGGTGCCAGCGTCTCCGTCTCCGCGAGCATCGGTGCCGCCGCCTACCCCGGTGACGGCATCGACGCAGACTCGCTGATGCGGCGGGCGGATGAGGGGATGTACGCCGCCAAGCGCGGGCGGCAGAGCCGCCCGCGCTTGGCGGAGTTTTAAGTGTTAAGTGTTAAGTTTTAAGTGAAGAGGGGCTCGGTGCTGGCATCCCGGGTGGTTGTGCCTGTGGCGATTCAGCTGCCTCCGGTCAACGTCCGCGCCCTTCGGCTTTCGCCTCGGGCGAAGCTGGGCCTCCGCGCGGCGAGGGCAGCACGTCGCCGGAAAAATGCCGACCACACAGCACCTTAAAACTTAACAACTTAACAACTTAACAACTTGACAAAACTCTCATATCCCATGGACGACCAATCCCCCATCTCCCCCTCCCCGACCCACGGCGCCGCCGGTGAGCGGGCCGGGCCCGCGGTGCTGGTGGAGCACCTGAGCAAGGAATTCGACGGCCTGCGGGCCGTGGACGACGTGTCCTTCCGCATCGACAGCGGGCGCATCTTCGGGCTGCTCGGGCCCAACGGGGCCGGCAAGAGCACCACCCTGGCGATGCTGGCGACGCTGCTGCCGCCGACCGCCGGCGCGGCGCGGATCAACGGCTTCGACATCGCGGGCGACCCGGACGGCGTGCGGCGCTCGATCGGCATCGTGTTCCAGGACCAGAGCCTGGACGAGGAGCTGACCGCGTGGGAGAACATGGACTTCCACGGCCGGCTGTATCACGTGCCGGCGGCGGTGCGCCGGCAGCGGACCGACGAGCTGCTCGCGCTGGTGGGACTGGCCGAGCGGCAGCGCTCGCTGGTCAAGACCTTCTCCGGCGGCATGCGCCGGCGCCTGGAGATCGCCCGCGGCCTGCTGCACCGTCCGCGCGTGCTGTTCCTGGACGAGCCCACGCTGGGCCTGGACCCGCAGACCCGCAACCTGCTGTGGGGCTACATCGAGCGGCTGCGCGACGAGGAGCGGATCACCATGATCCTGACCACCCACTACATGGAGGAGGCCGACCGGCTGTGCGACGAGGTGGCGGTGATCGACCACGGCCGGATCATCGCCTCCGGGGCGCCCGGGACCCTGAAGCGGGAGGTGGGCCAGGACACCGTTACGCTGGCGACCTCGGACAACGGGGTGGTGCTGGAACGCGTGCGGGCGCTGCCCGCCGTGCGCCGGGCGGAGATCGCCGGGGACACCATCCGGGTGGACCTGGATCGGGCCGAGGCGCACATCGCCGAGCTGGTGAACGTCGCCAGCGCGGCGGGCGCCAGCATCAGCTCGGTGAACGTGCACACACCGACCCTGGAAGACGTGTTCCTGCGCCTGACCGGGCGGACCATCCGGGAAGAGGAGGCCGGCGGCCGGGACCGGATGCGCATGGCACACCGGATGTGGAGGCGCTGAGGTGGACGCCGTCTACACCATCTGGCTGCGCAACGTGAAACGCTACCTGCGCTCGCGCAGCCGCATCGTCGGCAGCCTGGGCATGCCGCTGTTCTTCCTGGTGATCCTGGGCTTCGGGCTCAACTCGGTGGTCACCGACAGCCACATGCGCGGGGGCTACGTGGGCTTCATCGTACCGGGCATCGTGGCGATGAGCGTGCTGTTCACGGCGGTGTTCTCCGGCATCCAGATCATCTGGGACAAGCAGTTCGGCTTCCTCAAGGAGACCCTGGTCGCGCCGGTGTCCCGGCTGTCGATCATGCTCGGCCAGACCTTCGGCGGGGCCACCACCGCCCTGATCCAGGGGTTCATCATCCTGGTGCTGTCGCTGTTCCTCGGCCTGAAGGTCCCGGGCGCGGCCGGGTTCCTGGTGGCGCTGGGGTTCATGATCCTGATCGGCGTCGCCTTCACCGCCTTCGGCATCGCCATCGCCTCGCGCATGGAGGACATGCACGGCTTCCAGCTGATCATGAACTTCGTGATCTTCCCGATCTTCGGCCTGTCCGGCGC
>Ga0209921_1000105_pt1 | contig 30896 bp, 29 predicted proteins | sample SalPonF2_C_D2_MG_FD_185730 | JGI IMG/M metagenome (GOLD analysis project Ga0209921, IMG submission 185730) | Salt pond soil microbial communities from South San Francisco under conditions of wetland restoration - Salt Pond MetaG SF2_C_D2_MG... ...
GGTCGAACTCGCGGATACCGACCAGCGCCGTGTCCCGGCTGCGCGGCATCTCCACCAGGCGCAGCACCAGCCGCGTGATGACCCCGAGGGTGCCTTCCGAGCCGATGAACAGCTGCTTGAGATCGTAGCCCGCGTTGTTCTTGAGCATTCGATTGAGAGAGCTCAGGATCCGCCCATCGGCCAACACGACCTCGAGCCCGAGCACGTTCTGCCGCATCATGCCGTAGCGGATCACCCGCACCCCGCCCGCATTGGTGGCGGCGTTGCCGCCGATGGTGCAGGAGCCGCGGGCGCCGAGATCCAGCGGGAACATCAAGCCCGCCTCGGACGCCTGCTCCTGGACCGTCTGCAGCGGCACGCCGGCCTGGACGGTCATGGTGCGGCCGGTGGTGTCGATGTCCTCGATCGCAGCCATGCGCTCCAGGGACAGCGCCAGCTCGTCCGGGCCGGTGCTCGCTCCCCCCACCAGGCCGGTGAGCCCGCCGTGGGGAACCACCGCCTGGCCTGCGGCATTGCATACCGCCAGCGTGGCCGCGACCTCCTCGGTGGTCGCCGGGCGTACCAGAGCGGCGGCCGATACCGCCTCACCGGTCCAGCCGACCCGCTGCCGGGCATCGGCGCCCGGGACGAGGGCACGCTCGCCGAGAATCCGGCGCAACTCGCTTACCACGGAGCTCATCGCTCACCTCCCGGACCCGGCGCACGCGCGGGCGACGCTACACGGCCGACTGCCCGCCGTCGATGAACAGGCTCTGGCCGCTGACGAAGGCGGCCTCCGGCGAGGCCAGGCAGCCTGCGGCTGCGCCGACCTCGCGTGGATTACCCGGGCGGGCGGCCGGCCGGAATTGCCGCGCCGAGCGCCTCCATGAGCTGCTCCCGCGAAGCTCCTCGTCGGACATGCGGCGCCGGATGAGCTGCTCGATGCGGTCCGTGAGGGTCATTCCGGGGCAGATCAGCTTGCAGGTCACCCCTCTGGCAGCGTATTCCTGCGTGCGTGTGCGCGCCAGCCCCTGCAGCCCGGGCCGCAGGGCGTTCGACAGCACCAGGGGAGCCTCAATGCCACGGGAGATACCCACCAACACGCCGCTGCGCCGGACTCCGGCGGACTATTGCCCGGCGGGCAGCGCCCGCTGGTTCCGCGTCGACGACGGGCCGGACCGGGGCAAGACGCTGTTCTACTATGACGTCGCCCCGGCCGGGGATCCGGCGGGCACGGTGCTGTTCGTCCATGGCAACCCCGAGTGCTCCTATACCTGGCGCCACGTGCGGGACGCCCTGATCGCATCGGGAGCCCCGTTGCGGCTCATCGCGCCGGACCACATCGGCTTCGGGCTGTCCGACCAGGCCAGCTTCGAGATGGTCGAGATGCACCACGCCGCCAACCTTGCGCGGCTGGTGCGTGAGCTGGATCTGCGGGATGTCACGCTGGTGCTCCACGACTGGGGCGGACCGACCGGCGTCGGCGCCTTCCTCGACCAGCCGGAGCGTGTCAGCGCCGTGATGGTGGTCAACAGTACGGTGTTCCCCATGCCCGCCGACGGCTACACCTACACCAACTACCCGGTGTGGTGGTTCCCCTGGTGCCGCACCCCGAAGGTGGTGCCGGACGCGCTGTGGGGCGGGGTCGCGTCCTACGTGGTCTCCCACGGCGAGCCCCAGAGCACGCTGCGCCTGCTCGCCGGGGTCGGCGTCCACGCGTTCCGGCACGCGCTGGGCCTGTTCCCGCAGGGCTCGCCGGAGTCGGTCTGGTCGGGGCAGTTCCGCAGCCGCGCCAATGCCAGGAGCTCGCAGCGCTACGTGCTGCAGACCCCGGTGTGGGGCCACGGTTACCGCTACCGCGATCCGGTGCTGGGGGACCAGGACAACCATGACCTGTACCGGCGCATGCAGGAGATGGTTCCGCGCGAGTGGGGCCGACAGGGACGCGACATCCCCGCCGCGGGGCAGTTCGGAGCGTGGGACGCGTGCGGCAAGGAGTCGGTGATCCGGCAATGGCAGCAGGCCCTGCCGACGATGCATGACCGGACCCGGGTGTACCCGGAACACGGCCACTTCCTCGAGGAGCACCGCGGGGTCGAGATCGCCGACGACATCCTTGCGCTCAACGGGTCCGCGCGCTGACCTCCGCCGCCCGGAGGGTCGCCGGCGGGACCGCCCGCTTCACCCGCCGCGCTGCACGTGCTTGAGCAGCGTCTTGCGGATCCGCCGCAGCATGGTTTTCACCTTTGCCGCGTTCTTCGGTCCCATGCGCAGAAGGATCTTCTGGCCGGCCGAGAGGTGTTCCAGCTCGGGATCCGCATACTTGTACATCACGCTGGGGCGCACCAGCTTCACCGGGTGCTTCACCTCGGGCGTGGCAAGCAGGTTGTCCATGGTCTGCACGACCCGGTCGTTGAAGTAGCCGTGGGGATACCCGAGCTTCCGGTACTGCTCCTGGAACAGCGGGTAGAAACGGACGTACAGGGCCACCAGCCCCTTCACGTCGAGCGAAGTCAGGAGCTTCACGTACGGATCGTAACGCGCGTAGTTGGCGCGGCTCAGGTAGATCGCCCCGTCCCGGCGGGTGACGCGGAGCTGCCCGGGAACCGGCTTGGCGAGGTTGTCGCGCGGCGGGACCTGCCGCCGGGAGAGATTGTCCACGCTGACGACCACGCGGCGGACGATTCGCTTTGGAACCAGAAAGCGCTCCACCGCCTTCTTTCCGAGCAGCTCCCCGAGCCCCTGACGCAGTGGCCCGTCGCTGTGCTTCAGGCTCGGAAGCGACGGCTTGGGGGAACCTGCCGACGCCGACTTCTGGTGCCCCCCGCGAGGCGTCGCAGGCTGCGCGAGCGGGTAATGCTCAGGCCGTTTCGAGCCGGCCTGGCCCGTCGGCGGCACGCCCCGGTGCTGTGGCGGCGCGGGAGGGGCCTGTGCCGGCCCCGGCGAGGGCCCGTGGCTGCCGCCGAGATAAAGCATCAGGCCGATGCCGGCGCCGAACACGGCGACCGCCAGGACCCACGGCATGAGGCGATGCATCGAGTAAGCCCCCGCTGTCCGCATGCTGAGGACGATCCCGACCCTGGCCGGGTCATTACTCGACGCAGGATAGACGCAACGCGGGCACCGGAAAAGAGAGCCCCTTCACGGCACCGCAGCGAACCCGACTGCTCCCGCCGCAAGTGTGGGTGATGGCGGCGAGTCGCCCGATCGCGTGTCCGCTTTCGTCACCAGCCCCGCCGCGTGCCGGGCCACTGCCCGCACGCTGGCAAGACCGTTCCCTGCCGGAACGGCGGCGCCATGCCGGGCATTCTGTATGATGGAGGCCCCGTCCGCAGCCGACCCGATCGGGCACGAATCCCGTGGCACCCGGAGAACCCGCATGCAAAGAAGACTCACACTCCATGCGATCCTGATCGGCGCGGCCCTGTGGGGCGCCGGGGTGTATCTCCGCCTGCCCCTGCTCGCCGTCCCGCCGCTGGTTCCGAGCATCCATCACGACCTGACGCTCAACGAAGCGGCCACGGGTGCACTGACGACTCTCCCGGCGCTCCTGTTCGCGATCGCGGCGGTTCCGGGTGCGTTTCTGATCGCCCGTTGGGGACCGCGCCGGACGCTGCTCTGGGGACTGCTCGCCAGTGGCGCGACGGCCGCGCTGCGAGGCGTCGTGGTCGCCTCCTGGTGGCTGTTCCTGATGACCCTTCTGATGGGAATCGGCATTGCGGTGATGCAGCCGGCGCTGCCGTCGCTCGTTCGCCGCTGGTGGCCCGGGCACGTCGGATTCGGTACGGCGCTGTACACCAACGGGATCCTCTCCGGAGAGCTCCTGGCTGCCGGCGCAACCCTGCCCTGGCTGCTGCCGGCCCTCGGCGGCAGCTGGCGACTCGCATTCCTCGTCTGGGCTCTGCCCGCGATCGTCGTCGCCATGCTCGTGATTGCGCTCCAGGGCAAGGATACGAGCGCGGATGAAACGGAGGGCGGACCCGTCGCCGGCGGACCCGGCGACTGGTGGCCGGACTGGGCCGACGGGCGCGGCTGGCTGACGGCCCTGATTCTGGGCGCTATCGCCAGCACGTACCTCGGAACCAACAGCCTGTTGCCGGACTACCTCCACCAGGCCGGTGCCCCGGGTATGTTGCCCGCCGCGCTCGCGTCGCTGAACGGAACCCAGCTGATCGCCTCGGCCATCTCCCTGATGTTCGCCAATCGCCTGGTCGGCCGGCGACTTCCGTTCGTCGTACTGGGCGTATGCGGCTGCGGGGCGTTGATCGGGCTGGTGGCGGCGCCTCCGGACTGGGCACCGCTATGGTGCGGGATCCTGGGTTTCTGCAGCAGCCTGACACTGGTCCTGACGCTGGCGCTTCCCGCATTGCTCGTGGGCAGCCGCGACACGCACCGCATGTCGGCGATGATGTTCACCATCGGCTACGCCATGGCCTTCTTCGTGCCGCTGTTGAGCGGAGGTCTGTGGGATCTCAGTGGACGGCCGGTCCTGGGCTTCGTCCCTTCCATCGCCCTGATGGCGCTGGTGGGACCGATGGCGCTCCTGATCCGGTTCCCGGGAGCCTGAAAGAGGCCGCCCACCCCTGCCGATCGCCCTGGACGAGCGGCAGGGGCGGCGGAGGAGGGGAAAGAAGGGAGATCCCTCCCGGCGAGGCCTCGCCGCGGAGGCCGCCTCGGACCACACTAGCGCGTCCCGGCCCCGCATCCCCTCCAGGAGAGAAGGAGTATTCCACCGGCATTCTCCTGATCCGGAGCCGGGCTTCGCGGTCGTGGGTGCCGCGTACAGCCGGATCAATGCCCGTCGCTGGCCACGTCGGTCTCCGACGTTGCGCCGGCCAGCGGGACCTTCGACGCGAGCGCCTGCGTATATCGCAGCGGCGTGCCGCCCGGCGGAAAGCCGTTCTCTCTCAGGAGAAACGCCATCAGCCGCGTGTACTCGGCCCTGCTCAGGCTGCCCGGTGCTCCCATCGGCATGCGTTGCGACAGGATGCCGAAGATGTCCCCGACCGTCAGGTCGGCATCCGGGCCGGCCAGTGTCGCACCCTTGAGCGGCGGGCCGCTGATTCCCTGCAGGTCGGCTCCATGACACCGGGCGCAGTCCGCGACGAACAGCCGTGCGCCCGCGCGTGCCTGCCCCGCGGTGTACAGCCGCGGTTGCCCGGGAGCCCGGCCGGTCGTCGCGCCCGAGGACGCATCCGTGCCGGGCTGCGGGCCCGGACGGGGTACCTTCACGTGCTCGAGGGCATCGGCAAAGCGCGCGGCGACCGTCCGCACGCGCGGGGAATAGAGCGCCGCCAGTCCCCAGGAGGCGTGTGGCAATCCGAGCCTGTTTGCCTTCCAGTGCGCGGCGACGCGGTGCCGCTGGCGGTACGCCCAGTAGGTCGGCTGCCAGACAGCGGCCGCATCGATCCGGCCCGCCGCGAGGGCCGCGAGCTCGCGGCTCTCGGTGTTGAATATCCGGATCCGGAAGCGGTGGGTTCGCGCGGAAAGGACCTGGTCCGGCGGGCTCTGGTACGAAACACCGAGCTGACTGCCCCGGGGCAGCGCATCCAGATGCCACCCTTTCCTGCTCAGGAGCACGAAGCCCGTATCCAGGTAGACGGCGGTATGCTCGAGCCCGGCCGGCACGGCCATCGAGCCCGCCTCGACCGGAAAGCCCATGATCAGGTCGCAGCGCCGCTTCGCAAGCTTGCGAAACTGGCCTGCGCCGAGACCGTGGTCGCTGTCGAAGCGCACGATCCGGATCCGCAGCCCCGCGTGCGCGGCGGCCCGACGCGCAGCGATCCGGTCGATATGCGCCGATGGACTGGACCGATCCACGCAGACGCTGACCGGGGAGGCAGACCGCGCTGCCGGTGCGATCACCACCGATACCAGCAGGCCCGCCAGCAACGCCCGCGGCAACGCCTCACGGAAGCCTGAAGACATAGAGCTCACCGCCTCGTGGCATGGGGTGCTTCGGGGTCGCTCCCGTCAGCTTCTGCCCGAACAGGCTCATCACGCCGCCGTAGCCGGCGAGCACGGCCACGTACTGGTGTCCGTCGACCTCGTACGTGGAAGGTACGCCGATGATGCCCGAGCGGAGCTTCCGGCTCTTCCAGAGCACCTTGCCGGACCTGGCGTCGAAAGCGTACAGGCGACCGTTCAGGCTGCCGCTGAACACCAGCCCCGAGGCCGTGCTCAACATGCCGTCGTCCCAGGGCTTCCTGTACATGCGGGACCAGACCTGCTTGCCGGTGTTGATGTCGATCGCCTGGACTTCGCCCCAGTCGGACGTCCCGGGCTGATGCCGGATCGTGGGTCGTTCGCCGTAGTACGGGAGACCCCGCTTGTACTTCACGGCGACGCCTTCCAGATCGGCACACGCGTGAACGGTCGGGAGATAGGCCATGCCCGTCTTCGGATCGACGGACATCGGCCACCAGTTCTTGCCGCCGAACGGGCTCGGACAGGCGAACACCTTCTTCCCCGCCGCGGGCCGGCGCGAGCCGTCCTCCACCGGGGTCCCGTCGGACTTGATGCCGGTGATGGTGTTGACGTACGTAAACGGCCGCGCCCAGAGGAACTTTCCGTTGACCCGGTCGAGGGCGTAGAACCAGCCGTTGCGGTCCGCATGGAGCAGGGCCTTGACCTTCTTCCCGTGGTAGTCGATGTCCGCAAGCACGCTCTGGTTGACGCCGTCGTAATCCCAGGCGTCGTGACGGGTATACTGGTAGAACCACTTGATCTTGCCGGTGTGGGGATTCATGGCAAGAACCGAGTCCGTATAGAGGTTGCGGCCGGGACGGTCGGTCGGCAGCCAGGGGGCCGGATTCCCCACGCCCCAGAAGAGCGTGTCGGTTTCGGGATCGTAACTGCCGGTCAGCCAGGCCGGCCCGCCACCGTGCTTGTACGCGTCCCCCCGGGGCCAGGTATTGCCCCCGGGCTGGCCCGGGGCCGGGACCGTGTAGCGCTTCCAGATTTGCCTGCCGGTACGGGCGTCCAGGGCCACGATGAAGTCCCGTGCCCCGAACTCACCGCCGGATTCGCCCACGATCACCTCGCCGTCCACGACCAGCGGGGCGAGAGTCATGGTGTAGCCCGTGCCGGCGGCCTCGACCTTCCGATCCCAATCCACCTTGCCGGTCACGGCCTTGAGCGCGACCACATGGTTGTCCAGGGTGGCGAGGTATACATCGTCGCCGAACAGGGCCACCCCGCGGTTGGGCACGCCGCAGCAGACGCTCCTGCGAGCGCCGGGCGCCAGCTTCTTCCGATACTTCCAGAGCACCTTGCCGGTCTCGGCATCCAGCGCAATGACGTGGTCCAGGGGGGTCGTGATGAACATGTAGCGCCCGTTCACCACGGGAGGCGCCTCGTGACCCTGTTTCAGGCCGGTCTTGTAGGTGAACGCAATCTTGAGCCTGGAAACGTTGGCGGGCGTGATTTGGGTGAACGGTGCATAGCCGCGGCTGTCGTAGGACCGCCGATACATGAGCCAGCCGCTGTCATGCTGGGCGTTGAGCAGCCGCGCGCTGGTCACCGGCCTGTAGGCAGCACTGCCCGTCGCAAGGGCCGACGTGCCGGGCATCAGCAGACCCAGGGCGAAAGCCACCACAAGCGACACGGCCCGTCGCGGGGTTGTTCTGATGGCAGTCATCTCATCTCCTCGTCACATGGCATGTTCTCATGCTACCGACCGCTCGTGGGCGGGCATGCCGCCGTGCCCCGTCTTCCGATATCCCGGAGTCGCTCATGAGGTACGCACGACGGCCGCAGGACGGTCTGGCCGGGATCGTGCGATTATCGTTATGCACGGCCGAATAACGGCGAAATGAAAGTAGACGCATCGGGTTTCGCCGTCAAGGCGGGATCGGCCGGCAATGGCGGCCCCGGGCGGGCGCTGAACCCGGCGCATCGTCGCCGGCGGGAGTCCCCGTGTTCATTGGGCCCGCGACCGTGTGCCGCTTGCATTGACGCCCCCGCATGATAATGTCAGCCGGAACCGGAGAGGGGGGAAACGATCCTGTCGACTGCGGGGCCGCCGCCCGCAGATTCCCCTTTGATTACAGCCGTGGAGGCGCAAGGGCCCGCGCGAAGCGTGCAGGGGTGGACGCACGAGGCTGCGGGTCCGCCCGGCCGCGCGGATGATCCGGGGATTCAAGACGATCCAGGGGACACCGGAATGGGAACGACATCGTTGCGCCAGCGCCGCGAACGCCTGCAGGATCCGCACCGTCCCTCGGCCGAGGAGCTGGTCCGCTGGAAGGGAGACCCGAACTTCATGATGTCCCTGGCCCGGGGGGTCCTGGTCCTGCGCTCCTTCACCGAGGATCAGCCCGGGCAGAGCATTACACGGATCAGTCAGAAGACCGGCATTTCCCGGGCGGCGGTGCGGCGCTGCCTGTATACCCTCGAGAAGCTGGGCTACGTCGCCAATCACGGATCCGTGTTCAAGCTGAGGCCCAAGGCGCTGGCACTGGGCTATGCCTATGTTTCCTCGACCACCTTCGCTGAAATCGCCCAGCCGGTCCTGGACCGGGTTCGTGACGAGCTGCACGAGTCGTGCTCGATGGGGGTCCTCGACGCCGACGAGGTCTACTACGTCGCGCGCTCCGAGACCAAGCGAATCATGTCCATCGCCCTCCGGGTCGGCAGCCGGTTGCCGGCGTACTGCACCTCCATGGGCCGGGCGATCCTCGCGCACCGCCCGGCCGGCGAGATCGAGGGCTACCTGTCCCGGGTCGAGCTCGCGCCCAACACCGAGAACACGATCACCGACCGGGGTGCGCTGCTCGCGGAGCTGGACAGGATTCGCCGCCTTGGCTATGCGATGGTCGACGAGGAGCTGGAGCCCGGCCTGCGCTCGATCGCCGTGCCCGTATTCGATCACACGGGCCGCGTGATCGCGGCGATCAACGTCGGCACCCAGGCACAACGCGTTCCCGGCGAAGAGCTGACCGCCCGGATCCTGCCGGTACTGCAGGCCGCAGCTGCGGAGATCAGCGCCCAGTGCTGAGCTGACTCCGAACCCGGGCACCGCATTCTTCCGGCACCGGGTGCCCGCGCGCTGCGACGCGCACACGCCCGACCCGACCCGAACCCGCGGGCGCCCCACTTGATCTGCCGGGCAATGGGGGCTAAATTCTCGTCGTAGACCGTTATTCGAACACGTAATCGATAATCGCACACCTGGAAAGCCATGGCACAGATCACCTCCTTGCGGGAGGCGGTGAAGGAACTGGTTGCGGACGGCGACACCGTAGCCCTGGAAGGCTTCACGCATCTCATTCCCTTTGCTGCCGGACACGAAATCATTCGCCAGGAGCTCGAGCGGCTGACGCTGGTCCGCATGACTCCGGATCTCATCTACGATCAGCTGGTCGGCATGGGATGTGCCACAGGGCTGGTCTTTTCCTGGGGCGGCAATCCCGGCGTCGGATCGCTGCACCGGCTGCGCGACGCCATCGAACGCGGCTGGCCGCATCCCCTCGAGATCGAGGAGCACAGCCACGCGGCGTTGGCGAACGCCTACGTCGCCGGCGCTTCGGGCTTGCCGTTTGCGGTGCTGCGCGGCTACTCGGGCTCCGACCTGGTCAAGCACAACCCGAATATCCGGTTCATCAACTGCCCGTTCACGGGCGAGGAACTGGCGGCCGTACCGGCCGTGAAGCTGGACACCGCGGTGATCCATGCGCAGAAAGCGGACCGCCGGGGCAACGTGCTGCTGTGGGGCGTCCTCGGCGTGCAGAAGGAAGCCGCCCTGGCGGCGCGGCGGGTCATCGTTACGGTCGAGGAGATCGTCGACGACCTGGACGCCTGGCCGAACGCGTGCATCCTGCCGAGCTGGGTCGTCAGCGCCGTGTGCTGCGTCCCCGGCGGATCGTTCCCCTCCTATGCACATGGCTACTACGACCGGAACAATCCCTTCTACCAGCAGTGGGACGGAATCGCCCGCGACCGGGACCGATTCCGCGCCTGGGTCCAGCGTCACATCCTGGATACCGCGGATTTCGACGAATTCCGCCGCGTGCTGGCCGAGACGAGCGAAGCGGAGCAGCGAGGATGACGGGCGCAGACTACGACACCAACGAGATCATGACCGTAACGGCCTCCCGCCGGCTCCGCGACGGTGCCGTGTGCTTCGTGGGCATCGGCCTGCCTTCCACCGCTGCCAACCTGGCGAGGCTCACGCACGCACCCGACCTGGTGCTGATCTACGAGTCAGGGCCGATCGGGGCCAAGCCGCACGTGCTGCCCCTTTCGATCGGCGACGGAGAGCTTGCCGAGACCGCTGACACGGTCGTCTCGACTCCGGAAATCTTTCGTTACTGGCTGCAGAGCGGGCGCATCGACGTCGGCTTTCTCGGCGCGGCGCAGATCGATCGCTACGCGAATATCAATACCACCGTGATCGGCGATTACGAGCATCCGAAAGTGCGATTGCCGGGCGCCGGCGGCGCCCCCGAAATCGCGGGCTCGGCGCACGAGGTCCTGATCATGCTCAGGCAGTCCGGGCGCAGTTTCGTCGATACGGTCGACTTCATCACATCGGTCGGCCACCTCGACGGAGGCAACGCGCGTGAGCGACTGGGTCTGCCGGGCAAGGGACCGGTCGGCGTGGTTACGGACCTCTGCGTGATGACCCCGGACCCGGAAACGCGCGAGCTGACCGTGACCGAGATCCACCCCGGCGTCACCCGGGAACAAATCCGGGAAGCGACGGGCTGGCCGGTCCGGTTCGCCGAGCGGGTAACCGACACGCCGGAGCCCTCCCGGCACGAACTCGAGGTGCTGCGTGACCTCAAGCGGCGTACCGACGAGGCCCATCGCAGCGACGCGGTCGGCCGCTGACGAGACGGCCCGGCCCGAACCCCGGAACGGAACCATTACAGGAGCGAGCGAGCATGAGCGACGGCGACAAACTCCGGGGCTACCGCAGCCCCTTCTGGGATACCCAGCCCCCGTACGTCCACGTACCCTACACCTCGACCCAGACGCGCGGTCCGCGGCAGGAACCGATCCCGATCCCGTCGACGCTCTCGGAGGTGACCGGCCCGAGCTTCGCCCCGGACCGACTCGGCCCCAACGACGCGGACCTGACCGCGGGCCACGCGGGAGAACCGATCGGCGAGCGGATCTACGTGAGCGGCCGCGTGCTCGACGAGAACGGCCGCCCGGTGCCGCGAACGCTCGTGGAGATCTGGCAGTGCAACGCGGCAGGGCGTTACCTGCACGCGGTCGACCAGCACGATGCACCGCTGGATCCCAACTTCACCGGCGTCGGCAGGGTGATCACCGACGACGACGGCCGCTACAAGTTCAAGACCATCAAGCCGGGCCACTACCCCTGGCGCAACCACTACAACGCCTGGCGGCCCGCCCATATCCATTTCTCGCTGTTCGGACCGGCCTTCGCCACCCGCCTGGTCACCCAGATGTACTTTCCGGGGGACCCGATGCTCGAGTTCGACCCGATCTTCAACAGCGTTCCCGACCGCAATGCCCGTTACCGGCTGGTATCGCAGTTCGACTGGGCCGTGACCGAGTCGGAATACGCGCTGGGCTTCCATTTCGACTTCGTGCTCCGCGGCCGCAAGCAGACCCCCTGGGAGGGCTGAATCATGAGCTTCTATTCGATCGGGTCGCAGACGGTCGGCCCGTATTTCAAGCTGGGACTGGAATGGCTGTACGATGAAGATGCGGCCGGTCCCGAGGCGGCGGGCGAGCGGGTCGAGATTCACGGGCGGGTGCTCGACGCCGCGCAGGCCCCGGTTCCGGATGCGCTCGTGGAAGTGTGGCAGGCGGACGCCAACGGCAAGTACCACCATCCCGAAGACGCGCGTGACGTCCGGCCCGATCCGGCATTCCAGGGGTTTGCCCGGGTGCCGACCGATGCGGAGGGGCGGTTCGTGGTGCGCACCGTCAAGCCGGGCCGGGTGCCCGGACCGGAGGGGACACTGCAGGCTCCGCATCTGAACGTGATCGTGATGATGCGCGGGCTGCTCCGGCACGCGCCGACGCGGATGTACTTCCCGGACGGCCCCGGAAACGAGGAGGATCCGGTCCTGGCGCTGGTGCCCGAGGAACGGCGCGCGACCCTGATCCCCGTCGACGAGGGGGACGGAGTCCTGGAGTGGGACATCCGCATGCAGGGGGAACGGGAAACCGTATTCTTCGAATACTGAGCGGCACGGGAGAGGTGGACGCAATGGCCAGCGACGAATCCGGCACGCGGCGGCTCCTGGCCCCTCTGTTCACTACCCGGGCCATGCGCTCGGTGTTCGACGACCGTTCCCGCCTGCAGGCGATGCTCGACTTCGAGGCGGGTCTCGCCCGCGCGCTGGCCCGGACCGGGACGATCTCCCGCGCCGCGTCCGAGGTGATCGCGGCGGAGTGCCGGGCGGAGCTCTACGACATCGACGAGATCGCCGCCGCGACCGCCGCCGCGGGAAATCCCGCGATCCCCCTGGTCCGCCGGTTGACCAACCGCGTGGCTGAGCGGGACGAGGCGGCGGCCGGGCACGTCCACCTCGGCGCCACCAGCCAGGACGTGGTGGACACCGGGCTGGTGCTCCAGTCGAGAAAGGCCCTGGATCAGGTGGAAGCGGGGCTCGCGTCGCTGTCGCAGGGACTGGCGGACCTCGCGACCGGGCACCGCGACCAGGTCCTGGCCGGGCGTACCTGGCTGCAGCAGGGCCCCCCGGTGACCCTGGGGCTGAAGGCCGCGGGCTGGCTGAGCGCCGTGGAGCGGCACCGTGACCGCCTGTCCGCCGTTCGGCCGACGGTGCTGGTCCTCCAGTTCGGGGGCGCGGTCGGTACCCTGGCGTCACTCCGCGGGGCGGGCCTCGAGATTGCCGCGGCGCTGGCGGACGAGCTCGACCTCGCGCTCCCGGACGTTCCCTGGCACACCCAGCGCGACCGGTTCGCCGAGGTCGGCGCCACGCTCGGGCTGGTGACGGGAACGCTGGGCAAGCTGGCGCGCGACCTCTCACTGCTGATGCAGACCGAGGTCGGCGAAGCGCTGGAGCCGGCCGCGCCCGGCCGGGGCGGCTCCTCGACCATGCCCCACAAGCGCAACCCGGTGTCGTGCGCGGTCGCCTTGAGCGCGGCGACCCGCGTCCCCGGACTCGTGTCCACCATGCTCGCCGCGATGGTCCAGGAACACGAGCGCGGCCTGGGCACCTGGCAGGCCGAATGGGAGGCCTTGCCCGAGATCTTCGAGTGCACCGCCGGCGCGATCCGGGAAATGGATACTGCCGTACGCGGGCTCGAGACGCGAGCGGACCGCATGCGGGCGAATCTCGAGGTAACGGGCGGACAGCTGATGGCCGAGGCGGTGAGCTCCGCGCTCGCCGGGCATCTCGGCCGGGCCGAGGCGCACCGCCTTGTCGCGAAACTGTGTCAACGCGCGTCGCAACAGGGGCGCACGCTTCACGAGATCCTCGCCGAGGACCGCACGATCGCTTCCATCTACAGCGCCGCGGAGCTCGACCATCTTCTGGATCCCGCGAGCTACCTCGGCCTTGCCGGGAGCTTCGTCGACCGGGTGCTCGCGCGCCGCGACGCGCCGGACGATTGACGGAGAACAGCGTATGCCATTCGTCGACAGCAACGGAGTCCGCCTGCACTACCGCCTCGATGGCCCTGAAGACGGTCCGGTACTCGCCCTCTCCAACTCGCTGGGCACGTCGCTGGAGATGTGGCAGGCGCAAATGCCGCGATTCGCGAGCGCATTCCGCGTGGTGCGCATGGATACGCGGGGCCACGGACAGTCGGACGCGCCCGCCGGCGAATACGATCTCGCAAACCTCGCCGGCGATGTCCTGAGGGTCCTCGACACGCTGGGCATCGATCGTGCCCGTTTCTGCGGCATTTCCATGGGCGGCCTGATCGGCGCGTGGCTGGGCGCTCACGCCAGCGAGCGGATCGAGCGTCTCGTGCTGTGCAATACCGCGGCGAAGATCGGCACCGCCGACAGCTGGAACGCACGCATCGCGAGCATCCGGGACAGCGGCATGGCGGAGATCGTGAACGGAGCCCCGCAGCGCTGGTTCACGGCCGCCTTCCGCGAGCGTGCCCCCGGGGAGGTTGCCGCGGTGCAGGCCCAGATCCGGAACACGCCGCCCGGCGGCTACACCGGTTGCTGTGCCGCGATCCGGGACGCGGACCTGCGCGGCGACCTGGAAGGGATCACCGCCCCGACGCTGGTCGTCGTCGGTCGCCACGATCCGGCCACGCCGCCCGCCGAAGGGCGCGCACTCGCCGACGGGATCGCGAGGGCGCAGCTCCTCGAGCTGGACGCGTCGCATCTTTCGAACATCGAGGCAGCCGACGCGTTCAACGACGGCGTCCTGTCCTTTCTGACGACGCAGGGGGAGACGACCCATGGATGACCGGGAACGGTATGCCGAGGGACTGCAGGTACGCCGGCAGGTGCTCGGCGACACGCACGTCGATCGCGCCCTGGAGCAGCTGAGCCCCTTCAACGAAGAGTTCCAGGATTTCATCACCCGCTACGCCTGGGGCGAGATCTGGACGCGGCCCGGGCTGCCGCGACACACGCGCAGCCTGCTGACCATCGCGATGATGGTGGCGCTCGGCCGTGAAGCCGAGCTGAGGCTGCATCTGCGCGCGGCCCGGAACAACGGCGTGAGCCGCGAGCAGATCAAGGAAGTCCTGATGCAGGCAGCGGTCTACTGCGGCGTACCCGCCGCCAATTCGGCCTTTCACGCCGCCGACGAAATATTCGCCGGGCCGGACCGGCCTGCCGCGACCTGACATGTCCCCGCATCGTTCGCCGACGGTCAGCCGCGTTCCGGCGCAGGAGGAATCGCGATGAGTTCCCGCACGCCGGAAGAGAAAACCCAGGTTGGCATCGTCGGAGCCGGGCCCGCCGGCCTGCTTCTGGCCCACCTGCTGGACCGGCAAGGCATCGACTCGGTGGTTCTCGAGCGCCACGGCCGCGAATACGTCGAGCAGCGCGTGCGCGCGGGCGTGCTGGAACAGAACACGGTCGACATGCTGCACGAGGCAGGGGTCGGCGAACGGATGCAACGCGAGGGTCTCGTCCACCACGGCATCGAGATCCGCTTCGACGGGCGGGGGCACCGCATACCGCTCACCGAGCTGTCGCGCGGACGGTCGATCACCGTGTACGGGCAGCAGGAAGTCGTCAAGGACCTGATCGAGGCGCGCCTCGCCGCCGGCGGGCCGATACGCTTCGAAAGCGAAGTCCGTGCCCTGCATGACCTGGAATCGACCCGCCCCCGCATCGCGTATACGTCCGGCGGGCAGCACCGCACCCTGCATTGCGATTTCGTCGCCGGTTGCGACGGCTTCCACGGCGTGAGCCGGCCGTCGATCCCGCGGGACAGGGTTCGGGTGTACGAGCGCCGGTACCCGCACGGCTGGGTGGGAATTCTCGCCGACGTGCCCCCTTCCACCGAGGAGCTGATCTACGCCTACCATGATCGGGGCTTCGCGCTGCACAGCCTGCGCTCGCCCACGACCAGCCGGCTGTATGTCCAGTGCGACGTCGACGACCAGCTCGAAAACTGGCCCGACGCCCGCGTCTGGGAAGAGCTGCACCTGCGCCTCGCGCGCGAGGACGGGTGGACTCTCCGGGAAGGCCCCGTGCTGGAGAAGACACTCGCACGGATGCATGCCTGCGTGATCGAGCCGATGCAGCACGGCCGGCTGTTCCTGGCCGGCGATGCCGCCCACATCGTACCGCCCACCGGGGCCAAGGGGCTGAACCTGGCCGTGGCGGACATCCGGCACCTGGCGCGCGCGATCACGGCCTGGTACCGGGAGGGCCGGGACGGGCTCCTGGAGGGCTACTCCCGTGCCTGCCTGCCACGTATCTGGCGCGCCCAGCAGTTCACCGCGTGGATGACGGCGCTGCTGCACCCGGACCGCTCCGTCCCGCCGTTTCGCAAGCGCATGCAGCGGGCCGAACTCGAGTATCTCGCCCGCTCCGAGCGCGCGCGCATGGTACTGGCCGAGAACTACGTGGGACTGGCCGGCCTGTAGGCGACGCGGGCGGCCCGGAGCGCCGCGGGCGGACGCGCCGGCGGCGGGGCCCCGGAGGGGAGTTCTCCATTCAGGCCGGCCGGCGGGGCGCGTGAGCCGGGTCCCCGCTCGGCCGGCCCCTCGCGTCAGCCCCAGACCTTCTTCGCGGTCGCAACCACGAACTCGAGCTTTCGCCACTGCTGGTCCGGCGTCAGCTCGTTGCCTTCGACGGTGCTGGAGAAGCCGCACTGCGGGCTGAGGCAGAGCTGCTCGAGCGGCACGTAGCGGGCCGCCTCGTTGATCCGCTGGACCACCTGCGCCGAGTCCTCCAGCTCCGGGATCTTGCTGCTGACCAGCCCGAGCACCACGATCTTGTTTTCGGGCACGAATCGCAGCGGGGCGAAGTCTCCCGAGCGTTCGTCGTCGTATTCCAGGAAGTACGCGTCCACGTTCAGCTCGTTGAACAGGACCTCCGCCACCGGCTCGTAGCCCCCCTGGGCGAACCATGTGCTGCGGTAGTTGCCGCGGCACAGGTGCACCCCGACGGTGAGATCCTCCGGCCGACCCTGCAGCGCGGCGTTGATCAGCTCGGCGTAGCGGTGCGGCAGCTCGTTCGGATCGTCCCCGCGCTCCTTCGCCGCCTCCCGCATCTTCGGATCGCACAGGTAGGCGAGGTTGGTGTCGTCGAGCTGGATGTAGCGGCAGCCGGCGTCATGGAGTGCCTTGATCTCGTCCCGATAACACTGGGCGAGATCCTCGAAGAACTCGTCGAGGTCCGGATAGGCTTCGATGTCGATCGCAGCCCGACCGCCACGGAAGTGAACCATGGTCGGCGAAGGGATCGACACCTTCGGCGTCCGGCTGGTGTGCGAGGCCAGGAAACGGAAGTCATCGACCTGGATATTGCGCACGTGCCGCAGCTTGCCGGTCACGCTCAGCTTCGGCGGGGAGAATCCGCTGGCCGGCTTGGCGTCCGGGTTCGCAGCGATGCCGCCGGTCACGCTCACGCCGTCGAGCTGCTGCAGGAAATCCAGGTGGAAGTATGCCCGCCGGAACTCGCCGTCGGTGATGCTCTGCAGCCCGACCTGCTCCTGGCTGGCGATCGCAGCGGCGATGGCTTCGTCCTCGACTGCCCGCAGCTCCGAGGCGTCGATCTCCCCGGCGGCGCGCCGGCGACGGGCCTCGAGCACCTCCGGCGGCCGCAACAGGCTGCCGACGTGCTCATACCGGAATGGTGGGTTGCGTTTCGCCATGTCAGACTCCTTGCGATCGTGCGGCGAGTGGGTCTTGCGGCGACACCACGGGCATCGCGCCGGACCTGCCGGGGTCACGTCAGCCAGGCGATACCGCTGGCTTCCCCGAGCTTCGGCGCGCGGCAGGCGCCGCCCCGCGTTACCGGCGTCGTCCGTCGTTGTTGGATCTGTGGTCGGGCGGAGCGGGCCCCGGATGGCGGCCCGGCGCGGTCACGCGGCACAGCGAGGCATTCTAGCGGATCGGGCCGGAGAAACCCAGCAGCCCGGCGAGCGCCGCGCCGGTGCAGCTTGCGAAGGCGGTCGGCGCTCGAGCACGGGGGCGCAACAGCGACTATGCTCCGTCCAGGGCCCGGACTGCCGGAGGGGACGGTGTCCCGGTCTTCACCGGTGGCGTCTGCGACGGGAGGCGAAGGTTGCACTGGTCAGAATCGGCCGGCCGGGAAGCTCCGGGCGCCGCCACGGAATGGCACGGAATGTCCGTGGACGCGGTGCTGGATACCCTCGGGACAACGTCGCGCGGCCTGGCCGGGACCATCGCGCGCGAGCGCCTCCAGCGCCACGGCCGCAACGTGCTGCCGGAGCGGCGTCCGCCGGGCATCCTGACGGTCTTCCTGCGCCAGTTCCTGAGCCCGTTCATTTACGTATTGCTGGCCGCCGCGGCCGTTGCCGCGATCGTGGGCGAATGGCTGGACGCGGGATTCATCGGCGCCGTGCTGCTGCTGAACGCGGTCATCGGGGCCACCCAGGAGTACCAGGCGCAGCGCAGCGCCGAGGCGCTGCGCCACATGCTGGTCAGCCGGGCGCGGGTGATTCGCGACGGCGAGGGCCGCGAGGTCGACAGCACGGAGCTGGTGCCGGGCGACGTGGTCCTGCTGGAGCCCGGCACCCGCGTCCAGGCCGACATGCGCCTGATCCATGCCGAGGGCGTCGAGATCGACGAATCGCTGCTTACCGGCGAATCGATGCCCGTCGCCAAGCGCCACGATCCCCCGGTGCCTGATTCCGCCCCGCCCGCCGAGCGGGCCACCATCGCCCACGCCGGGACGATGGTGGTGCGCGGGCGGGCGCGCGGCGTGGTGGTCGCCACCGGGCGCGACACCGAGCTCGGGGGCCTCGCCGGTGCCCTGGGTCGGGCGGAGCCCGCACTGCCACCGCTGCTGCAGCGCATGCGGCGTTTCACCTGGCAGCTCGCCGCGGCCCTGGCCGTGGTGCTGGCGATCATCGGCGGGATCGGCGTGGCCCACGGCGAGGCTCCCGCCGAGCTGCTGCTCGCGGGCATCGCGCTCGCCGTGTCCGCGGTTCCGGAGGGGTTGCCGGTCGCGCTCACCGTGGCACTGGCGATCGGCGTCAGCCGCATGGCACGGCGCCACGTGATCACGCGCCGCCTGGTCGCGGTGGAGGCGCTCGGGTCCTGCACCGTCATCGCCACCGACAAGACCGGCACGCTCACCATGAACTCCCTGACCGCGCGCGAGCTGGCGTTCCCGGGCACCGGCGAGCGCTGGGAAGCGAGCGGAGAGGGTACCGATCCCGAGGGATTCATCACGCCGGAGTCGCACAACCGCGCCGCGGACGTCGACGACCGGCGCCGCGTGGACCGCCTCGCGCGCACGGCGGTGCTGTGCAACGAAGGCTTCCTGGGACGGCGGGACGGCGACTGGGTGCATGGCGGCGATCCCATGGACGTCGCACTGCTGGTGCTGGGACACAAGGCCGGGCTCAGCCAGGCGGTACTCGCCGACCCGCTTCCGGAAACAGGCCGCATCCCCTACGAGCCGGAACATGCCTATGCCGCCTCCATGCACGCGGACGGCGACGACACCCTGCTGTGCGTGAAAGGGGCGCCCGAGAAGGTGCTGGCGATGTGCAGCCGGATGGCGGCACGCGACGGCGACGTGCCGCTGGATCGCGGAGCGGTCGAGGGAGAGATCCAGCGTCTCGCCCGCGCCGGCTACCGGGTGCTGGCGTTCGGCGACGGCGTGCTCCCCGGCGGGAAACCGGCGACGCTGGAGGAAGAGCGGCTGCGCGCGCTCACCTTCATCGGCCTCGCGGGCGTGATCGACCCGCCGCGGCCGGAAGTCCACGGCGCCATCGAGATCTGCCACCGCGCGGGGATACGCGTGTGCATGGTCACCGGCGATCACGCCGACACGGCGCTGGCGGTCGCCCGCGAGATCGGCATCGGCGGCCAGGAACCGCGCCTGCTCACGGGCGCCGACATCCGGGCGCTCGCGGAAAGACCCGACGCCGAGCGCGACCGGGTGATCGCCGGCGGCGACGTCTTCGCCCGGGTCGAGCCGACGCAGAAGCTGGAAATCGTGCGCTCGCTCGCCCGCAGCGGCGAGTACGTCGCGGTCACCGGCGACGGCGTCAACGATGCCCCCGCGCTGGCGAATGCCCATGTCGGCGTGGCCATGGGCCGGCGCGGCACGGACGTGGCCCGGGAGAGCGCGGACATCATCGTCACCGACGACAATTTCGCATCCATCGCGGCCGGCATCGAGGGGGGACGGGTCGCTTACCAGAACATCCGCAAGGTGATCTTCCTGCTGATCTCGACCGGTGCGGCGGAGCTGGTCCTGTTCCTGCTGGGGGCGGTCACCGGGCTGCCGCTGCCGCTGACCGCGGTCCAGCTGCTGTGGCTCAATCTGGTGACCAACGGTATCCAGGACGTCGGGCTGGCGTTCGAGCCGGCCGAGGGCGGAGAGATGGCGCGACCGCCGCGCCGGCCCGGGGAGCCGATCTTCGACCGCGTGATGGTGCCGCGCGTGGCGGTGTCGGGCCTGGTCATGGGCGGGCTCGGCTTCGCCGTGTTCGGCTACCTGCTGCGCATCGGGGTCGAGCTGGAGACCGCGCGCAACCTGCTCCTGCTGCTGATGGTCCTGTTCGAGAACGTGCAGGTGTTCAACGCCCGATCCGAACGCGTGCCGGTGCTGCGCCACAATCCGCTGCGCAACCCGCTGCTCCTGTTCGGCACGCTGGCGGCCCAGGGCATCCACATCGTGGCCATGTTCACGCCGGGACTGAGCGCCGTGCTGGAGATCGCGCCGGTGCGCCCGGTGACCTGGACCGGTCTGTTCGGCCTGGCGCTGACGCTGCTGGTGGCACTGGAGGCGCTCAAGCGGATCCGGCTCCGCGGCATGCCGGGCCGCGCTGCCTGAGAGACGCTCACCGGTCGTCTCCGCGTCCCCCGCGCGGAGAGGCGAACAACCGCACCCGGATCACGTCCTCCTGCTCGACCTCCTCGAGCGTTTCCTCCATCCGGCGCTCGGCCTCGCGCACCTCCGGCAGAACCACGTTCTCGAGCGCGCGCACCCGGCGCTCGGTGACCCGATACTCCCGCAGCAGGCGCAGCAGGTTCCCGGTCTCCGCCGCGAGCGCCAGCGCCGTCCCGGCGAGTCCCGCGAGCCGCTCGCCACAGGCCGAGGCCGGTGCCGACGCGACCACCGGCCGCGCCGCAGCGCCCGCCGCCACCTCCGACGTCTCGTGCAGGAATGCGGGGCCCTCCACCAGCTCGACGCCGAGGAAACCCCGCCGCGGCAGCTGTGCGCGTCCCTGCAGCGGCCGGCGCGCGGGATACAGCTGCAGCTCCTCCAGTCCGAGACTTCCCAGCGCCCCGCGCAGCTCGCCGAACGCCTGGCGCTGCCCCTCGCCGAGGGTCGCCGCGAGCGCCTCGTAGTCCGCCAGCCGGCGCAGGATCTCGTGTGCCAGCAGGACGCGCTTCTCGTCCAGGAAACGATGCCCGTCCTCGATCACGCCGCGCTCATGGCGCAGCTCGAGCAGCGCGGCGCGCGAGGCGCTAGTCTCCCGGGACATCCTCGCCGTCCCCGGTGCCGATGTGGGCTTCAATCTGGGTGTCGCTCAGGCGCACGAGGTCGCCGACGGGCAGCTCCCGCAGCAGCGACCAGCCGATCTCCATGCTCTCGACCAGGCTGCGCGGCCGTTCCTGGTGCAGCAGGCGCTGCTCGAAGGCGTCGCCGAACGCCAGGTAGCGGCGGTCGGCCGCCGGCAGGCCTTCCTCGCCCACCACGCTGGCCAGCAGTCGCACTTCGCGCGCGCGGGCGTAGGCGGCATAGAGCTGGCTGGCCAGGGCCGGATGATCCGCGTCCGTGTAGCCTTTGCCCGTGCCGAGATCCATCAGCCGCGAGAGGCTCGGCAGCACCGTGACCGGGGGGTAGATGTCGCGCCGGTCCAGGTCGCGGTCCAGCACGATCTGGCCCTCGGTGATGTAACCGGTCAGGTCCGGGATCGGATGACTGATGTCGTCGCCGGGCATGGTCAGCACCGGCAGCTGGGTGAGGGTGCCCGGGCGGCCCCGGATGCGTCCGGCGCGCTCGAACAGCGTCGCGAGGTCCGAGTAAAGGTGCCCCGGGTAGCCCTTGCGGCTGGGGATCTCGCCGTGGCTGGAGGAGACCTCGCGGAGCGCCTCGCAGTAGTTGGTCATGTCGGTCAGGATCACCAGCACGTGCAGGCCCTCCGTGAAGGCCAGGTACTCCGCGGCGGTCAGGGCGAAGCGGGGCGTGAGCAGGCGCTGGATGCTGGAGTCGCTGGCCAGGTTCAGGAACAGCGCGCTGCGCTCGAGCGCGCCGCTGTCCGCCAGGGCGCGGCGGAAGCGCTCGGCGGTGGCGTGCGAGACGCCGATCCCGGCGAACACGATGGCGAAACGATCGTCCCTCTCCTGCAGCAGCCGGGCGTGCCCGGCGATGTCGATCGCCAGCCGGCTGTGGGGCAGGCCCCCGGCCGAGAAGATCGGCAGCTTCTGTCCGCGCACCAGGCTGTTGAGCAGGTCGATCGCGCTCACCCCGGTCTCGATGAAATCCTCCGGCAGATCCCGCTCCACCGGGTTGGCCGGCAGGCCGTCGATCGGCTGCTCGCGGGCGATCGCCACGGCGGGTCCGCTGTCCAGCGGACGGCCCACGCCGTCGAAGATGCGCCCCAGCAGCCCCGGTCCCACGCCGAAGCTCAGCGGCGCGCCCAGCAGCCGGACGCGCATCCCGGGCAGCGCCAGCTCACTGGTGGGATCGAGCACTTCCACCACGATGTGCTGCTCGTCCAGGGCGGCGATGCGCCCCATGCGCACCCGGTCGTCGGCACCGATGACTTCCACCGCCTCGTTGAGCCCGACCGAGACCGGGCGGTCGAGGAACAGCAGCGGCCCTTCCAGGCGCTGCGCGCAGTCGCGGATGCTGAGATCACCCTTCATCTTCCGACGCCTCCTCCCCGGGCGCCGGCGCGGCGAGCCCGGCGAATGCGCGGTCGATCTCCGCGCGCAGCGCGTCGAAGCCGTCCAGCCGGTCCTCGCCGATCTCCTCGCCCATCCGCCGCAGCCGGCGCAGCACCGGCCGGCCCTCGATCGCCTCGATCGTGGCACCCTCCTGCAGTGCCAGCCGCGCGGCGCTGACGAAGTGATCGAGCACCGCCATCATGGCGATCTGCCGGCGTGGCGACGCGTAGCAGTCCACCTCCGAGAAGGCGGACTGCCGCAGGAACGCCTCGTTGACCAGCCGTGCGCACAACAGGGTGAGCTGCTCGCCGGCGGGCAGGGCATTCTTGCCCACGATGCGCGCCATGCGCGCCAGACGGCTCTCGTCCTCGAGCAGCGTCAGGAACCGCTGGCGGCGCGCCTCATGCTCCGGGTCGTCCTGCCCGCGCCACCACTCGTCCAGCACCCGGGCGTCCTCGGCATAGGCGGAGAGGGGATCGATGGCAGGATAGAAGCGGGCCCGCGCGCGCTCCCGGTCCAGCGGCCAGAAGCAGCGCACGTTGCGCTGCGTGTGCAGCGTGACCGGTTCGGAAAGATCGCCCCCCGGCGGGCTGACCGCGCCGATCAGCGTCACCGACCCCTCCTCCCCCGAGAGCGTGAGCCCGCACGCGGCGCGCTCGTAGAACTCGGCCTGGCGGGTGCCCAGGTAGGCCGGGTAGCCGGCCTCCGCCGGCAGGTCGCCGAGGCGGCCGCCGATCTCGCGCAGCGCCTCGGCCCAGCGGCTGGTGGAGTCCGCCATCAGCGCCACGTGCAGGCCCTGGTCGCGGAAATACTCGGCTACCGTCACGCCCGTGTAGATGCTCGCCTCGCGTGCCGCGACCGGCATGTTCGAAGTATTGGCGATGATCACGGAACGTTCGCTCAGCGGCCTGCCGCTGCGCGGGTCCTCGAGCTCCGGAAACTCCCGCAGCACCTCGGTCATCTCGTTGCCGCGCTCGCCGCAGCCCACGTAGACGATGACGTCCGCGTCGCACCACTTGGCGATGCTCTGCTGCAGGATGGTCTTGCCGGTGCCGAAGCCGCCCGGCATCGCTGCGCTGCTGCCGCGCGCAACCGGAAACAGGGAATCGATCAGGCGCTGTCCGGTGAGCATGGGGGTGCTGGCCGGCAGCCTGCGCGCCAGCGGACGCGGCCGGCGCACCGGCCAGGCGTGGCTCATGGTGACCGCGACGGGCTCGCCCTGCGGGGGCGCCACGGCACACAGCGGCTCGTCGTCACGATACTCGCCCGCCGGCACCAGGCGTTCGAGGCGGCCGGCCAGGCCCGGCGGGATCAGGCAGCGCTGGGGTTTGCCGGTGCCGCCGGTGACTTTCCCCAGGATCTCCCCGCCGGCCACGCCCGCACCCTCCGCCAGGGAGGGCTCGAAAACAAAACGTGCACCGCCGCCGGTGCGCATGCCGGGCAGCACCCAGGGTTGTCCGGTTCCGGCCAGCGGGCGCAGCAGCCCGTCGAATATCCCGCCCAGCAGGGCCGGACCCAGGCGTGCCGAGAGCGCCTGCCCGGTACCCGTCACCCGGTCGCCGGGGCGCAGACCGGTGGTGTCCTCGTACACCTGCACGACGAAATGCCGTCCCTGGATGCGCAGGACCTCGCCGAGCAGGCCGCGCGACCCCACCAGGACCGCCTCGTTGATCCGGAACACCTCGTCGGAGACGACGTGCAGGACGGGCCCGTCCAGCGAGCTGACGCGTCCCTGCGCGGCGCTCACGGTTCATCCCTCCCGGCGGGGTCCGGCGCGTCGGGCAGGGCGGCGCGCAGCAGGCCGTCAACCCGCGCCCGGCTCCGCAGCAGCGCCGCGATGCCCGTGTCCAGCTGGGCCGCGCCCTGGGTGATGCGCAGGCCGGCCGCCAGTTCCGGGTCCGCCGCGGCCTCCAGGCGCACCTGGGGACGCACGCGCTCCAGCACCCGCTGCGCGCGGTCGAGCTCGGTTGCATCGAGCCCGGGCGGATGATGCACCTGCCAGGTGCCGGGAGTCAGGTGCGACAGCGCCTCTTGCAGCGCCATGTGGATCCAGCGCCGCCGCCCCCGGCGGTCCCTCCAGCGCTGCTCGAGGGCCGGGCCCAGCCGGGTGCCGGCCTCGTCCAGCCGGTGGCGCAACAGCGCCTGCTTGCGGTCGCGCAGCTGCGCTGCGGCCTCGGCTCGCGCCTGCTGCAACTGCTCTTCCCGGCGCAACCGTTCCCGGGCGACCACCTCCCGCACGCGGCGATTGGCTTCCCGGCGTGCCGCGGCCTCGATCTCGCGGGCCTCGCGCCGGCCCGCCTCGAGCAGGGCATCGCGCCGACGCACCCGCTCACGTTCGATGTGCCCGAGCAGGGCTTCCAGCGCGCCGGCGTTGTCGGTCTGCGTCGAGTCCGGCATCACCGTACCCCCAGCTCGCGCCGGACCCGCTCCGGAAGATCGACCGGCACGGCGGCGCCCGTCGCGTCGGCCACCACCAGCGCCGGCGGCGCGGCGGAGACCAGCATCTCTTCCAGCGCGCCGGCGGCGAGCACGCCCGCGACGCTCGCACCGATCAATACCAGCGGCGGTTCGGCGCGCAGCACCCGCTCGAGGCAGTCGGCGACCCGCTCGGCCGCCGGCGCATGCGTCTCCAGCCCGGCCAGCCGCCAGCCTGCGGCGGTCAGCTCGTCACCGATGAATACCGCGCGCGCCACGTTCATCCCAGCCGGTTCAGGATCAGGATCGAGATGATCAGGCCGTAGATGGCAATGCCTTCGGCCAGCCCCATCAGCACCAGGACCCGCCCGAACAGCTCCGGCCGCTCCGCCAGCGTGCCCATGCCGGCACTGCCGACGCCGGCGACGGCGTAGCCCGCGGCCAGCGAGGACAGCCCGGTCGCGGCCGCCGCCGCGATCAGGCCCCACTGCATGACGCCGCCGGGCACCACCGTCGTCCCGGCGGCCGCGGCGCCCGCCGGCGGGACCCACAGCAACAGGCTGCCGGCGCCGGCCAGCAGCACGGTCAGCGCCACCAGGGCGGCGGCGCGCTTGAGATTTCTTGTGGCAGTCATGCTCGGCTCCCCGTGAATCCGGGTTTCACGCCGGCGGCACGGACGGCCGAAATGGCCGCCCGCCCGCCTGCAGGAAACGGATGAAGAATTCGAACAGGATCAGGCGGGTGGTCTGGATGCCCACCACCAGTCCCTCGATGGCCAGGATCGCGGCATTGCCCGTGATCAGGATCGCGTATTCGACCAGGCCGTGAGGCGCCGCCGCAGCCAGGCCGGTGACCGCCATCGACAGCCCCGCGTGCGCCAGCGCGAACGCGCCCACCCGGACGAACGAGACCGTGTTGACCAGCAGCTGGAACAGGCGCTCGAGCAGCTCGCCCGCGCGGCCGAGCACCCCCGCCGCGCCCAGCTCGCGCCAGCGGGACGCGGTGCCCCCCAAGTACCAGAGCACGCCGATGCCGGCGAGGATGCCACCGGGCAGCGGTGCGAGGAAGGCCGTCACGGCCCCGGCGTAGGCCACTACCAGGCCCGCCTGCACCCGCAGCCAGTCGGCGCCGCGGCCATTCTGCCAGGCAGCCAGCGCGTTCAGGAGCAGTCCCAAAAGCATCAGCACCGCGCCGGCGATCAGTGGTACCGCCAGAACCGGCAAAGGCGCTGCCAGGGGATTCACCCACAGGGGGCCGACCAGCCCCTCCCGGGTGAACACGCTGCCGAAAGCCAGGCCGAAGAGCATCGCGGCGACACCGCCGGGAATCAGCATCGCGAGCGCCGGCCAGCGCCGGCGCAGCAGCAGCCCGGCGACGACCAGCAGCGCGCCCTGGCCCAGGTCGCCGAACATGTAACCGAACAGCAGCGGGGCGATGAACGCCAGCAGCCGGCTGGGGTCGGTCTCACCCTGCCCCGGCGTACCCATCAGGCGTACGAACAGCTCGAACGGGCGCGCCCAGGCCGGGTTGCGGGTCAGCGTGGGCGGCTCCCGGCCGGCGGGAGGCGCCAGGAACCCCGCGACCGCCGGGATGCGGGCCCGTCGCAGCGGCGCGGCCAGGGTGTCGGGATCCGGCGCGCTGGTCCAGCCGGTGATCCGGGCCAGGTATTCGCCCAGGCAGGCGCCCCCGAGATGCTCGGTCATCCACTCCAGCCGGCGCACGTGTCCGAGGGCCTCGGCCAGGCCCAGAGCCTCGCCGACGCCGCGGATCGAATCCCGCAACCGGTCGGCCTGCTGCTGCAGCGCCTGCAGCTTTTCCCCGACCATCGCCAGCGCCCGCGGCGCGTCGCCTTCCAGCCAGCGCGGCAGTTCCAGCAGGCGCCCCTGCGGCACCGCCCGGGCCCCGGCGACGCCGAGCACATCCTCACGCGGCCCGAGCAGCAGCAGAAAGGCGTGCTGCGCACCGTCCACCCGCAGGCGCAGCACCCGCTCCGCCAGGGCGGGCACGGGCGCGTCGGGCGGCAGCACCAGCAGCCGCGCCGTCGCCGCGTCCCCGCCCCGGGCCAGCCGGCCGATGTCCAGGACCCGCTCTTCCCGCGCCAGGGACAGGAAATCCCGCACCAGCGCCAGCGCCTCCCGCTCCCGCTCCAGCGCCTCGAGCTCGCGCACCAGAGGTCCGGCGCGCTCCTCCCACTGCCGCAGGCAGTCGACGGCGTCGCTCCCGAGCCCCTCGGGCTGGCGTGCGTCACCGGAGCGGGCGACGCGGCTTTCCGGCCAGTGGCGGGCGTAACCCCGCTGCAGCCTCCGATGCTCGTCCAGAAGCGCGCGCAGCGCGTCCATGTCCAGCCCACCCGCCGCCGGGGACCGATCCAGCTCGACGTTGCCCGGAGTCGCCAGCAGCTCAGCGGCGCGCGCCAGCGTCTCCCGCGGCACCAGGACCTCGAACCAGCGCACGGGCCCGTTACGTGCCGGCATTTCCGTTCCCCGCGCCGCCCGGCAGCACCCGCTGCGCCAGGCCGGCGCACAGGCGTCGAGTGTCCAGCCACCGCAGCACCAGGAACGCGGCCGCGCCCGCGGCGTCACGGGTATGCCGCCGGAACGAGCGCTCGAGCCTGCGCGCCAGCGGGTCCGATCCCGCGGCGGTCACACCGGGCTCCGTCGTCAGGGTCGCGACCATGTCATCCGCCAGCTTGCGCAGGGACGCCGCCGGGCCGGTGCGCTCGCGCGCCCAGCGACGCCTCCACAGGTCGACCCAGGCCGCGACCGGCCACGCGCCGGCTGCGATCGCGGCCAGCAGCGCCTCGGTATCGGCGTCCGGTTCCCGCAGCGCGGTGGAAGCCACTGTCGTCACCGGCGACCCCGCCTCCCGGGCCCACTCGGGCGGCGCCTCGCCGCGTGCGACCGCGGCCAGCAGCGCCAGGTCGGGCAGGCGTGACGTCCAGCGCACGCTCGCGCGCCAGCCGGTGGGCACCCAGTGCGCCACCGCCTCGACCTCCCGGCGGAACCGGCGGCGCAGCTCCCGCTCCAGCGCGTGTGCGCCGGAGCCGGGTTCCAGCCCGGCCAGGTACGGATGCAGCTCGGTCGAGGCGAGCCCGGCCAGCCATTCCGGCGCCTCCGGCAGGCCGCCGAGGCGCCGCCACGCGGCAGGCGAGGTGCGCGGACCGTAACGCGCCTGCAGGCGTGCGCCCGCGTACAGGAACCCGTCAGGGCCGCGCATCGGCGGGCTCGTCCGGAGGGTCGTCGGCGCGGGAACCCGCGGGGGTGGTCAGCCAGCGCGCAACGCGGCAGGCGGCGCACCCGCTCCCGCCGCCGGCAACGGGCCGGCCAAGGCGCTCGAGCTCCACCCGGGCCCGCTCGCGTATCGCCTCGACCCGGGCGGCGGTGCCCCGGCCGCTGCCGTGGGGGATCCGCTCGATCCGGTGGTCGGCAAGGGCCGAGATCGCGCGTGCCCGCGCGCGCCCACGCTCCACGAGGGCCTCGGCCTCGGCGGCGGCCTGCTGCACGTCCCGCCCGGCCTGCTGTTCCGCCTCCAGGGCCCGGCGAATGGCCTCCGCGCCCGCCGCGGCCGATGCTCTCTCCTTTGGCATGCCCCGACCCGCTCCGGGAGTTTCGCGTTCGTCTTCCTAACGTGGAGCAAGAGCGGGGCGGGGCCGTTGACGCAGGTCAAGGGCGGCCGCCACCGGCGATGCGGGTTGGCCTGCCCTGGTCCCGCCGCGGCCCCGTCAGGCGCCGGGCGCCCGCGCCTCGGCCGGACACGACGCCTGCCGGAGGCGCTCGCAAACATGTCCGTCCGCGGCCGGGGCCTCGTCGTGTCCCGCGGTCTGCTGGCAGAAGCAGCCGGCGAACCCGAGGTCCCAGCTCTCGGCGCTGCAGGTCAGAACCGAGCCGTCGCTGAACAGGAAGCGTCGTCGCTTGCGGTTCGTGCTGCTCTGCGCGGCCGCCGACTCGCCGCAGCGGGAAAGGATCTCCTCGAGCGTCAGCCCGTCGCCGGTCTGCCAGCAATGCCGGTCATGGCCCAGCATCGCGGCGACCTGCTCGGCCATGGTGACCGAAACCCTCTTGTTGCGATCGCCCATTCGATTCATCCGTTCGTTGGGGGAGGGGCGGATGCCGGGAAGGCATCCTTTGGCCTCGACTGGTTGTATACACGACGTATCCTACAATACGGTTGCAAGGGTGGGGAGCGATTCGGTCCCGGCAGCGGTCGAACGGGGTGCCGCCGGGCGTTGCGCGTCCGCCGCACCCGCAGGGCGGCTGCTCGGACACCGGAACCCGGGAGGACCGATGACCATCATGCCAAGCCGACGCATCCTCGCCACGGCCACGCTGTGTGCCATGGCCCTGGCCGTGACCGCGTGCACCAGCGGCGAGCGCCATGCCCGCCAGCTGCAGCAGAAGGCCGCGGTCAGCCTGAAGAAGGGGGACCGCGCCCGGGGAAGCGACTTCTCCGCGGCCTACGAGCACTACCGGGCAGGTGTCGCGGCCCTGAGACAGATCATCGACCGGTACCCCCACACGCATCTCGCCGCCGAGGTGACCTCCGGCAAGGCGACCACGGACGGCCGCACGCTGGCCCAGTGGCGACGCAGCCTCCAGCGTTACCGGCAGGCGGCGAAGCTCGAGCATGGCGGCCCGGGGGCTCTCGCCCGCGCCCAGGCCGGTGATCCCCACACCACCCCGGCGCAGATCCAGTGGGTATCCCGCATCCTGGAGTCGACCGTCTTCGGCCCCACGCCCCCGGGCACGGCGACGCGGTTCTCCGAGCATGTCATCGCGGTGCGCCGGAAGCCCCCGCGGGCCGCTCGCCTGACGGCCCTGTACGGGGGCCTGCTCGGCGCGCAGGTCCGGTCGCCGGAGAAGGACGCGGGGGGCCTGAAGTTCCCCGGGCAATACTCGTCGCAGATCACGGGCACGCTGGTCGCGGCCGTCCGGGCGCGCAACGGCGGCTCCGGCAAGCCCGCCCTGAAGGCCGCGCAGCGGCTCTGGGGACTGCGCAAGAAAATCGGTCCGGACCGGCGCGGCGAGCTGATCCTGCCGGTCACGGCAGCCTATGTCGCCGGCGGCCGGCCGGACAAGGCACTCGCACTGGCCGGCAGCCTGCCGGGGCACGACGCCCGCGCGCAGACCTACGCGATGATCGGCCTGGCCATCGCCCACGAGGGTCCGGCGGGGCAGAAGAAGCTGGCCGACCGGGCTCTCGCGAAGGCGGAAAGCATCGCCGACAACGTTCCCATCCCGCACCGCGAGTTCGTCTATCTCAATGCGGCCAGCGCCCGCGCACTGCTGCACGAGCGGAAGCGGGGCCGCGCCGACCTGCAGCATGCCCTGGACGACGTCGCGCTGCCGAAGGCGCCGCCGTGGATGCTGCTGCAGTTCATCCACCTTGGTGACAGTCTCGGAACCGGCAAGCCGGCGAAGGCGGTGCTGAAGGTGGCCGCCAGCCAGGGCGGCAAGTCGACCGCCGGCGCCCCCTACGCCGCCCTGCTGGCGGCCGCCGGCCACTACCGGAAGGCGGTTTCGCTGGCACCGAAGCTCGCGCCCGAACAGTTCCTGCTGATGACGCTGGAGGCAGGCATCCGGAAGGGCTCCGGCAAGCCGGGACCGAGCGACGGGCAGTGGCACGCCCTGATCCGCGACTGGATCCAGCGGCTGCGCAAGCAGGACTAGCCGGATGCCCCGGGGCCGCGGCTCATCGTCGCCGGTCTTGCGGGGCATCGCGTTCGCGGCGCGAGGCCGTATTGCTGCGCAGCAGCATCCAGGCGACGACCGCCAGGACGATGACCACCAGGATCCACCACATGGCACTCTCTCCAAACGGGGGAGCCGCAAGGTCGGCGTGCGGACCGGCAGGTCGTGCCCGGCGGGTCCGGTGCCCGGAGATTCCGATGCCGGGCTGGCGGCTCCTGGGGCCATGCTACTACCAATCTTCCGGAAGGTATTGTCCGGTCCCGGCGGCTGGCGGTGCCGTCGTGGCATGCCGGGAGGAGGGAAAGCGGCGGCGCGACACGACCGACGAGCAACACCGTCCGGACA
>Ga0209921_1000106_pt1 | contig 30355 bp, 34 predicted proteins | sample SalPonF2_C_D2_MG_FD_185730 | JGI IMG/M metagenome (GOLD analysis project Ga0209921, IMG submission 185730) | Salt pond soil microbial communities from South San Francisco under conditions of wetland restoration - Salt Pond MetaG SF2_C_D2_MG... ...
GACTTGCAAAGCGCGCTCAAAGCGCGTAAATCGTTCGCGTCCCGCTGCTGTCCGGTGGGGGATTTTGACCCGGCCACGGATGGGGGAATTTAAGGTGGCCGCCGGGGCTCCAGTCGAGCGGAACTGTGCAAAAGCATCGTGCGCAAGCGTGTAGAAAGCATCTGCTTCGGACGCCTTGACAGGATCGTGCAATGGGAGCTGGGGGTAGAGACTGGACGTCAGAGTTTATCTTTGACGCTCCAGGGCAGCAGCTCGTCGATGCGGCTGATGGGGTGATCGGCGATGTGGGTGAGCACGTAACGCAGATACGCTTGGGGGTTGAGCCCGTTGAGTTGTGCGGTGCCGATGAGCGTGTAGAGATTGGCGGCGCGCTCACCCCCGCGGTCGGGGTTTGGCTCCCGTTCGCGCGGAACTGACTACGCAGGAGGCGGCTGACTTGCTCAACGTCTCGCGCCCCAGTCATCAAGCTGCTTGAAGCCGGGGAAATGGACTATCGGATGGTCCGGACCCATCACCGCATCCTTCTCCAGGATCTGCTTGCGTACAAGGAACGGCGCAGGGAACGGAGTCACCAGGCCCTGGATGAACTCGCCAGGCCCAGGGAATGAGGACATGGACTACGTCAATGACGAGGTCGGCAACCTGCTCGACTAGAGGCCGACTGTGTGCACCCCAGGTGTGGGTTGGGGACGTTCACTATTTGCGCGCGCCGCCGATTTCCCCCCTGGTGGGGTCGCGCAGAAAGGAGGCTCCAGGGCGCGAAGCGGGGATCTGCCAGCTCCACCGCCGGCGAAGTGTGGTGCCGATCATGGGACTGGATGGTAGCGCGTGGCCGAGATGAGGCTTTGAGCTAGCGTTCTGTGGGGCCGGATTCGCCTGGGGAAACGGGTCAGTCCGTCGCACTCATTTCTTATCTATATGATTTTACAAAGGGTCTTTTTGCGATGTAGAAGGTGGATCCACCTCTAGTACCATATCCATTGTTTGACGGGGATCGGTTACGCTTCCGACTTCGCTCCACCCGCACTCTTGCCACGCGCCTTCCCTTTCGGACGCCGAGACGCCGCATCCACAACTAGATTGTTGTCTTCGTCAGTCCTGGTGAGAGCGACCTTCCTAACGCCGACTACAGCGGCCGGCATCAACGAATTTTCGTCTGGGCCGGCATTGAACGCGGCGTAGCTGAATTCGACTCCAAGCTTCCACTTGCCTTCGCGTATGCCCGCTTGGTCCATCAACGCTTCGACTATCTCGCGGTGCGTGAAGGTGTACTGGTCAATTTCAGCCATGGTATCTCTCATTCAGTCCCTTACGGGGTCGGCGGCCGGAAATCAACGATCTCCGCGCCGCACTCTAATGTGCTTGACCGCGCCCCTGTGGTTGAGAGCTCTTCGTACGTGCCGGATTGCGAAAGTAGCAGAATCTTCGTCGTGGTCGCACGGGTTGTCAGCGCGGTGAGCAACCGGTTATCGATATGCTGGAGTACCCTTTCCATAGCTCCAGATGTGCCGACCTTCTCGCTCACGGCGCTTACTAGGAACTGGTTCAGGCTGACTCCTTCTGCGGCCGCCAGCTCCACAGCCCTTTTATGCACGCTTTTCGGCATTCTGAGTAACACGCGCCCGCTCACTTCCAACTCAGCCGTCGGTTCGGGAATCTCGGCTCCATGCGCCAAGCACCCTTCAATCCAGCTTTCGGCGGCTCTCTCCAGGTTGCGGTTCGCTTCTTCCAGCGTCTCTCCCTCTGCTATGCAGCCGGGGAACTCCTGAATGAGCGCGGTGTACCCCCCGACATCCGGGTCCGGAATGAAGGAACGGCTATAAGGCCGCTCTAGAATCTCGGCTACGGTGGGCTTGTTTGCCATGGCTACCTGATCTTTCCTGCTTCTTCCAACCAATCGAGATCCGATTCAAGCTGGTCTAATATGTTGCGCGCGGTGAACCTCTTGAGGTCGCCCGAATGGTTTGGGATCGTCAAAGGTCTTAGATCCCTCCCATATTCCGGGTGTTCCCATCTCGGCTCCTTCCCCTTTTCGTCCTTGCGCTTGCGCCCAATGCCGCTAGCGATGGCCTCTAGCTCCCTGGCTTTGATGCCCCCTTTCTTGCGCAATCGACTGATCTCGTCACGCAGCTTGTCGGCCTTCTTCTGTGAAAGCATGATAGTACATACGATACTATATGACACTAGTGACGTGCGTCACTGGTCGGGGTGGATCGGCGCTTCGTCGTTGTCGTTTCGCCAGAAGTGGGACTATCGAATCTTATAAACGTAGCCGTTGCCCAGCGGCCGTGCAATAAACAAGGCTGACGAATGAGGCTTGAGCCGCGCGGGTCTTCGTGCGGACACAGTCACGCCCCCACGTATTACCTCACACGGAGTGGCTGGCGACGGTGAAGGCCGGCAGAGCGCGTTTCTCGTGTGACCCAGGGGGAAACGTCGCCTACCCTTCCGTATGGCGCTCAGCCGGCCCGTACCAAGCACACGCGCCCGGATTTAGTCGGGCAAAAAACGCATCAGCAGCAACGCCGCGGGGAACCAGTCTGGTTTGCGCGCTGGACCGGGCTTATTCTTGGGTCAAGAAGGCTGACGGCGGGGGCGAATGGCAAACAGCAATTCTGTGGGCGAGTGCAAGCTCTGCGGCGTGGAGCGTGAGCTGGTCCGGTCGCACATCATTCCCGAGTTCGCGTACACACTGGTGTATGACGACAAGGGACGAATTGGGGCGGTGCTACGCTCGCCAGATTCTAATTGGAATCCCAAGGCGCCGCCGTAGAAGGGCATACGGGAGCGGCTGCTCTGCCGGGATTGCGAGCAACACATTAGCGCCAACGGCGAAAAGTACGTCGCTGAACTGCTCCGCGGTGATATCAAGGTTCAGCACTGCCGCACTCAAAGGTTCATCTACCTGCGCGGAGTCGACTACGCGAAGTTGAAGCTCTTCGGTCTTTCCGTTCTGTGGCGGGCGGGGATTGCCACGCACGATATGTTTCGCAAAGTAGGACTTGGCGGGCGTCATCAGGAAGCGTTACGCCTTATGATCCTAACCGCCGATCCCGGCCGACAACAGGATTACCCGTTCATATTGTCGACCCTGATATACGAGGGCGGACGTACTGTCGACGATTTGATTTTGGCTCCCACCCGCGTACGGCTCAAGGGCCACATCGTCTACCGCTTCGTCTTTCTCGGACTCCTCTGGATGTTCTTCGTTAGCAGCCATCAGAAACCCCATCGGATACGCCTGGCTTTTCCCTCGCAAGACGGAAAAGTGATGCTCATGGTGAGCAACGTGGGGGACGTCGAGTTCATCACCCGCGAGGCGGGTAAGCTCATCGTCTAGAACAGCACGCTGATTCTACTTGCGGGCGCTTGTAGCGCGACAACCCGAATCCTACGGAGACCCGCAGTGACCTCTCCACCCGCTTTTACACACTCCTGGGGACACTACCCTACCGGAGTACGCCGGAATTCCGTCCCATCCTTTGGATACTGGCGCGCACCGCCCCTGTCTGGTACACGTAGGGTCTTGAAGAACATGCAAATGGACCTGCCTGCTCTTCCCGCAAACCGCTCACAACAAAAGAACGCGGGGATCGAAGGTGGAACGTGTCTATCCGTACTATTCGGCGCTTGGCGACATCGCGCGCCTGGTCGCCGACGCTCCGGGCCTCCCGGAGCTGAGAGGTGGTCCCCAGTAGTTGGACAGTAATTGGAAGGGGATAAGTGTCTTCCTTCAGAATGGGAGCAGTTCCCTGGAGAGAAGACGATGAGTCGAAAGAGGCGCAATCATTCTGCCGAATTCAAGGCCAAGGTGGCGTTAGCCGCTTTGAGGGAGGATCGCACGCTGGCCGAGCTGGCGCAGCAGTATGATCTCCATCCCAATCAGATCCAGAGCTGGAAACGCCAGTTGCTCGAGAGTGCCGGTGAGGTGTTTGGCCGTGGTGATCGGCGCAAGGCCAAGAGCGAGGCCGAGCGGATCGCGGCCCTGCAGGCCAAGGTGGGGCAACTGACGATGGAGAACGATTTTTTAGAGCGCGGGTTGGAAAGGATTCACGGGCCCAGAGGCGACAAATGGTAGATCCGGACGATGCGCTCTCTGTCGTGCGCCAGTGCCAGCTGCTGGGCCTCGCCCGCTCCAGTGTGTACTACACCCCCAAGGGCGTCCGTGATGGGGAGTTGGCCCTGATGCGCCGGATCGATCAGTGCCACCTCGAGCACCCGTACTATGGCTCACGGCGCATCCGTGACGGGTTGGAGATCCAGGGGCATGCGGTCAACCGCAAGCGCGTGCACCGGCTGATGCGGCGCATGGGGCTGGTGGCGCTTTATCCCAAGCGCAATCTCAGCCGACGCCATCACGCGCATCGGCTGTACCCGTACCTGCTGCGTGGCCTGCCCATTGATCGCGCCAACCAGGTCTGGACAGCGGACGTGACCTATATCCCGCTGGCCAAGGGCTTTGCCTATCTGGTGGCCATCATCGACTGGTACTCGCGCAAGGTGCTGGCCTGGCGGCTGTCCAACACCATGGACCCGGGCTTCTGCGTCGAGGCGTTGCAGGAGGCGCTGGCGCGCTACGGTACGCCGGAGATTTTCAACACCGATCAAGGCGCGCAGTTCACCAGCGAGGCCTTCACCTCGGTCCTCAAAGCCCACGAGATCCGCATCAGCATGGACGGCAAGGGCCGCTGGGTCGACAACGTCTTCGTCGAACGGCTGTGGCGCAGCCTCAAGTACGAGGAGGTCTATCTCAAGGCCTACGAGAGCCTCTCGCAGGCCCGAGCCGGCATCGCCCGGTATATGCACTTCTTCAACGCCGAGCGGCGACACTACTCGCTGGAGCGCAGAATCCCCGATGCCGTGTACGATGAATCACTCGGCCAACGGAGGGCCGCTTAACCGGAAGGACACTTATCGCCCTGTCCAAATTCCGGGGTCCATTTCTCTGCTCCAGCAAGCCTGCGAGCTGATCGTTCGTCATACCGGTTCCACCGCGACCTACATCGCCACGATCGAAGACACGCCAACCCCTCGGGCGCACCTGGCCGCCGTCGCGGGTCCCTCCGGCGCCTATGCACAAGCCCTTCCGGTTGCCACGAGCGCCGATGAGCCCGGCGGGAACGGCCTGGTCGGCCGGGTCTACCGGGAGCGGGCACCGCTGGTGTCCAACGACTGCCTGAACGACCCGCGGTTCGCCCATATGGCCGACGCCCTGTCGGGCTGGAATGTGCTGGCGGCCGCGGGCGTGCCGCTGTTCATCGATGCGCAGGTCCGCGCGGTGCTGGTCGTCGGCTCCGACGAGACGGAGCACTACACGCGGGACCTCGTTCCGCTGCTGGAGCGGATCGCGGAGGTCCTCGCGACGGGGATGGACCGGGCCGAGGAGAAGGTGCGCAGACGGCGATACCAGGCGCTCTACACGGTCCAGTCCGAGGTCAATGCCCTGATCGCCCGGGGGCCGGAACCGAGTGACCTGTTCGAGCAGACCTGCCGCATCATCGCCGGGGCCTCGTCCGCGCTGCATGCGTACGTTGCGCTTTTCGAGCCCGATCCCGGGGATCTGCGCATCGTCGCCTGTGCCCGCGAGCATCTGGACCCGGAGTTGAGGCGGGCCCTGATGGCCATACGCTTCTCGACGCGGGCGGACGGGCCGGCCGGGCACGGAGTCGCGAGCACGGCCTTCCGGGAAGGCCACACGGTCGTGGCGCAGGACATCGACGTCAGCGGTAACCATTCGATGCGGCCAGGGCTGCTCAGCCGGGCCGGCACCCGGAGCCTGATGGGCATCCCCATCCTGGTCGAGGGAAAACCGGCGGCGACGCTGATCCTCGGCTCGCCGGAGCGCCACTTCTTCGATCCGGCGCTTGTCGAAGTAGGCGAGCAGGTGGGCGCCAGCCTGGGCGTCGCCCTGCAAGCCCACGCGCAACGCGAATCCCTGCGCACGATGGCCCTGACGGACGCCCTGACCGGGCTGCCCAATCGTACCCTGTACGAGGATCGCCTACGGATGGCGATGGCGCAGACCGATCGCACCGGGGGGCAGGTGGCCCTCGCCCTGATCGATCTCGACAACCTGAAGGAGGTCAACGCCCGTTTGGGCCACGCGGTGGGCGACGCGGTGATCAAGGACGTTGCCCGACGCCTCACGCAATGCCTGCGCCGGGGCGACACGCTCGCCCGTCTCGGCGGGGACGAGTTCGTGGCGGTCCTTCGGATGAACCACACCAAGCCCACCATGGACGGTGTCCTTTCGCGCATGCTCGCCACCGCGGCCGAGCCGCAGGAGCACGGGCCGGAACGCGTCTCGGTGTCCGCGAGCATCGGCGTGGCGCTCTACCCGCGCGACGGCCAGCAGCCGGAGGAGCTGCTGCGCCGTGCGGATCTTGCCCTCTCCCGGGTGAAATCGGAAGGCGGCGATTCCTGGGGCGTGTTCGAGCAATCCCTGGAGGAACAGCTCTGGCGGCGGCACCGACTGCGGGAACGCTTCCCTCAGGCCCTGGCACAGGGCGAGATCGTCTTCCACTATCAACCGATCGTCGAGTTGAAGAGCGGGCGCGTTGCCGGTGCCGAGGCGCTGGCCCGGTGGCAGGACCCCGAGCGCGGACTGCTGGCGCCGGACGAATGGATCGCGCTGGTCGAGGATTCTCCGGCGCTGATCCGGGCCCTCGGCCGCCACGCCCTCCACTCCGCCATGAACCAGCTCCAGGTCTGGGGGCAGGCGGGCAGGAACCTCTCGCTGTCGGTTAACATCGGCGTTCGTCACCTGCTGTGCCCGGAGTTTTGCGACGACGTCGAGGAGGCGGTCGCCATTGCCCCCGCGCTTGCGCCGAATCTCGTCCTGGAGGTGACCGAGCGGGCCCTGATCGACGATTTCGGGAAGGTCGCGACGGTGCTTTCGGCGTGCGACCAGCTCGGCTTGAAGATTGCGCTCGACGACTTTGGCACCGGGCAGGCCTCTCTGACCTATCTGCTGGAGCTGCCGGCAGACCAGCTGAAGATCGATCACAGCTTCGTGCTCGGGATGCTCACGGACTTTCGCGCCTTCGGCATCGTGGCCTCCGCCGCCCAGGGGACGCGGATGCTGGGCATGAGGGCGGTCGGCGAGGGCGCCGAAAGCGAAGAGCATGGCCTGCGGCTGCTGCAACTGGGATGCCGGTACGCCCAGGGCTTCGGGATCGCCCGTCCGATGCCCCCGGAAGCATTCGAGAGCTGGCTGCGGGCGTGGACGCCGCCCGAGTCCTGGACGGCGGACGCCGGCAGGCCTCTGACGCGGGGATTCATCCCGGTCCTGGGCAGTCTGATCCTGCACCGGGGGCGCTGCGCAACGGTGCTCGGCGAACGCCGGCGAGGCGGCGTCGACCGGACGGTCTCGCCCGAAGTCTGGAGCGCCTATTGCCCGATCAACCTGGAAGCGCGCGAGGCGGACCGGGCGTTGCATGACTACGGGCTTTCCGATGCACACCGGGAGATCCACCGACTCGAACGAGCCTGCTTTGCCCGGCTTGCGGAGTCGGGGGATCTGCCACAAAGCCTTTCCGGGAAACTCCAGCGTGCGCTTGGGCGCTACGAAACCGGCGTGGATGAGGTGCTGTCGAGGCGGAGCCACATCACCGGCCCCCGAAGGAGCTTTGGCGCCGGCGGGGGATGAGCCGAACCGTACCGGACACCGCCATCGGCGTTTGCCCAGGCCCCGACCCGATGAAATTCCAATCGATCGGCTTCTATCCGCCTGAGCCGTACTTGCGTGGCTCGTCCGCGAGTTGCGCGTCCACGCGCTCCTTGAGCTTTCCGCTCGGCTTGAACTGGACGACCCGGCGCGGGCGGACCTGAACCGGTTCCCCGGTTCGGGGGTTGCGTCCGGGTCGCTCCCGCTGGTCCCGCAGCCCGAACTTGCCGAAGCCGGAGAGCTTGACTTCCTCGCCGGCCTCCAGGGCGGCCCGCATCACCCCGAAGAACTCGTCGACCAGATCCTTCGCCTCGCGCTTGTTCAGGCCGATCTCGGCGAACAGCGCCTCGGCCAGCTCGGCTTTCGTCAGTGCCATCCTCTCTCCTCTTCTTCTGGCCGGGCACCTCGGCGACTCGGCCCTACTGTGTTGCGAATCCGGTAAAGGATACCGGACGTGAACGGGTCCGCGGTTCAATCCGGCAACCGGACGATGCCTGCGTGGGTCTGTTGGTGATGCGCGCTGATCCAGCCCGGCATCCTGGTACGAAGCGGAATTGAGCCGATCGATGTCCCAAGAGGCAGCGCCCGGGAGGGTCGGCGTGGCGAGCAGTACGGTGATAGCGGGCAGATTTTTCGGTCACCCTCGCCCGGTTTCGCGTCAAGGGGTTCAGCCGATGGCACGGATGGCGCACATTTTTGTGTTGTATAATACAAGTAGATTATGGTATTCTACTATTTAAGACGAATGGGATCCAGTCCATGGGAGGGCAGCGATACATGACCGAGGTAGTCCGCATACCGGCCGGCGAGGCGGTCCTGGAGTCATTGGGCGAACGTCTGAAACGTTGCCGCCGAGAAAAGGGATGGACCCAGGTAGAGCTGGCCCATCGGGCTAGAGTCTCGCAGCAGACGCTCACCGCCCTGGAGAGGGGTGTTACGCAACGTTCCAGATTCCTCCCCGACGTCGCGGCGGCGCTGGGTGTGAGTGCGGAGTGGCTGCGGACCGGGGTCGGTGAGGGGGCGGGGAGTGCGAGTAGCGCCTCCGAGTGTCTTGTCCGTCCCATTCCCATCCTGGATGCGAGTGAGGCGGCAGATCCGGAGCACCACGAGGTAGCGTCCGCGTGGACCGTGATTGCCGGGGACGCTGTTAATCAATTGGGCCAAGGTAGCTTTGCGCTACGCCTGGGACCGGAAGAGGGCGCGCTATTGACCGACGGCGGTCCGTTCCGAAGCGGAGACATGCTGATCTGCGATACGCAAGCCGACCCGCAGCCCGGAGACTACGCCGTGGTCTCGATCCGCGAGAGAGACCGGATCGATACGGGACAGCTCCGGCGAGTGCAGGACGGGAGCTGGGAACTGCTTCCGCTCAATGACCTGTATCCCTGCGAGCGGTTGACGAGTCGGGATCGGATCGTGGCCATCGTGCGCGAGCTGCGAAGGGCCATCCGGTAAGGGATGGGTCGGGACAGAAGCCATCGGGATCGGTCCATACCGATGAGGATCGGGTCGGAAAGCGGTTGGAAAGGTGTCGTTCGTGCGGGCGAGGACACCGGTGGCTGATCCGGTGCTCTGGGACCTCGACGAGGCGGCGCGCCAGCTGGGCGGCGTCAGCCCACGGACGGTTCGCCGCCTGATCGACCGTGGCGAGTTGCCGCGCTGCCGGGTCGCGCGGCGTTTGATGGTGCCGGCCGCAGCCGTGCGGAGATGGGTGGAATGCAACACGACGTCCGCGGATAATGGACAGTGCGCGGGGTCGGATGTGCGGGAGAAACGCACATGTCCAAGCGCAACGACAGGGACGGGCTTTACCGGCGGAAGGACTCGCCAAGCTGGTGGGCCAGCTACGTCGACGCAAGCGGCAGAAGAACTCGCCGCTCGACTGGGACTGGCAACAGGAAGGAAGCAGAAGCTCTCCTAGCGAAATGGCGCCTGGAGGCGTATCGCGAGAAGCAGTGGGACGAGCAGCCTTCCCGGACGTTCGATGAGCTGATGGTCGCCTACCTCGATTGCACTCAGGGGGAGAAGCGGGCGCCCTGGCGGGATCACAACAGCCTGCAGCACCTGTACCCGGTCTTTACCGGGTGCGATCTCAATACCCTGACGTCGGTCGACGTGCGGCGTTACATCGCTCAGCGGAAGTCGGAAGGGGCGGCAGCGAGCACCATCAACAAGGAGGTCGGCTTGGTCTCGTCCGCGGTCAACTACGCGCGCAGGGAGTGGGGATGGGAGCTCCCCAACCCGGCGGCGCAGTGCAAGCAGCGGGAACCTCAGGGCCGGGTTCGCTGGCTTACGGACGGCGAATATCGTGCGCTGATGACCGAAGCGGCGCGGAACCCGAGGGCCCGTCACTTGCCGGATTTCATCCGGCTGGCTGTCAATACGGGGTGCCGCAAGGGGGAGCTGCTCCACCTGGAGTGGAACCGCGTGGATCTGAAGGCGGACCTGATCTGGCTGGAAGGCCAGCACACCAAGGCCGGCAAGCGCCGTTCGGTGCCGCTGAACCGCGAAGCCAGGGAGGCTCTGTTGCAGCGTGCGGCGTTCCGGGCGGAGCACTGTCCGGACAGTCCGTGGGTCTTCGCCCACAAGGATGGGACGCGGCTCCAGGACGTCGAGAGCAGCTTCCCGTCCGCGTGCCGCCGTGCGGGGATCACGGATTTCCGGATCCACGATCTTCGCCATACCTGCGCGGCGTGGCTGGTGTCGGCGGGGGTTCCCCTCACCGAGGTGCGCGACTTGCTGGGTCATTCCAGCATCCAGATGACCGAGCGGTACGCGCACCTGGCGCCCGAGCGGGTCCGCTCCGCGGTTGCCCGCCTCGAGGCCCACTCGTCACGATCTGGTCACGCTGGGAAGACCGCATGAAGGGAAGGCACGTGTAAGTGCCTGAAAAACTGGCGCGCCCGGCAGGATTCGAACCTGCGACCTTTGGCTCCGGAGGCCAACGCTCTATCCAACTGAGCTACGGGCGCAAGGGCCGATAGAATATCGTCCGGGGGACGTTTCGTCCATCCCCGTGGCCGGGCTTGGGCACAGCGGGAGGGAATCCTGGTGACCCTGGAAGGGTTGCAGGTCCGGGCGGCGGACGCGGGTGATCTCGACGCCGTGCGGCGTTGCGCCCGGCGCGCGCGCCGGCTCGGCCTGGCGCGGCTGGAGCTGTATACCAATGCCGGCATGCGCTCCAACATCGGGATCTACCGACATCTCGGTTTCGCCGAGACCGGCCGGCGCGTTGAACACGGGTTCGATCGGCTCTGCATGGCGCGGCCCGTGCCGCAGCGCGGATGAGTGCGCCGGTGCCGCATGTTCCGCTCGCGCTCCCGGATAACGGTCGCGGTCCGTCCGGGCTACGGGCGGCCCGGGCTCCGGAATCTCCGCGTCAGCTCGTTGATCACGGCGCTGGTGAAGCGCTGCTCGATCCAGACGATATCCGCCGCGACCCCGGCCGAGAGCAGTTGCTCGGCCAGGGGCGCGCTGGTGACGGCGACCGTGGCGCGACGCAGGCCCTCCACCAGGGATTTGTCCTGGCCCGCCGCGCGAGCGACGTCGAGCAGGCGCCGCCACTGGCCCGGGCGGCCGAGCACCAGCGCGTCGATCCCGCCGAGCTCGATGGTCTCGACCAGGGCCCGCGTCTCCAGGGTGTCCCGTTCCGGGGCGGGCTCGCAGGGCATCACCGTGCTCAGGGTCAGTCGGCGACGGGCCAGGCGTTCCACCACGGTCCAGTCCCCGGGCTGGCCGGAGAGCTGAACGGCGACGCGGGAGCCGTGCGGGAGCTGGTCGAAGACGCCCGCGCCTCCCGCCGGGAGGGTATCCGCCATACCCAGTTTGCGCAAAACCCCGGTGGTTCCCTCACCCGCAGCGACCACGCGCGCTGCGTCGAGGACATCGCAGAAGGGGCCCAGCATGCCGAGCTCCAGGGCCCGCATGACCAGCGCCCGCAGCCCGTCCGCGGAGAGAAGCGCCAGGCAGCGGGGCGGCTGCTCGAGCAGGTCCCGGAGCCATCGGCGTACCGATTCGGCGTCCGCGCTGGCCACGGTGTCGCTGAGCGGGCAACGAAGCAGGGTCGCTCCGCGCTGCTCGAGGGCCGCGGCAAGTCCGTCGAGCCGGGGGTCACGGGGCAAGGCGATGCGGCAATCACCCAGCGGGACACGGTCACCGGCGTTGCCGGTGTGCAACGAGACGGACATGGTGCGTTCTCCCGAAGCGGTATGCTCGGGCAAGCATCTGGCAATTCCCGTGCCAGGTTGGTGGGTTGGAATGGCCGGGCCGGCACGGCCTCGCGTGCAACGGGTGGGCGCGGCACGGGACGGGCATGCACCCTGGCGGCGCGGAAGCGACTTGCATGCCCGGTTTCGGTGCAGGTCCGAGGCTCGGCAGGTGGGATCGGTGCGATGGCGGCGGCGCGCCGGGAAGTGGCGCGATTGCTGATCGGGTTAGTAGTATAGGAAGCGCCGAATCGATCAGGGCTTCCTATGGGCGGGTGTCCATCCGCCTGTTCCGCCGGCCGCGGCATGCAGGAGCCGTCGATGACCGCTCCGGGGGGTGGCCCGTCGCCTTGCCATAAGAACACAGGGGGAGAATCAAGGTGTCCGAGTCCGAAGCCAAGTCCGTGCGTCGTCTGCTGATATTTCTCGGGGGGATGGTGGCATTCGCTGTCGTCCTGCTGATCCTTGCCAAGGTGATCGTGAGTCTCACGGGCGGAACGCAGTCCGTCGACGAGATGACGCAGGCCCAGATCCAGCAGCGGATCGCCCCGGTCGGAAAGGACTACATCGCCGGCAAGAGCAAGCCCCCCGCACCGCAGCAGCAGAAGCAGGCATCTGCCGGGGCAAGCCAGCACAAGCAGCTCACCGGCAAGCAGGTGGTACAGAATACCTGCTCCGCCTGTCACGGCACGGGTGCCATGGGCGCGCCGAAGATCGGCAGCAAGAAGGACTGGAAGCCGCGCTTCGAAAAGGGCAAGCAGACTCTATACCAGCACGCGGAAAACGGCTTCAAGGCCATGCCGCCGCGCGGCGGGCACTCCAGCTACAGCAACGCCGAGATCAAGGCGGCGGTCAACTACATGCTCAAGCAGGCCGGGCTCGAGTAGCGGGCGCACCCGGCGCCCCGGCTCGGAGCTGCAGGCCACGGTGTGGCCGGTTTCCGGGGTCTCGCAGTAGACCTTGGGATCGCCTTGGCTCGTGGGCTCCAGATCGCCGCGGCTGTGGTGCCAGTCGGCCGGGGCGGTGCCCCTGCGGTTCCCGTCGAGGCGGGGCACTCGCTTGCTGGAGAGCTCGCCGGCGTCCTTACTGGAGGGACGCCTTGGCCACGCGGACGCGGCGCAGCTCGTACACACTGCTTCGGGTTCAGCTGGTGTGCCTGGATCGGTTCGGGCGTACGTCGGGACGATGATGAACGGAATTCACGCGTGGACCAGTACGGCGCTCGCCAGGGCCCAGATCAGCACCACGTTAATGGCAGCGGCGCCACCGTAACAAAGCCACACGACCACGCGGCGGGAGGCGCTGGTGCGTACGCCGAGATCCTGGAGCGTCATCCGCAGGCGGTGTGCCGCGTGCCACAGGGGCAGGGTCAGCACCAGGAACAGGACCGCGGCTGCCACCGGATTGTGGAGGAAGCCCAGCAGCGTGGCATGCTCCAGCCCCGGCGGGTGCATCCCGCCGGCGGTCGACAGCAGCACGATAAGCATGAGGGCCGGCAGTACCAGGGCGGCCACCATGCCACCGGCGGCGAAGGGCAGCCAGATCACGGGCTTGTTCGACATCGTCATTTCAGATCTCCACCAGCACGAATACCGCGACCAGGATCGCCAGCAGCAGTGCATAATGAGCGCCCTGGATCCAGCTGCCCGGAACCTGTCGCCCGCCCAGGTTCAGCGGCATGGTGCGCGGTGCCAGGGCGAACCAAGTGACGGCGTGGTAGACGCCCGCGATCAGCACGATCAGCTGGAACGTGAAGCCGGCCGGGGATGCCATGCCGTGCAGGAAGCCCTGCCAGGCCGCCGGTCCACGCACCAGGTCAACCAGGCCGGCGGTCGCCACGACGATCCAGGCGGCGATCGGCACGCAGGTCAGCTCCCGCAGCATGTAGCGCAGGTAGCTCGCCCGGCGGAGCCACCAGAACAGCGGCATGCGGGGGGTATGGCTGTGCGTTCTCATGAGCGTTCCTTCCGCCGCAGGGGCGCGGTGAGCCAGTCGAGCGAGTTCGCCAGCTTCATCTGCTGGATCGCACCGGCGGGATCCACGTGCTTGGGGCAGACCTCCGAGCACTCGCCGACGAAGGTGCACTCCCAGACGCCGTTCTCGCTGCCGGTCACCTCCGCGCGCCACAGGCGCCCGTCGTCCCGGGAGTCCAGGTTGTACCGGTGCGCCAGGGCCAGGGCCGCGGGCCCCAGGTAGCCCGGATTGAGGCCGACCTGGGGGCAGGCCGCGTAGCACAGCAGGCAGTTGATGCACATCGAGTACTGTCGGAAGCGCGCCAGCTCCTGCGGGCTCTGCCGGTATTCGGCGTCCTCAGGCGGGGTCCCGGCGGGGATCACCCACGGACTGACCTCCGACAGGCTGGTCATGAACCGCTCCTGGTCCACGATCAGGTCCCGTTCCACCGGCAGATTCGACAGCGGTGCCACGCGGACGGTGTCCGGGAGGTCGCGCACGAAGGTCTTGCAGGCCAGCATCGGGTCGCCGTTGACCACCATTCCGCAGCTCCCGCACACGGCCATGTGACAGGACCAGCGGTAGCTCAGGGTGCCGTCGAGATGGTCCTTGATGTGGTTGAGCGCGTCGAGCAGCACCCAGTGCTCCTCGCAGGGCACGTTGTAGCCCTGCCAATAGGGCGGCTCGTCGTCCTCCGGCTGGTAGCGCTGGATCTCGATGCGCAGGGTTCTTTCTGTCATTGCCTGTGTCCCTCGGCGGACGTTCTCATGCCTTCGAGTCGGCGGCTCCGGGCACGCCGCCGTAGACCCGCTCGCCCGGCTGGAACCGGGTGATCACCACCGCACGGTAATCGATCGCCGGCGGGTCGCTGCCCCGGAACGTCGCGAGGCTGTGCTGGAGAAACCTTTCGTCGTTCCGTTCCGGGTAGTCCAGACGTTGGTGCGCGCCGCGGGATTCCTGTCGCCCGTGCGCGGAGTGCACCATCGCCTGCGCGACCTCCAGCATCGAGCCCAGCTCCAGCGCGTAGATCAGCTCCGTGTTGTACACGCGGCTGTGGTCCTGGATCGCCAGGGCGGGGAAGCGCTCCCGCAGCGAGCCGATCTTCTCGCACGCCTCGCGCAGCAGGGTCTCGTCCCGGTAGATACCCGCGCAGCGCTCCATCACTTCGTGCAGCCCGTCACGCAGCCCGGCGATCGTCTCGTTACCGCGGACCTCGCCCAGCAGGCGGGTGGTGCGCCCGAACGCCGCCTCGCAGGCGTCCGTGTTCACCGAAGTTGCCTTGTGCCCCGCGGACCGAACCCGCTCCGCCGCGCTGCGTCCGGCACGGGCGCCGAAGACGAGCAGCTCGGTGAGGGAATTGGAGCCGAGGCGGTTGGCGCCGTTGATGCTCACGCAGGCGCATTCGCCGGCGGCGAACAGGCCGGGAAGCGCCGTCGCGGACTGGATGTCGGTATCGATGCCGCCCATCGTGTAGTGCACCACCGGGCGCACCGGGATCGGCTCCGTGACGGGATCGACCCCGGCGTAGGCGCGCGAGAGCTCGCGCACGAACGGCAGCCGCTCGTCGATCTTGGCCTGGCCGAGGTGGCGCAGGTCCAGGTGGACCACTTCACCGTCGGCCGTGCTGATGGTCCGGCCCTTGCGCTGCTCGTGCCAGAAGGCCTGGCTGAGGCGGTCGCGCGGGCCGAGCTCCATGGCCTTCTTGCGCGGCCACGGATCGGGCGGGCCCAGCGCGTAGTCCTGCAGGTACCGGTAGCCGTCCTTGTTGAGCAGGATTCCACCCTCGCCGCGCGCTCCCTCGGTGATCAGGATGCCGGTGCGGGGCAGCCCGGTCGGGTGGTACTGCACGAACTCCATGTCCTTGAGCGGGGCCCCCGCGCGGTAGGCCATGGCCATGCCGTCGGCGGTATTGATGGCGCCGTTGGTGGTGAACGGGAACATCCGCCCGGCGCCGCCGGTGCACAGGATCACCGCGGGTGCCAGGAAGGCGACCTCTTCCCCCGTGGCGAGGCACAGCGTCGCCACGCCGCGGCACTCGCCGTCCTGCACGATCAGGTCCAGGGCGTAGTACTCGTCGAAGCGCTGGATCGAAGCATGCTTGAGCGACGTCTGGAACAGGGTGTGCAGGATGTGGAAGCCGCTCTTGTCCGCGGCGAACCACGTGCGTTCGTTCTTCATACCACCGAACGGACGCACGGACACGCGCCCGTCGCTCTCCCGGCTCCAGGGGCAGCCCCAGTGCTCGAGCTGCAGCAAGGCCTTCGGAGCCTCCGCCACGAACGCGTCCACGGCATCCTGGTCGCACAGCCAGTCGCCCCCGCTGACGGTGTCGTGGAAATGGTCGTCGAGACTGTCGTTGTCTTTGATCACGCCCGCGGCGCCGCCCTCGGCCGCGACCGTGTGGCTGCGCATGGGATAGACCTTGGATATCAGGGCAATGTCTGCCGCGGGATTCGCTTCCGCGGCTGCGATGGCCGCCTGCAGCCCCGCGCCGCCGGCACCGATGATGACCATATCCGTCGCTACCGTGCGCACGATCAGACCTCCCCGATGCGGAAGCGGAGTACCCGGTAGAACCCGCGGAACAGCGTGACCTCGCGGTCCAGCGTCGCCTGCTTGTCCACGGCCGCGGCACACTCGCGCACCAGCGCCGGCAGGTCCGCGTGCCACAGGCTCGGCAGGAACGGCTCGGCCGCGCCGAACATCCAGCGCAGGGGCCGGCGGTGGAACAGGTGGCTGCGCGTGAACGCACCGTACTCGGCGAGCACCAGGCGGCCGCCGGGGGCGAGCACGCGCAGCGCCTCGCACAGCGCGTGCCGGCGCGCCTCCGACGGCATTTCATGCAGCAGCAGGAACAGCAGCGCCGAGTCGAAGCTGTTGCTGTCGAAGCGGAGCGCCTCCGCGTTCATCCGGAACAGGCGCACGCGGTCGACGATCCCTGCGTCGGCGAGCTTCGCGCGCGCCCGGCGCAGCTGGATCGGCGCGATGTCGATCAGGTGCAGCGGGTTGGTGTGGCTGAAATGGCGCGCCAGGGTCGGTACCAGGACGCCGTAGACGGACGCCACCTGGAGCGTGCGGCCGGGGTCGTCTTCCAGCATCATGGCCAGCGTTTCTTCCGTGATCCGGCGGTAGTTGCCGAACAGGATGGCGTTGATGATCGGCTGGTGGTCGAACATCGAGACTGCCGGGTACCAGAGGTAGGCCCACCAGTAGTAGCGGGCGAGGTACTCGGGCATTTCCTGCTGCCCGACCGCGTCGTAGCCCGGCAGGGGCTCGGCGTGGGCCAGTGCGCCTCCGGCGGGCCCCGACAGGGCGCCGCCGGCGCCGCTTTCCGCCTTCGCCTGGGGCGGGTAGATCCTGGTTGCTTTGTTGGGCATGGCTGGTTCTCCGGGCCTTTCTGCCGCTGTTTGTCGTTCCGGGTTTTTCGGGTATCAGTGTCGCCGCTAGCGGCGGATCGCAGGTTGATATGGGTCAAGATTCGCGAAAGGCGCCGGGCTCAGTCCGTGGTTCCGGTCGCGCGCGGATCGGCGCTCACCGTCTCGGCCGTGCGCGCGGCCCAGGGCGTTGCGGAAAAAGTCCGGCCATGGCCTTTTTCCGCGGCGCAACCGGCAAACGCGGTTTCCCGGTTACGGCGTTTTGGAGCACTCGCAGTACATGCAAATGGCGCTGCATCCCGGTGGCGCCCGGGGGGCCGAAAAACAGTGTTTTCCCGCAGCCTCTTGGGTGCGCCACGCTGAGCATCACTCCGCTTTCGCGGCCCCGGTCGGAGAGAAAAACGGGGCGTACGCCGGCCATCGCCGGATCCCCGTTGCGCCCCGGCGTCAGAGCTTCATGTTCCGGCGTGGGGCCCGCTGCTCGGGGTCAATCGCCGAGGATCTCCCGCAGGTTGGCCAGGTGCGCGCGCCCGCGTTCGATACGGGTCCCGGGATCGACGGTATGGCCGGGGCCTTCCCATGCGAGCTCGTCGGCTGGAAGCTCGTCCAGGAAGCGGCTGGGCTGGCACTCCACCTCTTCGCCCGCACGCCGCCGCCGGCGCGCCCAGGTCAGCGTCAGACTGCGGCGGGCCCGGGTGATCCCGACGTAGGCCAGCCGCCGTTCCTCCTCGATGGCGTCCGTCTCGATGCTGGCGCGATGTGGCAGCAGCTCCTCCTCCATGCCGGCCAGGAATACGTGATCGAACTCCAGTCCCTTGGCGGCGTGCAGTGTCATCAGCTGGACCGCGTCGTCCGCATCGTCCGAATCGTTGCGCTCGAGGATGCCCATCAGGCTGATATGCGAAACCAGGGGGGCCAGCTCTCCGTTCCCGTCGTCCTGTCCGGCGAGCCGGGTGAGCCACTCCACCAGCTCGGCGACGCTGCGCATGCACCGTTCCGCCCGACGGCTGTCGCGGCAGGTCTCGTGCAGCCATGCCTCGTAGTCCAGGTCCGCCAGGAGCCATTCCAGGAGCTGCGGGACGGCGGCAGTCCGCGCCCGGCGGGCCGCCTCTTCGCACCAGGCCGCGAACCGGTGCAGGCGCTGGTGGTAGCGCCCCGGCAGGTGCTGCCCGAGGCCCAGCTCGGAGCACGCCGCGAGCAGGCTCACCCTCCGCTCGCGGGCGTAGCTGCCGAGACGCTCCAGCGTGGCGGCACCGATCTCCCGGCGCGGCACATTGACCACGCGCAGGAAGGCGGCATCGTCGTCCGGGTTCGACACCAGTCGCAGATAGGCCAGCAGGTCCTTGATCTCGCGGCGCTCGAAGAAGGAGCCGCCGCCGCTGATGCGGTACGGGATCTGGCTCTCGCGCAGCGCCTTCTCGAACGGCTTCGACTGGTGGTTGCCGCGGTAGAGGATGGCGTAGTCGCCCGGCCGCGTGCGGTACCGGAACCGGTGCTGGACGATTTCGGCGGCGACCCGCTCGGCCTCGCCCGCGGCATCCCGGCAGGCGATCACGCGTACCGGGTCGCCGTTGCCCAGCTCGCTCCAAAGGCGTTTGTCGAACAGGTGGCCGTTGTTCTCGATCAGGCGGTTGGCCGCGCGCAGGATGCGCGCTGTGGAGCGGTAGTTCTGCTCCAGCTTGATTACCTTCAGGTGCGGGTAATCGCGGCCCAGCTGGGCCAGGTTCTCGGGGCGTGCCCCGCGCCAGGCATAGACGGACTGATCGTCGTCACCGACCACCGTGAATCGCGCGGCCGCCCCGGCCAGCTCCCGGAGCAGCTGGTACTGGGCCTCGTTGGTGTCCTGGTACTCGTCCACCAGCAGGTAGTGCAGCCGGTTCTGCCAGCGCTCGCGAAGCGCCGGGTCGGCGCGCAACAGGGCCACCGGCCGTGCGATCAAATCGTCGAAGTCCACGGCGTTGTACGCGTGCAGGTGGCGCTCGTACTCGGCGTACTGGCGCGCGGCGGCCGCCTCCGTTTCATCGTCGGCGCGGGAACGCGCCACGGCGGGACGGACCAGGGCACTTTTCCAGCCGGAGATGCGCTGCTGCACCGGCTCGATGGCCCGGACGTCAGTGTCCCCCTCGCGCCGGGCAAGCTCGCGCAGAAGCCCCGCACTGTCCTCGGCGTCGAAGATCGAGAACCCGGGCCGCAGGTCGGTCGCCGCCGCCTCCTGCTGCAGCATGCGCAGACCCAGGCTGTGGAAGGTGGATACCAACAGGCCGCGGCTCCCGGAGGGCCCCAGCAATGCCGCCACGCGCTCTTTCATCTCGCGCGCGGCCTTGTTGGTGAAGGTGACGGCGCCGATGCGTCTCGGGAGGATCCCGCACTCGCGTACCAGGTGCGCGATCTTGTGGCTGATGACGCGGGTCTTGCCGCTGCCGGCGCCGGCCAGCACCAGGACCGGCCCGTCGACGTGGCGGATGGCGGCTTGCTGTTGCGGGTTCAGGGCGGGCATCGGCAGGCCTGGAGATAAAGCGCAACGGGCACTGCGGTGCGCGGTCAGTTACCGCCGGCCAGACGCACCGCGCCGTCGTCGGCCTCGAACCGCAGCACGCGGTCGGCAGCGCGGAAAGCGCGCGCGGCGATGGCCGGAACCAGGGCCTCTCCGGGCGCGACCGTGAGCAGCGTGCCGAGCGGCCCCATGACCTGGCGGTCCACGTCCTCCAGGCTGTTGAGCGAGGTCAGCGGGAGCACGTAAGCCCAATAGGTGTCCGAGTCGCCCTGCCAGAGGAACAGGCGGGAGTCGAGCAGCTCGAACCAGTGCCCCTCCCACAGCTCCAGCGTGTCCCGCAGGTCGAAGCGCGCCTCCGGCTCGCGGTACCCCCAGGGGCCGTCGCTGGCGTAGAGCACGCTGAGCAGCGCCTGTGTGCCGGCGGGATGCGCGTCGTGCTCGTTGCCGAAGTCGACCTGGATTGCGACGTACTCGCGCGGGCTCTGGCGGTCCCGCGCCAGCTCGAAGTTCGACACCCACCCGAACGGGATCCAGTTGCCGGGGTCGGTGCAGACGTCGTCCTCGACAAACTGCAGGTAGCCGACGCCGAGGCGCTCACCCAGGCTCTCGAGCCGGTCCTGGATGCTGTCCAGCAGGCTCGTGGTCTGCGCGGTAACATCGGCCAGCAGCCGGGTGGCCCAGAAGATCTGTTTGCCCAGAGGGGTCTCGCTGCTCATTGGTTCCTTCCTGCTCGTGACCGCGCCCGCATCAGTGAAGCGTGCGGTCACCGCGATGGCTCATGGGATGGAAGAAGACGGTATGGCGCCGTTGCGGGGTCAGGGGATATCGGCCGCTCAGCGCCGCGAAGCCCGTGAATGGATGCCAGAAGACACGCCGTCCGGGCCGCAGGGCCGCCCCGGTCCGGATGCCGCCGAAGCCGGAGAACGGCTGCACGTTCAGGCAGGCCAGCAGCTCCAGCACGTCGGCGGCCCACAGCGACCCTCCCCGCGGCCAATGCCGGCGACCGCAGGTCAGCGCCTCGGCGAAGCGGGCCCAGCTCAGCGCGCCGCCGCGTTCGGCGGCGATGTCGAGCACCGGGCCACTGTCGCCGACCACCAGGAGGTAGCGGTCGATCCGGTCTCCGCCTGGCGCCGGCAACCGGGCGCGGCCGGTGCGGGGGCCCCAGGCGATGTCCGCGAGCACTGCCAGAGCGACCCCCGCCGGGTCCCGGAACGTGGCCGCGAGATCGTGGCCCTGACCCGGCCCCTGGTGGGGCCAGAACTCCAGGCGCCAACCGTCCGGTCGCCATCCGGGTGCCGGCGTCCGCCCGCCGCCGGCCGCCAGCAGGTCGCGGAACACGGGCCACGCGTCCGCGGCCGGGACGTAGGCGAGGCCGCCGAATACCAGCGACGTGACCTCGTCCCGGCGCAGGTCGCGGCGCTGGCGGCCGCGATGCCGAATGATTGCCTGGAGCATCTGTCTCCGTCCCGGGAATGCGTGCGCAGCCGGCCGCGTGGCGCCGGACGTCAGGAGGCTAGCATACGACGGCGCGCGGCTGGCCGCGAGTGGCGGGACGGCAGTCATCAGCGCTCGGCGAGACGACGGTCGAGCTGCCGATACTGCACCGCTTCCCCCACGTGCGCGGCGCCGACGAGGTCGTCCCCGGCGAGATCGGCGATGGTGCGGGCGGTGCGCAGCACCCGGTGATAGGCGCGGGCGGTCAGGCCCAGCCGCTCCAGGGCGGATTCCAGCAGGGCCCGCCCTGTGGCATCGGGACGACACCAGGTCTCGACCTCGCTTCCGCTGAGCCGGGCGTTGGGCTTGCCCGCCCGCTCCAGCTGGCGCCGGCGCGCGGCGCGGGCGCGGTCGCGAACCACGCGGCTGGGCTCGCCGTCCGGCTCCTGCTCCAGCATCACGCGGTGCGCAACCGGCGGCATCTCGACGTGCAGGTCGATCCGGTCCAGCACCGGCCCGGACACGCGCGCCCGGTAGCGCCGCACCTGCTCCGCGGTGCAGCGACAGCCGCTGCGCGCGTCCCCCAGGTGGCCGCACGGACAGGGGTTCATCGCGGCCACCAATTGGAAACGGGCGGGGTAGGTGGCCTGGCGCGCGGCCCGGGAAATATTGATGTGCCCGGTCTCCAGCGGCTCGCGCAGGACCTCCAGCACACGCCGGTCGAATTCCGGTAGTTCGTCCAGGAAGAGTACACCTCGGTGCGCCAGCGAGATTTCCCCCGGCCGCGGCACCGATCCGCCACCCACCAGGGCCACGGCGGATGCGGTGTGGTGCGGCGCGCGGTAGGGGCGCCGGCCCCAGCTCTGCGCGCGGAAGCCGCTGCCACTGATCGAGGCGATCGTGGCGCACTCCAGGGCCTCTTCCTCCCGCATCGGCGGCAGGATGCCGGGCAGCCGCCGCGCCAGCATGCTCTTGCCGGTGCCGGGCGGTCCGATCAGAAGCAGGCTGTGCTCGCCCGCCGCGGCGACTTCCAGCGCCCGCTTGGCGGCCGGCTGCCCGCGCACTTCGCGGAGGTCGGGACCGGGGTCGGGATCCGCCCCGGGGTCGGGCGGGGCGGCCGCCAGGGGCGGCAGGGCCCGGTCGCCGGTGACGTGACCGCAGACTTCCAGCAGGTGGGATGCCGGGTGCACGCGCACCGCACGCGCCAGCGCGGCTTCGGCTGCTGACTCGGATGGCAGCAACAGGCGGCGGCCCGCGCGCCCGGCATGGACCGCGGCGGGCAGCGCGCCCCGGACGGGGCGCAGGGCGCCACTGAGCGAAAGCTCTCCCACCAGCTCCAGCCCGCCGAGCGCATGGGCGGGGATCTGGCCCGAGGCAGCCAGGATCCCCACGGCGATGGGCAGATCGAAGCGGCCGCCGTCCTTGGGCAGATCGGCGGGAGCCAGGTTCACGGTGATCCGCCGGGCGGGAAACTCGCAGCCGCTGTTGATCAGCGCCGCCCGTACCCGGTCCTTGCTCTCCTTCACGGCGGTCTCGGGCAGGCCGACGATCGACAGCGACGGCAGGCCGTTGGCCAGGTGCACCTCGACCGTCACCGGTGGCGCTTCCAGGCCGAGCTGGGCCCGGCTGTGCACGGTTGCGAGCGTCATGTCTCCCTTCCCTGGGGTCGTGCCGGGTTCGTGCCGGGCGCTTCCTGCGTTCCGGCGCGCGGCGGCTCAGCCCTGGCCGCGCTTGCCCTTCCTGCCCCCTTCCAGCTCCGCGATCCGCTGCTCGAGTTCGCCCAGGCGCGCGCGGGTGCGCTCCAGCACGGCCCTCTGTACCTCGAATTCTTCGCGGCTGACGAGGTCGAGGCGGTCAAGGCTGCTCTGGATGATCGCCCGGAAGTTGCGTCTCAGATCCTCGCGCAGCGCGTCCAGCCCGGGCGGCAGCCGCGAGGACAGGCGGTCGCTCAGGTCTTCTGCGAATCGGTCCCGGTCCATGTCCTGATCCTCGATGAAGGGTTCCGCCCTTCAGTCTAGGGCCTCTCGGCCGGCGATGCACACCACCGGCACGATCACGCCGCACCAGGATGGTGCAGCCGCCCGGGGTGCTCCCCGTTTCGGTGCAGGCAGTCGCGCCGCAGGCTGCTACTTTTTGCCTGAGGCACCGCAGCAGGCGGGAATCAGGGGTTGGCACGGTTCCTGCTTGCAGGACGTTGCGGAGGCGGCAGCGCCGCGAACCGTAACGCAAACGACCCACTCAGGGAGCAACCGACCATGCGCAAACTGGTACTCATGGGCACCGCCGCCGCCTTGGTGGCCTTCGCCGGCGTTGCCCAGGCCCAGGACCAGGTGACCGGCAATGTGGACCTGACCTCGGACTATCTTTTCCGGGGCATCACCCAGGCCAACCACAAGCCGGCCATCCAGGGCGGCCTGGATTATTCGAGCAAGATCGGCGTCTACGCGGGCCTGTGGGGTTCCAACGTGAACTTCGGTCCGGCCGACGGGACCAGCCAGGAACTCGACACCTACGCCGGCTACAGCGCCAGCGCCGGACCCATCGGCTACGACGTCGGGGTGATCTATTACAACTACCCCGGGGGCACCAACAGCGACAACTTCTACGAGGTGTACGGCAAGGTCAGCTACCAGGGCCTGACCTTGGGCAATGCCTGGAGCCACGACTACTTCGGCGGGACCGGGACCTCCAACTACCTCTCGGCCGACTACGACATCCCGGTGAGTCTCCCGGCCGGTCTCTCGGTCAGCGTGCACGCCGGGCACCAGTGGATCGCCAACAACGCGCTCTGGGGGACGCCCGATTACACGGACTACGGCCTGAGCGTGTCGAAAGACTTTGCCGGGCTGACCTGGAAGGTCGCCTACTCGGACACCAACCTCAGCAAGAGTCAGTGTTTCGGCGGCTCGAATGCCTGTGAAGGCGAGGCCGTGCTGTCGGTGGGCAAGAACTTCTAGCCGCTCCGGCGCGGCCGGACCAAGGAGCCTGAAATGAAGCTGATCACCGCGATCATCAAGCCCTTCAAGCTCGATGACGTACGCGAGGCACTTTCCGACATCGGGGTGCAGGGCATCACCGTCACCGAGGTGAAGGGCTTCGGCAGGCAGAAAGGCCACACCGAGCTCTACCGGGGCGCGGAGTACGTGGTCGACTTTCTGCCCAAGGTGAAGATCGAGGTCGCCGCCTCGGCCGAGACGGCCGATCAGGTGATCGAGGCCATCACCAATGCGGCCCGCACCGGCAAGATCGGTGACGGCAAGATCTTCGTCACGGCGCTGGAGCAGGCCGTACGCATCCGCACCGGCGAGACCGGCGCGGACGCGCTCTGACCTCGCAAAAAGGGGATACCGAAATGGCTCGTCGATACAGATACATGCTGGGGGCGTCCGCCGTCGCGCTCCTCGCGCTGGCAGCACCGGCGGCCTTCGCCGCCGGCTCGCCCCCGACACTGAGCGCGGGCGATACCGCCTGGATGCTTACCTCGGCCGCGCTGGTGCTGTTCATGACCGTCCCCGGCCTGTCGTTGTTCTATGCCGGCATGGTCCGCAGCAAGAACGCGCTGTCGGTGATGATGCAGTGCTTCGCCATCACCTGCCTGGTCACCGTGCTGTGGATGCTGTTCGACTACAGCCTGGCGTTCAGCGGCGGGGGCGCCGCACAGCCCCTGATCGGGGGCCTGAGCAACGCCTTTCTGGCCGGCATGGGCAGGACCACCCTGAGCGGGACCATCCCGGAGACCGTGTTCTCCATGTTCCAGCTCACCTTCGCCATCATCACGCCGGCGCTGATCGTCGGCGCCTTCGTCGAGCGCATGAAGTTCTCGGCGATGATGTGGTTCATGGGGATCTGGGTCACCGTGGTCTACGCGCCGATCGCCCACTGGGTCTGGGGCGGCGGCTGGCTCGGCAGCCTCGGCGTGATGGACTTTGCCGGCGGCACCGTGGTGCATATCAACGCCGGCGTCGCGGGCCTGGTCACCGCGCTCGTGCTGGGCAGGCGCAAAGGCTATCCGACCACTCCCATGCCGCCGCACAACATGATGCTCACGGTGATCGGCGCGGGCATGCTCTGGGTCGGCTGGTTCGGCTTCAACGCCGGCAGCGAGCTGGCGGCCGACGGCGTCGCGGGCATGGCGATGATGGTTACCCAGATCGCCACCGCAACCGCCGCCCTGACCTGGATGTTCGCCGAGTGGCTGCTGCACGGCAAGCCCAGCGCGCTGGGCATCGTATCCGGCGCGGTGGCCGGGCTGGTCGCGATCACGCCGGCCTCCGGCTTCGTCGGGCCGATGGGTGCGCTGCTCATCGGGATCGCCTGCGGCATCGGCTGCTTCTATGCGGCGACGCGCCTCAAGCCGGCACTCGGCTACGACGATTCGCTGGATACCTTCGGCGTGCACGGCATCGGCGGGATCATCGGGGCGTTGCTCACGGGAGTGTTCGTCGCCGCGAGATTCGGCGGCGCGGGCCTCCCCCACGGGGTGAGCATGGGCGACCAGTTCCTCAAGCAATGCCTGGGCGTCGGGGTGACCCTGGTCTACGACGCGGTGCTGACCTTCATCATCCTGAAGGTCATCGATGCCGTGATCGGCCTGCGCGTGACCGACGAGCAGGAAACCGAGGGGCTCGATCTGGCCCTTCACGACGAGCGCAGCTACAGCCTCTGAGGCGCGGGGCTGGCAAGACCATGCGCCGTCATCGATGACGGCGCGCGGGAACCGGCGGCGGATGCCCTCGAGGTGTCCGCCGCCTCCGTCGTTTCGCGAGGGGAAGGTGCAGTTGCGGATCGGACCGGGCCCGGGCAGGGGCCGGTGCCCGCGGGGCCCGATTCGCGCAGCAGGGGAGTGCCGCCGGCGGATCGCCGGGTGGTGGGTCCGGGAGACCGGTTCGACGAGCCACCGGCCCCGCGGGCCGTGCCGGCGACGGGAACGTCGGCGGTAGCACATCGGGTGCGCGCGCGTGCCGGGGCCGTCCGGTGCCGTCGCGCTTTTTGCGTTTCCTTCGAGGAGAGGACATCGAGATGGCTCACGCGAGAATGCGCCTGCCCGGACGGGCGCTCGCCGCGACCCTGGCGCTGGCTGCGCCGGCCGCATTCGCCGCCGGCACGACACCGCTGGATACCGGCAACTCGGCCTGGATGCTGACCGCCACCGCGCTGGTGCTGTTCATGACCATCCCCGGCCTGTCGCTGTTCTATGCCGGCATGGTGCGCAGCAAGAACGCCCTGTCGGTGATGATGCAGTGCTTCGCCATCACCTGCGTGGTGACCGTGCTCTGGGTGGTGTACCTGTACAGCCTGGCGTTCGGCAGCGGCGGCGGCCTGCAGCCCTGGGTCGGCGGGCTGGGCAAGGCCTTCATGGCCGGCATCGGCATCGGCAAGCTCGACGGCTCGATCCCCGAGACGGTGTTCGCCATGTTCCAGCTGGCCTTCGCCATCATCACCCCGGCGCTGATCGTGGGCGCGTTCGCGGAGCGCATGAAATTCTCCGCCCTGATGTGGTTCTGCATCCTGTGGGTGACCTTCGTCTACGCGCCGGTGACCCACTGGATCTGGGGCGGCGGCTGGATGCACCGCCTCGGGGTGCTGGACTTCGCCGGCGGCACCGTGGTCGAGATCAACTCGGGCATCGCGGCGCTGGTCGCGGCCGTCGTGTTGGGCCGGCGCAAGGGCTATCCGACCACCGCGATGCTGCCGCACAACATGATCCTGACCGTGGCCGGCGCCGGCATGCTTTGGGTCGGCTGGTTCGGCTTCAACGCGGGCAGCGAGCTTGGCGCCAACGGCGTCACCGGCATGGCGATGCTCACCACCCAGGTCGCCGGCGCGACCGCGGCGCTGACCTGGATGTCCGGCGAATGGCTGCTGCACGGCAAGCCCAGCGCGCTGGGCATTGCCTCGGGCGCCGTCGCGGGCATGGTGGCGATTACCCCGGCGGCCGGCTTTGTCGGGCCCCCCGGGGCGCTGGTGATCGGCTTCGCCGCGGGCCTGGGCTGCTTCTACGCGGTGGTCCGGATCAAGCCCCGGCTGGGATACGACGACACCCTGGACTGCTTCGGTGTGCACGGGGTGGGCGGCATCATCGGCACCCTGCTCACCGGGGTGTTCGTGGCGGCCTCACTGGGCGGAGCCGGTCTGCCGCAGGGGGTGAGCATGGGCACCCAGGTCCTGCATCAGCTGATCGGGGTCGTGGTGACCATCGTCTACGATCTGGCGGTGACCTGGATCATCCTGAAGGTGCTGGACGCGCTGCTCGGGCTGCGGGTCACGCGGGACCAGGAAACCGAGGGCCTGGACCTGGCGCTGCACGACGAGCGGGGCTACAGCCTGTAGCGGCCCGGGTAAGGCACACCGCGGCGACGGGGAGGCCGGGCGTGCGCGCTCCGGCTTCCCCGGGGCTGCGTGGGTCGGCCATAATTGGTGGCCCTGAAGAGGGCCTGCGCGCCGCAGGCCCGATGCAACCAACGCGGGGGAACAAGGCATGAAAATGGTGACCGCCATCATCAAGCCCTTCCGGCTCGACGACGTGCGCACCGCACTGTTCGAGATCGGCGTGCAGGGCATGACCGTCACGGAGGTCAAGGGCTTCGGCCGCCAGAAGGGCCACACGGAGCTGTACCGCGGTGCCGAGTACGTGGTGGACTTCCTGCCCAAGGTCAAGATCGAAGTGGCCGCCTCCGAGGAGATCCTGGAGAAGGTCATCGACGCCATCAGCAGCACCGCCCGCACCGGCAAGATCGGGGACGGCAAGATCTTCGTCTACAGCCTGGACCAGTGCGTGCGCATCCGTACCGGCGAGACCGGCCCGGACGCACTTTGACCCGCCGGCCCGGGCTATCCCAGGGTCTTGTGGGTGCCGTCGCAGAAGGGCTGGTTGCCGGTGCGCTTGCAGCCGCACAGGTATACCGTCTTCGCCGCCTCGAGGTGGAAGCGGTGTGGCTCGAAGCCGGTGCCCTTGTGGGAGCCGTCGCAGAAGGGCTGGTTGCGCGAACGCCCGCAGCGGCACCAGGCGTAGTCACCGGGCTGCAGGTCAACGGCATAGGGTGCGCGCTGCGCGATCTTCGCTTCCGCCATCGTCGTCCCCCGTTTCCGTCCGGTTGTAGGCAGGAGATTCGGCCGGGCCACCGGCGCTGGGTACCGGGCTAGCTCGATGCTGGAGCTGCTGGAGCTGCAAACGCCGCTATTCGGACCCGTGAGTCTTACGCTAACACGCGGCGAATGCGTCGGCATCGCGGGACCCTCGGGCGCGGGCAAGAGCTCGCTGCTGCGGGCGATCGCGGACCTCGACCCGCACGCCGGCACGGCCCGCCTGGACGGGCGCGACATGACCAGCTTCACGCCGGCGCAATGGCGCCGGCGCGTGCAGCTTCTGCCGGCCGACCCCGAGTGGTGGCTGGCCCGCGTGGGTGACCACTTCCCGCGCCGACTGGTCGAGGCCGCGCGCCGCCTGCAGCTGCCCGACGGGGTCTGGGACTGGCCGCCGGAGCGGCTGTCCAGCGGCGAGCGCCAGCGGCTGGCCCTGTTGCGGGCGTTGGCTCGCGAGCCGGACGTCCTGCTGCTGGACGAGCCCACCGCCAACCTGGATGCCGACAACGTCGCCGGAGCCGAGACGCTGATCCGTGAGTCCCGGGAAGCGAGACAGGTCTGCGTGATCTGGGTCAGCCACGACCGGGGCCAGCTCACCCGGGTCGCGGACCGGCGCTTCATCCTGCGCGGCGGGCGGTTGGTCGCGGAAACGGAGCAGGCATGCAGTTCGTCTCGCTGAGCCCGCTGGACCTGGCGCTGGCGGCGGTCCTGATCGTGGTCCTGGCGGCGCTCTCCTGGGCCGCGAGGTTCGCGGTCGAGCGGGAGCTGCTCATCGCCGGGGCCCGCACCGTGGTCCAGCTTAGCCTGATCGGGCTGGTCCTCAAGGCGGTATTCGCGCACGTGCACCTGCTGTGGATCTCGCTGATGGCGGCCGCGATGGTGCTGGTGGCCGGGCGCGAGGCGATGATGCGCCAGGAGCGGCGCTTCCAGGGGTGGTGGGGCTATGGCCTGGGCACCCTGTCCATGTTCGTTTCGTCGTTTGCGCTCACCGTGCTGGCGCTGCTTACGGTGATCCGGACGCATCCGTGGTACCAGCCGCAATACGCTATTCCGCTGCTGGGGATGATCCTCGGCAACACCATGACCGGCATCTCCCTCGCGCTGGACCGGCTCACCCAGACGGCCTGGGATCAGCGGCGGATGCTGGAGCAGCGCCTGATGCTGGGCGAGACCGCGATGGAGGCGGTCGCCCGGATCCGGCGCCACGCCGGGCGCAGCGGCATGATACCCGTGATCAATGCGATGGCGGCGGCGGGCGTCGTGAGCCTGCCCGGCATGATGACCGGCCAGATCCTCGCGGGCGCGCCGCCCATGGAGGCGGTCAAGTACCAGATCCTGATTATGTTCCTGATCTCGGCGGGGACCGGTTTCGGCGCGCTGGTGGCTGTCTGGCTGGGCTCGCGCCGCCTGTTCGACCAGCGCGAGCGGCTGCGCCTGGATCGCCTGTCGGCGCCGAAGCACCGGTAATCTGAATCAGCCGGGGGGGCCTTTGCGGGGATCGGCCACAGGCGGAATACTGGGGCAAAGCCCACGGGGCCCGGAGGAACCGGAGGGGGCGCATGTATCCCAGGCTTGTGCTGTTCAGTTTGCTGCTGCTCGTGTGCGGCGTGGCCCTGGCCGGCCAGACGCCCGTCTACCGCTGGGTCAAGCCGGACGGTACGGTGGTCTACAGCGACACGCCCTCCAGCCCGAATGCCAGGCAGGTTCAAATCGACGAGCCGGACCGTGCCGGGGCGCCCGCCGCCCGGACGTCCAAACGGACCGGATCGAAGGGGCACCCGCACGGCACCGCCGGCAAGACCGCCGCTGGCAGCCCCGGATCGAGCCTGTGCGACCAGTGGCGCAAGCGCGTCGCGCTGATCCGCAACCACGACCAGATCTACCTGAAGAAGAAGGGCGGCGGCCGGGTCAAGCTGACGCCAAAGCAACGTCGGCAGCGCCTGCGCCACGCACAGGTCCAGATGAAGTGGAACTGCTCGGGCGAAGGCGCTGCCGGGTCCACGCCGGGCGGCGCTTCCAGCTCCTGATATGGATTGACCTGTCAACTACGACTCGTGATTCGTTCATTATGTCTTTTGACGCATGCACTTGGAACAGAACACGGGCGGCTGCTGCGACGGTAGATCACTCTGATATACGTGGATTG